>Ga0224723_1000717_pt1 | contig 21872 bp, 20 predicted proteins | sample Balambano_FR2_Me_FD_161647 | JGI IMG/M metagenome (GOLD analysis project Ga0224723, IMG submission 161647) | Freshwater sediment microbial communities from Lake Towuti, South Sulawesi, Indonesia - Balambano_FR2_MetaG | ecosystem: Environmental > Aquatic > Freshwater > Lake > Sediment | place... | reverse complement strand
TCGTCACCGTAGATCAGATCATCGAGATCAGCGTCTTCCCCAGGCCCGGTCAGCATCCGGTCATCCATGCCCGCCCCCTGCTGAACTTGTTTCTCCGTCAAAAGCGCGCGTATTTTATGCGATCCTGTGACACAAATCTACCACGATGCACGCGCGAATGCTTAGAGAATTTCCTGCTGTCGACCAGGGGACGTGCGAAGAACGCATACCACCGGCTTCAGCGCGAGCCGCCGCTTTGCATCATGCCGAGAAAATAGCGGTGCAGTCGATCGTCGTCGGTCAGTTCGGGGTGGAAGGCCGTCGCCAGCAGATGCCCCTGCCGTGCCGCCACGATCCGCCCCTCGTCCAACCGCGACAGCACCGCCACCTCATCACCCGCGCCCGTCGCCACCGGCGCGCGGATAAAGACCGCCGGGAATGGCCCGCCTTCCAGCCCGTCGATCGCCAGGCCGGCCTCAAAGCTGTCGATCTGCCGCCCGAAGGCATTGCGGTTGACGGACAAATCCATCAGGCCCAGGATCGGCTGGCGGTCGATGCCGATGTCCTTCGCCAGAAAGATCATCCCGGCGCATGTGCCCCAGGTTGGCTTTTCACGCGCGAAATCACGCAGCGGCTCCATCAGGCCATAACTGGTCGCCAGCTTGCCAATGGTGGTGCTTTCGCCGCCGGGGATAATCAGACCATCCAGCCCTTCAAGCTGCTCTGGCAGCCGCACTTCGACCGGCTCCGCCCCCAGCTTTTTGAGCATTTTCTCGTGTTCGATAAACGCGCCTTGCAGCGCCAGCACACCGATCTTCATCCGGTTCGACCCTCATTTCTGCGGCGCGGCAGGATCGTCTCCCGCGCCTCTCCCGCATAAGATCGATGATAATCAGACCGATTGGCAGTTCAAGGCAGTGATGAGTCCATTCTCGCACGAGTAAAAAAAGTGGTTCTCAGTCCGCTGGGAGGGTTGGAGAGGATGCGTCAGCATGGGTGGTCTGATCAAGCTGCGCGGCGTGATCGATCATGGCCTGGGGCCAGCGCAATTCATCTTTCAGCCAGTACAAATCGCGGAAGCGCGGGTTCTCGGCGGTCAGATCACGCCACAGCGCCTGCGCCTCATCGATCTGCCCCAGCGCGTGATGCGTCACGGCGAGGCCAGCGGTGGCCGTAGCAATTGTCCTTCCAGTGTATTGGAACAAGTACACCGGTGACGGCGAGAGTTGTGTAGCGCGCCTGAAATCATTGAATGCACTGATGTGATCTCCCAGCATATATCGTGCTTCACCGCGATAGCTGAGAATTTCAACGTGGTCGCCACACAGGGTTGCCAATTGATCACAGCAATCAACAACCGCCTCGAATTTCGAGTGGGCAGCATACAGTAAACTGCGTTGAGAGATGACGCTTGTGTTAAGTCTGTCACAATAGGCGCGGGCGTCCAGTGATTGCGGGATTAACAGGTTTGGGGCATTTCGCACTCGGTCGATAAATGCCTCCACTTCATTCAGCACTGGTTCGACCTTTTCATAGTCCCGAGTGCGGAGATGCACATACGAACGTGTGAGGGCCGCATGGGACGCCATTATATGCCTTGGGTCAACCTCAGCCAGAAGGCTGAGTGCGTCGTCATATCGCCTTATCTCTGTCAGCAAGGTCGCATGGATGATTCGCCGCTGAATGCTATACACATTGCGTGCGTTGTCACGCCGTATGTGTTCAAAATGGTCGAGAACCTGCTCGACATCACCGCGCAGCCACGCACTCAGCCCAAGGCCATAATGTGCGACTTGATCGCCAGGTAGGAGCAGCAGGGCAAGGCGGTTCCAACGGTCAGCGGCCTTAAAAGCGCCCTTAAGCAAGTGAGAGTGCCCTTTTCGGCACACGTACAGCCTGAGCGCCAACCACATCAGCCCGAAGATGATTAGCACAATGATCAAAGCGAACTCAGAAGACATGGATCAACTCTCTTCGGCAATGGATTGCTTCTACGAACGTTCTGAAGCCGATGGATCAGCCGCCGAAATCGTTGGTTCTTGGGGTGTGGATGTGGCTGTCAGCTGGTGAACACGCGCGTCAAGCTGCGCGGCGTGATCGATCATGGCCTGGGGCCAGCGCAATTCATCTTTCAGCCAGTACAAATCGCGGAAGCGCGGGTTCTCGGCGGTCAGATCGCGCCACAACGCCTGCGCCTCATCGATCTGCCCCAGCGCGTGATGCGTTACGGCGAGGCCAGCGGTGACTAACATCTGAGATCTTAAGGGCAACAATGGAGATCCAAGTTCTGGCGTGAACTGAGCTGAACGCTTAAAATCCTCTAGTGCTTCCTGAAATTTTCCCCCAGCAAATCGAACCTCGCCCCGATCATTGCGAATAGCCCAACTTTCAGGATTTATGCTTAAGGCGCGATCAAGATCACTCAAAGCGTCTTCTACACGATCGTTAACCAAGTACAGCGTGGCTCGGATACGCAGCGCATAACTGCTGACGTTTTCATAATACTTGTCGATACCGTGCATGTAAGCCCCATGACGCGCGGATTTGCGAGCGATCTGATCCGCTTCCGTGATGATTTGTGCGACGATACTGGCTGATTTATCATAGTCGCCACGTTTCAGATAAATAAATGCCTTAAGCACCATGCAACGCGCAACCAGAGGATCGTCAGAGGTGGTATCTTCTAATATGTGCAATGCCTCATCATAACGCTTCAGCTCCACCAACATAGTCGCGTGGTTGAACTGCGCCATCATGAATTCAGGCTTGAGCCGATGCACCAGGTCAAAATGCTTAAGCGCAATTTCTACCTCGCCACGATGCCATGCTGCCAGGGCCAATCCGTGATAGGCAAAAGGATCACGCGGATTCAGCCTTAGCGCGTGGCGATACCAGCGATCCGCCGCTTCGAATTGACCTATGCGCAGGTAGGTGTCTCCGCGTCGATGAAAACGGGCGCGAACAAGCCTCCAAGCCACATACAATGCACCCGTTAGCAAGAACAGAATGATCGGTTCCATGAGCCTCCCTTGCTCAGACAATTATTATAGAAGCGATCCCACTTCTGGAATCAAAAACGGCGGGGATTTCCCACCGTTTGTTGCAGAGTTATAACGTGACCGATCATGCTTGATTCAACCGCTGGCGAAGCTGGCCGATCAGCGCCTCGACTTCGGCGCGGGCACGGACACTTTGCAGTACGCCAAGCTGAAGATAGGTTGCGTAATCCTTCAGTGCTTCAGCCAGATTGCCGAGCTTGACGCGGGCATCGGCGCGGCGGCGGTAGGCGATCACGTTGTGCGGGTCGTGGTGGAGCGCGGCGTTGTAATCGCTGACCGCACCCAGGGGATTATCCTGCGCGTCTTCCGCCATGCCCCGGTAGACATAGATAATCGACTGCTGCGGGGCCAGATAGAGCGCGTAATTATAATCGGAGATGGCAGCGGCGAAATCGCGGCGGTAATAATGGGCCAGGCCGCGCTGCGTGTAAACATCGGCCAGGCGGGGGCTGAGTTCAGCGGCGGTGTCAAAATCGGCCAGAGCGGCGTCGTAATCGCCCAGGCTGACGTAGGCCATCCCCCGGTTCAGATGCGCCTCAACCATGCCTGGAGCCAGGTTCAAAGCGCGGGTGCAGGCTTTGACGGCGCGCACGGCCTGGCCCCGCGTAAGGTGGGTCGCGCCCCAGTCACGATAGACCCCGGCCATGAACTTCAACCGCTGCGGTTTACCTGGGCGATTTCGATCGACCATCGCTGCCGTCCTCTTTCTTTTAGTGATTTTTAACAAAAAACCTTTGCTATTTATTATGCATCGTGATGAAGGGCTGTGACCCTTAAGAACGCATGACAGACCACGGAAGCACCCTATTGCATGAATTCAGCATACGCGCAACCGGGTCGGCGCTGCATAAGGCTTTTGACCCATTTTTCCTGCCGACAGCCTGCGGCCCGGCGATGACGCCGCGCTGACCCCAGGCCGTTGAGTTGACATAAAGGGCGCGGCCTATGCTATAATCCGCCACCGACCCGACCTTAACGCGGCGTTAGATTGACCTCGCCATGAGGCTCATCCACAGCCGCGATCTGGGGGCGGAATACACAGGACATTCGGGAGACAGTTCATGCCCCAACGCGAGCAACGCTTATTTGCGGTAGTCATGGCGCTTACCCTGGCCTTGCTGCTGCTGACGATCAGGACACCGGCTGCCGCGCAGGACAGCGGCACTAATCTGCTGCGCGACCCTGGTTTTGAATTCAACGGCGAGTGGCGGCAGGTGACGTATGACGAAGCCTCCGGCAGCCGCTTCTCGGTCGCGCCGGATTGGAACGGTTGGTTTGCCACCCGAGGAACGAATGATCCGGCCTGGAGGAACAATATCCCCAACGGCTACCCGCACAGCGAAACCGGCGCTGGCTTTACCCGTTCCGGCAACCGATCGCAGGAGATCAGCCGTGGCGGCGCGACTTTCACGGCGGCGGTCTATCAGACTGTGGCTGTGGCGCAGGGCAGCAATGTGACCGCCAGCGCCTGGGCGCGCATGAACCTGAACCTCAATTCAAATCCCAGCGCGCAGGCCCGCATCGGCATCGACCCCAACGGCGGCACAAACCCCTACGACAGCGACATCGTGTGGTCAACCCCGGTCATCAACAGCATCAACAGCTTCACGCAGATGACGGTCAGCGCCACGGCAACCGGCCCGTCCGTGACGCTATTTCTGTTTGCGACTCAGCAATTTCCTTCAGATCCCAACGGCGTGTACTGGGACGACGCCTCGCTAACGATCGGGGGGCCGGGTGGCTCCGCCGGTGGCGTGGCAGGCACACCAGGAACCGCGCAGCCGGGCGCGACACCGCTGCCGACTCAGCCGCCTGCGCCAGCCTTCGCGCCGCCGGTTCAGCCGCAGGGCGCGCAGGATGACGGCTCGATCGTCCATACCGTCGGCTCCGGCGATACGATCGACTCGATCGCCGCCGCTTACAGCACCACGCGCGACGCGATCCTGGCGCTCAACCCGCAGATCACCAACCCGCGCTTCATTTCGATCGGTCAGCGCATTCTGGTGCGCGAGGCCCCGGAAGGCGGCTCGTCAGAAGAAGATGAAGACGATGAGGACGAGGCAGCGGCTTCTGAAGAGGACGACGAAGGCAGCCAGCCGACCGCCCGCCCGACTCGCACACGCACCCCACGCCCGACCGAAGCGGCAGACGACGAAGAATCCGTCGAGGCGGCGTCAGAAGATGAGGAAGAGGCGACCGAAGAACCGGAGATGCCTGAGCCGACCAGTACACCCGCGCCGACCAATACCCCCGCCCCGACCGCGCCGGTCGCCGTGGCTCAGGTTCCGCCGCAGGCTGCGGTCGATGCCACGGTGGGCGCAGTCTGCGTCATGCTGTTTGAGGACGACAACCAGAACGCGCGTATGGATCAGGACGAGACCACGCTCGCAGGGGGTACGATTACGCTTAATCAGGGTGGCAGCGCAGTCGGCAACTTCCAGACGGACGACAGCCTTGATCCCTTCTGCTTTGAAGACCTCCAGCCAGGGCAGTACACGACCGTCGCCAGCGCGCCCCAGGGTTATGGCCTGACCACGGCGGATCAGTTCACCGTGCGCGTCACAGGCGGCGCGACGATCACCGTGCAGCCGTTCGGCGCGGCCCAGGGTGTGGAAGCGATCGCGCCGGAGCAGGACAGCGTGAGCGAACTGGAACCGCAGGCGGTGGTGCTGGAAGACGAGACGACCGATGAGGACGATAACACTGAGCTTTTGCAAAATCTTGGCCTGATCGTGTTTGGCCTGGCCGGGCTGACGCTGCTGGGTGGCCTGGGCACAATTGTCCTGATGCGGCGGCGCTGAACTGAGGTCATGATATGCACTCAGCCATAATGAAACGCCGCGGGCGCGAGCGGATCGGGCTGCTGATCGCCGCCCTGCTGGCGATCATGCCACTTGTGATGATCAGCGCTCAGGGCGCAGGCCAGTTTTGCGTGGAAGCGTTCGAGGATCGCAGCGGCAGCGGCACGCGCGACCCTGGCGAGCCAGCCCTGACCGGCGGCATCAGCGCCAACTTGCTCGATTCTGAAGGCGTGATCGCGGCCACCGCGCTGCTGGACGACTCGCCGTTCCGTGCGCAGGGGCGCATCTGCTTCGAGGGCCTGGCCGCCGGTCAGTACACGATGGTCATCAACAGCGCGGAATTTACCGCCACCACCGGCGATAACCTGATCGTGACCCTGGTGGAAGGGGCCGCGCCGCAGATTCTGGAATATGGCGGGCGCAGGATCGCCCCTGCCGCCGCTCAGACGGATGTCGATTCGGTGGCGGAGTTTGAGCGCGATGAACTGGTCGAGCGCACGCTGATCGCCGGGGCCGGGGCGGCCATCGCCATGCTGGTCACGGCGTTGATCGGGATGGTTTTGTTCGCCGTGTTTGTGCGCCCACGCCGCAGACAGCCGGTTTACGATCCCTTTTATGGTCGCCCGCCTCCCTCGACCGGTTCGGGATCGATGCCGCCGGTGCGCCCGACCGATACCGGCGAGTACCGCCGCAGGTAACAACGCACGATGCAGGGGCGGTTCCGTTACGACGAGCCGCTCTTGTTGCACAGCCTGAAAATGTGACACCGTGGTTTATCACCAACTCAGCAGCCTGATTTTGCCGTGGCCGGCAGACTGGGCGGCGCTTTTCGGCGCGGATCGCCCGCTGATCCTGGAGATCGGCTTCGGCTACGGGCACTTTCTCCGCTATCTCTCCCGCCAGTACACCGATCACAACATCATTGGGCTGGAGATCTCTAATCACTGCCTGGAAAAAGTCGAACGCGCCCTTTCACGCGGCGAGATGCCCAACGTGCGCGTGGTCTGTTCAATGGCCGAGACGGCGCTGCATCACCTGTTCACGCCCGCGTCGATCGCGCAGATTCACGTGAATTTCCCCGATCCGTGGTTCAAGTCCCGTCATGCGGATCGCCGTCTGATGCAGCGTGATACGCTCGATGCGATGGTCAGCCGTCTTGCGCCGGGCGGACGCCTGTTCGTGGCGACTGACATCCTGGACTACGCGGAGATGAGCGCCGAGCTGCTGGCGGAAACACCTGGGCTGACCAACACCCTGGGGTCGCGCTGGGTGCATCAGCGCACGGAAGGTGTGATCACCAAATATGAGGCGCGGGCGCAGCGCGAAGGACGCCTGTGCTATTATCAGGTCTATCGGCGCAGTGATCAGCCCGCGCCGCCTATGCCCCCGATCGAGGAACTGGAAATGCCGCATCTGGTGATGCAACTGCCGCTTGCTCTGGAGACGCTGTACACCCGTTTCGAGCCGATGGAATATTCGCCGTCGCCGGAGACCCACATCAAGGTGATCAGCGCGTTCCGATCGGGGCAGGCGATCCTGTTTGAATTGTACGTGCGCGAGCCGACGATCGATCAGCATATCGCCGCGCTGCTGGTGCTGCGTGATCCGCCGCGCGAGAGTCCCGGCGATCAAGCGCCTGAATACACGCTGATGCTGAGCACGATCGGCAACCCGCGCCCCACGCAGGGCATCCACCACGCCATCGCTCATCTGGGCGCATGGCTGGCGGCCCAGCACCCGGAAACGCGCATACTGCAAAACAAAGTACGGGAGTGATTCACGCCTGTGCCCTTGCTGATCGCCCAGCCCCTGTCTGGCCCTGATCTCAAAGCGCGGCTGTCGAGGGGTGCGTCAATACGCCCCGCTGTCGAGCGCGTCACGGGCCAGGGATCGCCATGAAGCATAAGGGAACAGACCCTCCTGCGCCACGTCCGCCAGCAGCAGCCGCGCCTCCCACCCGCCGATCTGAATCGCGATCGCCAGGATGTCCAGGCCCACCCCCTCGCCCACGCCGGAATAAAACGCATCCGCCAGCGGCTCCACGGCGGCTTCGTCAAGCCGGATCAGCGCCGCCCGCGCCGACTCGCGTTCCGCGTCGTCCAGGCTTTGCAGGCGGCGGATCAGGATCGGGACGGAATCGGCGCTCATGCGTCCGTCTGCACGAACAGCCGCAGCGTATAGGCGCCGAACGCGGCGCTGCTATAGCCGCGCGCCACAATGGTATACACGCCATCTTCGGGGAGTATGAAAGCCTCAATCCGCGCGTTGCGCCCGGTTCCGCTGTCATCGTCAAACGTGAGTTGTTCTGAAGACGGCCCCATCAGGATCAGATAAGTGTCGAAGCGCGCGATCATGTCGATCGTCACGATGTCGCCTTCCGACCCCCGGAACGTCCAGCGATCCTGGGCGCCGCGTTCCAATACCGCGTCCACCGTTTCACCATAATCGATCGACACGCTGGAAGGCAGCGCGCTGGCTTGCAGGCTCAGGCTGTATTCCCCAAACTCACGGCGGTTGACCCCGCGCGCGATGATGGTATAGATGCCGCTTTCCGGCAGCCGGATCGGGCCGAGGCGCGACCCGCCGCCGACCGCATCGTTGTTGAGCGCGATGATGCTGTCGTCCGGGCCGATCAGTTCGACAAACGTGTCGAAATCGCCGTCCATTTCGATGATCACGACCTCACCCGCTTCGGCCTGGAATAACCACTCATCACGGCCCCCGGCGCTGATCACACTCTCGATCGCGTCATCGATCGTCAGCAGATTGGCGGCAGCCATTTCGGTCTGAGCCAGCGTCAGTGTATATGACCCGAACGCGCTGCGGCGGTATCCCCGCGCGATGAGGGTGTACGTGCCGTCCTCCGGCAGTTCCAGCGGCCCGATCTGTGAATTCAACCCATCGAAGTCATCGTTGACGGCGATCTCCTGATCGTCCGGGCCATAAAGCTCCAGAAACGTGTCGAAACGGGCGCGCATGGTGATCACAACGACATCACCGACCTGACCTTCAAAAGTCCAGGAATCGCGCAGGCCGCTGACCAGATAGCCCTCGATTTGATCGCCATATTCCAGGTTGCCACCCTGGGCGAAAACATCGCGCGGCATCACGGTCACGGCAGCCAGCAGCGTGAGCAGTATCCATCGCAGCATCGTCGGGTTCACAGGCGGCTCCTAAGATTGAGGCGTTCCGGTTTCATCATCATCGCAGGCTACATTAGCGGCGGGCGCTGAAAGTGTCAACACACTGGAGGTGAGTGTCGGCTTTCATGAAGGCCGTTATCCTTCCTCCGTAACCCGGCGCACCAGCACCAGCAGATACCCGCCCCGGCCTGCGGGCGCGGCCTCCGATCGCTCCACACGGACGTAATAAATTCCCGTCGCGTCGAGCGTGAACAGTTCTATCCGTGAGTCCTGCGTCCCGGCCACGTCATCATTTTCCGCCAGTACATCGCCCGCCGCGTCAGAAAGGGTCAGCAGCGTGTCAAGATCGCCATCAACGCGGGTAGCGGAGATCGTGACCACATCGCCCTCGCTGCCGAAAAAGGCATATAATCCTTCCGGCGTCACCTCGTCGATACTGCCGGTGATCGACGTGCCATATTGCAGGCGCGGCACGTTCAGCGGAACCTCATCGAACGCATTGCCGCGATCTTCCAGTTCCAGCCGGTAGCGCCCGGTTGACGCCCCCGCCTCGCGCTCAAAGCGAGACGCGATGATGTAATACGTCCCATCCGCCGGGATCATAAAATCCTCGATCAGCGAGTTGCGACTGCCTGCGCTGTCATCGTTGGCGGCCAGTTCCTGCAAGCTGGCGTTGGTCAGGATCAGGTAAGCGTCGAGATCGCCGTCGATGCGCTCCATACGGATCGTGATGATGTCATCCTGGCGCGCCTCAAAACGGTAGTAGCGGTTAAAGGTCTCAGTGGTGATCGACCCCTCGACGATCGAGCCGATGGCGATCGGCGCGGCGGCCTGTGCGGTGTTGCCGAGACCGCTGTTGGCCGCTTCTTCCAGCGAGAGGGTGAAGTTACCGCTGCTCGGCCCGGCGGCGGCCCCATAGCGCGTGGCGACGATGAAGTAAGTGCCGTCGGCGGGGATCAGCAGGCCGTCGATCTGCGCGTCGAGCGAGCCGAAGGTATCGTCGCTTTCTGCGATGAGAAGCTGCTGATTGTCCACCACCTGCACATAGGGGTCGAGATTGCCGGTCAGCCGCCGCATGGTGAGGTTGATGATGTCGCCCTGCCTGGCGCGAAAGCTGTAAAAGACCTGCGGTTCCTGATCGCTGATCGTGTTCTGCACCGTATCGCCGTAACGCAGCGCGCAGAAACTGGCCGATCCGTTGCCAATGCGCTCGATGCTCAATTCATAGCCGCCGCTGGTGCTGCCCAGGCTGAAGCCGAAGCGCGACACGATCATCGTATACGGGCCGCTGACCGGTATGCGCACTTCGATCGAGGACTCCAGCGAACCGGCCGTATCGTCGCGCCGGGCGAGGATTGTGCCGTCCTCACCCATGATCAGCAGCGTGGGGTCGAGATTGCCGCTGATGGGGCGCACGTGGATCGCCACCGTCTCGCAGCGCAGCCCTTCAAAGCGATACTCGGCGCGGGGGATGTTATTGGTGATCGTACCGGTGACGATCTGGCCGTATTCCAGCAGCGGAGACGGCTCGACCTCTTCCTGCGCCCGGATAACAGGCGCAGCCAGCAGCACGATCAGGGTGAGCAGCAGGCTGAATACACGCATAACCCGATTATAGCCGGATCGCCCCCGTGCGCGGATGACGATCAGCCTGCGCTTTGATTAAGGTTCGCAGACGATCGTGGAGGGTTTTCTCGGCCAGAGGCACGGAACCCTTCTCACTCCGCGTCGCGCGTGCCCAGCGCATACACCGCGCGCCGATCCCAGCCCGCAAGCGCGGCGATCGCTTTGGCAGCGGCGGAAAGCGGTTGGCCCGCATTGAGCTGGTCGCGCAGCGCCGCCCGAACCCGATCCTCATCCCAGGCCTGATCCGGCTCCGGCGCAAAACCGCCGATCACCAGGGTGATCTCGCCGCGCGGTGGAGTCTGATGGTAATGCGCCCGCACTTCAGAAGCCGGGCCGCGCCAAAATTCCTCATACATTTTGGAGAGTTCGCGCGCCACACACACAGGCCGATCCCCCAGCACGTCGATCACCGCTTGCAGCAGATCGGTGAGGCGGTTGGGGCTTTCGTAGAGGATCAGGGTGCGGCGTTCGGCGGCCAGCGACACCAGCAGATCGCGCCGGGCTGTTGCCTTGCGGGGAAGAAAGCCCAGGTAGACGAAGCTGTCGGTCGGCAGGCCAGAGCCGACCAGCGCCGGAAGCAGCGCATTGGCCCCCGGCAGCGGTTCGATCCTGACTCCGCGCGTGATCGCCTCGCGGATCAGCTCATAGCCCGGATCACTGATGCCCGGCGTCCCGGCGTCAGAGACCAGAGCGACATCGCCGCCGGCGAGCGCGTCGAAGATCGTGTCCAGTTTCGTGAGCTTGTTGTGTTCGTGATAGCTGGTCAGCGGCGTCGTGATCTCAAAGTGCTGGAGCAGCACCCGCGTGGTGCGTGTGTCCTCGGCGGCGATCAACGCGCACTCGCGCAGCACCCGCAGCGCCCGCAGCGTGATGTCTTCCAGATTGCCGATGGGGGTTGGCACGACGAACAATGTCCCCACGCCGCTGACCTCGACTTGCCGTTAGCGCGCCCTGACAAACAGCTTGAGCGCGTTGAGGGTATCCTCAAAGCGAGAGGCGTTCAGGCTGTAGCATTTGGCGACTTCGCGCCGACGCTCGACCAGATAGCCGGTGGCTGTTAACTGGCGCAGATGGCGAGAGGCGCTGGACTGGCTCAGATTGAGCAGGGTGATAATGTCCTGCGCGCACAGTTCGTCGTGGCGGGTGAGCAGTTCGAGGATTTGCAGCCGCGTGTCGTCGGCCAGCGCGCTCAGACGCACCAGCAGTTCCGACCGGCTGAGGGCGTTAGATTTGGTGCGCGCGCCTTCCGGCATCCGTGCGCCGAAGATCACGTGCAGCGTTTCGTTGATGGTATACGCGCTGACGTAGGGGCCGTTGTGCGCCGAGGGCATGAAGATCACGCTGCGCGCGCTGTCCAGTTCCGGCCAGATGCCGGTCAGATCGCGCCCGGTAACTGACCGCGCGGCCTGGAGCGCCGTCATCCCGGTGAATTCGATCTGGCGGAAGGCATCGATCGACTCTTGCAGCATCGGCAGATTGCGCTGCCACTCGTCACGCAGATGATGATCCCACATAAAACGGGCATAATCGGTGATGGTCTGTTTCATGACCGCCGCGTCACTCAGCATATCATAGGCATCATCAAACAGCGTTACGTCGAAGTCATAACCTTTTTCGCTGTGGTGTTTGGCATAATCCGCGCCGATCAGCTCTCGAAAGCTCGTCTTGCTGGCGAGGACTTCATCCGCCGCCTTGCCGCCCGCTTTGTGGACCAGTGCCTCCACGGCCTGATCGCGCATCACGTCGGGATCGGCGCTGGCAAGCTGTTCCAGAAAGGACGGGAAATCCACCCAGGACTGATCCGGCTCGACCACCTTCCAGAAGATGTTGACGATGATGTAATTCAGGCGCTGGAGTTCCGGGGTCAGCGCGCTGCGGGTGCGTTCCACCCACGGGCCGAGGCCGGAAAGTTCGCGGGCCTGATTGAGCAGCGACAGGCTGTTGATCAGGTTGTGGACAGGTTCCAGCGCAAAGCCCACCGTCACCGTTGGCGGCGCGAGGACGAAATCTTGATCGATCATATAACTACCTCCCGATAGGATTTCCCGGTTTCTCAAACGTTTTCAAAAAACACCGGTGGTGTGCCGGTGAAATACCCAATTTCTGAAGTTTTCGTTGTGATTACCAGCAGTGCCGGTGCGGTTCCCCGATCATCCACAGGAAGTCGTGATGAACGGCGCCAGGCCTGATCATCCCCTGTGACAGCGCCACTAAGTTTATCCGCTTTATGGCATCATCCGCAAGATTGCTTATTGGCACGCGCAGGGCAACGCTTCAAAATTGAGGATGCGATTCAACCTGCACCCGGCCTCCCCCGAAATCGAGTGACGTGATCGGGAAATCATGGAGTCGCCCCTGTAGGGACAGGCCCATGAACCTGTCCCCGCCTTTTGAAGCGACCGCCGTATTGACACGCGCCGGAAGGACTGTTGGAAGGGTCGCGCGTCCGGGAGGTGGAACACGCGCAACCCCGCCTGAACAGTTGACTGAGCGCCGCAACGTCTCGCTCTCTGGTCTGGATCATCAGCCATTTGAGAATGGCCGTTGATAGGGGCGTAGATCGGCGTGCCCCTTTGCTTACCCTCTGTCGAACTCACGACTCATCACTTCGTTACTCGGAACTTGCATCAGCGCGCGGCTTCTGCACCCGCGTCACTGAGCATCGCTGGCTGATCGAGCGCGTCGCGGTAATCGCTGTAACGCTCCTGAAGCTGCTGCCCGACCGAGATCAGGACGCCGCCCACGCGGGCCAGCGCCGGGCCGTAGATCGGCGCTCCATGCGCATCAGCGGTCTGCGCCAGGCGGATGTTTTCCGCCTCCTGCTGAAGTTCGCGCTGGCGAATTTCACTTATTTGATGATTCTGATAGAAGTGCATGGCTTGTTTACCTCTTTAGCTCTGGCGGCGGTGGGCACGTCGGGCCGTCTACTCGCCGGTGCAGAATTCAGGAAGAAGGAGCCGTTCATAGCGGCCAGGCGTTGTCTGCGAGACACATCTCCAGACCCAAACCAGGTCAAATTCGTTGCGTTCAGCCTAAGCTACCAGTCGAAAGAAAACCGCGTAAGCGTTCGCGTGGCTTCAACTGAAGTGCGCTCGAAATTCAGGTGTCCTGGTGAACGACTTTCGCGCTTCGGCTTAGTCGCTTAGTTGATTTACCCGTTTAAGTGAATAATCTGCGTGTAGCATAACATGGCCTGGCTGCGGCTGTCAAGCGCCATCCATTAGAAAATCGCAAATTATGCGCTTAACTGCATAATCCACAATGTATCAGGATAAATTTCGGTAAGGGTTTAATCGGCGGCGCTGGATTTCTGGCTTTCACGCTGCGCCCTGAAATCCATAATGCGCTGGCGGATTTCTACGGCTTGCGGGCGATGATCGTTGTCCAGTTCCGGCAGCAGGCGATCGAGCGTCTCCACCAGCAGATCGAGTGGGTACGTGGAGTCGACCGGCGCGGTGCGCAGCGCGGTTTCGAGAATGTCCTCGACCTCTTTGAACTTGCCAAGCGCGATTCGAGCCACAACCAGATCGGCGTAGGCGTAGTAGTTATCAACCTCGGCCTGCACCTCGCCTATCGCCAGCTTCTCCACGCGAGCATAGGTTTCCAGCATCCGGGCGCGGTTGTGGGTCTGCGCGTAAAGCAGCGCCAGATTGCTGAACGGATACGACGAGTGCGGCGCGATCTCGGTGGCGCGTTCATAAGCGCGAATGGCCTGTTCGACCTGACCGCGCCGGCGATACAACCCGCCCAGCGCGCCCCACCACGGCTCGCCATCTTCATCGACCAGCTTGGGGGAGCGTTCCAGCGCCTGGAGGAAGTTTTCCTCCGCTTTGTTATAGATCAGGTCGCGCTCGATGCTTGCTGACATTTTGTCGCCGGTGCGCCGGTACACATAACCCCGCGTGGCGATCGACGGGCCGAATTCAGGGTCAAGTTCCAGCGAACGGTTCAGGTGTCTGGCGGCTTCCTCCAGCTGGCCGGCCTGCGTGTAGACATAACCCATGCGGTAGTGGATGATCGGGTTTTCCGGGTCGAGCGCCAGCGCGCGCCGGTATGTATCGAGCGCGCCGGTATAATCCTGCGCCTTGTACTGGCGTTCACCGAGCGGCAGCAGCGAGAGCGCTACCGATGCGCGTGCCGCATTTTCGCGCTGACGCTGCATGGTGGATTTCAGATCGTCGCGCAGTTGATCCAGTTCTGTTTCGCGCAGCTTCATATCACGCTCGAAGCGTTCCCGCGCCTCGCGCAGTTCGTTCTGGGCCGATTCTAAGCGTCGGAACCCGACCAGACCGGCCAGCACCGCCAGCACCGGGACGACCAGGCCAACCGCGCCGGACATCGCCTCAAACAGGCCGAAGAGACCACCGGCCAGATCCACCATGCCAGCGGCTTCCTCGGCGGCTTCGGTAGCGATCACTTCGACCTCTTCGGCGCGGGCGGCGGCTGCTTCGGCGCGGGCGGCAGCCGCTTCAGCGCGGCTCAGCGCGTCAGGTTCAGGCGTGGTTTCCGCCTCCTGCGCCAGCGCGATCATGGCGGGGATCGCCGCCAGAGTAACGATCATGAGGATCACAAGGATGCGGGGGAGGCGCATGGCGGTTCCTCTCAGTGACGATCAGGGTTCACAGCGCCGGATAGTGTAACATGAACGCGCGGCGCCTTCATCGAGACAGGCTGAAGCGTTCGTTCAGCTTGGTCTGCACGGCGGTGTTGCCTTCATCGATCGAGATCAGGCTGACCTCGCCGCCCGCCAGGATCGCACGCAGGATGCTGCGTTTGGTCTGGCCGCTGCGGAACGCGGTGGAGATTTCGTCCGCCGCCCGCCCGCTGCCTTCCAGCACCAGCATCGGCATCTTCAGTTCGGTGGCGGAGGCCAGATACACCTCTTGCAGCGCGATCTTGCCGCCGTTGATCAGGATGCCGGTCGTGGGTTTATGTTCGTCCTGCTGATGCCCGGCGATCGCGTGCGTCAGGCGGATCAACATGCGCGACTCATCGCCCCATTTACTGGCGTCGATCAGCACGAAATGGGTATGGCTGTCTTCCAGTTCGGCCTCTTCGTTGGGATTCTTAAAGCCGGGGAACGATACTTTTCCCAGCGGCGCGACGCCGATCAGCGGGAAAGTATAATTGGCTTTGCGGCGCACATCGCCGATCATCTGCATGATGCCGGATTCAGTCCCGCCATCGATCACCACCACATGGTTGTCTTCCGCAAACCTGCCGATGATCTCGATAATGTGGTAGGTGCGCGCCTTGTCGTCTTCAGACATCGCGCCTGCCCCGCCGCTGATGAACAGTGCCGGTCGCGCAGGGCCATCCAGTTCCAGCAGTCTGAGGATCGCGCTGGTTTCGCTGTCCTGATCGACGCGGGCGGCTTTTGCCGTGTGCTGGTTGGGGAAGGTGATCGTAAAGCAGGTGTTGACCGGCGGCAGACCCGCGAGGTCGGTCGGCAGGCCGGAGGGTTCGGCGGGCGCAGCCGGTGGCGAAGGCAGGGGTTCTGCCTGGGCAGGCGGCGGGGCAGGCGGTGGCGGATCGCGCAGGATCGCCGTGTCGGCCAGCAGCGATTTTACCGCCATGTCTTCAGGCCGCTGGTGGACGCCCGCCGGCTGGGGCAGCGGCGCTGTCCGTTTTTTGGCCGAACCCAGGTAAACCAGTGACGCAAATCCGCCGATCACGATCAGACTGGCGAAAATGATAAAAAAATCCATGATTGCACTCAATCAACCGTCTACTTGAATGGATGCGCAAAGATCAAAAAGGCGATCATCGTGTTGCAGCCGCCGCCAGCCCTCATCTTAACCTGAGTCGAGATTGTTCGCTCTGATTTTTGATGCTGCGGTCGGGTAGAATCCGGTTGCGTGATCGTTGGCTCGCTGAGGAGCGCACTGGCAATTATGACCGCCCCGTTTGCAGCCGATCTGTTGGCCTGGTATGACCGCCGCGCCACTCAACTTCCGTGGCGGGAGCAGCCGCCCGATCCCTATCGCGTGTGGCTGTCGGAGATCATGCTCCAGCAGACGCAGATCGAAACCGTCATCCCGTACTATCGGCGCTTTCTGGCCGCCTTCCCCACGGTGGAACATCTGGCCGCCGCGCCGCTGGATGCCGTCCTCAAGCTGTGGGAAGGCTTAGGCTATTATAGCCGCGCGCGCCATCTGCACCAAACCGCGCAGATTCTCAGCGCCGAATATGGCGGCCACTTTCCGCAGACCGCCGACCAACTGCGGTCGCTGCCAGGGATCGGTCGCTACACCGCCGCCGCGATCGCCAGTATCGTCAGCGGTGAGGCCGTGCCCGTGCTGGATGGGAATGTGATCCGCGTGCTGGCGCGGCTGATCGATCTGCCGGACGACGTGACGCAGGCGGCGGCGCAGTCGCGGTTGTGGGCACTGGCCGGGGACTGGCTCGATCCCTCTCGCCCCGGCGATTACAATCAGGCCATCATGGAATTGGGGCAGGTGATCTGCCGCCCACGCAACCCGCGCTGTGAGCAATGCCCGGCGCGAACACACTGCCTGGCCTATGCGCGGGGGACACAGGCCCAGCGCCCGGTCAAAAAGAAAAAAGCGCCCACCCCGCACTACGAGGTCGCCGCCGGGTTGATCCGTGATGACGCCGGACGCCTGCTGATCGCGCAGCGCCCGCTGGAAGGTCTGCTGGGCGGTTTGTGGGAGTTCCCCGGCGGCAAACAGGAGCCGGATGAGACTCTGCCGGAATGCCTGCGCCGCGAACTGCGCGAGGAACTGGCGATCGAGGTCGAAGTCGGTGATCTGTTTGTGGTGGTGGGGCATGCCTTCACGCATTTCAGGATCACGCTGCACGCTTATGAGTGCCGCTATCTTGCTGGCCCGCCACAGAAACTCGGCGTCCACGACTTCGCCTGGGTGACACCGGATCAACTCGACAAGTACAGCTTCGGCAAGGCCGACCGTCAGGTGATCGCCGCGCTGCGCAGCCGTTCGGGAATGCTGCTGTGATCGACCATGCCGCCCACCCTGTTTTTGGGGGGTATACAGCCATCTCGAACACACGTACAATCTGAGTAGGTAAAAAGTGAGAACGTGGTTTCTCAAGGTTGATATAGAATGCCTGGTGAACAATTTTTCCAGGTGGTTTTGCTGCTGGCGACAGCCTTTTTTGGTTTTGCAGCCCTCGCTGGTCTGCGACGACGCACCCTGGGATGGGACGAATCCGCAGCGGCAGGGCTGCGCGTGAGCATGGAATTCAGCCTGATGGCGATCGCGCTGGGGTTGCTGCCGTTTCCGATCTATTACACGCTCGGCCTCGACTCCGTGATGTGGAGCCTGCTGAGCCTGATCATGGCCGCGCTGCTGATGATCCAGATGGGGCGGCTGTTTTATAAGGCTAACTCCCTGCGCGCCCGCTGGCCGCTGATGGCGGGCCTGATCCTGGTTGTGTCGGCAGTTTTTGTGACCATAGAGCTGCTCAACTCCTTCCGGTGGAGCGCGCTCGATGGTTATGCCTGGGGCCTGATGTTTATCCTTGGAGTGGCCGGTGTTCAGTTCGTCGCCTTTACTACGCTTGATCGCCGTCCTTTCTCCGCGCGTGATGATTTTGGCAATGTGCCTATTGCCCACCACGCTGCTGTCTCTGAACGGATGCGCCGCGAGCGCGAGACCCATCGTGCCGACCGGACAGCCAACCCTTACGCCAACCTTAACCGCGACGGTAACCCGGACTCCCAGCGGCAGCCAGACCCCAACCGCTACCCTTACACGCGCCCCGATCACACCAACGGGCGGGCCATCCCCCACGCCCCTGTTCGGCCCAACCAGGACCCCCGCCGCCGATGAACCGACCGCTGCCCCGGCGCAGAACGCCAACGCGCCCCGCATCGAATTCTTCACCTTTTCGTCTGAAAGCGGGGCCAGTGTGACCCCAGGCGAAGCGGTGTCGCTGTTCTGGTCGGCGCGCGGCGGCAATGACGCGGTGGTCTACCAGTTGAACCGCGAGGGGGAGCGCATCCAGGCGTATAACGTGCCGCTGGACGGCAGCCTGAACGTCGCCACCCGGCGCAGCGATCGGGGCCAGCTCGATTTTCTGCTGGTGGTGACGCGCGGCGAGTTTATGGTCGATCAGCGCCTCTCGATCCCGCTGGCGTGCCCGATCCCGTGGTTCTTCATGCCGGGGCCAGTCGAATGTCCCGATGCGGACGCCGTGCCGTCGCTGGTGATCGAGCAGAGTTTTGAGCGCGGGCGGATGATCTATCTGGGCAGCACCGATCGCGTGTATGCGCTGTTTAACGATGCGGAATCGCCGGGATGGATCGATTTTCCCAACCTGTATGATCCGGCCATCCATCCCGAAAGCGAGGAGAGTTTCCCTGGCCTCCAGCCAATCGCCCGCCTCGGATTTGTGTGGCGCGGCAACGATACCGCCCGGCGGCGTCTCGGCAGCCCGATCGCGCCGGAAGTCAGTTTCGACGGTCTGGTGCAGACCGCGCAGGGCAACATCTACATCAGCAGTGTGGGCGGCACCGTGGTTCAACTGCTGCCCGGTGGCGCAGACTGGGCGCTGATCATGCTGGCCGCGCCGTAATTCCCTGTCTGTCTGCCGCTCATCACGTGCTATCACCCCTCGCTAAGGTTGCAGGCGTATGATCACGCTACGATCCGGCGCAGGTGTCATCGCCGGCTGAACGGTTTTTAGTGGTTGTGGAGCCGATATTGTATGTTGAACGAACCCGCGTCACTCCTGGGGGATGACGCCAATAACGAACGCCAGCGCCTCATCCTGCCTACCGATCCCGGCGCGCCCGAAGATGAGCGTCAGCGGGCGGAACTGCGCGAGATCATCGAACAGGTGCTGCGCGTCGAGCGCGAACGCTTTCTGGAAGATTCCGGCCCGGCAATGATCCCCGGCGCGCAGGATGACGCCGTGATCCTGACCAACAGCAGCCGTCTGCTGGCCTCTTATGAAGGGCAGCTTCTGGTCGCATCGACCGACGCCTACAGGCAGCTTGAGGCCGCATTCTCCCCGCGCGACATCCAGCCGGTGCTGCGCCGCCACGACAGCAAGGATGTGGTGCATCTGATCCTGGGGCGCGTGGTCCCGGCCCAGGGCGGGGGTTGGTTGAGCCTCGTCCTGTTCGTGCTGACCGCGTTGAGTATGCTTACCGTAGGCATGAACATGGCATTGAGCCATATTTACGAAACCGACCCGGCGCGGGCCAATGAACTGGTATCACGCGGCTTTACTGAGTTGTGGCGTGGGCTGCCCTACACGCTCTCCCTGCTGCTGATCCTGGGCGCGCACGAACTGGGGCACTACTTTATGTCCCGGCGGCATAAAGTGGCCGCGTCGCTGCCGTACTTCATCCCCTCTCCACTGCCGCCATTCGGGACGTTCGGCGCGGCCATCCGCCTGCGCGAGCCGATGCCCAACCGCAAAATCCTGTTCGACATCGGCGCGGCTGGTCCGATCGCCGGCCTGATCTTCGCCATCCCGATCCTGCTGATCGGCCTGGAAACCTCGCCAGTGCGCGAATTTTCCAGCGGCTATGTCGAAGGTAACTCAATCCTCTACGCGCTGGCGAAGCTCGTCATCTTCGAACGCTTCCTGCCTGCCGCCGGCGAGGATGTGATCGTGAATCAACTGGCGTGGGCGGGGTGGACCGGGCTGTTCGTCACCGGCCTGAACCTGATCCCGCTCGGCCAGCTTGACGGTGGGCATATCCTGTATTCCGCGATCGGCAACCGGGCGCGAGTGCTCTATTACCCGGCCATCGTCGCGCTGGTGATCCTCACCGTGCTGACCCAGGGCGCGATGTTTTTCATGCTGCTGCTGCTGCTGTTTCTGGGCCGTGTGTATGCCACGCCGCTGGATGATGTTACGCCGCTGGATCCAGCCCGCCGGAGATTGGCCGCCCTGATGCTGGTGGTGTTTTTACTGGTCTTTGTGCCCGTGCCATTGACCCCGGTTGAAGCCGCCGAACCCGGCCCGATACAACCCGGCGGCACCGTCTGGCTGATGCTGGCTCTGGTTTTCGCGCAGCAATCCGGCCTGGCGGCGCGGATCCGGCAGCGCGCGCGGCAGCTATCTGCTCGCGGTTAGCGCCAGCAACGCACGCCCCGACGGCAGGGATGTTTTGCAGCAGTTCCGGCTCAATCATCCACCGGCGGCGATTCCCACAGCGGCATCCACCGGGCGATATCCTGTTCGGCGATACTGCCGACAACCTCAGCCATCGTGAGCGGGGTGAGTTCCGCCGCCAGGTCTACCGGCCAGTAAACCACCGCCACCATCCCGGCCTCGATCGTCGTCCCTTCTGCGATCGGTTCAACGGCGATAATAACCGCGCGCAGTTCGGGTTCGGGTGGCATCGCAAATTCAGAGACGGTCGGCGTGGGAACGGCGGCCCGTGTTGCCTGCTGGATCGCTGCGGTTGCCGCCAGAAGCGGCGCCTGCGCAGTCTGCGTGCGAATAAGCGCGTCCACAATAGCCTGCTGGATCAGAGCGGTTGCTGTCAGTAACGGTGCTGGAATAATCGCAGTCGGTGTAATGGAGGGATGCAGCCAGCGTCCGCGGATCGTGCCGCTCCCGTCGCGGATCAGCAGTTCATCGTGAATATCGGGCAGAAACAGCGGCCGTTCGTAACCCATGAACAGCGTCATTTCCTGATCGGTGCCTTCCCCCACGTATATAGGCAGTATTCCCCATGATGAAACCCGCCGATTTTCTGGAACTGTGTAGATCAATTCGCCATTCAGCTCAATCGTCCAGTCGCTGATGTTAATTGTCTGATTGCTGTCGTTGTGAAGAAGAAGACGTTCTTGGCCCTGCATACCTGGACGCTCCACCGTGATCCGGATTTGCGCCTGATCGTCGGGAGCAGGCGTCATCGTCAGTGTCGGCCCCTGCTGAACGACCACCGCACCGGATGGGGTCGGCTCTGTAGCCAGCGACGAACTGATCAGCACGCCGATCAGCACGAAGACGGCCATCAGCGCGGCGGCCAGGGTATACACCGGTGTGCGCTGTTGGGTGTATGCACTCAGGTGATGTTCACGAGCCATGATCTGTGGCATGTCTGCGCTCCTTGTCTGATGTTCGGGGGATTCATCCGGGATATGCTCTGCCTTGATCGGCGCGCCCAGCGTGGCGATCAGCCAGTCTTCCAGCCGGGCGCGGAACGTGTCGTCCGCCTGAGGGATCATACCCGCCAGGTCATCGACCACCGGGATACCTGTTGGCTGCCTGCCTTCGACGGCCTTTTCGACTGCGTTGAGCAGTTCAGGATCGAG
>Ga0224723_1000716_pt1 | contig 21892 bp, 19 predicted proteins | sample Balambano_FR2_Me_FD_161647 | JGI IMG/M metagenome (GOLD analysis project Ga0224723, IMG submission 161647) | Freshwater sediment microbial communities from Lake Towuti, South Sulawesi, Indonesia - Balambano_FR2_MetaG | ecosystem: Environmental > Aquatic > Freshwater > Lake > Sediment | place... | reverse complement strand
CACGCCGTACAATGAAGAGCGTTGAGCGATCGAACAAGCTATGGCAGTTGCCCCCTACGGTTCCTGGAAATCCCCGATTACGTCAGAGCTGATTGTGACGGGAAGTTTGCGCCTGGGCGAAATCCGTCTGGATGGACAGAACATCTACTGGAGTGAAGGGCGACCCACGGAAAGCGGACGGAATGCGATCGTGCAAAGAACGCCCTCTGGAGAGACGATCGATCGGCTGCCACTGCCCCTCAACGCTCGGACACGGGTGCATGAGTATGGCGGCGGGGCATATATTGTCGCAGATGGAACCGTTTATTTCTCAAACTTTGCCGACCAGCGGCTTTATCGGCAGTTACCCGGTCAGGCAGCAGAACCGATTACCCCTGAAGCTGAGTTGCGCTATGCCGATGCTGTCCTCGATCGCGCCCGTAGCCGCCTGATTTGCGTCCGAGAAGATCATACAGGCGGCGGATATGAGCCGATTAATACAATTGCTGCGATCGATTTAGCCCAATCCGACGGACAAACCATTCTCGTCTCAGGATCAGATTTTTATGCCGCTCCGCGCTTGAGTCCGACGGGCGATCGGCTGACCTGGATTAGCTGGAACCATCCCAATATGCCGTGGGACGGGACGCAGCTCTGGGTTGCAGAGGTTCGGGAGAACGGATCGCTGGGTGAGGCGCAGCTTGTTGCAGGCGGAGAGACAGAATCTATCTTTCAGCCGGAATGGTCGCCGGACGGCACGCTTTATTTTGTCAGCGATCGATCGAACTGGTGGAATCTGTATCGCTGGCAGGGCGGTGAAGTACAGCCGATTTGCCCGAAAGCAGCGGAGTTTGGGCAGCCCCTGTGGGTGTTTCACATGACAACTTATGGGTTTGCCTCAGCTAACCAGTTGATTTGCACCTATGTCGAATCCGGCATTCAGCATCTTGCCCAGATCAACACCGATTCCCTCGAACTGGTGGACATCCCAATTCTCTATTCCAGCTTGGGCGGGTTGCAGGTGGGCGATGGTTTTGCGGCGTTTGTGGGTGGCTCGGCAGCAGCCCCCAGCGCGCTCGTCCGATTGGATCTCTCCACAGGCAAAACGGAGGAACTGCGGCGATCGAGTTCGCTAGAAATTGATCCGGGCTATATCTCTGTGCCTCAGGCGATCGAGTTTCCCACCGCAGACGGCAAGACGGCGTTTGCTTTCTTTTATCCACCCCAAAACCAAGACTTTCAGGCTCCTGAGGGAGAACTGCCGCCGCTGCTGGTCAAGAGCCACGGTGGACCCACGGCTTCAACGTCTGCCAGCTTTAGCCCCGGCGTTCAGTACTGGACGAGTCGCGGCATTGCCATTCTCGATGTCAACTATGGCGGCAGCACCAGTTATGGGCGCGAGTATCGGGAACGACTCAAGGGCAGATGGGGCATTGTGGACGTGGAGGACTGCATCAACGGCGCGAAGTATCTGGTAGAACAGGGTTGGGTCGATGGCGATCGCCTTTGTATTGATGGCGGCAGTGCCGGGGGCTATACGACGCTGGCGGCTCTCACGTTTCATAAGACGTTCCGGGCAGGGGCGAGCCACTATGGCGTCAGCGACCTGGAAGCCCTGGCAAAAGATACCCACAAGTTTGAGTCGCGCTACCTGGACGGTTTGATTGGCAAGTATCCGGAAGAGGTCGCGATCTATCACAAACGATCGCCTATTTACGCTGTCGATCGTCTTTCCTGTCCAGTCATCTTTTTTCAGGGAGACGAGGATAAGATTGTGCCGCCGAATCAGGCGGAAATGATGGTCGATGCTTTGAAGGAAAAAGGGTTGCCTGTGGCGTATGTGCTCTTTGAGGGCGAGCAACACGGTTTCCGTAAAGCCGAAAATATCCGGCGTGCTCTGGATGGCGAACTGTATTTCTATTCACGAGTGTTTGGGTTTGAGTTGGCAGAACCGATCGAACCTGTTGCGATCGAAAATTTATAAGTTGACTGATCAAGTCTCAATCAAGTCCTAACCAAGTCCCAATCAAGAACTTCCAAAGCATGCGCGTCAAAATTTGCGGAATCACTGACCCGGAACAGGGAAAATCGATCGCCCAAATGGGGGCAACCGCGATCGGGTTTATTTGTGTGCCTCAGTCGCCGCGCTATGTCAAGCCAGAACAAATTTTTGCCGTTGTAGATGCTTTGCCTGAAGGCTGCACCGTCGATCGCGTCGGAGTTTTCGCCAATGCGTCGATCGAGGAGATTCTGCAAGTCGTGGCGATCGGACAGCTCAACGGGGTGCAGCTTCACGGGGGCGAATCACCCGAATTTTGTCAGCAGTTGCGCAATGCTTGCAAGTCTGAGCTTCCAGCGATGCAAAGCAGTTCCCCGTTCGCAAGAATCGAACTGATCAAGGCTCTGCGAATTCGCACTTTAGAAGATCTGGAACAGGCAGAAGTTTATCAAACCTGCGTCGAAACGCTCTTGCTTGATGCTTACCATCCTGGAATGCTGGGCGGCACGGGGAAAACGATCGACTGGCAGAGTCTGCAAACCTTTCGTCCGATTTGCAACTGGCTCTTAGCAGGCGGACTCACTCCAGATAATGTGCGCGATGCGCTGCGCCTGACCCGTCCAGACGGGATTGATTTATCGAGCGGAGTTGAGAATTCCCCCGGTCAGAAGGATTTGCAGAAAGTTGCACAGCTATTTGCAGAACTGCGATGCGAAAGCAAACCATAGAAGCAAAACAAAACGGCAAAAAAAGAAGGCGGTCTAGCCGCCCTCTCCGATTCTCTAAAATTCAGTGAAGTGATTTCAGGTCGATTTAGAAATCACTTAAGGAATTGCTGCCACTTTCACATCGCTGGTTGCCAGCAGCTCTTGCAGTTCCTCTGAGTCGACGGTTTCCCGCTCGATCAGCATTTCTGCTAGAGTGTTCAGCACTGTGCGGTTTTCTTGCAGCACCTGCTTAGCCCGACGATATGCCTGGTCTACCAGATTGCGCACTTCATCATCGATCGCCGCAGCCGTTTCTTCCGAGAAATCGCGCTCAGCCATGATGTCGCGTCCAAGGAACATGCCGCCCTGAGAGCGACCCAGTGCCACAGGACCCAGACGATCGCTCATGCCAAAGCGAGTCACCATTTGCCGTGCGACGCGAGCAACCTGCTGCAGGTCGTTAGAAGCTCCGGTCGTGACTTCCTCTTCGCCGAACACCAGCTCTTCCGCAATGCGTCCGCCGAGGGCAACTGCCATCTGGTTTTGCAGGTAAGAGCGAGAGTACAAGCCCGAATCCATCCGGTCTTCGCTGGGGGTGAACCAGGTTAAACCGCCTGCCCGTCCGCGAGGAATGATGCTGATCTTCTGAACCGGGTCATAGTCCGGCATCAGTGCGCCCACCAGTGCGTGCCCAGCTTCGTGGTATGCCACCAGCGTTTTGCGCTTTTCGCTCATGACGCGGTCTTTCTTTTCGGGACCTGCCAGGACGCGATCGATCGCATCGTTAACTTCATCCATGGAAATCTCGGTCAGGTTGCGCCGTGCTGCCAGGATTGCTGCTTCATTCAGCAGGTTGGACAGATCCGCACCTGTGAAGCCGGGAGTCCGCCGGGCGATTTTCTCCAGATCCACATCCTTCGAGAGCGTCTTGCCGCGAGCGTGAACGTTGAGAACTTCCAGTCGTCCAGCATAGTCAGGGCGATCGACCACCACCTGACGGTCAAAGCGACCGGGGCGCAGCAGAGCCGCATCCAGGACATCGGGACGGTTGGTTGCCGCGATGATGATGATGCCTGTGTTGCCCTCGAAGCCGTCCATCTCGGTCAGGAGCTGGTTCAGCGTTTGTTCGCGCTCGTCGTTGCCGCCGCCCAGACCCGCGCCGCGCTGCCGTCCCACTGCGTCAATCTCATCGATAAACACAATACAGGGAGCGTTTGCTTTGGCTTGCTCAAACAGGTCACGCACGCGAGATGCGCCCACCCCCACGAACATTTCTACGAATTCTGAACCCGAAATGCTGAAGAAAGGAACGCCTGCTTCACCTGCCACTGCTTTCGCCAGCAGGGTTTTGCCCGTTCCTGGAGGACCCACCAGCAGCACCCCTTTCGGAATTTTTGCGCCCACTGCCGTAAAGCGATCGGCGTTCTTAAGGAAGTCTACAACTTCTGCAAGCTCCAGCTTTGCCTGCTCAATGCCTGCCACATCATTAAAAGTGACCTGCGTTTGTGGCTCCATCTGGACTCTGGCTTTTGACTTGCCAAAGTTCATTGCTTGATTCCCTGGGCCGCTCTGTGCCCGTCGCAGCACAAAGAACAGCACGACCAGCAGCAGGAACGGAATCAGCAGTGTGCTGAGAACTCTTGCCAGGATGTTGTCATCTGCTTGACGCGAAACAGCAATGTCTACGCCGTTCGTTTGCAGAATATCTAGCAGTCCGGGGTCGTTGGGCAGGTTTACCGCAACGCGCTGACCGTCGCTCGTCTGTGCCAAAGCTTTGGTGCGATCGGCACTAATCATGACCTTTTCAACCTGACCTGCATCGACGCGATCGATGAACTGGCTATATTTCCAGGTTGCTGCCGACTGGGGCTGCCGCTCGATTAATGTCGTTGCCAAAAACAGAACAACGATAATTAAAAGCGCGTAAAGCCCCGCATTTCTCCACCGTTTGTTATTCACCGGGGTTCTTCCTCCTAAAATGTCCGTGCGAGGGGGGAATTTAACCTCTTAATATTAATTAATGTAACTCAATCCTATCAGGATTCTCAGAAAGTGGGTTGGACTCTCTGTTATTCCTATTCTGCCACTCGCCCATCAGGATGACAGAGACCCATAGACAGGGATTAGGAGGAGCATGAACAGAACATGAATACAATGCTCTTGCGGGCTAGCGATTTCGTCCTCAAGGTAGACTGAGCGATCGGTTTCCCGATTCCCTTGATAGAGGTTTGTATCCTGAGCAACTTTTTACGTCGCCTGGGATAACAAGGGGTAGAAATCTACCCTCGAAACCCTCGGAATCAAGGCTTACTACAATGACGGACTCTAATCGTATCGCTTTCGTAAAGCGTTTTGCAGGCGTTGTGAGTGCTGCCTGCCCTGGCGCAAACTCGCACTGAGCAGCCTTTTCAATCTCCGGTGGGTCTCAGTGAAACCCCGTCGGGCAGCCCCAGTGTTCCCGGTGTGTCTCCGGCTGATGACCCCGGTCTAAGCGATGACGCCTCCGAACAGCAGGAAGGGTCTTTCAACGCGGTTGAAAGAGATTCTTCTTGCAGCATTCAATCATTTGCTGACCCGGCACGCATGCTGGACAGAAGCGTTGAAGACCGCGTGGAAGAGACAGGAAGATTGCAGCACGCAATTTAGACCAGAATCAAGAAGGCGCATTTGAAACTGTTCCGGAACCGAGCGAAACACCTTCCGGTAGCCCTGCTGTTGGTGTACCGGATCCAGAATGCGTTGCAAGAAGTTAGATTCAAACAACCAGGGAAGACATGAAGGCGATCGTTTTTGACTGTGATGGCGTGTTGGCTGACACCGAGCGCGATGGGCATCTGCCTGCGTTTAATCAAATGTTTGCAGAGTACGGGTTGCCTGTACAGTGGTCAGAATCTGACTATGCCGAAAAGCTGAAGATTGGCGGCGGCAAAGAGCGGATGGCAAGCTTGCTCACACCGGAGTTTATCGCACAGGCAGGACTTCCCCCAGATCCGGAAGCACAGCGTCGGCTGCTGGCAGAGTGGCACAAGCGCAAAACTGCGATTTACAAAGAAATGGTGCGGAGTGGCAAAATGCCTGCACGACCAGGAATTAAGCGGATCACGAGAGAGGCGATCGAAACAGGCTGGACTCTAGTAGTTGCCTCCACTTCAGCAGAAGAATCGGTGCGATCGGTGCTGGAGTTTGTCGTGGGAACAGAGCAGGCAAAACACTTCAAGGTTTATGCAGGGGATATTGTGCCGCGCAAAAAACCTGCCCCCGATATTTATCTGCTAGCAAAGGAGCAGTTGAACTTGCTACCCGAAACAACGCTGGTGATCGAGGATTCGCGGAATGGACTGATTGCGGCAGTCGAAGCAGGATTTCGCTGTCTGGTGACAGTAAGCAGCTATACGCAAAAAGAGGATTTTCGCGAAGCCGTGGTGGTGGTCACAAGCTTGGGCGATCCGGGTGTGCCGACGCAGATGATCGAAAATCGCAGTGCGGCTTGTCCTGGAAATTATGTCACCCTGCGGGATATCGAGGACTGTTGGCGATCGTAGCAACTGTAAGGGCGAAGCATTGGCAGCAGTCAGCTTAGAGTTGAACTCAGAGATCTCAGCACCAATGCTTCGCCCTTACTACGCGAGGCTGTCTCTACCTAGTGCAGCTTAAGACTACGCCGACTTGCTTTTATCGCGATTTTGAAATGTCTTATGGGTCAGCCACTGCATTACACCGGGCAGGATATTGCTCACGCCCAGCGATAGCTTTGCTGACCCAACGACCACTTCTGTTTTCTGGTGCTTCACTGCATCCCAGATGGCTTTTGCCACGTCTTCCGGCTTTTCCACCACGGGCACTTGCAGCACTTGCTCAAGCTGCTTGCGGCGATCGGCTTCGTCCTGTTCATCCACCCCACGAATCATCGCCCGCTCCATAAAGTCGGATTTAATGATGTTGGGGTAAATGCCGCAAACCGTAATGCCTTTGGGCGACAGCTCGGCATGGAGCGATTCGGTTAACCCGGTAACACCATATTTGCTGGTGACATAGGGAACCAGGTAGGCAGAAGACGATTTGCCGCCGATCGAGCTGAGGTTAACGATCGTACCTTTGCCGCGTGCGATCATATGGGGCAAGAGGGCGTGAATAGTGTGAATATAGCCCCAAAGATTGGTGTCGATAATCGTATGCCAGTCTTCCAGCGAAAACTGATCGACCGGTCCGGTACAGAAGATTCCGGCGTTGTTGACCAGTACATCGATCGCCCCAAACTGCTGAATTGCCTTTTCAATTAACTCTTTCACCTGATCTGAATTGCGAGTATCCGCAGGCATGGCGAACACAGGATGATTTACGGCGCGAAAACTCTGGGCGACTTCTTCCAGGCGATCGGCTTGACGTGCTGTAAGAACGAGATTATATCCTTGCTGAGCAAACAGATTTGCAGTCGCCTTGCCGATGCCCTGCGAACTGCCAGTGATGAGAACGGTGGGAGCCATAAAATTTCTGGGAGATAATGCTACAACAAACTTTATCTTTCAGTTTGAGAAAAGAGCGACGAGAAACCGTCTCACTTTTGCGGGATTTCTCATTTCCTTTGGCTTTAGATTGACGATCGCCCGGACAGGTTTGCTGGCTTCAGCACTGCTTCGATCGCCTGCTGGCAAATCTCAACAGACTGATGCTGTTCCATTGCTTCAACTAACGCAGAATAAGCAGCCTTGTGATCCTGCAAAAGCGTTTTTGCCTGAAGCAGTGCCCATCGCTGTTTCAAATCCGCTTCCCCCATCGATCGCTGAAATTGGAGCCACAGCAGCCGGATCTTCTGGCGATCGTCTGTGCCGCCCTGAGCATTGCCATATTCAATTTGTTCTGCTGCAATGCCCGACATCCAGACGGTGCAATAGCGATCGACAAGCTGGGTGGAAAGCTGCCCGGTTGCAATCTGCTCCTCTAGCTCTGCTGTGCCGAAACTGACTCCACCCTGTCCGGGTTGCCCTTGCCGCAGCGCCTCCCAGGCATTAAGCGTGTAGCCCGTCACCGGAATTCCAAGCAGATGCGCTGCCAGAAAGTGCCCTGCTTCGTGGCGCACGATGCGCGATCGATGCTCATCAAAAAATTGGGCGATCGTGTCTACAACCAGCGTCCCCAGTCTTCCTTGCAGCGAGAATGAATCGATCGTCGCAACGCTCAGAATGGTGAATGCAGCTACAGCAGGAACGACTGGAGACAGATGCAGCAGCGGACCCAGCAGACTTGCCATCACCAGAGAAAAGATCGTGATTGCAACAAGATTTAGCGTAGTCTGGCTCATTAACTCTTTGATTCTCCGGCGGGGTGGTCTGCTTTTCTTACTGTATAGGATATTGGGTGGGTGAGTAGGTGGGTGGGGTTATTGGTCTGCTTCTCTGGCGCGGTAAAAGGTTTCCAGGCTTGCTCGATCGCCGACGAATCGCCAGTGCCAGGGTTCATAGCTAACGCCCATCGGGTTGTTTTTGGGAAAGGATAGCTCGAAGCTGTAAAAAGCAGCGTTTTGCTTCAGCCAGCGATAGGCAGCAGTGGTGTCAAAGCTTGTTTGCAGGTCGGTTGCGGGTCGGTTGCCGTCGCCAATGTCGATCGCATAGCCCGTGTGATGTTCGCTGTAGCCAGGAGGGGCGCTTACTTCTGCTCGTTTTTCGGGATCTTGTCCGCGCTTTGCTTTCACTTCAAAAAAGATGCGCTCCTGTTCAGCCATCGATCGAAAGCCTGAGAGGGGAGCGAGGATGATGCCGTCTGCTTTGGCAGCAGCAACCATTTGCTGAAATTTCGCAGCCGCCGCCTGCTGAAGCAAGATCTGTCCGTCGGGAGAAACGGGTTTTAGCTCAGCGCGAGATGCCTCTGAATAGGGCAGATGGTTGAGCAACGAGGCGGGCTGCTGCTCTCCGTTAAACAGGGCGATCGCCTTTCCCATAATTTGGGGGGCAGTGTTTTCAAGGGGTTCAATCGGGGCAGGAGCAGCTTGCAGCAGGCGCGGCACAAGCCATAGTCCAAGCACCAGCAGGGCAACAGAACCTGTACTGAATGCCAGCAAGAGCTTACCCTGCCTGGGAGAGGAAGCGGTTTCTCCGACGGGAACCTCGCGCACTGCCTCAGGAATATCTGAAAGTGGCAGGTCGGCAAAGTCAGACAGCTCAGCCGATTCTTGCGATAGTCCTGGTGGCAATCCTGCATTATTCACAGGTCATTCCTCCTATATCTAGTGCAGTCCTGCTTATTCTAAACCGAGGCAGCTTCTGTACTACTTTACCGTAATGGAGGAATGCAAACGAGCCGCAAGTTCTTAGGATCACTTCATGAATCAAATCCTTCGTCTACTGGAGCTGTATCTGCCGCTGATCGGCTGGGTCGGCTTTGGCTTGTTTTTGGGGCGTGTTTTACCTGCTCGCATTCCTGCCGCTATCGGTAAATTTTTGTTTTGGGTCGGTGTCCCGATCGGAATTTTTGCTTTCTTACGGCAGGCAAATCTTTCTGCTTCGGTGTGGCTTGCACCGATCGCCGCCTGGATTGCAATGTTGGCTTGTGTGCTGCTGGCGTGGGGCTGGATCAAAGCACAGAACCATTTGTCTCAGACCATGCGGGAATCTGATCAATCGCATCCCTGGCTCAAGTATCTGGTTTCCGAGCATCTCCAGCATCGATCGACGCAGGGCAGTTTCTTGCTGACGGCAATGCTGGGTAACACCGGATATCTGGGCTATCCCGTTTCGCTGATGCTGGTGGGACAGGACTATTTTGGCTGGGCGGTTTTCTACGATACGCTGGGCAGCACGCTGGGGGCATATGGGCTGGGGGTGGTGCTGGCAGCTTACTTCAGCGGCAGAGAACAGCGATCGCATCAGTCCCAGTTGCGGCAAATTGGGCAGGCGCTCATCAACAATCCGGCACTCTGGAGCTTCTGGATCGGCTTAGCAGGACGTTCTCTGGTGCTGCCTCAGCCCGTTGAACTGGGACTCCGGGGATTTGCCTGGGGCACGATCGCTCTCTCGCTGCTGCTGCTGGGGATGCGCTTGAGTCACCTGGTTTCGTGGCAGCAAGCTCAACCTGCGATCGTCAGTCTGATGATCAAAATGCTGCTGGTGCCGCTGGTGCTTGGGTTCGAGCTGCCTCATCTGGGGGTATCTGAGCTACCGCAGTTGGCGATCGTGCTGCAAATGGCAATGCCGCCTGCTTTTGCAACGCTGTTTATTGCTGAAGCGTATGACCTCGATCGCAGTCTGACCGTGACAACGCTGGCACTGGGATCGATCGCGCTGCTGTTATTCTTACCGCTCTGGCTCTGGCTCTTTACGCCCTAACCCACCCAATTCACTTCAGTATCAGAGGAATTGATGGGGGGCAGCGGCTTTGAGATCGGCGCATCTCGACGAACAAACGGCTTCGCTCCATTCGGGCTGGCTTCAGCTAGCTTCTTGGGTTCGGCAGCGGCTTTAGGAGTCTGTTTTGCCTGCTGAGATAGCACTGTTTGAATTGCTTTGCGCTCAGGCTCGATCACCTTTGCCATAATCCATTCGATCGTTTGCTCTTTGAGCCAGCCTCGTGCCACCGCGATATCACCGAACCGCATTCCAGTTGCCTGCTGGTCGTTCAAAATTACCTGAATCTGGTCAGAGGTCAGCAGTCCTGCTTCGGTCAAATAACTGCCGATTCGCTTCTGTCTTGAAAACCCAACAGCAGGGGAACCGCGGTAGAGTGAAGGATTTGGCATGAGTCACTCCAAAAAATTGGAAGCGTGCGATCGAGGGAGTCAATGCCTGACAACCTAGAGGTTAAAAACAGTGGAGGTTAAAAACAGGGCTAAGAGTTTTCACTCAGTATAGCAACCTCGTTTACTGATCCCGAAATAAGATTTATATTCGCAAGTAGAAAATAGATAAAGCTGATACGAATGACCCGTAGAACTACGGAGAATCGCTGAAAAACATTTCACAATCTAACCCTCGATCGCAATGATGCGGGTATTCGATTGCGATGATGCAGGTGTTGCTTCGATCGGGCGATCGGGGATGACTAAGCAAGATGTTTTGTCGGGTTGTGTCACCGTGCCTCTACCGTCGCGTCTGCTGAATTCACTCTGGTTTCGCGGGTTGGTTTTGTTTGGGTTGGGGTTGCTGATGGTATGGCTGGTGTCAGTTCGCCGTCCGGTCGCTGCGTTTCGTCCTCCTTTACCGCCCCTGCCGCAGGATCCCCTGATCCAGGTGTATTTCAATCAGTCGCAGGCTTCTTTTTATACCGAACCCTATCGGCAGCAGCAGCGGTTGGGCGACGACCTGGAACAGGTGATTATCGAGGCGATCGATTCTGCCCAGGTTTCAGTGGAGCTGGCAGTTCAGGAATTCAATTTGCCGGGAATTGCTCAGGCGTTGATCCAACGACAGCAGGCAGGCGTGCCCGTGCGGGTGATTGTGGAGAATGAGTATCGGCAATCTCTCAGCCAGCTTACGCCGCAGCAGGTTTCCCGGTTAGACGATCGCGATCGCAAAAAATATCAGGAGTTTGTGCAGTTGGTTGACCTGAATCGCGATGGTCAGCTTGCGTCTGAAGAACTGGCTCAGCGGGATGCGATCGGAATGCTGGAAAATGCTCGAATTCCGCTGATTGACGATACGCACGATGGCTCTCGCGGCAGCGGCTTGATGCACCACAAGTTCGTGGTCATTGATGGGAAAACGGTATTAACGGGATCGGTCAACTTTTCATGGAGCGAGGCTCACGGCGATTTTCTCACGCCGGAAAGTTTGGGCAATGCAAACCATCTGCTCAAGATCCAGAGCGGCAGGGTAGCTCAGCTTTTCACCCAGGAATTTAATCAGATGTGGGGCAACAATGCGCCAGAAAGCAGCAAGTTTGGCTTAAAGAAGCCTTATCGTCCGCCGCAAACGGTTTCCCTTGCACCCAATTCCTCGATTACTGTGCAGTTTTCGCCGACTTCGACTCGCCAACCGTGGCAGCAGAGCGGCAACGGGCTGATTGGTCGTGCCCTCAGTCAAGCTTCTCAGTCGATCGATCTCGCGCTGTTTGTGTTTTCAGATCAGCAGTTGAGCAACATTCTGGAAGTCAGTCACCGCAAAGGAGTTGCAATCCGCGCCCTGATCGATCCCCAGTTTGCATTTCGAGAATACAGCGAGGGGCTAGACATGATGGGCATTGCATTGCCGGATAAAAAATGCCGCATTGAAGCAGGCAACCGTCCCTGGAAGCCGGGGATTTCAACCGTTGGCATTCCAACTCTCCCCCAGGGCGATATTCTGCATCACAAAGTCGGCATTGTCGATCGCCGCTGGGTGATCACGGGATCGCAAAACTGGAGCGAAGCCGCAAACACCACCAACGACGAAACGCTGCTGGTCATTGATAATCCTACCGTCGCCGCCCATTTCCAGCGCGAATTCGATCGCCTCTACAGCACGGCAATCCTGGGTCGATCGCCTTCTCTAGAGCGTAGACTCCGGGAACGAAGCCAGTGTCGCTCATAGCAAGAGAAGCCAACTGGACGCGATGAAACTGAACGGAATCAATCAGGAGATGGCAGGTCGAGCCGCAGCGCAGTCATGCCTTCTTCAAGCCTGGAGTCGCATAGGAAACCTATCGCCAATCCCACAGCCGCAACTCCCCTTTCCTGGCTTTGCCAGCCGCCACAAATCTAAAAGAAATAAGACAGCCAGATGTCTGTAGATCAGTAGATGCTAGACTGCTGGCAATCTCACATAAGAGAAGAAAGCGTGAGAAAAAAGCGATCGTCGCTGCAAAAAACTTAAACCAGTATCGATTGACTCAACGCTTTGAGACTGTGAGTTGATGACGTGAGTTGATTAAAAGCTTCACTGCGAACCTTTACAAGGAGATTCAATCATGCCCGTTAAAGTGGGAATTAACGGCTTTGGTCGCATCGGGCGACTTGTCTTTCGGGCAGGCGCAAAAAACCCAAATATCGAATTTGTCGGGATTAATGATCTGGTTCCGCCAGACAACCTGGCTTATCTGCTGAAGTATGACTCCACCCACGGTCGCTATGACGGGACGGTTGAGGCAAAGGAAGACGGCATTGTCGTAGACGGCAAATTTATTCCCTGTATGGCAATGCGCGATCCCGCAGAACTGCCCTGGGGCAAACTGGGCGCAGATTATGTGGTGGAGTCTACCGGGCTGTTCACAACGCACGATGGCGCATCGAAGCATTTGCAGGCAGGCGCAAAGCGGGTGATCATCTCGGCTCCCACCAAAGACCCGGATCAGGTGAAAACTTTTGTGGTTGGCGTGAATCATCAGGAGTTTGATCCTGCTAAAGATACGATCGTCTCTAACGCAAGCTGCACCACCAACTGCCTCGCCCCGGTCGCTAAAGTGATTCACGAAAACTTCGGACTGGCAGAGGGGTTAATGACGACCGTTCACTCGATGACGGCAACCCAGCCCACAGTAGACGGTCCCAGCAAAAAAGACTGGCGCGGCGGACGGGGAGCAACGCAAAACATCATCCCAGCTTCCACCGGAGCAGCAAAAGCCGTCACGCTGGTGCTTCCTGCCCTCAAAGGCAAGCTCACCGGAATGGCATTTCGGGTGGGTACGCCGGATGTGTCTGTTGTAGACCTGACCTTCAAAACCGAGAAATCCACAAGCTACGAGGAAATCTGCGCGGCAGTCAAAGCGGCAGCCGAAGGTGAAATGGCAGGCATCCTGGGCTACACCACCGAGGAAGTGGTTTCAGGCGATTTCATCACCGATCCCCACTCCAGCATTTTCGATGCCGGGGCAGGAATCCAGCTCAACTCTAACTTCTTTAAAGTCGTCTCCTGGTACGACAACGAGTGGGGCTACTCTTGCCGCGTGATTGACCTGATGCTGTCGATGGCAGGCAAAGAAGGCTTGCTCTAGGCTTGATTAAAACTCAAGCGATGAAACTGCGTAGGGTGGGCAATGCTCACCTTATTTTTTTGGCTGAATTCCTATGCCAGCTCCATTTTCCCGGTAAACACCAGTTCAGCGGGTCCGGTCATGTACAGCCGATCGTCTGATGCTGACCATTCAATTTCCAGACAGCCCCCCGGCAGTTCCACGGTTGCCCGTCGATCGCATCGTTCCGTCAGCACGCCTGCCACCAGCGAAGCACAGGCTCCGGTTCCGCACGCCAGCGTGATTCCCGCTCCCCGCTCCCAGACGCGCATTTTCAAATAGTTCGATCGCACGACTTCGATAAACTCAGTATTGGTACGCTGTGGGAAGACCGAATGATGCTCAAACTGTGGCCCGATCGCCGCCAGCGGAACCGCCGCCACATCCTTAACAAAGGTGATGCAGTGGGGGTTGCCCATGCTGACGCAGGTAACTTCCCAGGCTTGCCCCGCCACTTCGAGCGATCGCTGAATTACCTTTTCTTCCGCCTCTGCCAGCGTCGTGGGGATTTCCTTTGCCAGCAAGCGCGGCAATCCCATATCAACCGTCACTCGTCTATCGGCTTCCAGTTTCGGGATCATCACACCTGCCAGGGTATGAATCCGATAGGCGATCGTCTCAGTTGCAGAGCGTCCTTCCAGGTCGGCAACAAAGCGAGCCAGACAGCGAATGCCGTTGCCGCACATCTCCGGTTCAGAGCCATCGGAGTTAAAGATTCGCATGGTGTAGTCGGTGTCGCCTTCTCCGGGCAACGCGAAAATCACGCCGTCTGCGCCAATGCCAAAATGTCGATCGCACCATTTCACCGCCTGCTCTGGCATAATGCAGGGTTCGCTTTGATGGCGATTGTCCACCAGAATAAAGTCATTGCCTAAGCCGTGGTATTTTGCGAACTGAGTGGTCATGGGCGACTCCGGTTAAAACTTGCAGAAATAAGTTGGCAGAACTGCGATGCGAAGCAGTTTCTACACCAGTAATCAAGATCAAAGGCTATTGTTGCACAAACAGGATTCTGACCCAATTTCTGCCTAATTGTTAGACGAAACGTAGTGTCAGACGAAACCATAACGAAAATTTGTATTTTTCCGGTAAATCTGGGTTTTATAAGACGGGAAACCTAAAATGAAAACACATCCGATCGTATTAGCACCCCCACTTTTATGACTGCTGAACTGCCTACCGGATTGCCAAGCGTCCGCCAGATTCAAAGCCTGATCCGCGAAACGAGCGAAGTCGAAATCATGATCAGCACTAAAGATCTGCTCGTGGGCAAGATTCGCTGGCAGGATACAGACTGCCTTTGTTTAGTCGATCACTACGACCAGCCGACGATTATCTGGAAGCAGGCAATTGTATACCTGAAGCCGAAATCATAAAACGATCTGTAATCGCTGCCTGTGATTGCTACGGGCGATCGTGTATTGGAAGCCAAGGAAATAGGTTTCATTCGATCGCCTTTAAGCCGAAAGCTTAGACTCTTCCTCTGCCGGAGGTAGTTCAATCGAAGCTATCTCTCTTGAAGACGCACTGACTGGAATTTGTACGATCGGCGTTTCTGACCGACCGGGTGCAATCCAGCGACTTGCTTCAGTCAAACCATGAAATTTGCCGCATAGCAGGAGCCGATCGCCCATTTGCAGATCGCTTTCACCGTGGGGGAAATTGATAAACTTGCCCTCTCGCCGAATTGCCTGCACCAGCACACCAAACTGCCTGCGAATATGCAGCTCAGACAGTGTTTTGCCGACAACAGGGCTATCTTCAGGAACTAGCAGCCATTGACAAGAGGCGTTTTCAGTGGGGATTGCTGCCTCGCCTCGTGCCAGTTCTGTCAGGGCTGCCATCTCATCTGCTTCACCAACAACCAGCAGCCGATCGCCCTCTTCAATCACAGTCTGGGGTTCTGGATAGTCAATTTCTTCTCCGTGGGCGCGACGAATTGCCATCAGGCTAACTCCGGTAAGGCGGCGCAGATTCGTTTCTTCCAGCGTCATTCCGGCAAGGGGCGATCCGGCAGGAAGGCTGATCCACTTGCTGTTCATATCCCTCGCTGCCACTTCCAAATCGTGGGAAACCTGGCGGGGCGATCGTTCCAAACGGAGGTCGAGATAGTGAGAGCTGCGGATCTGCTGCACCTCGCGCTGAATAATCGGCAGGGGAATGCCCAATCCAGTTAGCAGATGGCTGGATAGCTCCAGGCTGGCTTCAAATTCGGGCTGCACCACTTCTTTTGCGCCAAGCTGATACAGCAGCTCAATATCTTTATCCTGGGTTGCCCGCACCACAATATCCAGATCCGGCGCGAGTTCCAGGGCACGCTTGATCGTCAGGCGAATGCTCATCGGGTCTGGTAGGGCGATCGCCAATCCTTTTGCCTGCTCCACCCCGGCGGCTTCCAGCACATGCAGACTGGCAGCATTGCCGTAAACATAGGGAATTCCCGCTTCTCGAAGCTGTTGAATTGCCTGCTCAGACTGATCGATCACGACCACAGGCTGATCGTGGCTTTGCAAGAGCTGCAAAATATTGCGCCCGATGCCACCATAGCCGCAAATCACCAGATGCCCCTGGGTTGGCAGATTCTCAGGAACTTCCATCGGCTCTTCGCCGCCGTCCAGCAGTGCCTTTAGCCAGGGAACCGTCTCTGCCCAAATCACCAACTGAGGCACCAGCCGCAGCACAAACGGCGTAATCACCAGCGTTACCGCAGTCGTTCCCAGAATCAGCAGATAAACGCGGCGGGAAACTAACCCCAACACCTGCCCTTTGCTGGCAAGCACAAAGGAAAATTCCCCAATCTGAGACAGCCCCAGTCCGACAATTAGCGAAGTTTTTAACGGATAGCGAAAAGCGCGAACCAGCGGAGTGACGATCAGGAATTTGCCGATGAACACCAGCGTCACCAGTCCCAGAATCAGCTCCAGGTTGTTCCAGATAAATACCGGATCGATCAGCATGCCGATCGCCGCAAAAAATAAGCTGGCGAAAATATCGCGAATCGGCTCCACGTAGGTTAGCGTCTGGTCGGCGTATTCCACCTCAGAGATCATCAGTCCGGCGATAAACGCCCCCATCTCGATCGACAGTCCCAGGTACTCGGTCAGCAGCGCGATGCCCAGACAGAGGGCAACCACCCCCAGCAAAAAGAGTTCACGGCTTTCGGTTTTTGCCAGCAGCCGCAGCAGGGGAGGGATGAGCCAGATTCCGGCGACGATCGCCCCGCCCGCAATTAGCGCCGTTTTCAGCAGGGCAATTCCCACTGCCAGCCCAATTTCTTCAGACGGACGATTGAGCGCAGGCAGCACCGCCAGCATCAGCCCCAGCGCCAGGTCTTGCACGACCAGAATCCCCAGCATGACGCGCCCGTGAGCGGTTTCGGTTTCGCCCTTTTCCATCAGGCACTTCAGCACCACTGCCGTTGAAGACAGCGACAAAATCGCACCCAAAAAGACTCCTTGTGTTGGAGACTCAACCCAGCCCACGCCGATCGCCACCAGCGTTGTCACCAGGACCGTGGTCAGAATTTGCAGACCGCCGCCGCCGAGACTGATCCCCTGAACTTTTTTCAGCTCAGCAAATGAGAACTCCACACCCAGCGCAAACAGCAAAAACGCTGCGCCAAACTGTGCCAGGGTCTCCACCTGAATCAGCTCTTTTACCAGGCCGAGTCCAGCAGGACCAACGATCGCCCCACCCAGCAAATACCCAAGCAGCACGGGCTGTCTCAGTAATGCTGCCAGCAGACCGCCGCCCGCCGCCGCCGCAAATACCACCACTAAATCGACAATGAGCCGAAAATCTTCTTGCACAGGTTTCTTATCAGAGTGAGAAAAAAGTTAAAGTCTTTTAATCTAAAGCATACAGACTTTTCCGGGTTCTGGGGGATCTCGCTTATGAGGATCGCGTGATAAAACTCGGCGTTCTGCGCCCATTGCTTGGGAGGCGTGGTGTGTACCCAGCAGGATTGGAACTTTAATAGGATTGGAACTTTAGCGTAAAAGTGCTAATCTATCTGTCCAAAATGCTCTGATAAAGCAACCGAAAAGAGTAATTAATCACACTGCAGATCTACCAGCATTGGTGAACAGTCTAGGCAAAAGAGTCCGCTTCGAGATGCTTTGCAATGCACTAAGACAAGTTGCTTCATATTTTCTACATTTCCTTAATCTTCTATACTCTCCTCACGCCCTATGTCCTACCTTCTTTCTCACGCTGGTTCGTTTCGCCGTTTCTTGTGGAAATTTCGGCTACAGCTCGGTATTTTGCTCAGCAGTGCGGCGATCGTTCTCTGGCTTTCGACTCCAGCACAGGCAGTCCAGGTTCAAATTACTCCGTCGAGTCCCCAGTTGGGTGACACCCTCTCGGTGATTGTGCAGGGCGAGGCGGCGACTGCTCCGACTGTTACGTTTCAGCAAAAGACCTATCCCACCTTTGCAGTCGGCAACAACCGCTATCGGGCACTTCTGGCAACGACGCCACTCGATCGCCCCGGACGCCTCACCATTCAGGTCAAAGCAGGCGATGCGGTGCAAAATCTGGCGGTGCAGCTTCGCAATCGATCGTTTCCGACTCAGAGTATCTGGGTGAGCGGTGGTGGGTCAGATGGCACTAATGCCGAGTTCGATCGGGTGGATGCGTTTAAGGCGATCGTCTCTCCGCAGAAATACTGGAACGGTGCGTTTGTGCGTCCAAATCAGGGAGAAATTACTTCTGTCTACGGCGTGCGCCGCTACTACAACGGAGAGTTTGCTCAAGACTACTACCACCGGGGTGTAGACTATGCAGCTCCCACGGGGGATCCGATCGTGGCTCCGGCAGCGGGGCGAGTGGCGCTGGTCGGGCGTGAGTCAGAAGGGTTTCGGCTACACGGTAATACGATCGGCATTGACCACGGTCAGGGCGTGACGAGCATCTTCATTCACCTCAGCCGAATTGATGTAAAAGAAGGCGACGTCGTGCAGGCAGGTCAGCGAATTGGAGCACTGGGCGCAACTGGCTCGGCAACAGGGCCCAATTTGCACTGGGGATTGAACGTGCATGGAGAATCCGTAGATCCCGTACCCTGGCGGTATACTGGCTTCGAGTAGTGCTCACGAAATCTTTACGGGTTGCGGCTTTCACCGATGCGATTTTTAGCAGGCGACGGGCAAGCTAAAAGCACGCTCTAATTGAGCTTTTGGATAGATTTTGACCCGAACTGTTGTTTGAACTGAAATTCCAAGCTGAAATCGCCGCAATTCCAGGAAAAATCCTATGAGTATCGAGAAAATCGTTAAACAGGCTCTTGAAGATGGCTACCTCACCCCCGCAATGGAAGCTGAGGTTGGGCGCATCTGCGATACGACTGCTGAATTGTCGATCGAAGAGTACATGGCGCTCGATCGCTTAATGGGAGCCTTGTTGACTGGGGAAGTCGTCGCAGTTCCGCGCAAGCAGTTCCTGAATTTAATGGAAGAACTGGTTCTCACCGAGGCAATTGCTCGTGTTGCCGAAATTGAAGCAGCAAGTGAATGTACGCTCGATCTGGGCGACATTGCTGCCTATGCGCTCAACCGTCTGCCGCCGCTCTATGCCACCACCGAGGAAGGCGCAGAATATCAGCGTATCCGTGCGAGAGAAGAGCTTCAACCCCTGATTGCAGAGCAAGTGCAGGAGGCGATTGCCCGCAGCTTGAATCAGCCCAGCTTCTATCCCGAACGCCAGGCAATTACGAAGAGCAGCGGTGGAGAGCTATTAGGGCAGGTCAGCGATCTTTTGAAGACCTATGCCTATCAGTTTGAGGCAAAGGCATGTTAACGAAATGAGTCTGCTTAGGCGATGAACTACTGGCTGATGAAATCTGAACCTTCGGTCTACGGGATTGACGACCTGAAGCGCGATCGAAAGACAGTGTGGGATGGGATCCGAAATTACCAGGCGCGTAATTTTATGCGATCGATGCAGGTGGGCGATCGGGCGTTTTTTTATCACTCCAATGCCACGCCCCCTGGAATCGTGGGGCTGATGCAGATTATTCAAACGAATCTGGCTGATCCGACCCAGTTCGATCCGCAAAGCAAATACTACGATCCGAAGTCAGACCCTAGCAGTCCGCGCTGGCAAACCGTTCAGGTCGAGTTTGAGAAACGGTTTTGCCAGATCCTCACCCTGGAAATGCTGCGGCAGCAGTTTACCCCCGAGGAACTCCGGGTGGTGCGCCAGGGCAATCGGCTCTCGGTGATGCCTGTGGAAGAGGCGGTCGCCCAGAAGATTCTCAGTCAGGTCGAAATCGCGTAACCCGATAAGGTGTAACCAGATACGAGTCAAGCTGCCGCTGGTTTTGCCGTTTGCAGTCCTGCCATGACTGCTGCTGCAGGAGCCGTCCAGCCGACAATACCGCCCTGAGCGCGAACCATGTCTAGCGTTGCCTGCTTGAATTCAGGGAAATAGCTTTCGGTGCAGTCTTCGACCATCAGGCATTCGTAGCCGCGATCGTTGGCTTCGCGCATGGTGGTCTGCACACAAACTTCGGTGGTCACACCCGTAAACAGCAGATGGGTGATGCCGCGCTCCTGCAGGATGGATTGAAGCGGAGTGGCATAGAACGCCCCTTTGCCGGGTTTTTGAATCACAATTTCGCCAGGGAGCGGCTGAAGCTCTGGAATAATGGTGTTTCCCGGTTCGCCTGCAACGAGAATCCGTCCCATCGGTCCTGGGTCGCCGATTTTGAGTGAGCCTTTGCCGCGATCGCGCTTTGCCGGGGGACAGTCAGACAGATCGGGCTGATGACATTCCAGCGTGTGAATCACGGGTAACTGGTTTTCCCGGAAGCAGGACAGCAGGGTTTTGAGCGTGGGGACGATTCCCTGGAGCAGAGCCACATTATTACCCAGCGCGTCACCGAATCCGCCTGGCTCCAGAAAGTCGCGCTGCATATCGATAATGACCAGTGCCAGACAACTCAGATCGACAGGAAGTGGGTATTCGTAGGGCTGCGCGTCAATTAATGCCATAAGGTCCCCCAAAGAGCGTTGTGAAAGAAAAGTGTTTTTACTTGCTGTCAGAACCCGTCAGCGCGGTTGCCATTCCCAGCCTGATGCAAGTTCCGCCTGCAACATACCGCTGGGTTTTATGAAAGCGACGATTCTGGCTCAGCCAGCCGCCCAGGGTTCCTGAAATCAGGGCATTTTGTAGGTGGGTAAGGGTTAGTGTCCTGCCATGCTGTGGCTGATTTGGGCGAAGTCGGCGGTGGCAGTGGGGCTTTCGTAGGCAAATTGTCCGCCGCTGATCACAACAATGCGATCGGAGAGGGTCAGTAGCTCATCCAGGTCTTCGCTGACCAGCAGGACGGCAACACCGCGATTGCGGGCTTCGACAATCTGGGCGTGGATAAATTCGACAGCGGAGAAGTCTAAACCAAAGCAGGGATTTGCCGCGATGAGAAGATTAATGCGATCGGAGGACAGCTCTCGTGCCAGGACTGCCCGCTGCACGTTGCCGCCCGAAAGATTGTGAATTGGGGTTTCGGGAGACGGCGTCTTGACGGAAAACTGCTGAATCAGACCGATCGCTGCCTGCCGGATAGCTTGCAAAATCAGCAAAATGCCTTTTGCCTGGGGAGGGCGATCGAACGTGCGAAGTGCCATATTTTCCGCCACGCTCATATAAGGCACACAGGCATTGCGGAGCGGTTCTTCAGGCAGCACAAAGACTGCTTGCTGGGCAATGTCGGCGCGGGTAGCGGAGTAGGGCTTGCCGTTGACCAATACCTGTCCTGCGGTGGGCGATCGCTGCCCTGCCAGCACTTCTACTAATTCCTTCTGTCCGTTGCCCGACACGCCTGCAATTCCGACGATCTCGCCTTGATGCACCGTTAAATTCACGCCTTTCACTGCTTCCACACCGCTATCTTTATCAGCACGCAGCTCGGCAATTTGCAGTACGGGAGTTTTCTGTTCCTGCGGCGTTTTAGTCACTTCTCGCGGTTCGCGCCGTTCGCCCATCATCATTTCTGCCATGTCTGCCACGGTCAGATCAGTGGTATAGCCGTGTCCGGCAAACTTGCCTTTCCGCAGCACAGTCACCTCATCTGCAAAGGAGGTCACTTCCCGGAACTTGTGGCTAATTAGCAGCACGCTCAGTTTTCCGGCAGTGACTTCCTGGCGAATCAATCCCAGCACTTCATCCGCTTCATCAGGGGTCAGCACCGAGGTCGGCTCATCCAGAATCAGGATTTTGTTTTTCAGGTAAAGCTGCTTCAGGATTTCCAGCTTTTGCTTTTGCCCGGCGGCGAGCTGAGCGATCGGCAAATCCA
>Ga0224723_1000715_pt1 | contig 21910 bp, 19 predicted proteins | sample Balambano_FR2_Me_FD_161647 | JGI IMG/M metagenome (GOLD analysis project Ga0224723, IMG submission 161647) | Freshwater sediment microbial communities from Lake Towuti, South Sulawesi, Indonesia - Balambano_FR2_MetaG | ecosystem: Environmental > Aquatic > Freshwater > Lake > Sediment | place... | reverse complement strand
CCTCTCCCCCCTCTCCTACTCCCCGTCACTCATACCTCTCATACGCAGCAACAATCCTTTGCACCAGCGGATGGCGGACAACATCTTTCTGAGAAAATTCAGAAAAAGCAATACCTTCAACGTTGGCTAAAACTTTTAAAGCCATTACTAATCCTGATTGTTGATTAGCTGGTAAATCAGTTTGGGTCATATCACCAGTAATCACCATCCGCGAACGAAAACCCAAACGAGTTAAGACCATTTTCATTTGGGATGGTGTAGTATTTTGAGCTTCATCAACGATCACAAAAGCATTGTTGAGGGTACGTCCCCGCATATAAGCGAGTGGTGCAACTTCAATCACACCGCGTTCCATCAAATTTGGTATTTTTTCCGGATCAATAAATTCGTTAATCGCGTCGTACAATGGACGAAGATAAGGATTTACTTTTTGCTGTAAATCTCCTGGTAAAAAACCAAGTTTTTCCCCAGCTTCTACTGCTGGACGAGTTAAGATAATTTTCTCAAATTGGTTGGCAAGCAGTGCTTGGACAGCGATGACAACAGCTAGAAAAGTTTTACCTGTACCAGCAGGTCCTGTACAAAAAATCAAATCTTGTTTGCGGAGATGTTGAATATATTGTCGCTGACGGAAAGTTTTAGCGCGTACTTCTTCACCTCGTCTGGTACGAGCTACAATATCTCGCTGTAAGTCTTGTAGTTCTTCTTGTTGCTCGGTATCTAAAGCTTGACGAGCTGTGGAAATATCAGCAACAGAAACATTATTACCTTTGATCCACAAATCTGAGAGCGATCGCACTAATCTATTGGCGACATCCACTTGATTGGCTGTACCGTATATTAGTAAATCTTGTCCGCGCAAAACTAAGGTCGCTCCTGTTTGCCAGGATATAGTTTTGAGATTTTCTTCACCCGAACCAGCCAGAGCGATCGCGCTCTCGATATTGGGCAGCTGAATTGTCAACGCACCTGCCATATTGTTTGTCAATTGCAAGAAGCCTTTTTTAACGAAGATTTACTCTTCCGGTCAAGTTCTTTCACAAGCGTAAGGGAACAGGGAAAATAAAGAAGTGTTGTTTTGATTATTTACGAGCGCGATCTCCCGCGCTCGTGAGAAGCTTATATCTAATTTAAACTGGTGCGAGAACGAGGTTTAGCAAAAGGTCTGCTTCCACCATCATCTGTACGCCTTTCTCTGGCTCTTGGTGGTGGAATACGTTCCTCCACATCTTCGTCAAAAGACATACCTTCCCGACCTTGACCAGCAGCACCATAAATATCAAGATATGCTGATTGTCCAGCAGATTGGGCTGCTGCTGCAATAACTGTACGAATGGCCTGAATATTGCGTCCTCCTCGACCAAACACTTTTCCTTTATCGTTGCTATCAAAGGCGATACGAATCCAAGCTCGTTGGAGAGTGGGAGAAATTTCACAATCGATGCTTAATGATTCTTTTGATTCCAAAAACGGTTCTATTAAAAACCGCACCAGTCCAACGTAATTAGGACTGGTTGCTGGTGATTTTGTTGATTTAAGATGCGGCTTTAGCACTGACCTGTTCAAGAACATTAGCTTTTTGTAGGATGCGACGTACAGTGTCTGTCGGTTGGGCACCTTGTTGTAGCCGCCGGACAATTGCATCGACATTAAGTTTCACTTCATCAGTTCTGGGATTATAAAAACCCAATTCCTCTAAAGGACGACCATCGCGACGAGTTAGGCTATGAATAGCGATAATACGGTAGCTTGCTTCCCGCTTTTTACCAAATCGCTTTAAGCGCAGTTTAATCATGTTGAGAAGTTATTCTCCTAATAAATGCAATTAAGGTACAAATAGAGTTTACGTTGAAATGCTTATTTTAGCACTTATTTTGAAAAGGGAACAGGGAATAGGGAGTAGGGAGAAGGGAGTAGGGAGTAGGGAGTAGGGAGTAGGGAGTAGGGAATAGGGAACAGGGAACAGGGAACAGTCCCTAAAGCGTACCAAAACCTTTCTTCTTTTTGTCCTTTTTTGGTTTCTTTTTGGCATCACCAGCACCAGTATAACCCCGCCATCCAGGAGCTGCGGGACGATTTCCGGCTGGCATCGGATTACCCATACCACCAAACATTCCTGGCATTCCAGGGAAACCGCCCCCTTGACCCATTTGTTGCATCATTGAGCGCATTCTCTGAAAATCACTCACTAACTTACTCACATCCGTCTCTCTATAACCAGAACCTTTAGCAATGCGTTTGCGGCGACTAGGAGAACTTGCAAGTAAATCTGGATCATGACGTTCTTGTTTCGTCATGGAATTAATCATGGCTTCACAGCGCTTCAGCTGAGTTTCTCCCTGCTTTAGCTGGTCATCAGAGAGTTTATTCATCCCTGGAATCAACTTCATAATACCTCCCAAGGAACCCATGTTCTTGAGCAGGCGCAATTGTTTGAGAAAATCGGTAAAATCAAACTTTGCTGACAGGATTTTCTCCTGCATTTTCTCCGCATCGGCAAGGTCAATTTCTTCCTGAGCTTTCTCCACTAAAGTCAGCACGTCACCCATACCCAAAATCCGTGACGCCATCCGCTCTGGGTAAAATGGCTGTAGAGCTTCAACTTTTTCTCCGACACCAACAAATTTAATCGGTTGTCCAGAAATTCGCCGCACTGATAACGCCGCACCACCTCGGCTATCACCATCCATTTTAGTCAGGATTGCTCCAGTGATACCTATTTGGTCGTGGAAGGTACGGGTAAGATTTGCTGCTTCTTGACCAGTCATCGCATCCACTACTAATAGCACTTCATGTGGCTGGACTGTTGATTTGATGCGGGCTAATTCCCCCATCATATCTTCATCTATTTGCAAGCGTCCGGCAGTATCAATAATTACAGTATCTACACCTTCAGCTTTTGCTCGTTCCACGCCTTGCCGTGCTATTTCTACTGGGTCTGCATCGCTTCCCAAATCAAATACAGGCACGTCAATTTGTTTACCCAATGTAATTAATTGGTCAATTGCCGCAGGGCGATATATATCTGTTGCTACCATCATGCAACTACGCTCTAATTTACGTAGATGTAAAGCAAGCTTAGCGGTAGCAGTAGTTTTACCTGTTCCTTGCAATCCTGCCATCAATACTATGGTTGGGGAAACTTGAGCTTGTGCTAAGGGAACATTTTCTTCCCCCATGACCTGTACTAATTGATCATGGACGATTTTGATGAATTGTTGGTCTGGTCTCACACCAGTAATGACCTCGGCTCCTTGTGCTTTGGTTTCGACTTCAGCAATAAAATCTTTAACTACCTGGAGACTAACATCTGCTTCTAATAGTGCGCGGCGGACTTCCCTCAAAGCATCTTGAATATTAGATTGGGAAATTTTATCTTGTCCCCGTAGTTTTTTCCAGGTAGCTTCTAAGCGATCGGCAAGTGCATCAAACATAATTGAGTTACAAATTTTTAAGTTAGGGAGGTCTGGTAAAGGCGGATGAGTAACCTTAAAAATGGCGCTATTTAACAGCTTAATCTTTTTCTCAAGCGACTGTAGAGACTTTCAACAGATAAGGAACAATACAAGCGCTTAGTCGTCGTAAAGTTATAAATAATACTATGTACTGAAGATATCAAGTTGATTATTCCTAAAGATAAATATTTGAACAGAGTTTCCTGTTATCTATTCCCTTAACCTTTTAATTTTGATAAACCTGTAGAAAATTTTCAGTTATTAAGTTAGAATTTATACAAATACCAGGGTTAAAAGGAAGTGGGAAACACTCTGTTTCCCAGAAATATTTAATCTCCATTGTTGGAAGTCAAGTTGGGAAGTTAGGTACTAAGGTTCCGAATTACCTTCACATATCATATAATAATCAATTTGCGATTTCAAATGTAATTTTGTTTAAATACTGTTTATTTGTAAACAGGACTTATGCTAGTCTCACGATTCAATAATGGTGCGTGACGCTAAAAGTCTCATCGCTACGTTGAAATTTTATCGAAGCGTCACACACCCTACGGTAGAAAATGTGCCAGTAATAAAGTAACAGGTAACTGTTAGCATTAATCTCACAACTTGGATTTTCACTTTTCCCTTAACTATTTAAGTATGAATGTAGCGAAGCAAAAAAATCTTTTGTCTGAACAATCTAAAATTGGGATACACTTTCTCAAGCAAGCGGTTTTAGTCGGTTTAGGTTTTATATTTATATTATTAGGAGTGCAAGGTAAAGTAGCATTCTTTTTACTGGGTGTAAGTTTATGCTTTATAACATTATTTATAGCCTTAAAGAATCAACAGGCGCAGGTTAAACGAGTTAGCTTATCTGTTACTAGTCATGATGTTACAGAAGTAAAAAGACTTGATACTAACATAAATAATATTAATTTATTGCTTGCTAACCTGAGTAATTCCGATTTAGTTGCGGCTAATCTAAGTAGTATATATCTTAGTGGAGCTAACCTGACAAATGCCAAATTAATTGATGCTAACCTTAAAAATAGTAATCTCAGTGATGCTGATTTGAGTTTTGCCAATCTTGTTAATGCCCAGTTAATCAATGCTAATCTTAGTAGTGCTGTATTGCTAGGAGTTAACTTAAGTGATGCAGTCTTAGTTAATGCTAACCTCAGTGTGGCTAATCTTAAAGATGCTCAACTAATACATACAAACCTAGAAAATGCCAATCTTAGCGATGCAGTGTTAGTCAACGCTAACCTTAAAAATGCCAATTTAAGTGGTGCTTATTTGTGGAATGGTAAGCTTGATTCTGCTCAAATTGTTGATGCTATCCTTTGTAATGCTTATATGAGCAGTGTTAAACTTAGGAACGCTAATTTGACTGGTGCTGATTTAAATGGTGCTAAACTCAACCATGCCAGTTTGAAAAATGCGAACCTTGAAAGTGCCAATCTTAGATACGCTCAGTTAGAAAACGCTAACCTGAAGAACGCTAACCTCTGTAATGCTAACTTAGAGGGTGCAAATTTATTAGGAGCAAATTTAAGCGGTGCTAACCTTGAAGGAGCTAATTTAAAAGATATCAAAATTAACCAATCAACAATATTTGATACTGAATAAAGGGCATTTTCTTGTGGAGTTAGAAACCTCATTATGATGGTGAGGTTTCTAGCTGTTTTGGTAGTGTCACAGTAAATGTACTACCTTTACCTAATTCTGAGGAAACTTTGATATCTCCACCATGTGTCTCAACAATTCGACGTGAAAGATGTAGTCCTAAACCACTACCTGAGCGTTTGTCTTTGCTTTGACGAAACCGCTCAAAGATTGTTGTTTGGTCTTCTGGTGTAATTCCGTATCCAGTATCTTTGACTACAATTTCTACATTTGTTTTAATTTCAGAAATCAGAACATCAATACTACCTGTATCTGTAAATTTGATGGCATTACCAATTAGGTTACTAACTACTCGTCGTAGTTCTAGCCGATCGCCCATCACGATACCAGCGTTTTTACCTTGTCCATCCAATTGATGACTGTCTACATTCAAGTCTACACCTTTTTCATCTGCCAAAGGGCTGAGTTCTTGGACAACTTCTTGAATTATTTCCTGCAAGTTAGAGCGTTCCCAGCTCATATTTTTCTTACCCGCTTCAAAGCGAGAAACTTCAAGCAGGGTGTTCACCATCTCTAATAAATTTTTATTACTACGAATCATTGCGGCGATCGCTTGTTTCATTTCTGGAGAGATTTGGCAGAAAATCTCTTGCAGAAATAAATTTAACATCCGATCAGCAGCGACTAGGGGAGTTCGCAAATCATGAGTTAGTCGGGACACAAAGTCTTCTCGCTGACGTGTCATTGCTGCTTGTGCGTCAAGGCTCTGCTTTAATCGTAAAAGCGATCTCACTCTCGCAAGTAGTTCATCAGTATCAAATGGTTTACGAATAAAATCATCTGCACCTGCATCCAAACCTTCAACTACACTAGATTCAGTATGGGCAGTAATCAAAAGAATCGGAATATAAGGAAGTGTAGTATTACGACGAATCCGCCGTGTTACTTCATAACCATCCATCATTGGCATCATCACATCAAGTAAAATCAAATCTGGTGGAGATTGTTGAATTTGTTGTAAAGCAGTAATTCCATCTACTACCAGTTCAATTTCATACCCCTCAGCTTCTAAAATCGTCTGTACAAGGATGAGATTATCAGGAGTGTCATCAACAGCGAGGATTCTTTCAATTTTAGAAGTTTCTATAACAGTCATGATTTATCGACTTTTTTGGAAGGAATTTAAAACTTTTGGCTTAGTAACGTTTCCTACTTTAGTAAGTTTTGGGGATGCAATCTGACGGGGAAATTCAATTTTGAAGGTTGAACCTACACCCAACTGACTTTCTACACTCAGAAAACCACCCATCATTTGGATTAATGATTGGCTGATTGCTAAACCCAAACCTGTACCAGGATATCTACGAGTAATGGTTTGATCGGCTTGACGAAAGGCTTCAAATATATACTTCAAGTCTTCAGATGCAATCCCAATCCCTGTATCTTTGACGGCGATCGCAATTTTGTTAGCCGATACTTCTCGTATTTCTAATATTACATTACCGACTTCCGTAAATTTAATCGCGTTAGAAAGTAAGTTAATAACAATTTGCCGTAGACGTAACAAATCATTAAATACTGTGGGATTTTCTAAATCTATATTTACTTCTATAGATAGATTTTTTTCCTTAGCTAAGTAATCTAATTCTGCGACAGCAGCGTTTACCATTTTGGGTAAATCAAAAATTTCTGGCTTTAACTCCAGCTTGTCTGCTTCCAATTTAGAAAAATCTAAAATTTCATTGAGCAACATTAATAAGTGTTTGCCATTGTTTAGGATACGTTCTACCATATCCCTTTGTTTAGGTGCTAGTTCTTCTACCCTAGGACGTAATAGTACTTGAGAAAACCCGATAATTATACTCAAAGGAGTCCGGAGTTCATGAGATATAGTGGCAAGGAACTTGGATTTCAACTGAGATGCTTCAAATAGCTGAATATTTTGTAATTGAATTTGTTGTCGTTGTGCTTCCAATTCTTGGTTTTTACGAGTGAGTAGTTCATTGCTCTCCCGTAATTGCCTATTTGCTAAAAGTAGTTGTGTTTCTGTACGTTGAACTCTAATACTATAACGTAAGGCTTGATTCAATGTTTTCAATGATACATCATTTTTAATAAGATAGTCAGTAGCACCAGCTTCTAGCAGTTTAATACCGAGGTGTTCATTACCTTGATTAATAAGAATTATTATGGGTACTCTGATATTGTGTGAACGTATATTTTGGATCAAAGTTAAAGTATCAGTATCTCTTAAGCGATCGCCTAGAAAAACGCAGTCAAAGGAAGTCTCAGTTAAAGCAGCGATCACGCTATTACCGTCAGCAATTTCAGACAGTTCTATTTGTACAACTGCTCCTATCAAAGCTTGACGTACTGCTACTCGGTCTACTTCGTCATCAACAATTAAAATTTTTAGCGTTTCTTCCATCGCATCTTTATTTAGCTATTGTCAAACACAAAACTCTAGTTCCCTTGTAAATCCTCTAGTCTTACACTGATAACTTTTCTAATTTAGATGAATGACTTTATATCTCCCCCGTCTTTGAAATATTCAAAGTAAGGGAGCAGCAACAGGAGAAGCAGGAACTACCTAAGGTTGACTTTGATCAACCTACAAGATTTCTCACAAATAGTAAAGCTTGAAAGAAATCAAGCTTCTATTTAAAAGAATAATTTACTAAGTGAATTTTTTCTTTTTCCTTTTAAAACTTCTGTCATCCTCCATTAGTAATATTTTGATTAATTTTTACCATAACCCTAAGCTTAACTCATCCGTTCTATCCCACATCTGCTCAAATGACCATAGGTTCAGAATACATATTGAGATTTTTGCTTAAGTAGTACTCAATCAGATATTAATAATTAACAGCTGATAATAGCTTTTTCTCTATACTAAAAAGTAAGCAGTGGGTAAAACAAAATATATTGTCCTTCCCAAAACGATGGTAGACCAGTAATGGCACTACTGTCCTCAGCCCTTGGTGATAGTATGAATATTGAGCAGATTAGATTCCGTGACTTTTGCCAATCACCCAATTACGTCGGAAAAATCTTGCTAATGCAGGTTCTTCTAAAGATAAATGTATCGGTCGTCCATGAGGACAAGTCCGAGGATTGCGAGTATTCTGCCATTCATCTAGTAAGGTCTGCATCTGTTGTAAACTCAGAGTTGTACCGTTACGAATGGCAGTACGACAAGCAACTGCTACTTGGGCAGTTTGCAAGTCTCCTCCTAAGCTAAGTTCAAGTATCGCTTCGGCACAGTCATCTCTTTGCTGTAACATTGCTGGTATAGTGCGAACTGCCCAGAGTTGTTCGCCAAAAGGTTCTATATCTAAATTAATACGTTGCAGTTGTGTTACTTGCTTTGATGATAATTGATATAAAATTACTGGTGGTTCTATAGGTACAAGTTGCCAGTGATCGCAAATTTTTTCATATAAAACTCGCTCATGAGCGATGTGTTGTTCAACTAACCACATTCCACCTGGATGTTGAGCAACGATGTAAGTATTATTAATTTGACCTACTGCTTTGAGGTTGTGACAACTCTCTTTGTGATTAGGGTCAAGATTATTAAAGTTATAACCAGCCTTTTCTTCAGCGACTTTCAGTAATTTGCTAACTCTAGTAGTATTTACTGTGCTATCAGAATTGATCCGCAGTGCTTGATCTAAGCAATTTGATATTTGTTCTTGCCAATAACTAATTTCTTTAAGATAAATTTCTGCTTTGGCAGGGTGACGGTTCCAGTCGATTTGATCTGGTGACACGGTAAGATGTAACAGACATACTGGAAAGCGATCGCGTGGTAATGTCCGATGAAATCCAGTGAAAATCGAGTGTTCCAGTTCTGCTGATTTTACCATCCTGCCGTTTACAGCTACTCTTACCCAATCTGGACGATGACGGTGACATCTATCTGGTAAACCTACTACCAATTGCAATGAGGAGTTTTCAGGTGGTAGTTCTACTTTGACTTCATGTAAATCGCCTTGTCGTAGTTGGGTTAAAATTTGAGGTAGTAATTTACCTGTACTAGAAGCTGGAGAAATGGTAAACCATTCACGGTCATTTTGCCACACTTGCCAACTTACCCAAGGATGACACAAGGCAATTTGCTGTATTATTGCTTGTACAGCTTTCATTTGCTGTGCTGCACTTGGTAAACCTTGTCGTCGTGCTGACCAATTACCAAATAAGTTTGAGACTGTAACTACTGTACCTGGAGCGATCGCCACAGTCTCGCTTTCAATCGCTTTGCCGTTACTACCATATACTACTCGCCAACCATCTATCCCTTCCATAAAAGAGGAAGATGCAGGACGGCTTAAAATTTCTAAATCAGCCAAAGTTGTTAAACTATGTAAAGCTTCTCCCCGAAATCCCAAAGTCCTAATTTTCCACAAATCTGCACAATTATGAATTTTACTAGTACTATGGGCTGTAGCTGCTGTTTCCAAGTCACTCAAATTCATTCCACAACCATTATCTACAACGCGGATGCGCCACAAATCCGACCATAGATAAATCACAATTCTGGTAGCACCTGCGTCTAGGGAATTTTCGACCAATTCCCTCACCACAGCGGCAAAAGAGTCGATTACTTCTCCGGCTGTAATCAGATGTACGACTTCTGTAGGTAAAACTTGAATCGTAGATGTCATAAACTTCAGTTTATAACAACTGGCGTCAACTGTATACCAGCTAACAATTTTCATTTAGTTTTTTTACAAAAATTTACTTAAGAAGGGAGTAGGGAGTAGGAACTATTTTGTATGTATAGGTGCAAGATATGAATTTAAGTTATTACTCCCCCATCACCTCCATCACTTCTATCACCCCTCTCCCCCCTACTCCCTACTCCCTACTCTCTTAATAACTTCTCTATTATCCATAATCGCTAATAAAACCGAAATTTCTGGCGAAACTCGCTCTTGGAGATTTAGTTCCTGTGCTGCTTTCTCAAAAGTTCTTCCTTGCAGCATATAATAGCCAACCTTAAGTAACTCATCCCAAGTAATCTCACTTTCCAGATATGCTTGAGCAATAGTAATTAACAAATTTTGATATTTATTTCCCTCAACTTCCGTCATCATGGTGTGGGGAATTTCAAAAACTTGATCAAATCTGTAGTACCAGGATTTTGGCTGCTGTTTGACTAACGACGCAAACAAAGTATTAATTTCTTTGACATCTACAGCTTTATCGCTTTCGCTAGAAATAATAAACATAGGGGAAGGTTGAATATCTTTAATTTTTTCTAAAATATACTCACCCATACCTAGAAATAGCCGCAAAGCTGGAAAACGAAAACCTTGATATCCATTATTGCCAGGATTATCTTTATTTGGCCATTCATAATAAATTGGTAAAATTTCTACTGCAAAATCTACTAACTCATTATTTCCACCGAGATAGGGAGCAAAAATTAAAGCCTTGGCAACTTCTTGGGGATGTTCTACACTTAACCAAGCAGCTAAAGTACCACCACTAGATAATCCCCCAACTATAATTTCATCTCCTAAATTTTGGGCAACTTCCAACCACGAAAGTGCAAATTCTTGGTATACTTCACTTTCTGTTGGCAAGGGAGGGGGATTACCAGAGTCCCAACTTCCTGCTATTCCATGACCAGGTTGTAAGGGGACAAGCACATTATAACCAGCAGCAAATAAAGCTTGAGCAATGGGCTGAAATTGATAAGGACCAGCAGTAAACCCATGAAAAAACAGACAAACCTTGGGAGTTGGATTTTCGTGAAAAAAGAATAGAGAGCGACAAGCTTCATTTCTAATGGGTAAGGTTTTCTCAAGAGTTTGGGCTTGCTCAATGATAGCTGTTGTTGTACTGAGGTATTCTGACATATTGATTAAAAATTCCGGAAAGAATGTCAATGGTTGTCCATCAATTTAGTTACAGTTTCCAACCCTGTTCCCTACTCCCTACTCCCTTTCGTAACTATTTTAGGTAACAAACATAACTAACTTAAATCTATCTAAAGATATACAAGACTTATTGCTTTCTAGTGAAAGGTAATATTCCGACTCTATGAGTTTGTACGAAGCAGGTTAAACTAAAATCTGGCATGAGCTGCTCTACCGATAATATATGAGGCTTTTATGGCAGCGGATTTACAACAAATTGCTAAGTACCTAGACCAATTAGGCTGGGATTACCGTATAGATCAAGAAGCAGACCGTATCATTACGGGTGTGGAAGGTGATAATGTCGAAGATTTCTTAATTGTTGTCCAATTGGATGAGGATGGAAGATTCTTTCGATTATTTGCTCCCCAAGTTTTAGCGGGAGTACAGGATCATCCCCATAAAGGAGCTATTCTCCAGACAATGTTGGCGATTTCTTGGGAAACAAAAATGCTGCAATGGGAGTATGACCCATCAGATGGCGAAATTAGAGCAATTATTGAGTTTCCTCTAGAAGACTCTACCCTGACAGAGAAACAGTTTAATCGTTGTTTGTCTGGTTTAATTCAGATAGTTGACAGTGTAGCTATACCTCGCTTACAAGAAGTGATGGAAACAGGTCAAGACCCTGGTAATGTAGAACTAGGCGAGAGGCTTTTACTAAGTATTCAAGAAGAGTCTCCTGGATTACTAGAACTTTTGGAGAGGGCTATGGAGGCTCGGAAGAAACGAGGAAGATTTCCTAGTGAAGGAGTCGAATAGAGAGTGAAATAGTTATACTCCAAAGTAATACTCTCACTATATATTGAAATTTTTTGGGGCTGGCTTTATGACATCCTATGTAACCTCCTCTGCTAAAGCGGAAATGAGTGAACTTCGGCGACTCAAAGGTTTATTACCCCCTGAGTTACAGAGTTGGGTAACGGTTGAAGGTACAACAGAAGTTAATCCACCCTTGATCCGCTGCGAGGAAATCGGTAAAGACCAAGTGGAAATTCAAGTTGACTTGGTGAAATGGGATGCTCTAGCAATGGATCAACGAAACCTCCTGTTTTGGCACGAAGTCGCCCGCGTTCAAGCTGATACAATTCCTAAAGACGGTTGGGAAATGGCTGCACTAGCTATTGGTTTAGGTGGTGCTGTTGGTGAATTGTGGGTACAAGATGGCTTACTGTTAATTTTGGCTATGGCTTTGTGCGGTGTTTCTGGTTGGCGATTGTACCAAAAGAATAACGGCGAAAAGCAAGTTAAAGAATTAACTGATGCTGACGAGAAAGCGATCGCTTTAGCAACTCGTTTCGGCTACAGTCTTCCCAATGCTTACAAAAGTCTCGGTAGCGCTCTCAAAACTTTGATTGAGATTACTCCTAGCAAGCGTCAGCGCTCTAAATATGAAGCTCGTCTTTCTTACCTAAAACGTAGCGCTAACAAAGCAAAAGGTAAATCTAAGTCTACAGATGAAGGCGAGTATTAGGAAGGAAGAAGGAAGAAGGAAGAAGGTATAAGAAGGAAGAAGGAAAAATTTTCTCTTCTCCCTTCTCCAGCACCCCGCAACGCCACTTTGCTCAACGGGACGCCAGATACCTCAACGCGGGAAACCCGCGTACGGCAATGGCTCGGGAACCTCCGCACGCAAGTGGCTCCCCCGCACCCAGCACTCAGCACCCAGCACCCCGCACTCTCTAAAGCTGATTTAACATCTTATGCGTCTGAGGCACTACACGCACCTGCTTGAGATATTGCTTCATCAAACCTTGCCATTCCAAGACTTGCTCTGGTGAAGGTGCAAGCACAGGTGTTTTTGTGAATTGCTCTGATGCTGCTAACGGTGTTACCGGCTGTAAATATACTGGTATTTCTAAATTTACTGTGGCGATTAACTCCGCTGCTCGCTGCAATTCTGATAAGTCTGTTTTTTCCGAAATAATTATCTTGACAAAAGTTTCAACTTGTGAATCGTTACAAAGATTTAGGAATTGGGCGTGTTCTTGCCAACGGCTTTCGCCACTAACACTAGGTAATTTTAAGTCCATACCCACAGAATCAAGGTAAGGTAGAATTATTACCAGTTGTTTTGGGCGATGTCCTCCTGTTTCTAAGTATACAGGTAGTCCTGTCAGTGAACGGACTTGAGGTAAAAATTCTAGTAAGAATGGCGCATGGAGAAGCGGTTCTCCACCAGTAAGGCTTATACTATCGTGTAGGTTAGGTTGATTTTGCAACTTAACCCAGTCGAGTAATATAGGTATTGAAACAGGGTTAGAGTATATTTCAAAATTGCGTAATCCAGGCGATCGCTCTACCCTGTATGTGTATGGTGCATCCCAGGTGTGACTACTGTCACAAAAATGACAGCGTAAGTCACAATAAGCAAAGCGAATAAAAATCTGACGTGTTCCCACATTTAGTCCTTCCCCTTGAATAGCGGAAAAGACCTCGACCAGGCGTGCGGTAGGTTGAATAGTAGTTTTAACAGTCATTTGATGATACCAAGGTGTAGACGCCACCTTGTTGCAATAGCAAGGATATTTTTAGTTTCTTGTTTTATTGTGATTATAGTTGGCGATCAAAGGGGAACCAATCAGCAACTCCTTTAATCCAAGCAGCTAGCTAGCGACCACCTCCTACCCTCACCTAACAATTTATGTGGGGTTAGATTATTCGTTAGGACAAAATCATGTTTGGCAGATGACGTTTAGATGGCAATAAAAGTGCAAGGTTTCATGACAAGCCAACCTACAAAGGCAGATTTTCCGGTGAAGTTCCTTAACGACACGGCAATAGTGAAGATTCCAGAGCGGTTGAGCGTATTGGAGGCTCTATCCTTTAAACAGACCTGCGAAGAGTTCACTAATCAAAGTGTACCTCCCAAGCAAATCATCGTTGATTTCCAGCAAACTACCTTTATGGATAGTAGCGGTTTGGGTGCTTTGGTGAGCAATTTCAAAATTGCCCAAGAAAAAGGAGTTGAATTAATACTGCGGAATGTCACCCCAGGAGTAATGGCAATTCTTAGTCTTACAGGATTAGATAAAGTTTTTTCTATAGAATCTGGTGCTTCTATAGCGCAACAATCTAGTCGTCAATTAGAAGAGCAGCTACCTACAACTCACCCTTCTGTACGCTCTTGGATGAAACGATTAATAGATATTGTTGGCTCTATAGTAGGTTTGTTAATTACAGCAGTTTTATTTATACCTATTGCTGTCGCTATTAAAATTGACGATCCCGGCCCAATTTTCTTTGGTCAAACCCGTTGCGGTTGGATGGGTCAACCCTTCCGCATTTGGAAATTTCGCTCTATGTGTAAAGATGCTGAAGCCAAAAAGGCCGAGTTAGAAAAGCAAAATCAAGTTGACCGAGGTATTTTTAAGATTAAAAATGATCCCAGAGTCACACGGGTAGGGCGTTTTCTCAGACGCACTAGCTTGGACGAACTTCCTCAGTTTTTAAACGTACTTAAAGGTGAGATGAGTTTAGTTGGTACTAGACCACCAACACCTGACGAAGTAGCACGTTATGAAGTACCAGAATGGCAGCGTTTGGATGTCAAACCTGGTATGACTGGGGAATGGCAAGTTCATGGACGCTCTTCCATCGAGAATTTTGAGGAAGTTATTCGCCTAGATTTACAGTATCAAAAAAATTGGAACTTGTTATACGATTTGAAACTAATTCTGAGAACTATAGCGATCGTGTTTCACAAAAATAGCGGTGCTACTTAATTGAATCCCAATTTTCCAGACCTAGATCCCCGGCTTTTATAAAAAACCGGGGATCTTATTTATGTGTTTATACTTAATACTAATTTTAAATAAATACATAGAAATATTTGATATTTAGTAACAAAAATATCAAGGTCTACCCTAGTATTAATTGTCAAATTTTATTCAATCTTCAATGATTTCTCGCTGACATGAAGAGAATCTGAAGAGAAAATTAAATATAGGTACAATCAGTACCTAATTTTGAATAAGAACGCTCGTTTTAACAAAACCAGGGCTGTTGTGTTTTTATTATGCGGATTTTAATTTACTCTTACAATTACCATCCAGAGCCAATCGGTATCGCTCCTTTAATGACGGAGTTAGCGGAAGGTTTAGTCAAGCGCGGTCATGAAGTACGTGTAGTCACCGCAATGCCAAATTACCCTGAACGGCAAATTTACGAGGAATATCGGGGTAAGTGGTATGTTACTGAACACAAAAATGGAGTGAAGATTCAACGGAGCTTTGTTTGGATTCGTCCCCAACCCAACTTAATAGACAGAGTATTACTAGATGCGAGCTTTGTGTTTACAAGCTTTGTTCCAGCTTTAACAGGTTGGCGTCCAGATGTAATTCTTTCTACTGCACCATCACTACCAGTTTGTATTCCAACTACACTTCTAGGATTGATATACAGTTGTCCTGTGGTGTTAAATCTACAAGATATTTTACCGGATGCTGCCGTTCACGTCGGTTTGTTAAAAAACAAATTGCTGATCCGTTTGTTTTCAGGGTTAGAAAGATTTGCTTATCATACTGCAACAAGTATTAGCGTGATTGCGGATGGATTTGTGGATAATTTGCTGGCTAAGAAAGTACCAGCTCAGAAAATTGTTCAAATTCCCAATTGGGTAGATGTGAATTTTATTCGTCCTTTATCTAAAGAAAACAATGATTTCCGTAAGATACATAATTTGGAAGGTAAATTTGTGGTGTCATATTCTGGTAATATCGCCCTGACCCAAGGTTTGGAAACTGTTATCAAAGCTGCTAGTAAGTTACGGGATATCCCTGGTATTGCTTTTGTAGTAGTAGGTGAAGAGAAGGGTTTGCAGCGGTTACAGCAAGAGTGCAATGAATATGGTGCAGATAATGTGTTGTTACTACCATTCCAACCACGTAAGAAGTTACCCGAGATGCTTGCCGCTGCTGATGTTGGGTTAGTAGTGCAGAAGAAAAACGTTATCTCCTTTAATATGCCATCAAAAATTCAAGTTCTACTTGCTAGCGGTCGAGCGATCGCTGCTTCTGTACCTGATAATGGTACAGCAGCTAGAGCTATTAAACAAAGTGGCGGTGGTGTTGTAGTTCCGCCAGAAGACCCAGAAGCTTTAGCTGTTGCTATCAAGGAGTTATATGAGCAACCAGACAAGGTAAAAACTTTAGGTTTTAACAGTCGGAAATATGCTGTTGACCAATATTCTTTTGAACAAGCGTTGAATAATTACGAGTCCTTATTCTATGCACTTACCGATAGGGTAATTAAATCAACCGTAGTTTCTAAGCAAGAAGTCTAGGGAAGAAGGGAGTAGGGAGTAGGGAGCAGGGAACGGGGAATGGGGAAATCCCCTCAATCTGCTGTAAAGCAAGTAAAGCTACAAACGTTGCTACAGAAGAAATTGCCGTCCCGCACTTTGGGGATGAAGAACTATTACAAGTTATTGCCAATCCGATAGATAGTCAGCTAGTCAAGTTGTATTGTACTATTACTGTTAGATTAGAGTCAGGGCGCGGTTATACGCCTTAATTGCTCTTTGTAACTGAGAGAATTGAGGTTGGTCTTGCAACTTCTCCACCCAAGAACCATTCGGCAGAGATACGTGTTTTTTGTTAGTATTCAAAAAAATCCATTTACTTTACAGTTCGATTGTTTTTAAGAGGGAACAGGGAGTAGGGAGATCCCCATAATTAAAATAGGGGGTTGTAATGAGAGGACGTATTTTTTTCTTGCGCTGTGCGTCGCACTCGGTGTCACATAGCGGTACGAAAAAAATGCTTTTATTTCTTTTCATAAATAATGATTTCTTTTCTACTCCCTACTCCCGTCCCAAAGGGGCTTAATTGTAAAAAAGTGTAACAAAGATGAGGTTTAATGTCTGATTATTTCCCAGCAAATTTCCCATTACAATCTGTATCTGTTAACAATACAGCGAAGCGATTAGAGGATGATGCGGACGACAGCGGAAAATTAGCTTTAACGATTGTTGAAGCTGCATCAGACCGCAAAGCTGGTGACATTTTAGTGCTGAGAGTGGCAGATGTATCTTACCTAGCTGATTACTTTGTGATGTTAACAGGCTATTCTCGGGTACAAGTAAGGGCGATCGCTGACGTTATAGAAGACAAGGTAGAAGTTGAATTGGGTCTTCGTCCGTTACGGACAGAAGGTAAAACCGAAGGAAGTTGGGTGTTAGTGGATTACGGTGAAGTGATTGTGCATGTGATGATGCCAAGCGTACGGGAATTTTATAATTTAGAAGCGTTTTGGGGTCACGCGGAACGTGTAGATTGGAGTGCATCAGATGATGGGGGTATGCCAAGGTGACCAAATCATCAGTTTCAAATTGCCCGGTTCCTGTTGAACAGCAGCCACTAAATGAGTATGAGGAGTTAAAAACTTCTTGGCTATTTCGTGATTGTACTTTAAGTTGGTCTGAGTACATCATGAAAATGGTTTGGATTTTGGGTTTATCCTCCATAGTAGCTTCTCCAATTGCAGCTACAAGTTTTTCTCCCCAGAGATTTTTTGGACACTTTATCCTATGTACTATTGCCGGAGCCAGTTTTGGGGTCATACTAGTATTGGCACGGTTATATTTAGGTTGGTCTTATGTGCGCGATCGCCTCAAAAGTCCAATCATCTTTTATGAAGAGTCGGGTTGGTATGATGGGCAAACTTGGATGAAACCAGAAGAAGTGTTAACACGCGATCGTTTAGTAGTCAATTATCAAATCGAACCGATACTCCAACGGTTACAACTGTCCTTCGCCGCCTTGGCTGTGATGTTCGTTGCTGGTACGATAATTTGGCACTTGGTATGAATAGTTAGGGAGGAGTTAAGAATGTAAGAGTGTATCTGAATTTTTAACTCCTTATAAAAGCGTATGATGGCAAAACGAACTCAAGCCGCAGCATTAGAAGTCAGGTTGTTGCGCGAAGGTATTATAGAATCTAGGCATATAGTCCAAGCTGTGGTCTGTGATGAACGAGGACGGATACTCTCAGTCGCGGGTAACGCTGAAACTGCTATATTTGTCCGTTCATCCCTCAAACCTTTTCAAGCATTAGCAGTTACTGCTACAGGAACTTTGGAAAGGTACGATCTCAGCGATCGCGACTTAGCAATAATTACCAGTTCTCACAAAGGTACTATAGAGCAGGTAAGACAAGTATTTAACATTCTTTGGCGGGCAGACATTGACCCAACAGTATTACAATGTCCTGTACCTGAAGGGAAACGTAGTCCTTTAGAATACAATTGTTCCGGTAAACACGCGGGGATGTTAGCGGTTTGTCAACAACGTCATTGGCCTTTAAACAACTACTTACAGCGCAAACATCCTGTACAGCAGTTGATATTATGTAAAGTAGCAGAATTATTACGTATGCCCGCAGAAGAATTTATTAGCGCTCATGACGACTGCGGTGTACCGACATATCTGATGCAACTAGGACAAATAGGCTCATTGTACGCTCAGCTCGCTTCCCGTAGTAATCTCGATATGGAGCGTATCGTTCGGGCGATGACACACCATCCCGGTATGGTAGCAGGAGACGGAGAATTTGACACAGAACTCATGCGTTTAAGTCCTGGAGAACTAGTAAGTAAAGCTGGTGCTGAAGGAGTACAGTGCATTGGTAGACTGGGCGAAGGATTGGGATTAGCAATTAAAGTTATTGACGGAGCCAAACGAGCAAAGTATGCAGCAGCTATCCACTTGTTGCAACAATTAGGTTGGATTAGTCCTAGCGTCGCTCAAAGTCTTGGAGAAAAGTTCATCAGCTTGGGTAAATACAAGCGTTTAGAGGTAATTGGAGAATTATCAATCTTGTAGTTGTCATTTCTGGGAAGTTGGGTATATACTAGAAAAAGATGACGCGGGATAGAGCAGCCTGGTAGCTCGTCGGGCTCATAACCCGAAGGTCAGTGGTTCAAATCCACTTCCCGCCACCAACTAATAGATAAAGCCCTGTAATTCTTCAAGAATACAGGGCTTTATTTTTTGTAATGAACTAAAATTTTGATCTATCGTGGAAAAAACACCATTGCAAAGTGGGGAGAATCATTGTTGTGAAGTTACAACGACCAATATTGGTGGGGGGATTAGGATTATCTTTTTCCCTGTGGATCTTACAGAGTCTACACACATCTGTTGTCCAAGTAGGAGAAATTAGTTTATTCAGTTTGGTATTACTAGGTGGTGTATTACTACTGAAACAACGTCCGCAAGTGCATGCAGACGTGTCGGATATAATACCAGTAAATCGAGAAATTGTAGAGCAAGCGATCGCCTCATCAGAAGCAGTAATTAATCACTTAGCAAGTGAAGCAGAGCATCAATTGGGGAAACTCAGAGAACAAGCTAACCAACTATACTTTGAAATAGATCGCCAAGAAATCAACGTTGCTGTTACAGGTGGTAAATCTGTAGGTAAAACTGCGATTATCCAACAACTACAACCTAAATTTACCTCTGTAAAATTCCACGAAACAGCACCTTTGTTTGTAGAAGCAGGGGAAACAGATACATTCACTTTGGCAAAAGTCAATACAGATGATTTTGTCCTGTTCCTAACCAACGGTGATTTAACAGACACAGAATTTCAAACATTAAGCCAAATTAAAGCAGTAAACCAACGTGCGTTGCTTGTTTTCAACAAACAAGACCAATATATGCCCGACCAACGGGCTAGTGTGTTACTATCTCTAAAAAAACGATTAGCTAATGTAGTTGCAACAGCAGCGTCTCCCTTACCCATCAAAGTACGTAAGCACCAAGAAGATGGTTCAATACAAGAGTGGATGGAGCAATCAGTTGCAGATGTACAGCAATTAACCGGACGCCTCAGCGAAATTATCGCACAGCAAAAACAACAGCTAGTATGGGCAACAACCATGAGAAAAGCTGTATTGCTGAAAACCGAAGCTAAAAACTTGTTAAATGGAATTAGACGCGATCGCTCTTTACCAATTATCGAGCAATACCAGTGGATAGCGGCAACAGCAGCATTTGCCAACCCTGTACCTGCTCTGGATATTTTAGCAACAGTCGCAATTAACGCCCAAATGGTCATGGATTTGGGTAACGTTTACCAACAAAAATTCTCCCTAGACCAAGCGAAAGCTGTAGCTTTTGAAATGGGAAGCTTAATGTTAAAACTCGGCTTAGTAGAAATTTCCACGAAAGCAGTTAGCACCGTACTTAAAAGTAACGCTGTCACCTTTGCAGTCGGTGGAGTTGTCCAAGGAGTGAGTGCTGCTTACCTAACTCGTGTTGCAGGATTCAGTTTAATCCAGTATTTCCAATCTCAGGAAGTCTCAGCTACAGGTAATTTAAACGTAGAGAAACTAGGACAAACATTACAAAACGTCTTCCAACAACAGCAGCAAATTGCTGTTTTGCAAGGATTTGTTAAGCAAGGTGTAAAGCGTTTGTTGCCACAAAATGCTTAAATGAGGCTTACACACTCGTAGCATTAGGCGCAAAGTCTTTCTTAGCGCCTTTGCGTAAGGTTTAAAATGATTAGCATCTTTTCCTTTTTTGCTGGCTCAGGGTTTCTGGATTTAGGTTTTGAAATGAACGGTTTTAATATTGCTTATGTTAATGAAATTTTCTCTCCCTTCATGACAGCATACCGCTATTCACGTACCTTGCTCAATTTACCATCACCAGCTTATGGATATTATGATGGAGAAGCAGCAGATGTAACTAGATTTATTGAACCAGAGCCAGCAAAACGACTGCAAGAATTAGTTAAAGATTGTGGTCGTAATAATATTGTTGGATTTATTGGTGGTCCTCCTTGTCCTGATTTTTCTGTAGGTGGTAAAAATAAAGGACATTTAGGAGATAATGGTAAGCTTTCTGCGTCTTATATAGAATTAATTTGCCAGCAACAACCAGATTTCTTTTTATTTGAAAATGTCAAAGGATTATGGAAAACGAGGAAGCACCGTTTATTTTTTGAAGAACTTAAAACTAAATTACATCAAGCTCACTATGTTTTAACAGAGCGTTTAATTAATGCGATTGAATACGGTGTACCTCAGGATAGAGAGAGAATTATTCTGATTGGTTTTAAAAAAACTTTAATTAACAATATAGATAAATATACTTTTCCTTGGCAGAAATATATCTTATATCCTAAAGAAAAAGTTTTCTTGTATGATTGGTGTGAATCTGAAAAATTTCAAGAAAATTCTATTATTAACTTTCCTGATAATATTCCTCTAGAACTGACTGTTGAATACTGGTTTAGAAAAAATAATGTTGTAAATCATCCCAACGCCAAACATTATTTTCAACCGAGGGCTGGTATCACAAAATTTGCATCTATAAATGAAGGTGATGATTCTAGAAAATCATTTAAACGTCTACATCGATGGCGTTATTCTCCCACTGCTTGTTATGGCAATAATGAAGTACATTTACACCCTTATAAACAACGACGCATTTCTGTGGCTGAAGCTTTAGCGATTCAATCTTTACCAGCAAAGTTTGCACTTCCAGATAGTATGTCACTTACCAATATGTTTAAAACGATTGGTAATGGTGTGCCTTATTTAGCAGCAAAAGCTTTAGCTCAAACTATCCTTGATTTTTTAGGAAATTTGTGAGCAACTGCCCTGAGTTGTTAGATACAAGTAAAATCCTTGGCAATATGGTTTAAGCTAGAAGCATAACCTTAACTTTTTATTAATTAAAACCTGATAAAACCAATGGGATCTAATTAAATCGGGGTAATCCGGTTTAAAAGTGAACCAGACCACCCGTAACAGGGTAAACGTTATTTGAGTCATGATACCTTGGGATTCGCTAGTTCCAAGCTTCTATCGCTACTGATTAAACATTCCGAAAGGGAAGTGTCTTTAGCCAAACAAGCTCAGATAACCAGGTTGAAGCAAACATTACTTTTTACTAAGGATTG
>Ga0224723_1000714_pt1 | contig 21913 bp, 26 predicted proteins | sample Balambano_FR2_Me_FD_161647 | JGI IMG/M metagenome (GOLD analysis project Ga0224723, IMG submission 161647) | Freshwater sediment microbial communities from Lake Towuti, South Sulawesi, Indonesia - Balambano_FR2_MetaG | ecosystem: Environmental > Aquatic > Freshwater > Lake > Sediment | place... | reverse complement strand
TCTAAGAACTGATTGAACAACCTCATGCGTTCATCACTGTTAGAATTGCCTCGCTTATCGAGCCGGCACCAGACCAGGGGAAAGGCAACTCCCTCATGCACCACACCCAACATCAAAATGTTGAAGATGCAATCGCCGAATTGCCATTCGGTTCGATCTAGCGATAGAACCCAAGGCTCTGGAATGTCCATCAGAGCCACAACCGCTTGAGCAATCTCACTGTAATTGAGTTCGTAGGAGCGGAAGAATCGTTGCAAGCGTTTGTAGTGGGAATTGGTTTGAGCTTTGCCACTAAAGCCGGTCGCCAACTCGGCGAAGTTCACCGTTCTCACTCGCAATAGGGCAATGAGGAACGCAGCGACAAAGCTTAATCTGGCTCCATGCCATGCCAAGTGAGGACGCAAAGCATCTTAAAGTAGAGTAACCTGATGCATGAGGGTTTTGTGGATGAATGTGGTAATTCTCATGAAACCCTCTTCTATTCACACTTTGCAAGCTTTTGTCCTGTACTTAGGTGCAACACACCTACTGCTTAGGCTGGTCAGGATGCATATCTTGAAGACAACTAATCTCTACAAATTGGCAATGCCGCGTTTGAGTGCGACTAGAACGGCTTGAGTGCGATCGCTCCTCCGATCAGATGATTTCTCACAATTCGCCTCAACAGGGCTTGACTTAGAGTGCGCTCTAAGTTCTAAGGTGTAACTATGCTTCTGAGGTGAGTGCCATGCCAAGCCTAACAATTCAACAAGTTGCCCAACAAACGGGATTGAGTGTGCACACTCTGCGATACTACGAACGCAATGGATTGTTAGAACCTGTCGATCGCGCCAGCAGTGGGCATCGCCGCTACTCCGAGGAAGATATTGCCCGGATTGAATTCCTGACTCGATTGCGGGCAACCGGAATGCCAATTCGACAGATGCAGGAGTTTGCTCGTTTGTTTCGGGAGCAACCGGAGGTGCTTGCGGAGCGTCGAGCCATTTTAGAGGCACACGAACGCGCCGTGCAAGCCCACATTCAGGAACTCCAGCGTAACCTGGAAGTGATTCAGTGGAAACTTGGCTACTACAAGCAGCTAGAAGACCGTCAGCAGATAGATGGAACAATCGGCACTCAACATCAGCAGCGACAAAGCTGTGTTGTAGCGGGGCAAGCCTTCTTGCTGGAGCAGGCGCTGAAACAGTCGGAGGCATCAGAGCCGCAAATCGCTGACGTTTTCCAGATGTAGCTGACCAAAATTACTCTACACAGTATTTGATGCTGAGACAGTTCTGGATGGGGCTAGTCGAGCGATCGTGCTGCTTTTCACGTCAACTCAATGGAGAAAATATGATGAATAACCTACACAACAAAGTTGCTCTAATTACAGGTGGCAGTTCTGGTATGGGTCGAGCCGCTGCGGTGCAATTTGCCAAACAGGGTGCAAAAGTCGTCGTAGCGGCGCGGCGAGAAGCCCAAGGAAACGAAACGGTCGAGCAAATTCGACGGTTGGGCGGAGAAGCCAGCTTTGTCAAAACAGATGTTTCCCAACCCGCAGAGATTGAGGCGCTGATTCAGAAAACGATCGCGCTTTACGGTCAGCTAGATTATGCCTTCAACAATGCCGGAACTGAGGGTGTATTTGCTCCGATGCCGCAACTGACTGAGGCAAATTGGGATCACACCATTACGACCAATCTAAAAGCGGTTTGGCTGTGCTTGAAATACGAAATTGAACAGATGATTCGTCAAGGTACAGGAGGCGCGATCGTCAATACGTCCTCCTGGTTAGCGAAAGGTGGGTTGCTTGGTTCCACTATCTACTCTGCAAGTAAAAGCGGTTTGGATGGTATGGTGCGAGCAGCGGCGCTGGAGTGCGCTCAACATGGTATTCGCGTTAACAACGTCAATCCCGGCATTATTGATACGGAGATGTTTCGTCGGTTTGGCAATCCTGATGATCCAAATGATGCGGTAGTGCAAGCATTTACCCATCATATTCCAATGAAGCGATTGGGCAGTTCTGAAGAAGTGGCAGAGGCGATCGTCTGGCTCTGTTCCGATGCTGCCAGCTACATCACTGGACAAACGATCTCGATCGATGGCGGCTTTGCGATTCCTGGTTTTCGATACTAACAAGTGACTTGAGATCACTAACAAGCGAGGCGTTGATATTGCCTTTGATGCGGTATGGGAAAGCTCTTGCCAGCGATCGTGCAAGCAACGGCAGTAGGAGGCAAGATTTACGAGTATGGATTTCTGGACACGGATGGGGTCTCTGGAAGCAAAGTCGTGCCCGCTCCAACAGGTCTGCGATTTTGCGCTCAGTGACCGCATTGCGTCCAAAGCCAATCACATAGCCTACACCAGCGCATTCACACACTCGTAAGATGTCCGACAAGGCAAAACCCGCATCGGCTCTCAAAATGATGCGAACATCGGGAGAAGCCCGCTTTAAGCCCCAAAACAACCAGCGCAATATGCCCGCCACTCCTTTACCGGGGTGACTATTGCCGCTTCGTAGTTGTAGCACCAACGGATAACCACTCTTGGCTTCATTAATCAGCACCGGAAAGTACATGTGCTGTCCATAGTAGCCATGAAAACAACTCAACTGTTGTTGTCCATGCGTCGGGTCATCCCAACCATCTATGTCTAGCACAATCTCCTCTGGTGCCTGCTGATATTGCTGAATAAAGCCATCAATCATCCGACTGTGCAGCCGCGAAACCTCCCGTTTGCTTACTTGGTTCTCCAGTCGAGTCATCGTCGGTTGGCTGGCTCACTGCGCTTGACCGGCCACAGGCAAGCGCCCACACACCAGTTTTTCGATTGGGTCATGCCGCAATTGATTGCTATCGTTGGCATCCTCATAACCCCCGATGATTTGATAGACCCGTTGACTGACCAACTGATGCAAACTGTGGGTAATTTTGTTGGGGTCGCGCCACTCCTTGATATAGTCTGCTATCCCCTGGCAAACCTGCATCTGTGCCTCCGCTTGTCGTGCCAGCAAAATTCCTGCATCTGAACTCAATTGCAACTCAGAAAAGCGAACCACCAGAGAACGCGGGGAATCAAAATCGTAGGGTAGATCTGAACTACACTCTCGCCATCGCACGGTCACTCGCGTTGACACCTCAAATAGTCGTTTAGAACTCAATTTGCTCTACCCTTTAGATGGATCTATCCCACACCGCTCCCTACCTACTTGACTAGGCGACTGATTCCGTTCGTCTCTGGTTAGCACAACATCACCTCAGAAATGCTCCAAACCCTCTTGACACCGTAAACGGCTTCATAGTCGTTCCGGTTGAGCGGCAGCAAGTAACCTTTGTAACACCGCCAAACTCTCAATACCGCCCGCTGCAACAGGTTTGTTGTGCTGCTGCCTCATTTCACTGCGTCTAGTTTCTCTGGATTCACCACTGCAAAAATTGATTAGATCTATGCCTCCAGGGGGGATATGATAGAAGTAATCATTCAATACAAAGCTTGAAATTCCTCTTAAAAGATTAACAGTTGTAAACATATGAAACAGCATCCTCAATGGCTCCAAGGGCTGAAGAATCCGATTTTTGCCCGACTGTATCTGGCTCAGACCATTAATCTCATAGGAGACTCGCTGACTTGGTTAGGGTTAGCATTGTTGGCGTTTGAGTTGGCGGGAGAGAAGGCAGGAACGGTTCTAGCTGGAGCGCTGACGTTGCGCGTGATGGCGTTTGTCATGCTATCTCCCATTGCAGGATCGATCGCCGATCGAGTTGATCGCAAACGGCTAATGATTACGACCCATCTAGGTCGGATGGGAATTGTCTGTCTATTGCCTTTCGTCATTCAGGTCTGGCAAATCTATGCGATCGTGCTGTTTCTCAATGTGTTTTATGCGTTCTTTACACCGACCTATACCGCGACTATCCCATTGGTGACGACGGAAACGGAGCGTTCACAGGCGATTGCGCTATCCAGTGCAACTTACCAGCTACTCAGTGTTTTAGGTCCTGGTTTAGCGGGAAGTATCGCTGCATTTGTAGGGACAAGACAAGTCTTTTTCTTAGATGGAATCACTTTCTTAATTGCTGCGATCTTGATTATCAAGCTGCCTGGACAATTGATGGTTAATCAGAGTCAGCAAACCGCCAGAACTGTTAACCAAACATTACAAGACATTCGCACAGGAACCAGTTGTCTCTTTATTGACCCGCCGATTCGATATGCTCTGGCACTGCAATTGATTGCTGCGATCGCGGGTGCAGAAATTCTAGTCAATACAGTGGGGTATGTTCAAGGCACGCTTCATCTTGGCAAAATTGAATATGGTTGGGTGATGGCGGCATTTGGCATTGGGGCGACATTGGCATCCATTGGTTTAGGTAATTTCCACCAGAAAATCAGTCCCGTTTTGATCACGAGCGTTGGGACAGTTCTGATTACGATGGCTTTGCTGCCTGCTAATCTAGTGAGCCTGAGCGGGTTATTGCTGTTGTGGGCAATCGCGGGAGTTGGACAAACGCTAGTCAATGTCCCGACTCAAACTTTGATTGCTGATCGCGTTGCTGTTGAGTTTCAAGGACGAGTATACGGTGCTCATTTTGCTTTGAGTCATCTATGGTGGGGGTTCTCTTATCCGTTTGCTGGATGGTTGGGAGGTCATTTCCCAACGCAGAATTTTTTCTACAGTAGTTTAATGGGTTTCGCGGTGCTGGCGATCGTATACTTAGCTCTCAAACCGCGAAATCTGACCAACTTAGATAGTGGGCTGTGGCATGAACATACCCACACGCATGATGAACACCATACCCATACTCATTCACCCAACACAATTATCCAAAATTCTCACAGTCACCTACATTTTCATCCCGTTATGCAACAAGAGTTCAGCGACTAGCGGTCATCAGGTCAAAAAAGTGCTAAATCAAGCTTAATCTTGAACGCTCACAGACGGGTTTCAAACTACTGCCACAACTGTAATCGAAGCAGCACAACGACCAAGATAAGCGGCGGCAGATCAACTTGAACTCATCACCAGCACCTTTCGACCGTCCGCTGCATTTGAATTGTTAGCCTTCGGCAAACACTCTGACCCAAATCTGCTGATTATGGTTGTTGTATTTAAACATAACATCTGCGACCTGTTAGAAACGCTACTCATAATGCGTCCACATCCGCAAAATCTTCACCGTATTCTCAGATTCGATGACCTCGTACACAAGACGATGTTGAATATTGATTCGCCGCGAGTATGCACCTTCTAAATCCCCGACTAATTTCTCATAGGGTGGTGGATTCTGAAACGGATTGGTTTGAATGACATCAAGCAAAACTTGCGCCTTATCTTGCAAATTACTAGAAGCCAGTTTCTTAGCATCTTTCTGTGCTTGCTTGGTGTAAACCAAATGCCAACTCACCACTCTAACTCCCGATTACAATCCTCAATTGGTGTTGCTAATCCTTCCCGAATCGATTCTCGCATTCCTGGAATTGAAAGAAGATACAGGGTTTCTTGCACTGATGCCCAATCAGTTTCAGATAGCAACACTGCATTGCTATTCTGTCCAGCAATAATGATGGGTTGATGTGACTGGCTTACTGAATCAATCAAATCTTGCAACTGTTGTTGAGCTTCATTGACTGGGATCATAATTCTTCATCCGCCTTAAATAATGTCTGTTGGTTATAATCACTTTCCTTATTATGAGCGATTCAACTTCTGTTGCTTCAACTGCCCTACAGATAGCCTTCAAATACATCTTGACCAACACCTCAGCAGGCTAACTAACTAAACGGAGTTTACCGCACTCTGGGACATCTATGTTGAGAGGAAAATTCAGATGTGCAGTTGCAACGCAGAGTTAAATTGTGACGTAATAATTTTAGTATATAGTGCAAGTATATTATTCACACTACGATCTAACGACCCAAATCAGCGGCGGCAGATAACCTCGAACTCTGCACCAGAGGCTTTCGTTCGTCCGCTGCATTTGAATTGTTAGACTGAGCTTGGACTTCAACGGAGAGGCAGATACTGCACTTGTCCTTCCCATTCGCCCTCAAAACTTCCCTCGGCGATCAATATGATCTCTTCGATCGCCAGTCCAACTGGAACGCTGCGACTAATCTCAAAAACTCCAGGCATCGCTAATCCTGCCTGTACGCGATCGTAAGCATATCGAGTCATTGTTTCGACATCATGGGTTAATAGAATTCGACCCTGTTGTGCCGCCCATTCCAGAATAACTCGATCATCAGTTTCGGACAGACCTACATTTTGGACTCTGACAATATCAATCTTAGGTCTTCGTCGCAGAATCCCCCGAACAATTTGGTTGTTAAAGTTCTCGTCTGCTAAAAGGCGTAGCATTTCAGCCTTGTCTTTGATGGTCAAGTCTCGCCATCAGTCGATCGCGGATGCCAATTGGATTGAAACGACGCTCATTTTCTTGACGAACTTGCGCTGCACGCTCTTGCCTAATTTTTAGATAAGCATCGACTTCAGTTTTGCGCCGCAGGTAGTAAGCAATCACTGAGTACACATCTGCAAGTTGAAGTGATGGATATTGCTCAACAATCTCTTCTGCCGTAGCACCCTCCAAAAAGGCAGCAACCACAGTATCCAATGTGACGCGAGTGTTCCTGACAAGAACCACGCCATCTTCATTCAGTTTTAGAGGAGTCGGCTCAGTTACGATCGCGAGTGTCATAAGTACTACCCAGTTCGTTAATTTGATCGTAGCAGACCTATGTAGGACTCAGGGCATAGTATTAACCTGCTTACCCTACTGCCCGATCAAAGCCTGGAACTGTTTATCTTGGCGAATGCCATCAAAGTCAGCATCGGTTTTCGCCGTATCCTAGAAGTCTGAATCTAGGGTAATTGCCTGGTTCAAATTTTCTAAAGCGGCTTTTATATATCTTTGCAAGCTGTAAGCGCGAGCTTTATTGTAATAAGCCACGGCAAGGTTGGGCTGAAGTTGAATGGCTTGGTTATAGTCAGCGATCGCTTGAGTATAGTTTTGCTGCTTGATATAGACATTACCTCGATTGTTATAAGCCCCAGCATAATCAGGCTTGAGTTTAATCGCCTGAGTATAGTCAGCGATCGCTTGCGGGTAGTTGTTCTGTGTACCGTAGACATTACCCCGATTACTGTAAGCCCCAGCATCGTTGAGATTGAGTTTGATTGCTTGGTTAAGATCTGCAAATGCTTGTGAATAGTTGCCCTGAGCACCGTAAGCAATTCCTCGATTGTTGTAAGCCATCGCAAAGTCAGGCTGAAGTTTGATTGCCTGGGTGAAATCTGAAATCGCTTCCAGGTAATTGTTTTTGAAGTAGTAGGAGCTGCCCCGATTGTTGTAAGCCACCGCAAAGTCAGGCTGGAGTTTGATAGCTTGGGTGAAATCTGCGATCGCTTTCGGATAATTCTCTTTAGAGGAATAACAATTGCCACGGTAGAAGAAAGCAACGCCCTGGTTCAATACCGATGAATTGGTGCCGATTTTTCGCTTCCGACGCGAGAAGCTTGATGTAACAATGTTGTAGGATTCAGAAATACAGCACCGGAGATGATCATCTTCAGCAGTCTTAAAGGTAATACCAGGTACTAGCTCATCATTCTTCCATCAACACTCGCACCAGTGTCGAAATTACTAGGTCAAACTTCCAGCCGAGTTGCGATCGCGGTTGTTCTGGCAACACCCGCTGAAACATATCTAAAAATGCCTCTGCTGCCACTGCAAATTCTGCATGAGCAATACTTTGAATTGGCTCCGGTTCTGTTCGACAACGCCCCATAAATTTAGCCCGCACCAATCTTACATTCTCTCCCTCAGACAGAAGCTCAAGAGAGGGCTGCACAACTGCTGTTAAGAGCGTTTCGATCGAAAGAAATTCTGAATTTGACTTCAGTTCAGAAAGCAACCTTAACTCCCGTTCCACCACTGGACGGGCAAACCTTGCCACCACTGCCCTAAATAACTCCTCTTTTGATCCAAAGTGATATTGAACGGCAGCCAGATTGACCCCCGCCTCACTCGCCATAGTGCGTAGCGTTGTCCCTGCAAAACCATGCTCGGCAAATAATCGCTCGGCAACAGTCAGAATTTGTTCTTTTGTCTCAGTTGTTGAAGCAGCCACATCGCGGTGTTGGATAGTTACGATCGCTTGCAAGCCGCGCTCGTTCAGGCGCAGAAACAAGTCGCTGTGGCTCAATCTAATCTCTCGATTGTCAAAGCAGGCGCGAGACGAGGTGAAATCACTGCACAGCAGTCTGAAATTGCGCGATTGGTTGCACAGCGACAAGGCGAAATTCAAGCGCAAGAAGTTATGGTCGCTCGGCTCCAAGCAGAATTACAAAACGCTCAAACGGAAGCGCAGCGCCATGAAGCACTCTTTCAGCAGGGAGCAATTTCGGCATCGCTTCGAGACAGCAAAACATTGAAACTGAAGACCGCACAGCGGAATTTACAGGAGGCACAGGTCGTATTCAATCGGATTCAAACCACGCGATCGCCAGAACTTGCTTCAGCGATTGCCACCCTGGATCGAATCACTGAGATTCGTCCGGTAGATGTTGAGGCAGCACAAGCACAAGTTGATCAAGCACTCGCTGCTGTTCAACAAGCACAGGCTCAATTGGAGCTTTCGACCGTTCGCGATCCTCAAGATGGTCTAGTGTTAGAAGTTCATACTCGTCCTGGTGAACTGATTTCAAATGAAGGCATCATCGAACTGGGACAGACACAGCAAATGACCGCATTGTTGGAGGTCTACCAAGCGGACATTGGTCGGGTGAAACTAGGACAGCTTACGAAGTTGGTCGCAGATAGTTTGCCTGAACCACTTTTTGGTGAAGTGAGTGAACTTGGTGTGCAGGTCAAACGCCAGAATGTGATCAATTCTGATACTTCCGCTAACATTGATGCCCGTGTGGTTGAAGTACGAGTAGAGCTAGATGCTGCCTCTGCTCAGAAAGTGGCTGAACTGACAAATTTACAGGTGACAGGAGAGATTGAACAATGACAGTCATGTTACCTGAATCGCTCGAACGTTCGTCACGAAGAAACATTTGGCAAGCCTTGAGCGAAAGTACTCCCCTCGGCTGGCTGCAACTGAAGAAAAGCAAATCGCGGTTAATTGTTGCGATCGCTGGCATTGGTTTTGCAGATCTATTAATGTTTGCTCAACTTGGGATTCAAGCCGCATTGTTTGATAGCAATACGATGCTGAATCGGGGCATGGATGCGGACATCATTCTGCATAGCGCTCAGTATAGGGATCTCAATCTAGCGGATACCATGCCTCGCATTCCTGATCCGGGCGATCGCCGGGGAACGCTGATTCGGTTGACCGATCAAGGCTTTACCGTGATTGAAGCGGCGGTTGAGGCTCACGTTGCAAATCTGCATTGTCTACTTCAAGTTCTAAAAGAATCGGAACGTCAAGCACTGGCTCAATTACTGCGTCAGCTTCTAATTTCGTTTGAGGAATAGCAGTAGAGTATGTTCTTAGGCTGAATTAAGATGTTTTAATAATCGCAGAAGGGCAGCATCACAATCCTGCTGCACCGGAACGAACTCAAGTTATTGGTGAGATGTCGAGATTATTAGCGTCCGGTGAGCGGGAACGTTAGTTGGCTTTGTTTTTTGGCTTGGGACGTACAAAAAGGCTATCAGTTGGTATCCAAGTGTGGTGGTTCTTGCATTCCCGGTATAACTGAGTTATGGCCGCGATGTAGAACTTAGAGGGTGTTTGAAACGCCTACCAGCACACTCCCGCCACTAGAACATAGAAAATCGCGTTGAGGACACTTCACGCAGAGTCCCACCCGGTTTCACCTCAGGCAACAGGTCACTGAGAAATTCATATTGGTCGCGGCTCAAGTTGCTGAGATATGCTTTACTCATGTTGCTCTCTTAGTTCTGTGTGTGTTATCTATTCACAGATTATACTGAGAGAGCTTTTTTACCTCCTAGCCGACTTTTCAAACACCCTCTAAGACTGTCGGTGAGATGGTGCTTTGCGCTTGTTGATAGGGCGATTGCACCTTCTGAGCAAACTCTAACTTCTAGATTGCTCAGGTTCCATCAAGAGTAATTCCCAATTTTCGATTAGTCCTTCTGTGTTTTTTTGAAAAACGCTAATGTGTTCGGATGCCATGTGCTGTTCCCAAAGAACCCGGCTTGCCCAGTTCTCATAAAATAAGAATAGAGTGCTGTCTTCAATAGAACGGTGCAGATTATAGTTGAGACAGCCCTCCTCTAACAGCGTTGGCTGAATCAACTGCAATAATTCTTGACGCAAAACTGCTTCTGAACCTGCTTTGGCCTGGATTTTGGCAATCACTGTCAGTTGAGTCATGGTGTGAACCTTCTACTAAAGATTGAATGATTGCGTCAGCACAACCTTTCCAATTGCTTGACCTGACTCAGCGTGTTGATGGGCAGCAGCGATTTCAGTCATGCGGAAGGTCTTAGAATCTAGCAGAGGGCGTATCTTGCCCTCATCTACTATTTGAGCCAGTTTCGACAGAATCTCTCCATGATGAGCGCGACCCATACCAAACAGCATCGGAATCAACATGAAAACTAGATGCAGGGTTAGCCCTTTTGCATGGAGTAAGGTCAAGTCTTGCTGAGATAGAGAAACGATCGACACAACAGTTCCATTTAGTTTTGCGGCTTTGAAAGCATTCTGAAGATTATCGTTACCAACTGTATCAAACACCATATCAAAACCCTGATCATTCGTATGTTCTGCCACAAATTCCTCGACGGGCTGATGCTGGTAGTTGATGGTGATATCTGCTCCCAAGCGGTGGGCGATCGCTGCCTTCTCATCGTTGGAGACCAAGGCATAGACTTCTGCCCCTGCCCACTTCGCCAGTTGGACTCCAATGTGTCCAACTCCTCCGGTTGCTCCGTACACCAAAACCTTTTGTCCTGGCTGAACTTTGGCACGATCAACCAGTCCTTCCCAGGCTGTAATTGAAACTAAAGGAAGTGCTGCCGCCTCTGCCATCGTGAGAGATTTTGGTTTATGGGCAACTAAGCGAGCATCAGCCAGCATATACTCGGCTAACGCGCCTCCCAGTCCTTTCACGCCACCTGCACAAGCATACACTTCATCTCCAACGCGAAACTGATGGACACCCGCCCCAACTGCTGCGATCGTTCCCGCCACATCTCCATGCAAAACGGCTGGAAAGCCAGGGGCAATATCTGCTACAACCCCTTGTCGGATTTTATAGTCAACCGGGTTAACGCTCGTTGCAGCCACTTGAATTAAGACGTGATTGGGAAGAACATCTGGGGTCGTTAAATCGGTTTCCTTGAACATACTGGGATTGCCAAATTGCTCAATCACTAGAGCTTTCATTGTTTTGCTCTCCTGCGAAAACTGACATTTACAAAGTAAGATTGCAGTACTGCTGCCCGTAAGGATTTACAGCAAAGTGCAATAGTTACTTTTTAGTAAACATGGCTCTAAATCATGATTTCAACGGCTCTCAATTGAGCTACTTGCCTCAGCCAGCACTTGAGCGGATTGCCAAGATGAATCTGTTTGATACAAACTGTGCTGGGCATCAAGTTCTTGAACACATCGCCAATAAATGGACGATTTTGATCGTCTATGCTCTAACCCAAGGCAAAAAGCGGTATGGCGAACTCAAGCAACAAATTATCGGTATATCACCTAAAATGCTGATTCAAAACCTGCGGAATTTAGAGCGGTATGGATTAATTGAGAGAGAGGTGTACCCAACTGTTCCTCCAAGAGTCGAATATTCACTCACTCCATTGGGGGCTTCACTAATTGAGCCATTGGCAGTTCTGGGTGAGTGGGCATATCGACACATTGCAGATGTAAAAACGGCAATAGAATATTATGACAGCAATCCAGACCCTAATGATTACTGGAAACCTAAGTAGGTCGTACAACAAGCAGTTTGGAGATGCTTGATATAGCGCGGCATAATCTGTGATAGAAGCTAGTGGTCTGGCAATTTTGATTTGTGGGGTATCCCGCAAATCAAAATTAGGTTAAAGGGAGTTTTGAGGGGTCTGTGACCCCTCAAAACTCCCTTGAAAGAACACTAGTGATATTGCCTGAGTTCGCGTTAAGCTGAAACTCTTATTCTGTCATTGCCTGTTCTGGCACTTCGGCAGCATCTTTGGGATGTTTCAGCCGTTTGGTTCACTTTGAGCTAGAGATGGCTTGGCGAGATCTGCACCACTGCGGCAATCACCTTGCAACCAAAGGTTAATTCATTCAGGGTATTCCTTAAATTTACCTGAAGGTTGGCAGTGTTGTAGCCTGCGGTACGAATTTCAGGAAGATTACAGGTGTAGCTTCAGGTGGCTAGGTTAATATAAAGCCTGCGTATTCCTCAAACGGCAACTCGCTATGTATATAGAAGACGATCGCACTGGGGTTTCTATTCAGACTCTCAAGCGTGCTGTCACAGACAATCTGTACTACATCCAGGGCAAAGACGAACGCTTTGCCACGTTATATGATTACTACATGGCCCTCGCGTATACCGTGCGCGATCGCCTTGTTCACCGCCGAATCAAGACAGCCCAAACTTATTTTGAAAGAGACAGCAAAATCGTTTGCTACCTATCCGCAGAATTTCTCATTGGTCGGTTGCTTGTTAACAATTTGATTAACTTGGGACTGTACGAGCCAATTCGCCAAACTTTGAAAGAGTCTGGGCTAAGCCTGGATGAATTGTTGGAGCGAGAAGAGGAACCCGGACTGGGCAACGGGGGCTTGGGTCGCTTGGCGGCCTGCTTCCTGGATTCTATGGCCACTTTAGCAGTGCCAGCGATCGGCTATGGCATTCGCTATGAATTTGGCATCTTTGACCAGTTCATTGCTAATGGTTGGCAGCATGAGCGCCCTGACAACTGGCTGCGATTTGGCAATCCTTGGGAGATCGCTCGTCCCGATTACATGGTTGAAGTCAAGTTTGGAGGACACACCGAAGCCTCTGTCGATGAGCAGGGTCGCTATCGCGTCCGCTGGCTGCCCCAAACCACGGTTTATGGCACGCCTTACGATACTCCGGTGCCTGGTTATCAGAATGACACGGTCAATACCCTGAGGTTGTGGAGTGCCCGGGCAGGCGAGGATTTCAACTTCCAGGTATTTAACGCGGGCGAGTACACTAACGCTGTCGCTGCCAAGACGTATTCGGAAAATATTTCCAAGGTCTTATACCCCAACGACCACACCCCCCAAGGCAAGGAGTTGCGCTTACAACAGCAGTACTTCTTTGTCTCCTGTTCTTTGCAAGATATTGTGCGGCTCTACTTGAGAAAGCATCCGACGTTTGATGCCTTCCCTGACAAAGTTGCTATCCAGTTGAATGACACCCATCCAGCAATTGGCGTAGCAGAGTTAATGCGACTGCTGATTGATGAGCATTGCTTGGCATGGGAAAGGGCTTGGGATCTAACGCAACGCACCTTTGCTTACACCAATCACACTTTATTGGTAGAAGCACTGGAACGCTGGTCAATTGGCTTGTTTGGTCGTCTGCTCCCCCGCCACTTGGAAATTATCTATGAGATCAATTACCGTTTCTTGAATGAGATCCGGTTGAAATATCCCAATGATGAGAAGAAATTGGCGCGGATGTCGCTGATTGAAGAAGGCGGCGAAAAGCAGGTGCGGATGGCAAATCTGGCTGTCGTAGGTAGCCACACCGTCAATGGCGTAGCAGCTTTGCACACAGAGTTGCTGAAGCACGAGCAGATGCGGGATTTCTATGAGATGTTTCCCGAGAAATTCCAGAATAAGACAAACGGCATCACGCCGCGCCGTTGGTTGCTAATTAGTAATCCCCAGTTGTCTAATCTGATTACTGAAAAGATTGGCGATCGCTGGATCACCAATCTGGATGAATTGCGGCGATTGGAAGCCTTTGTTGATGATCCTGATTTCCAATACCACTGGCGACAAATCAAGCAGCAGAACAAGCAAAATCTGGCAGACTACATTCTGCGGAGCAATGGCATCGAAGTGGATGTCAATTCTCTGTTTGATGTTCAGGTGAAGCGGATTCACGAGTACAAGCGACAATTGCTTAACGTCATGCACATTATCGCGTTGTACAACCGCATCAAAGCCAATCCCGATATGGAAGTGCTACCCCGCACCTTCATTTTTGGTGGCAAGGCGGCTCCTGGCTATTTCATGGCCAAGATGGTGATTAAGCTGATTAACTCGGTCGCCGATATGGTCAATCATGATCCCGATGTGCGCGATCGCATTAAGGTCATCTTCTTAGCCAACTTCAGCGTCTCGATGGGCGAACTCGTCTATCCCGCAGCAGATCTCTCGGAGCAAATCTCCACAGCGGGTAAAGAAGCCTCTGGTACGGGGAACATGAAGTTTGCACTGAATGGAGCCTTAACCATTGGCACTCTAGATGGAGCCAACGTGGAAATTCGGGAAGAAGTCGGGGCGGAGAACTTTTTCTTGTTTGGCCTGACAGCCCAAGAAGTGCTGGCCATGAAAGCGCATGGCTACAATCCCTGGGAATATTACAATAGCAACGAAGAACTGAGAGCAGTCATCAACAATATGGCTTCAGGATACTTCAGCCCCAGAGAGCCAGGGTTGTTCAACGAGATCATCAATTCTCTGCTGCATAAAGACGAGTACATGTTACTAGCAGACTACCAATTTTATGTAGACTGTCAGCAACGAGTCAGCCAGGCCTATCGCGATCAGACGCAATGGACGCGCAAATCGATTCTAAATGTGGCTCGGATTGGTAAGTTTTCCGCCGATCGCACCATCCGAGAATATTGTCAAGATATCTGGCAGGTGCAGCCCATTCAGATTGAGCTAGACTCGTATCCCACAAACGTACCTGAGTTCAAGGCAGACATGGTGGTGCGTTAATTGCAGAGGCGATCGCGTCTGCTGCAAAACTAGTGTTCTGTCCAGGAAGTTATGAGGGGTCTGTGACTCCTCACAACTTCCTGGAATTTAATTTTGATTTGCGGGATACCCGTAAGATCAATTCCTTAAAAATTCACTACAGATGAGCGCGTACCACGCTCAGCGTGGTACGCGCTCATCTGTAGCCGTGGTTTTGAGAATTGGTATAAATCAAAATCGACAGACCGCTAGGAGTAAACAGGGGAATCGTTAAATCGTTTCTGCTAACAGAGGTGCAGTCTACTGCGCCTCTGTTTTGTCGTGATAGTGCTCTGCACATACGGGTAAAAGCTTGGCTGAACCCACATTGGGTAACAAGGAAATGAGTAAAATAGGGAAAGGATTTTGGACAACGATCGTGACCCAGTTTGAGGCGTTTACAAAGATTCACGTTGAATTTACTCAATTGCCGTATCTCATGAGTCCCTGGCGGCAATTGCAGTTGCAAGGAGTTGCTCTGGGGCTGATCCGCCTTCCTGAAGACCAGGGTTACACCTTTACCCACAGCCACGCTGAACAAGAAGAAGTCTATATTGTGGTTGAAGGTCAAGGGATGATGTGTATTGATGGTGAACTATTTGAATTGGCTCAGGGGGATATTGTGCGTGTCTCGCCCAAGGCTAAGCGGGCTTTGAAAGCAGCAACTAATTCACATCTGTTTGTGATTTGTGTGGGTGGCGTGGTCAGTGGCTATCCCAAGGCAGAAAGTTCGCGCTATTTCATTGATGATGGTATCCCTCATTATGAGGACATTCCCCCCTGGTATGCCGAAAACAACGAGATTGCTCAACACAACGCCAGTTTGCAGGAACGCATGTTAAGAGCACAAGCTCGACGAGAGAGCAGGCAAGCTATCAAGGAAACGCCTCAGGTCTAGAGGAGCAGTGGAGAGTAGGGAACTCGAATCCCTGACCTCTGCGGTGCGATCGCAGCGCTCTACCAACTGAGCTAACTCCCCGAACTAGATTTCCCCATATTAACAGAGAACATCTGCATCGTAGGGGACTAAATGTTGCTGATTTGAGGGATGATTTTGAATGTGAAACCTTCGGTTTCACGTTCAAAATCATCCCTTTATTTTATTAAGCAACGTAGGGGACTGAGTGTTACAGGTGAAGACTCAGGACTGAGCGAGAACAGGATGTGAACTGCTCTATTGCGTGACTAGTGGTCTGTCAATATTGATTTGCGGGTATCCCACAAATCAATATTAAATTCAAGGAAGTTTAGAGGGGTCAGCGACCCCTCTAAACTTCCTTGACACACTAGGTCTCACTAGAGACAGACTCGTGAGTTCGTCCGCAAATCTCGTTGAGTTTTTTGCGAACTTCTTGAATATCTTGCCACATTAACCATTTGGGGCTGCCCTTTTCCCGCGATTGATTTCGTAGTAGATAAGCGGGGTGAAAGATGGGCATACATAGGCGACCTTCCCATTCAATCCACTGTCCGCGAATTTTGGTAATGCCTCGTTTGTCGCCCGTCAAACCGCGTACAGAGGAAGCCCCAGTAAGGAGAATGATTTTAGGATCAACCATGCGGATTTGTTCGAGCAGATAGGGACGGCAGGCATCCATCTCCACCACTTCAGGAGTCCGGTTGCCAGGCGGACGGCATTTCACAATATTGCAAATAAAAACGTCTTCTTCAGTGAGACGGACGGATTCAAGGATCTTATCGAGCAACTGACCCGCCCGTCCGACAAAGGGTAAACCCGTTTCATCCTCATTTTCTCCCGGTCCTTCTCCCACAATCATGATCGATGCCTTAAGATTGCCACGCCCCACGACGGCATTTTTGCGGGTTTCGCCCAGCTTACAGCGATGGCATTGATTACAGTGAACCTTCATTTCTTCCATAGAGGAATAAACGCCAGCCGGAATGGGCACCGTTGCACTGGTTGGGATCAAGTCTGGGTTAAAGTCTTCACCAGCCGAATTAGAGTTAACCTCTGCCAGATTAAATAAATCAATTTGATTACTAGCCATGATCTAAATGAGATGCACAGAGTCTATAAGAATCTAAGAAATCAAAATATAGGATGAAGGATCAAATAAGACCAAGCTTTTCTGCACTTCCCACAAAAAGGGTTTGGGTTTTATTTAATTCACGTTCCATAGAGTATTGACTCTAGACGATCGGCTAGGGATTGTCTAGTATCCGCTGTGGAATTTTGATAAGTTCATTAAAAATGAGCGCGTGCCTGGATAATTCCACATTTTTTGCATCTCTGTGGTTGACTCTATTTCTGGATTCCAGCCTTGAGATGTGTCTTGTTCATTAAAAAATCATGCATGATGGAAGTTGAATAAGCCAACTTCACGGAGGACGGGGAGATGACTGGCTCACCGTTATTTCGCGATCGCCAAGATGCAGGAAACCAAATCGCTGAAGCCGTTTTGACAGAAATGGCGAGGATGCCTCGTTGGACTGTTGCTCCTCCGGTTGTTTATGCGTTGCCCAAGGGCGGCATTCCGGTGGCGGAGTCGATCGCCCTGCGATTAAACTGTCCCATTGATATCATCGTGGCGAAAAAAGTGACTCGTCCAGAAAATCCAGAGTTGGCAATTGGGGCGGTGACTGCGGATGGACATGTGATTCGATCGCGCAAGGAGAGCTTTACTCGGCAGTATGGTGACACTTGGCGGATCGCTCTGGAAGCGGCTCAATTGAAGGCGCAAGCCCAATGGGAACAACTGCGAGAGGTTTGTCCTGAATCCAATCCCGCAGGCGCAACTGCCATTTTGGTAGACGATGGTATAGCGACAGGGATGACGATGGCTGTGGCGGCGCGATCGCTTAGAGCCAAGCGCCCTGCTAACATTCTGATTTGTGCCCCTGTTGCTCCCAAGCGCATGATCCAGGTGTTACAGAATTGGAGCGATCGGGTGATTGTGCTATCGGCTCCCGATTATTTTTTAAGTGTCAGTCGGTTTTATGAAGCGTTCCCCCAGGTGGAAATGGATGAGGCGATGATGCTCTTGAAGGAGCATAATCAAAAGTTTATGAAACCGTTGAAAGCCACCGAGATGAGCGAAAATAAGGATGCCAGAACATTACCCGACTGAGCCGAAGGCAGCACCCGCCCCAACGAAAAACCGCTCGTCGAACTCCCAAGAAAACGCAGTTTTCTTGAATGCATCCCACTTTTGTAATCCGCTAAACCCGATTTTGCGAGTGGCGCGGGCGCAGCCCGCGCCACTCGCAAAATCGGGATGCACTCGTTTTCTTTCCTGCTTCCTAAGGAGGTGGGGGTGTTGCACACCCCCACCTCCTCATTGGAGGCTCACGTTGATTCACCTGATCCCTTAGCAATACTCTTTAAAATTTCATGGTATTGCTGCACGGCTTGATGTGCGATTGCCTCCCAGCGAAAGTGAGCGAAGGCATAAGTTTGAGCCAATCGGCCTCGACGTTGCCGTTCTGTTGGATCTGAAAGAGCCGATCGCAACCCATTGGTTAATGCCGCCACATTGGCAGCAGTGATCCATCCAGCTTGGGCTTGCTGAATCTCTGGACTAAGGGATACCCGATCTGAAACGACCACTGATAATCCAGCCATCATCGCTTCTGCGACAGCAATGCCAAAATTCTCATACTGTGAGGGCAGGACAAAAAGATCGGCCGATTGTAAGAGAGCAGCTTTCGCAGATCCAGAAACAAAGCCCAGGATAGAGGTATGCTGGGACAAAGGCGAGGACTGGATCTGAGCGTGAATCTGCTGTTCGTAGTGCGGGGCTTGCGGATTACTGCCAGCCAACACAAAATGAAATTTGAACCCTTCTGCCAGTAGAGTTTCTAAGGCAGGTAACAGCAAATGCAATCCCTTTTTCGGCGCAAGGCGAGACAGGAACAGCATCAGCGGACAATGAACTGGATTAGTTTTGGGGATCTGCAACTGGTTCAGCACAGCAGTTGGATCAGCCAGGGCAGGCAGAGGAGTGATGCCTATCGGTAGAATCATCGTTTTAGCGTTGGAGCCAAATCGATGAGAGACTTCGGCTTCTTGCTGACTGGTGAAATGAAGGGCAGCGGCTCTCTGCAAATTAGATTGCTCTAACAGGGCCGCGTAGATTTGCTTGAGTTGCCTTTTTTTCTGGAGATCGGCTGGGTCGAGAGTGCCCAAGGGACGTAAAACGTAAGGGAGATTTTGTGTACGAGCGATCGCCGCTGCTACAGAACTGACTGGCGAAAACAACGCATGAATGTGCGCCAGGTGAAATTCCTGAGCGTGGACAAACAACCAGCGCAACAGATCCAGAGAGAACTTATAGCGCCGCCAGGGAGCACAGTGAAAATAACGGATGTGATAACCATTCTGAAAGATGGGGCGATCGAGAGGTACATCAAGTGGCGGTTGCCCTGCATCGCCATTGGCATCAGTGGTCAGCAGGGTGACTGCCACTCCCTGTTGGGCCAGGGCTTGAGAAAACTCCAACACCATCTGGCTGGGACCGCCATAGATTAACGAGACCGAAGGGACAATTTGGAGAATCCGTAGCGCTGAAGTCATTAGAATAGGGAACGATAAAATGCCAGTTGGCGTTGGGCGATCGCTCGATTGGTATAGTATTGCAGTACCCGTTCATAGCCCCGTTTGGCCAGATCCAGCCGCAGTTTAGCATCGAATATTAGTTGTAATAAACAATTTTTCAAGGCTGCGATGTCTCCTTCTGGGAAAATTAAGCCTGCTGTTGCAATTACATGCGGAACTTCGCCAGAATTGGAGCCAATTACGGGAACCTGGCAGGCCATTGCTTCAATTAATACATGACCAAATTGCTCTTTCCAACCTGTAGCTGTCAAAGTGCGAAAATTCTGACTGGTCTGTGAAGGTAACACCAAGGTCTGCATCAGGTTGATGTAATTCGGAACCTGTTGATGAGGCACGCTTTCTACCCAGATCAGGCGATCGCTCAATCCATCTGTTGCAGCTATTGTCATCAGTTCTGCTTGGAGTGGTCCCCGACCCACCAACAGCCATTTCCAGGGGCGATCGCGAATTTGGCGCAAGGCATGATAGAGCGTTAAAATCCCTTTTTCTGCCACAAACCGACCAACATACCCGACGATAAAGTCTTCAGGGTGAATGCCCAATTTGTTAGCCAAATCAGGTTGGGTTAGGGGACGAAAGAGATGCTCATCTACCCCTAACTGCGGCAAGACTGCGATCGGTCCTACATAGCCCCGTTGCCGCAGGATATCTGCGCCATCCTGGTTGCCTGCCACCACTCCAGTGGTCTGACGGAGATTGTAAGCCTCGATCAACGAAACCGGAAAGGCAAGATGATACGGCAAATTCCACCAGGTAAAAAACAGATTTTTGGCATTTAGTCCCAACCACCGATTGAGGGTAATCAATTCTGCATAGGCCAAGGCTTTCGACCCCTGTTCGACTTGCATGATATGGGGTCGGAACTCTTGCAACAGAGGGATTAAATCGGCTCCAAAGCACAATAAACCCTGGTGGGATTGGCTGAAGTTAGAGACAGGCACCACCCGAAAGGAACCATCTTGCCAGTACCGGGAAACGATCGATCGCTGCTGCACCCCACCAGGTTGCCATCGCTGCGGCACAATCACTGTAACTTCAATTCCTGGTTCTAGATGAGCCAATAACCTCCACTTCTCGCAATTCAGGTCAACGACGTAGGTATGACTGGCAACAAGGATCTTCATTGCTTTTCTATTTCTTCAGGTTTGTATCCCCTTAGTCCCATTTAAACCTGAAGCAAACGTGATACCAACTTAAATTGCGATCGCTACAGATTACCCCACCGCCTGCGGCTCCTCTCTTGGGCAAGGGGAGGTTGGGAGGGGTGTGATCTGTCGGGTTTACCCATCAAATTGGTATGAGTTGGTATGAGTTCGACGAGCGGTTTTTCGTTGGGGCGGGCGCAGCCCGCCCCAGCGAAAAACCGTCGTTTGAGGGCAAGAAAAGCTGGAGCTTCCTGTAAGTGGTTCCCAAACTGGAGTTTGAGCACTAGAAAGAATATACTGACTTGCCAGCTACGTCAGAGATCGCCTGGACATCTGCGCTATCTCCTGTAGGTTTGCCCGATCGGGAATTGGAGTTACTGAGTCAGAAGTCCTCAACCATAACAGGTATTCAATATTACCAGAAGGACCCAGCAGAGGCGACCAGGTTAAACCGTGGTAATGCCATCCCAAGTCTAGGGCAGTTTGCAGGACGTGGGCGATCGCCCCTGCTTGATCTTGGGGATCACGCACCACTCCCTTCTTGCCGACTTTATCTTTGCCGACTTCAAACTGGGGCTTGACCAGCAACACCAGTTCACGCGGTTCTTGTAATAGTGCCCAGAGTGCAGGCAGCACTTTGGTCAATGAAATAAAAGACACATCAACGACACTGAGATCAGCATAGGGTTGTCCTGCTTCATACAGTTCTTCGGGTTGCAAATAGCGCAGGTTAGTGCGCTCTCGCAGCACAACACGCGGGTCTTGCCGCAATTCCCACGCCACCTGTCCATACCCTACATCAATGCCATAGACACGGGCGGCACCAGCTTTGAGCAAACAATCTGTAAATCCACCCGTGGAAATGCCGCCATCCAAACAGACCCGATTAACAACCTCAATTTGAAAGGTCTGTAAAGCCTTCGCCAACTTTTCTCCGCCTCGCGAGACAAAAGGCGATCGCGCCTTAACTTGGATCTGAGCCGATTGCTCCACCTCTGTCCCTGGCTTATCGATTACCTGTTGGTTCACTAGCACAGAACCTGCTCGAATCAAGCGCTGCGCTTCCTGCCGGGAAGTACAGAGATTGAGCTCAATGAGCAGACTATCCAACCGCTGTTTCGCCATGCAATGGAGATAAAGGGCTATCCCATGTTGACATACTCACCGGGCTAAAGCCACGGTGATTCTAGACGCTTCTCAGAGATGTGCTACCGAGATAGTCTGACCTTCTCTCCACATCCGATTTAGAGTCGGGCGATGCCCCATCCCGACTTTGTAG
>Ga0224723_1000713_pt1 | contig 21935 bp, 22 predicted proteins | sample Balambano_FR2_Me_FD_161647 | JGI IMG/M metagenome (GOLD analysis project Ga0224723, IMG submission 161647) | Freshwater sediment microbial communities from Lake Towuti, South Sulawesi, Indonesia - Balambano_FR2_MetaG | ecosystem: Environmental > Aquatic > Freshwater > Lake > Sediment | place... | reverse complement strand
CCAAGAACTGCAACTAATAACTTTGCCTGAAAACCTTTAGAGTGGTTACTGAAACGTTCCCATGTGGAATTCGATAGCGTTGCATCCATAATCACAGATCTCTAGGAAGTACGAACTCAATCGAACTGTAAAGATTAGACGCTATATTTTAATAAAAGCAATTTCTGGGTTGCCCAAAATAGCAAGTGCGCGCTCTATCCAATCGAGCTATGCCTTAAAAACTAGCTTTTGCCTGTTGAGATAGCTCAAAACAGTTGATATGCAGACTAAGACCTACCCTATAAACCTGCATTAGCTCCAGCTAAAAGCCTTAGAGATGGAATTACCAGCTTTAGTTTTTTGATGCACCCTGCTTGACATTTGCACTTGTACTCTACAAGGTGTAAGTGTTGGTGTCAAGATTTGTTACACACAATTGGGTATTAATCCGTAGGTTTTTGGGTGGCTACCATTAGTAAAGCTGATGGATGTCAGCCGCAGGACATTTCCCTAGGCCGTGGGATACTGATACACCTGAATTCGCATGCCGCTGGAGGGCAGGTCGCTGGGGCGAAGCGACAGTGCCCCACCCGTAGCGCGGGTAATGGGGGTGCCCTGCATCAGGGCTAAAAACTCGTCCAGAGGCTTGAGGTCGCAGGTCTCGTTGGCGGCAGTGGTCAGGTAGTGGGTGGGGATGACAATTTTGGGCTTAAGCACCTGGATAGCTTGCACGGCCTCTGTAGGATTGTAAGCTTTGGGGCCACCGCCCACCGGCACCAGCATAATATCGGGACGACCCAGCAAAATTTGCTCTTCTACTCTCAGGGGGGCAGCGGCACCGCCCATGTGAACGATGTTGATGCCGCCCTGGGGCCACTTCCAAACAGTGTTGTTGCCAAAGCGCCGTCCGCCTTCGCGGTCGTGGGGGGTAAGCACGCCTTGAATCCGCAGGTTCTCGAAGTCATAAACCCCTGGTTCGGCCAGCACCCGAGGTTCGCCAGGCAGTTCGTTGAGGTAGCCTTCATCGAACAGACGGCTGCTGATCATGACGATATCCGCAGGCACCGCAGGGGAGGGAAACCCAGCCGTGCAGCCAATACGCCGAAAGGGATTAACCAGAATTCGTCGGCCACTGCCAGTGAAGAGAAAGGCCGTGTGCCCCAGGCTACGGATGGTTAGGCGGTCGGTTTGGGCCTGTGCGACCGACCCGCGCCCCAGAACACCTAAGCCCACCGTAGTCGCTAAACTAGCACTTGCATAGGCCAATAGTTGTCGCCGTCTCATGATGTTGCGCACTCCCACACTTCGGTTGCCCTAGATAGTTTAGTGTAGACTGGCGCATCTGCAGCTAAACGTCTAGTTTTGGCCAGTTAAGCAAACTGGCTCAAGAAGTATGAGAGGTCGCTGTATCGATTACTTGAGGTAAGGTCTAAGACGTCACCATTGAGGTTTTAGGACGAGCAAAAATCATCCGCCCCGCCGAGGTTTGTAGGGAACCTGTGACAACCACTTCTAGCTCCTCGCCGATGTAGTCACGCCCTTCTTCGACCACAACCATGGTGCCGTCATTGAGGTAGCCAACGCCCTGGGAAGGTTCCTTGCCTTCCTTAAGAATTTTCAGATCAATGTCATCGCCGGGTAGGTAAGAGGGGCGAATGGCCTGGGCCAGATCGTTAATGTTAAGCACCTGTACATCTTGAAAGCTGGCCACCTTATTGAGGTTGTAGTCGTTAGTGAGTAGCGTGGCACTGAGTTCCTGGGCTAGCTTCACCAGTTTGGCGTCCACAGTGGGAATGTCATCGTAGTCTTCGGAGTTGATTAGCACTCGGTTGGGGTAGGCTTCGCGGATGCGATTCAGCACATCTAACCCCCGACGACCGCGACCGCGCTTTTGGTCGTTGGAAGCGTCGGCTACCTGCTGAAGTTCCTGCAAAACAAACTGCGGCACCAGCAGTTGCCCTTCTAAAAAGCCTGTTTCTAAAAGCCCTTCGATGCGACCGTCGATGATGCAACTGGTGTCGAGAATCTTCGTTTTAGAAGGCTTTAGGGTGCCCTCGGCCACCAGGGTAGATTCCAGCGTGCTGGGGCTAATTAACTGCAGCAGCGATCGCCCGTGGGTATCGGCCAAATTCATCCCGGATACGGCAAACAAGACGCTGCCCAGCACCGCCGTCATCGGTTTGATGAACCCAAATTCTGAGGGAATAGGCAGCAAAAACAGCGGGGCCAGCATCAGATTAGCGATTAGTAGCCCTAGCACCAGCCCCACCGCCCGGGTCAGCAGGCGATCGGGCGGTAATTCTTTGACCTGCCGCTCTAGCCGACGATAGCTGGTTTGCATAACCAGGCCCACGCCAGTTCCAATCAGCCCACCAAATACTGCTGTAACGGTGCCCAGCCCTTCCAGGTTGGTGACTTGCGATAAAATTTGCTCTGGCAGTAGGTCAATGCCATAGAACCCAACGCCCGCCCCAACTAAGATGAATGAAAGTACGATGAGTGTGTCTAGCATGGTAATCTGCTGCCCGGACTTTGATGTTTGGGAATGCAACGCTTAAAACGTTAGACAACGTTAGGCCAGTTTTGTACCAGTGTACTGCACACCTAGAGCCTCGGTACAGAGCGGCTGATGGTAGGATGGCCGCCCTACAGCATTTCCTTGTGTGGTGAGGTACAGCCTACCGCTCCACATAACTTACTCGCTTAGAGACGCTGTAGTAAGCTAGCGATGGCTGAGGCGCACAATCCAGTAGCTAATTGCCAGGGCAAAAATCGCCACCGCCAGGCCAATCAGGGTAGCTCCAGATACCTCTTTCAGATCCACGATAATGATTTTTCGGCCTACGGCGGTTAGAGCCGTAGCAATGACCAGTTCTACCTGAACGACGTGATTTTGAATGTAGGCCGTGATGTTTTCTAAGATTTCTAGGGCAATTAGGACACTTAAAAACAGCCCAAATAAATCAATCACCGGCTGCCCTAAAAACTCGCCAGGGCCAGTTGTAAAGATAGACACCACCAAAACAATAGCCAGGTCAACCACCATAGCCAGGATGACAATAACCATCCCCAAGGAAAGCAGCTTGGATATCGTTCCCTCAAACTGATCTAAGCGCCTGAGAAAGATGTCGCTCTTGAGTTGTTTAGCAAGCTGTCTGGCCCAATTAATCATTGGTGGTTAGCTTGATTAGGACAAAGGAGATGCTGTAAGCTCTGATGATTTTACCAATTGGGTAAACCAACGGCAGCCAACATTGTACTTGCATTGTCCTGCTCATGGCGCTGTGCCAGGGCAGCAACCTGCACGGCACAGGCTTTAAGCTCTGGCTGAAGGGAAATTGGGCAGTGATCGGGGTGAGTCAGGGCATTGCACTCAGCGCCTTCGGCCCAGAGGTTACCCCAGTGCATGGGCACAAACAAAGCACCAGGGCGAATGTTTTGGGTAATGAGGATGGGAAGACGGGCAGATCCACGGGATGATCTCACCTCTACCCAGTCCTCTGCTTGCAGTTGCAGCCGTTCAGCATCGCGGGGGTTCATCTCCAAAAAGGGATGGGGATGCATTTTCTGAATTTTGGGGATGCGTCCGGTGCGGGTTTGGGTATGCCAGTGGCCGTATAGCCGTCCGGTGGTCAGCACAAAGGGGTATTGTTCATCGACAGGCTCGGCCAGTCCCTTTTCGTGGTAGGCCATAAACCGAGCCCGACCGTCGGGGTAGGCAAATACTTCTTCGGTATACAGACGCTTATCGTGCTTGGTGGCGGCGGTTGCTGGGGTTTCTTGGGCGGGGCAGGGCCACTGAATCGGGCTGGCGGCCAGCCGTTCGTAGCTTATGCCAGACATATCACAGGGTTGCCCCTGGGTAAGCTGTACAAACTCGTGGTGAACTTCAGCACTGGTGGCAAAGGCAAATTGCTCAGCAAAGCCCAGGCGACACCCTACCTCGGCAAAAATTTCCCAGTCGGCACGGGCTTCCCCTGGTGGTGAGCGAAAGGCCGGACAAAGGGTAACGGTGCGCTCCGAATTCGTCATGGTGCCAGTTTTTTCGCCCCACTGGGCCGCCGGCAGGAGTAAATGGGCAAAAGCAGCCGTTTCCGTAGGATAGTAGGCGTCTTGATAGACCGTGAAGGGGGACTGCCGCAGAGCTGCCTTGGCCCGATTCAGGTCGGGCAGGCTGACGGCTGGGTTGGTAGCAGCAATCCACAGCAGCCCCACCTGCTGCTGCTCCAGAGCCAGCATCATTTCTCCTACTGAGAGGCCACGGACAGGAGAAATTCGGCCCGCTGGCAACTGCCAGAATTCCTCGACCTGCTGCCGGTGCTGAGGGTTAGTCACCAGGCGATACCCTGGCAGAATGTGGGCCAAGCCCCCCGCCTCGCGGCCCCCCATTGCGTTGGGTTGGCCAGTCAGAGAAAATGGCCCAGCCCCGGGTCGGCCTACATTCCCAGTCATCAGGTGTAGGTTAATCAGAGAACATACCTTGGCCGTGCCCTCTGAGGACTGGTTTAGCCCCATCGACCAGAGGGAGAGCACAGCCTTAGCCTCAGCCCAAGTGCGGGCGGCAATTTCCAGAGCCGACTCTTCGATGCCGCAGCGCTCTGCCACGATGGTGGGTTCGTAGTGGCGCAGAACCTCCAGATAGTCCCTGAAACCCTCAGTAGAGCGGTCGATAAAACCCTGATCAAGCACACCCCAATGCAGCAGCAGGTGGCCAATGCCATTCAGCAAGGTAATGTCGGTGCCGGGACGAATGGCCAGGTGCAGGTCGGCATCTTTGGCGGTGTCAGTACAGCGCGGATCGACCACAATTAGCTTCACGTTGGGATTGCGCTTATGGTGCTTTCTCAGCCGGTTAAAGACAATGGGATGACATTCGGCGGTATTGGTGCCAATCAAAAAGGCGCAGTCAGTAGCTTCTAAATCGTCATAGCAGCAAGGCGGCCCATCAGCCCCAAAGCTTTGCAAATAGCCTGATACGGCAGAGGACATACACAGCCGCGAGTTAGCGTCGAAGTTGTTGGTGCCCAGGCAGCCCTTAACTAACTTTTGGGCTACATAGTAATCCTCGGTTTGAAACTGGCCTGAGCCGTAAACGCAGAGGCCGTCTGCTCCCTGGGTGTTAACAACGGTTTGAATGCGCTCCACCAGGGTATCCAGCGCCAGATCCCACGACACCTGCTCGAAGGGGGCATCCAGGGAGTGGCGCAGCATGGGATAGGTGAGTCGATCGCAATCCAGCGATTCTGCTACGGTAGCTCCCTTGACACAGACCATACCCTGGCTGGAAGGGTGGGCGCGATCTCCCCGTGTCTGCCAGCGCACTGAATCTTTGGCGTCATGGCTGGGTGAGCTTTGGGGCTGGGCCAATACCTCCAGACCGCAGCCTACGCCGCAATAGGGACATAGCGTTTTGGCAGGGACAGTCATAGGACTTAACAAAGGTAGAAAGTGGGAAATCTTATGGTAGGCTGCACTTAACTAATGCAAACTGTGTGTCCTGGCGTGAGCTATCGCGGCAGGGCATTTTTTTGCCGTGAATTGTGGGCGCAGATGTGCGCTACGGAGCAACGGGGCAATTTTGGATTTTGGATTGGGAGCTGCGCTCCTCTATGAGAGAACCCTGGTTCTAGATGGATGACTCCGTTACCAGGGTTACGCTTGCCGTGCTGTTGCCAGTGTCGCTAGCAGAGCGGGGTTGGGCTTGAAAGTGTTCCACTAACAGAGTTGTTAACACTTCATGCAACTCGTCGCAGGGAACGCCCTGCCGTACCTTGTCGCCTAAGTGCGCGTCTTTGCCAACCTTACCACCCATGAAAATATCTACCCCTTCCACAGTTTTGCCGTTTTTCCGGACTTTAGTGCCCATCAAACCAATGTCGGCTACCTGGGGTTGGCCACAGGAGTTGGGACACCCCGTCCAGTGGATTCTGACTGGATGAGGTAGGGTCAGTTCTGCATCCAGAGCCAGAGCCAGAGCCAGGGCGCGCTGCTTGGTTTCGACCAGGGCAAAGTTGCAAAATTGAGCGCCTGTGCAGGAAACCAGTGATCTTGTCAGCGTTGGTGGATTGATCGAGAACTTCTCCAGCAGCGGTTCTTGCAGCAGCACGGGCAGCCGCGAGTCTGGCACGTGGGGAATAATCACGTTCTGTTCTACCGTTAGGCGCAGCTCGCCGCTACCATAGACCTCGGCTAGGCGAGCCAAGTCAAACAAATCTGCCGCCTGCAGGCGACCGACGGGCACGTGCAGCCCCGCATAGTTAAGCCCCGGTTGCTTCTGGGCATAAACACCGATGTGATCGCGTTTATCCCAGTCGATTTCATCTTTTTCCGCCGCTGGGAGCAGAGGATGACCGTAGGCCGCTTCTACCGCCGCTCGGAACTGGGCCATGCCCCACTCGTCAATCAGCCACATCATACGCGCTTTTTGCCGGTTAATCCGAGGCCCGTGGTCGCGGTACACCTCCAAAATGGCCCGACATAATTCCACTACGCTGTCGTTGGGGGGAACCCAGGCATCTAGGGGGATGGCCGGCTCACAGCGCCGGGCCGAGAAAAAGCCTCCCACCAGCACGTTGAAACCTAACACACCGTCCCGGTAGGCTGGGACAAAGGCAATGTCGTTAATTTCAGCATGAACGGAGTTATCGCGCCCGCCCTCGATGGCAATGTTGAACTTGCGCGGCAGGTTGGTGAAGGCTGGGTTGCCTGCGCCATTATTGGTGATCATATCCTGCACCTTACGCACCAGCCCCTGGGTGTCAATCAGTTCGTCCGCATCGATTCCCGCCACGGGAGAACCTGTGATGTTGCGAACGTTATCCATGCCCGACTGCACCGAGCTCATGCCAGCCGCCTCAAGCTGACGAAAAATATCGGGAATATCGGTTAGCAAAATGCCCCGCAACTGGATGTTTTGACGGGTGGTGATGTCGGCACTGCCATCCTCGCCATAGCGCTGAATAATATCTGCTAGGGTACGAGCCTTAAACCCATTGAGAACACCGTTAGGCATCCGCAAGCGCAGCATAAACTTGCCTGGAGTAACCGGGCGGAAGAAGATACCTAGCCACTTTAATCGATGGGTTAGATCCGTCTCATCCATCGCCTCCCAGCCAATCTGAGAAAAGTGATCTAATTCGTGCTTGACTAAAAGCCCGTCCTTCTCAGCTTTGAATTTTTCAAACTTGTTGAGCTTTGCGTCAGCTACTTCGCTAGTCCTATCTACAGAAATAGTCACAGGCCCACCGCCTTAACAACACTATAAAATCTAAAGAGCAAACGATTTATTCGCAGGAAACAAGAACACAAAGAGAAAAACTCTCCATCAAACTATTAGAAAAAGACCAGGTTATCTTGCCATAGCTCATCCAAAACACAATATCAATCAACTTCAATACTTACTACTTAGAGCATCTTGCAGGATTTCTTCTCAAATTAAGCTACAGTCCTACCTGCTAAAAACAAGGATTTAATGGATGTTTGCCGTACTTTACTAGCTTCAGTAAAGCTGTATCCAAAACAGCTTTTGAGACAGCTTAACCATTAACTCTGGGAATCAAGATTGAACTTGACTCAACATAAACGCGAGGTTCTTAAGGATTTTGTATATCGCAATACGCTTTTTTGTTGAACATGCAGGTCATGCAAGAACTATTTGCGTGACCTGCATACTTTCATAGCGCTATGGGCTATGAGTATAGATAGTGTGTAGACAAAGACTCAGCAAAAAATGCAAGAGTTTGTGGCCAAGTTGAACTGAACTACTGCTGCGGCAAATGTCTCGCCGCAATGGAGACAAACGTTGTTAAATTCCTTTGATTCTTCTACTCAATCCCAGGATGCTGCTGGTTTGTGGCCCTCCCTGCCTAAGTTAACCTCTGGTTTGGGGCTGGAAGTCGGCAACTTTCACGATCGCTGGGATGCTGCCAAGCAAGTGTCAGAACTTGGGGAGCAGGCTGTGGCAGAGTTGCTGTCCCTCGTGCAAAACGATAGCCTGGACTGGGAAATCCGCTGGTTTGCAACCCGTAGCCTGGGCCACTTTAATCGCCCAGACGTAATTGCCGTGCTGATTGACCTGCTGTGTACCACTGTAGACGACGACCTGCGCCAGGCCAGCCTTGACGCGTTCACCCAAATTGGCCCTGCTGCGATCGCAGCGCTGGTAGCGCTATTGCCGCATCCAGCCCACGGTTCCGACGCTGTCTACGCCTTGGCTCAAATTCGCCACCCGGCCACCACTGCCCCGCTGCTAGAAGCCATCCATTGGACCCAGGGCCAGCTTAAGGCCACCGTTGTGGAAGCCCTAGGGCAGTTTGCTGAACCGGCTTTGTGCCCAGTTATGGCAGAGGCACTTCGAGATAGGTCTGCGCCAGTGCGGTTGGCGGCTATTCACAGTTGGATTGGCCTCCGGCATCATCTCAGCCCGACCCAGTGGGTGGCGGCTCTGGAATCGTGCCTGTGGGATGTGGATCTCGCAGTGGCCCAGCAAGCGACCTACGCCCTGGGGAGATCGTCTGAGCCTGCCGCTAGCAGTGCGCTGCTGAGGGTGCTAACGGCGGCCAGTAGCCCACCCTCGCTTCAAATCGCCGCTGTTCAAGCGTTGAGTTGGCAAGCTAGCGATGCGGCCTTAGAAGGGCTGATTCACCGCTGGCCCCAGGCCGACCAGACCATCCGGCTGGCGGTGGTTCAGAGTTTATCGCGGCTGAATGAGCAAAGACAAACAGAGGCGCTTGGCCAACAATTTCTGCTATGGCTGGAAGCACTACCTGCAACCCCGGCCAATAGCTTGCTGCGGCGTAACCTGGTGATAGCCCTGGGGCAAACGGGTGAACTGGCGGCTCTGCCGTTGCTAACCACATTGTTGACTGATGCCGACGAAGGAGTGCGGCTTCATGCAGAAGCGGCCCTGGGCTGGTTGGCAGCCAAACAACCGGCGATTGTCGCAGACTAGGGCAAGCCAGTGCAAGATCTGTCTCATCCTAAACCTGGGTGAGTCGAGACGGCTATGACATGAATATTGGTTTAATTTCGGCCACTTTGGATACCAATTCCTGAGGCATCATTTGATAAAAAACTAAAAATTATCAAAAACGCGATGCGGATAGAGCAGCTTCAGGCCTTTTTATCTGTGGCTGATACGGGCAGTTTCCAGGCGGCTGCGCAGCACTGTCAGGTGACACAGTCAACGGTCAGTCGTCAGGTGCAGTCCCTCGAAGCTGAGCTGGACGCACCGCTTTTTCATCGGGGGGCACACGCTAAGCTAACGGTGGCTGGCGAGCGGTTGCTGCCCAAGGCCCGCCGCATTCATCAAGATTGGCTGCAAGTGTCGCGAGAAATCGCTGACTTAATGGCTGGTAAACAGCCAGAGCTTTGTGTGGCGGCGATTCAGTCCGTTTGCTCAACCCTGCTACCACCGGTACTGCAGCGGTTTTGCCAGGAGTTTCCTCAGGTGCAACTGCGGGTTACGGCGCTGGGTAGCGATCGCTCCCTAAAGGTTCTCCGGGATGGCCTGGTTGACCTGGCCATTGTGATGCACAACCCGCGCCTGGTGGCTCAGGCCGAAATGGTGGTTACTCCCCTATTTGAGGAGGCTGTGGAAGTGCTGATGGCGGCTGACCATCCTCTGGTTAACCAGCCTCAAGTCACCTGGGAAATGCTGTCGCGGTTTCCCCAGGTGATTTTTAAGGATGGCTACGGGATGCAGCGCCTAGTGCAGCAACAGTTTCAAAATCGGGGCGAGGAACTCAATGCGGCGCTAGAACTGAACACCCTGGATGCCTTTCGAGGGGTAATTCGACAAGGCAATTTTGTAGCGCTGCTGCCTGAGTCGGCCCTGGTGGAATGCCACCAAGACTCGACCCTAGCCATTCGCCCCACCGAAGAGCCGATGTTGAAGCGGTCTGTGGTGCTGGTAACGACTCGCGATCGCCTCAGCATTCCACCTATTCGTCGGTTTTACGATTTGGTGCAGGGGGTCTCGGCCACCGTGCTGCAGTCGGTCAAGTTAGCAGAAGCCGCTATGGTGCAGCGCTAAATGCACGTTTTGAGGGGTAAGCCTGCCCTCTCAAGAATGCTGCAGAATATCAACTCTGTGGGACGACACAAGCTGGGGCGAAATTGCTAAGGGATGGGGATCACCATGAGCTATGAGTTTCGAGAACTGCTAAGAAAAGTCGGCAGCGGCAGCCACACCTCTAAACCACTAACCCGTAACGAGGCCGAAGTCGCTACCCGCCTGATGCTCGACCAGGTGGCCACCCCAGCCCAAATTGGCGCGTTTATGATTGCCCACCGGATTAAGCGTCCTACTGCCGACGAGTTAGCGGGCACTCTGGACGCCTACGAAGCTCTGGGGCCAAGGCTACCCGCCACCGTTAACCAGCACCGCACCGTGGTGTTGAGCTGTCCTTACGATGGCCGCACCAGAACCGCCCCAGTTACGCCTGTCACCGCTCTGGTGCTGGCGACAGTAGGGGTGCCGGTGGTATTGCACGGCGGCGATCGCATGCCTACCAAGGCAGGCATTCCCCTAATTGAGCTATGGAGTCAAATGGGCGTCGATTTAACCACCCTCTCCTTGACCCAAAGCCACGCCCTGCTCAACGAAACCGGGCTGGGGTTTGTCTACCTGCCTCAGCACTTTCCGGCGGCTCATGCCCTGGTGCCCTACCGCGACCAGATTGGCAAACGCCCCCCTTTTGCCACCGTTGAATTAATGTGGTCGCCCTACGCTGGCTCCCACACCCTGGTGATGGGGTTCGTGCATCCCCCCACCGAAGAACTGGCCCAGGCCACCTTTGCCCTGCGGGAAACTATGGACTGGATTGCCATCAAAGGGCTAGAAGGCAGTTGCGACCTAGCTCGCAGCCGCACGGCCATTATTGGCATAAGTCACCAGGGACAGTTTGAGCGCCTGCTGCTGCATCCCCGTGACTACGGCTTTGAAGGCGAGGATGTTGAACTGGACGATGAGGCTACGCTGGGCGATCGTCTCCTGGAGGTTCTCTCTGGCCAACCCACAGAGCTAATGCGAACAGCCCTGTGGAATGCAGGCTTCTACCTCTGGCAAAGCCATGCTGTGGATTCCCTGAGCGACGGATTTGCTCTAGCCCAGGACTTGTTCTCAACAGGTCGGGTACTGGCCAAACTGAATGACGTTCGACAATGCGTCACCAGGCTAGGACAGGGCCTAGCCTACAGCCATAGCTCAGCAATCTAGCGGTTCGCTTCTATTCCAGGGGTTTAAATTAGAATTAATTGTTATTCTCCCTGTTGCCGCTATGAGTCTCAAAACCCGCATTAGCGACGATATCAAAACGGCCATGAAGGCCAAAGACAAAGTGCGCCTGGAAACCGTGCGCAGCATTAAGAAAGTCATTCTCGAAAAAGAAACCCTGGTGCGTCCCTCTGGGCAAGAGGAACTGACAGAAGCTCAGGAACTAGAGGTGCTAACCCAGCTTGCTAAGCAGCGCAAAGATGCGATTGAGCAATATCAAAAAGCTGGCCGAGAGGATTTGGCAGACAAGGAGGCTGAAGAACTGGCGATTATTGAAGAATATTTGCCAAAACAGCTTACCGACACCGAAATTGAGACAGTGATTGATGATTTGATTACTCAAACTGGGGCCACTACTGCCAAAGACATGGGTAAGGTGATGGGGCCAGCCATGCAGCAGCTTAAGGGTCGGGCCGATGGAGCGAAGGTGCAGGCATTAGTGAAGGCTAAACTGGCTGGCTGACAGGGATTTTAGGGAGTAGGCGTGATTCGGCTAAGGTTCTGTCAGACTTAGGTTAATTCAGGACATAGGGAAATGGTTTATCATCCAACCGGCAGGCCTGAGTCGTATTAGTGACAGAGCCCGATGTCTCCATTCAAAGAGCCTGATGCCCAAGATCCTAGCTCCGAGAGCGACCATGACCTGGTGGCTCGGTTGTGGTCTGGCCAAACCGACGCCCTGGCCGTTCTTTATGATCGTTATGCTCAAATGGTGTACACCTTGGCTCTTCGAATGCTGTCTAACTCTGCCGAAGCCGAAGATTTAACCCAGGAGGTCTTTGTCAATTTCTGGCAGCGGCGGCAGTACGACCCTAGCCGGGGCAGCGTGGGTAGCTTTTTGGCTACTTACACCCGGTCTCGGGCGCTGGATCGGCTCCGGGTGAGTGGCGGAAGGGCGGTTATCTTACAGCGCTTTCAGCGATTGAGTCTGGCCTCATCCACCGGGCTAACACCCTTGGAGCACGCTAGTCGTAGCGAGCAACAGCAGCAACTTCGAGCCGCCCTTGACCAACTTCCTGCAACTGAGCGCGAAGTACTAGAAATCGCCTACTTTGAGGGCTTAAGTCAGTCTCAAATTGCCGAAAAGCTGGGCATTCCCCTGGGCACGGTTAAATCTCGTTCGCGTCAGGGGCTGTTGCGCCTGCGAGATCTCCTCCAACCGCCAAACCAGTAACTTCAAGGACTTATCTACGATTCACTGTTTTTACCATGCCTTCCACCTCTCTTCCAGACAATTGGCGCCTGCTGCTGGCCGGGTACGTGCTTGACGACCTGACCTCAGAGGAAACCGCCCAGGTTGAACAGTGGCTGGCTGACTATCCTGAAACTGTCGCTGAACTGACGATGTTGCAAGGCACCTGGGACAGCCTGCCCGAGAGCCTGCTGCCCCAGCCATTGCCGCCTCATCTGCGCAACCAGGTGATGACGGCGATTGAACCCAGGTCAATGGCTCCCCAACCCTTTCCACTGCTTACTCCTCCAACTTCCTCAACCGGTTTACCCCAAGCTCAGATTGCTCGCTCTCAAGAGGAACCCCGCTTCTCTGCTCGTCGTTTTCCCTGGGGCAAGGTTGGGTTGGGTTTGGGCTGGGTGGCTACAGCCCTGGCATTAATGGCTGTCATGCAGGAAAATCAACGCCTACGGTTGGCTCTGCGGCAAAATGAGGCAATTGTGGCTAGTTTTAGCCAGCCCGGTAATCCCCTGTTTACTCTGGCGGGTACCGAAGCCGAACCCCAGGCTAGCGGTCGCTTACTGGTGAACCCAACTACCCAAACCGCCCTGATGATCACAACTGACTTACCTCCCTTAGAGGCCGACCAAGTCTATCGACTGTGGGCAATGGCCGAAGGTAACCCAATCTTTTGCGGACAATTTAACCCCGATACGGCTCAAGCTACTCAAGAATGGGCGTTGCCGGATAGCGCTTGTAGCGCCAGTAACGTCCAAATGCTGGTAACGGCAGAACGGGCTGCCGATCCGCCTGTGCCAGCGGGTTCCCTGGTGTTGCAAAGCCAGTCTCAGAGCTAGCCCCTACCAGGGATATAACCCAGCGGAAAGATCTGACACAATACAACCAGACCCAATTTTTCTATAGAAAAATCAAAAGCATGCACTTTACAGCGGCCCTGCCGACATTTTTAATCACTCTGCGCGAGGGAGTAGAAGCCGCGTTGGTAGTTGGCATCGTGCTGGCCTGCCTAACCAAGGCCAATCGTCAAGCCCTTAACCCCTGGGTCTATCTGGGGGTGGCGGCGGGCCTGGTTGGTAGTGTCATGCTGGGGATTGCCCTGGGATCCGGGTTGCAGCAAATTCAGCAAGTGCTACCCAATGCTCAACCCATTGTCAAGCCCTTGTTGAACGCACTGTTTGGGGCAATTGCTATCCTCATGCTGAGTTGGATGCTGCTATGGATGACCCGCCAATCGCGCGGCCTCAAAGGGGAAATTGAAGGCACAGTACAATCGGCCCTGCAGGACAATCAGACCGCTGGCTGGAGCCTATTTAGCCTGGTCTGCATTGCCGTGCTGCGCGAAGGGTTTGAAACGGTGCTGTTTGTCTTCACCAACGTAGAGGCTAGTGCCGCTGCCATAGTGGGGGCTGGGGCGGGCCTGTTGGGAGCGGCGCTGATCGGTCTGGCGCTGTTTCGTTGGGGGGTGCGGATTAACCTGAAGCAGTTTTTTCAGGTCATGGGTGTGCTGCTGCTGCTGATTGTCGGTGGGCTGGTAGTGTCAGTCTTCAAGAATTTGGATGCAGCTCTGGGGGCGATTAGTCGGCTCAATGGTCAAACCGTTGACCTGTGCTTTTCCCAGGTATCCTGCATTTTGGGGCCGCTGGTGTGGGATGCCAGCAGCGTGTTGCCAGAGCGCAAGTTCCCTGGCATTTTGCTGAAGACGCTGCTGGGCTATCGAGATCATCTCTATCTGGTGCAGGTGTTAGCTTACCTTGGCTTTTGGGTTACGGTCGGCGGCAGCTATTTCCGCAGCTTGAACCCACTGCCCTCAGAATCGAGCAAGCCAGCCCCCAACCAGTCTTAAACATCATCTAAAATAGCGACAGCATTCATTCAGCGCTTTTCCTAAACCCCCATGGTTCAGGCTGCTCCTAGTCCTCTACTCTTTGACGAGTTTGTTGAACACTACCCAGAAGACGGGGGCCGTTACGAACTGCGTCATGGAGTAATGGTAGAAATGCGCCCCACTGGCTCCCATGAAGAAGTGATTGCCTTAATTCGTCGCAAGTTGGATATCGAAATTGAACGTCAGGGCTTGCCCTGGTTTATTCCTCAATCCGGCTTGATCAAGCCTTTACGAGAGGGAGAAGGCTATTTACCAGATATTATTCTGCTTGATCGAGATCAGGTTAAGGCAGATGCCTACTGGCAAAAATACTCCAGCCTTTCGACCAGCGAGTCTATTAAGTTAGTGGTAGAAGTTGTTAGTACCAACTGGCAAGATGATTATTTAACCAAGCTGGCAGAATACGAAAAATTGGGTATTCCTGAGTATTGGATCGTAGACTATCGAGCCTTAGGTGGTGTGGGATTTATTGGCAGCCCTAAAACTCCAAGGGTATGGATTTATAAACTGGTAGGCGATGAATATCAACCAGGTCAGGCCTTTCAAGTAGGGCAACGCCTGAGTTCGCCAACCTTTCCTGATTTAGAGTTAGAGGTCAATCACATCATTGAAATTGGTCAAGAAGAATCCAGCTAATACCAATTTGGGTTGGCAATTTTAGGGCAATAGGTGAACCTCATGAGCATGGTCAACCTCTATGGTGCGCTGGCCTACCACCACAACACAACACACAGCATTGTTTATTCGTATCCACCTACTTGGTTATCCCTCTTCCTCTTGGCGACCAGAACCCATAAGCACACCCAGCAGCTCAGTCTCTACAAACGGCTCTAGGAGCAGTTTTTTCACCATCACTGTCAGGGGCAAGGCTAAAAAAGCACCAATTGGGCCAAGAATCCAAGCCCAAAGTACAACGGCTAGAAAGGTCACGATGGTAGATAAATCAAGCCCTTGGCCCAAGAAGCGAGGCGCTACAGCAATATCAAAAAAATTGTTAATTAGGGTATAACCAGCAACAAAAATTAGTGCCTTTAACCAGCCTAGAGTGAGAATAGCAATCAACAGGGGTGGGATTAACGAAATATAAAAGCCAATGTTAGGAATAAAGTTAAACAAGAATGAAAAAACACCCCATAGTACAGCAAAATCAATCCCCAAAATCCACATTAGAATAATCTGACAGAGAGCCGTCATCACTCCTAGCCAGCTTTTAATGAGTAAATAAATGCTGATGCTGCTAGAAAAGTCTCTAAATCGCTCTAGCATGGGCAAGTCGGAAATCAGACTGCGCTCTAGGCGATTTGAGAAATTGGCCGCACTGGCTAGCATATAAATAAAAATTAGTAGCGTAAAACCAATATTAGAAATTGCGCTTAGTAGCGCTGTCACAAAGGAGAATAAATATTGAAAAATTCGCGCTGGCTGAAACCACTCTAGCTGCAAAATATCTTGGGCATCGATACCAAACTTAGAAATTTCTTGACCCAAACTCTGTAGTTGAGCTTCCACTAAGGTTCGATAGGTTGGCAACTCTGCTGAGAGCTGTGTTAACGAAGCCGCTAAAAATAAGACAAACACCAACCCTACGGCAATTACCCCCAGCACTACCAGGGTGTAAGCCAACCAACCAGGTGAGCCGCGTCGCTTGAGCCACTGCATAATTGGGCTAGTCACCAGCACAATAAACAGCGACAACAAAATTGGGCTAAGCAGGCCAGACATTGCCCTTAACCCCGCCACAATCAACACTAGACTGGCTAAACCGATCAAAAGTGGAAGAATGCTACGTTTTCCCATGAGCAGTGTTTTGGAAAAGATACGGCTAGTCAGCCAGTTGACGAAAATAAGAGAGAAACCCTGGCTAGCAGCATTGTAAGGGCAGTTTACCTGGAAAACTCGTCCTTAACTAAGGCCAGACCAATTGAGTCAGGGCGATCGCCCCTGGCCCCAGCACTAGCGCTGGCAAAAACGAAGCTACTCGCACCTGGGCAACTTCTAGCAAACTTAGCCCAATGCCGAGAATCATCAACCCGCCCATGCCGGTAATCAGCAAGATGTAGGGGTTGGTAGCTGGGTCAGGAATGGCCGCCCCCGACAAACTGGCCAGCAGCGATAGGCTTCCCTGCACCACCAACACGCTCAACGCCGAAAACCCTACCCCAATGCCATAGCTGCCAGTCAGTGCAATGGAGGCCAGGCCATCCATCGTGGCCTTGAGGGTAAGCAAGGTGTTGTCTCCCGATAGGCCATTATTGAGGCTACCGAGGATGGTCATCGGGCCAATGCAAAAAAGCAGACTAGCCGCGACAAATCCTTCAGTGAATTTGCCGCCACCTTTCACGCTGGTTTTAAGCCAGTCGCCCAGGTGGGTGAGCCGCTTTTCAATCTGCCACCATTCGCCCAGCAGCCCTCCCGCCACCATTGCCAGCAGGGCCAGGATAATACCATCGATAGGGCCAGCCTTAACCGTCGATAGGCTACCCGCCATGGCTACTCCAATCACCAGGGTCATCAGCCCCACAGCCTGGGTGATGATCTGCTGCATCGAACGCGGCAGGCGACTACGCAGCCACAAGCCAAGGGCTGTCCCCACTATCACCGTGGCCACATTAATCCAGGTGCCGCTGGTTTTTGCCCACAGGCTGAGCATGAACTCTCTCAAATAATCTTCCTAGACCAGAATATAGGAAGACCCACGCTATACCGTAATTATGGGTGGGATGACGGCACTAAACCCACCAAAATCCCCATAATGTCTTCTCAGGGCAATGACCCTGTTGAGAGGCTATTGCTCAAATTAAGGCAAGCCGTCTAGACCGATTTCGGCTGGGTTACACTTCAAGATGCGTACCTTTCCTGTCAGGACAGTTTCTATGGTTGCCCCCGTTAGCCTGATTTGTGCTTTGTCCTACCACATTCCTGATTTGCATCAATCACTACAGGCCGTTCTAGCGCCGCTGGGAGGCATGGAAGCGTTTGTGAAGCCGGGGGATCGCGTACTGCTCAAGCCCAACTTGCTAACCGGCGCCCGTCCAACCAAGGAATGCACCACTCGCCCAGAATTGGTCTACAGCGTTGCTCAACTGGTGCAAGAAGCCGGGGGCAAGCCTTTTTTAGGGGATAGTCCGGCCTTTGGCAGTGCCTACGGAGTAGCCAAGGCAAATGGACTTCTGCCCTTGGCCCAAGCTCTGGATTTACCGATTGTAGAACTGCACGGCCACCCCTACCCAACTGCAAACCCGGAATTCGACCACCTGCGCCTGTCTAAAGAGGCGATGGAGGCAGATGTAGTCATAAACCTGCCTAAAGTCAAATCCCACGCGCAGTTGACCGTAACGCTGGGGGTGAAGAATCTATTTGGCTGCGTCCCCGGCAAAATGAAAGCCTGGTGGCACATGGAAGCTGGCAAGGACGTACAGCGCTTTGGCACCATGCTGGTGGAAACGGCCCGCCTGATCGATCCAGCCCTAACGATTGTGGATGGCATTATCGGCCACGAAGGAAATGGCCCCAGCGGGGGCGAACCCAGAGAATTGGGCATTTTGGCGGCCAGCCCAAATGTTTTTGCGGTGGATCGAGCCATGGTTGAGGTGTTAGGGGTAGACCCGCTAACCGTACCGACTGTAGCGCAATCCCTGCGGTTAGGGTACTGCCCCGCCTGGGAAGATATCGCCTTTCCCCTACTCACCCCAGACGAAGTGCGCCTGGCCGACTGGCAACTGCCCACAGCGCTAATGCCTATTGACTTTGGCCTGCCCCGCGTGGTGCGCTCTACCTTTAAGCACCTCTACATTCGCTTTATTAAAGAGCCAATGGCTGCTTATAGTGGACGGAGTGGGTAGATTTGGGCGGCAGGGAAGGATTATGCAGCCATCCCCTTCATTGTTAGGGCACCTCGCTCCAGTCGCAGGAGTTGATTTGAGGGGGCTAACGACCAAGATAAGCGGCGGCAGATAACCTCGAACGCCCACCGATAACCTCTGTACCGTCCGCACCAACGCAGTGTTCGACAGCGCCAAGCACCTCACATTGACCATAAATAAGACTATAATAATGGTCAATGACACAGGAACCTATCTTTACGCTAGTTTTCGCTCCTGAAGTTATCGATCACCTCCGGGCAATCGATAGAAAGTATCACAGCTTGATTCAGGAAACGATCGCTCAACAATTGTCCTACACCCCCCTTGAACTCACTCGAAACCGTAAGCCATTGGAGCAACCAGCCCCATTTGGTGCTACGTGGGAACTTCGATTCGGACCTAACAATCGTTTTCGGGTGTTCTACGAGGTTGATCCAGCAGAACAGAGGATTCTAGTTTTAGCCATTGGTGTCAAAGATCGAAAAAAGTTAATCGTTGGTGGAGAAGAACTTGAGCTATGAAAATTGCACCTCTTGCAGATGTAAAAGCGCAACTCAGTGCTTACGTGGAACAGGCTCAGAACGAGGGACCCATTGTGATTACTCGCAACGGCAAAGCTGTAGCTGTGCTGATTGCTCCAATGGATGATGATGACTTGGAGAGTCTGTTACTTTCGCGATCGCCTCGGCTACAGGCAATTTTGCATCAATCCCGTCAAAGTATCAAGGCTGGTCAGGGTTTAACGGCTAATGCGTTTTGGGAAACAGTTGAGAATTCTAGGGAGGACTCAGAATTGTGAATTGAACGTGCCCTCTAAACTGAGCGATTCTTGAAACGTTGAACGCTGATAGACAATCTATCAACGGCATTGTCCACGTCTAACCTGATGCCGCTGTTTGGATTAAATATGTTTTACGCGATCGCAACAGATGGACAAACGTGTCACTCACGGTGTGATCTTTCGTGTCAGCCGCATAGTGAATCAACATTTCACGCAGAGCGATCGCATCTTCTAGTTTAAGAAAACTTGCCAGCATGAAATAGACCCCGCGAAAGCGTGGATCGCCCAGGTGTTGCTCCTGCCGTTCTGGGTGTTCCAGAAAAGTTTGCAGAATAAAAAATTCAGCAATTTTGTCGTGACGAAAGTACCATTCTCTCGCTGGCTTCCCTTCGCTATCGTTGGTCTGACGGTTGACCACTATCTTGTGCCGTTCCATGCCCAACAATTCCTCTAAAAACTGTGCGTCTGGCAAAGCAGTCACATCCTTCAGTCGCATCTGGTAGACGGCTTCCGAAAAACTATCCAGGGGAAACTCTTGCCTCAGATGCTTTTCCTGATATTCCTCGGTCATAACCGTATATTGCTGTTCCTGCAAGCGTAATAAATCAGGTTGTTGATCTGCGGCAAGCATTGAGGCAGATCCATCGGATTCGAGAGAATTCGTTGAGTGGCTTCCAGCTCTTCTAACGTTTGCTGCTTGTTGAGGATCTGCTCAAGATAACGGCTAAGTTGAGCGGCGGCTAATATCCTTTGCTTCCTCACCAGGATCTTTCGCCCGTCCGCTCCAACGTGTTGTTAGACCGGGCTTACGCGACAAAGTTACAACCTCTCTGCCGCTTTCTTCTTGTTTTTTGCGTAGGTCTGCAAATATTGCATTCAGGTCGTAGTTGAATGATTTGGCGTATTCTTCGCGAATACGATGAATTTCCTCAACAATTTCATCTTTCCACATAGCCTAATCTCCCATCAGTTCGTTTGGTGTGCAGAGCACTGGAAGCACGTAGCCACAATCGAGACTAATTGCTGCCAATTTCCCTTGAATTTGAGCATTTGCAATATGCCTACAATTCCAAGTTAGCAAATAATCCATGCCGTGAACCGTCGCAGCAGCAATATGGATGGCGTCTACTTCAGCTTTGGGAGGCAAATTGCTTCTGGCTAAAAACTGTGTTGCCAAGCCTTGTACAGCTTGATTCAACGCTAGCAGGGGAAAATCACGCAGTATTTCTAGACGCTGAGCAGCAATCTCAGGATCTCCCCGCATCACTTCATCTAAAACGGCCTCTGATGTGTAGAGAATGAAAGCATTTCGACGCAATTCCCACCACTCCCTGGTGATCTCAATATTGGCAGCCACGACAAGATCTCTGCTGGGTCGAGCAGTGAGGTAGCCTAAGATACTCGTTTCGATATAGACCGCTTCACTCATCAGATAATGGGCAGTACTCTACATATCTTAGCCTGAACTTTAGCTTACCTACCTCATAACCAAGTCAAACTACTGACACAAAACTAATTAGTCTCTATCGCCAAAGTCAATCCTACTCTGCATCCGATGCTATCTCGTCATATCCATAATCATTTGAATAATGGGGATTATCAACCAGAACCTGAGTTGCATTGATCAGCCTTTCTATAGTTTTCGGCCTCATCGATCCTGACCAAGGTGGCGCATATTCTATGATAAAAGCTACAAGCGCTGAGTGAATCTCTTGTTTATTTGTCGATGAACTTCCATAGAGTGCTATAGAAAGGCTATCTCCCCAATGATTTTCTGCTAGTACACTTGATAATCCTGGCAGTGCAGCCTTGAAAGCTTTTGCGTCTACTTCTAATTGGCAAATTAATCGACTAACCGCTACTACATAACCATGTAAATCAGACTTTTTCGGATATCTGCCGTGCTTGAAATAAAAGCCATAAGCTTTAGCGATTTCATTAATCGTTGAGCCTACTGCTAGCTCATCTGGAAACTCAATTTTTGTCCCCAGTGCAGCTTCAAGAGCTGCTTCAATTTCCATGTTTATCTCAATGAGTTCATGTGCGTCATTAAGCTCATTACTAAACTCATTAATATAAAAGCAATTGAAAAACATCTCATCATCTATTTCTTCTCCAGGTTCCTCTCCAAAGAACTCACAAACGCAATCACGCACGATTGTTTTAATTCGATTTACATTGCCTCCAAGTATATCTTCTCGTCGATGGCGTGTCTCCTCCTCCTCTCGCTGTCGTATAGCCTCTAATTCTCTTCGTTTGCGTTGTTCGGCAGCCTCTAATTCATCTTTGCGTTTGCGCTCTGCATCTTCTAACTCCTGACGAATACGTTCTTTGGCATCATATTCTGGATACAGAATCAAAATCGTTTCGATGATGGCCTCAAGAATAAAGTCGAGCGATACTGCCCTTCCAAGCTCAGAGTTAAGGCGTTTGGCGAACTTCCAAGTGGAATCATCAATGTTTTGCTTGAGGTGATTCAGCTTTGCCAGATTGCTATATTCCGACTCAATCCAGGTGCGAATAACTTTTTTGAGGATTCGGGATTCGGCTGGAGAGGTTTCCATTATGGTGTTTCTTCTTGGGTCAGAACAGTATGCTCTCATCAAATTATTGTGCAGTCATCTAGCAGTGAAAGATAAGATTACAGCCGAGCACGCTGTTCGCTAAAAATGGTGAAGTCGCATAATGAACTTGGAAGAGGCATTCTTGTCTGTTAAAGAGTCTAGCAAAGGGTTTTGCGGGCTAACAACTTATTATACTGACGCTTTCCGTATAACTGCCCTCTAAGAGGTAGTTATACCGATAGTATCCGTATAATCCACCGTCAGCGGGGAGTTATACCGACAGTTTCAGCATAATACGCCTGGGTCGGGCAATTATACGGAAACCTTCTGAAAAAATTTAGACACCGACTGCGTAAAGGTGTACTATAAACAACATCATCGCTCTTCGTTCATTAG
>Ga0224723_1000712_pt1 | contig 21945 bp, 18 predicted proteins | sample Balambano_FR2_Me_FD_161647 | JGI IMG/M metagenome (GOLD analysis project Ga0224723, IMG submission 161647) | Freshwater sediment microbial communities from Lake Towuti, South Sulawesi, Indonesia - Balambano_FR2_MetaG | ecosystem: Environmental > Aquatic > Freshwater > Lake > Sediment | place... | reverse complement strand
CGTCAATGGCATCGCTTTCTGCGCTGAACATGCAAAAATTCAGCGGCAGCATGAAGAACATCGCCCCGCCTAATCCCGCCAGCGCACCGATCCCACCACCAATCGTCACGCCATTGGGCATTTTTCGCAGGAACCAGGCGCACAGACTTGCGCCAATGACGACGCCAGCAAGGGCGGTCAAAATGGGGATGTAGGGAACGAGTTCAACGGGCATAGCTTTGATTCCGTAGGAATTTGTAGGGGCGAGGTTTGCCTCGCCCGCGAAGATTGCTCCATGCGGGAGGGGCGAGCCCCTCCCCTACATCGTTGCGCTGGCTGTGGTTTTTACTGAGCGACGAGCATGTTGTACTCTTCGATCAGGGCGTTGGCTTCTTCAGCCGCCGCGTTCAGCACGTCCTGCGCCGGTTGATCGGTCAGGAGTACTGTGTCCACCGCTGATGTGATGATGCTGCGGATGGCATTAATGTCGCCGAGCAGCACGCCAGCGGTCGCCGGAGTGGACGTGCTTTGTGCAAGTTGACTCGCCGGGACGAGGAAATTCGGGTTCGCGTCATACCAGCCCTGCTCCGTCAGCAGATCAACGCCGCTGTTGCGCACAGGAATATAACCCGTCGCCTGGCTCCAGTCAGCCGTGTTTTCAGTGTCGGACAACCAGAGCAGGAAGGTCAAGGCACCATCTTCAGCATCTGTGGCCAGATCATTCACCAGCCACAGGCTGGCACCGCCGATCAGGTTGCCCGTCCAGCCCGTTTCGTCATTGTAGGGCAGGAACGAGGCGACAACATCGAAACCGTTGTCCACGCCGGTTTGCGTATAGAACGCGGTATCGCTGCTGCTGTAAATCGCCATGGCGACCTGCTGGCTGCCGAATGCCTGATCCACAGTTTCCCACGAACCGCCATCCTTGGCGCCACTGTAGTACAGGTTGCCGTTGTTGTACTGCTCATCGAGCCATTCGAGGATGGCGACGCCTTCGGCACCATTGAAGGTCACTTCGGTGGCACGATCAGCACGTCCATTTTCATTGTTGGCATATTCGGCGTTCTGCTGCGCCAGCCACTGCTCAAAGAACCAGCCGTGATTGGGCCACGTAAAGCAGTATTCCGGCGCATTGCCGAGCGCCATCACCGCCGCGCACGTCGCCTCAACTTCTGCCCAGGTGGCAGGCGGCGTATCAATGCCGGCGGCGGTCAGATAGTTCATGTTCGAGAACATGACGGACGAGGAGGTGTTCCAGGGCATCGAATTGAATTCGCCATCGAGCGTGTAATAGGCGGCGACAGGTCCGATGATGTCATCGAAGTTGGCGGGAATGCCGTTGACTTCGGTACGATCGCCCAGCGCACTCGCAATTGAGCGGTAATAGCCGCTGTCGCGGGCGATCTGTGAGGACACTTCATTCCACTGCACAATCGCGGGCAGGGCATCGTTCTCGGCGGCGAGAGCGGTCTGCGTGAAAAGCTCCTCGTAATTCGGGTAGCCCGTGATGGTCACATTATACTGCGGGAACATTTCGTTAAATTCCGCCGCCCGATCGTTCGCCCAACCGAGACGATTTTCATCGGTAAACGCGATCCAAACGGGGATTTCAATCGGTTCCTGCGCCAGCGCCGGCATGACCGCCAGCAGAATGCCGACAAACAGGCACAACGCCAAGACCAAAGATTTACGCTGCATGTCTTATCTCCTCTACAAACGATTAGCGTGCAGAGTGTAAAGAATGGCGTTTAATCTTTGCCTATGCCTTGTTTAACTTTCATGAGTGTGCGTACTGAATGAATTTAACGTGCGGTGTTAAGCCTTAATAGTGAAAGCGGATGACTGCCTTAAGCCAGCCCATATTTGAGCGGTGGGTTATCTTCGCGTTCGACCTCATCCAGATTGCACACGGCAAGCTGACCGTGTTCATACAGATATTCAACGTGTGCGCCAGCCTCTTCCAGTGCCAGCAGCACTTCATAGCCATGCTTGTCCGGGTACATATGCCTGGATATATCGTTGATCGTCACTGGTTCGCCGGCTTCTCGTATCGCATCCAATACACGTCCTAATTTGCGCTCATGACTGGCACGAATTTCGCCAATGCGGGTATAGACATCATGAATTGGTTCTTCATGTCCGCCAAGTGTGAGGCGAATATCCGGTATCTGAGCGATATGGTGCAGCGCGTCAAGATAATGCCCTAACCCGGTGAAGTGAGTAATACTTTCTGGTGCCTGGTGCGGCGTAGTGCGGGCGAGGATATGATCCGCGCTCAACAGTACATCACCAATCTGGATGCACACTTGACCGGGGCAGTGACCCGGTGCGTGATAAAAGCGCATTCCATCGAGTTCCAGACCTTCTTCCAATGAAATATCTACTGGCAGCGAACGGAACTGCTTTTTGGCGATCCCGTACATTTCAATCAGTGTTTGACGAAGCGATTCTTTCACCCCGGCGCGTTCCAGATAGACGCGCAGGTCTTTGGTCGCAATCGCCACACGCTCCTCATAGGCGATCAGGATTCGCCGATCCAGCGGGTGAATTCCGATATGCCTGGCGCCTGTTTTCTCCTGCATGAAGCCCGCGCCGCCAAAATGATCAATATGCCCGTGCGTGATGAGGATGCGGTGTATGTCACTCAGGCTGAGCGACTCGCCAAAATCAGTTTGCAGCGTGTTGATTCCTTTGACCAGATCGTCGTTACTGTTAGCAAAGCCTGAGCCGCTGTCAATGAGGGTTGGTTCGCCCGCATTCAGCAGGATATAGCAGAAGGCGATGAAATTGCCGGGAAAGGCTTCGACGGGGATGCGATAAATGCGAACGCCGTTGCTGCTTTCAAATCGTTCTATCGAGGGCAGGTCAGCCATGAGCCTTAACTTTCCGTTGAAGGTAAGCGGCATGATTAGACCAGTAACGCCGCGGCACTTCAATAATCCGCATGGACTTACAGGGTATTCACTTGGATAGGCGATCCCGGATCAACCGCGGGGATTTCAATCGTTGTCGTTACCTCGTTCAGAACCAGTGTCGCTGTTTGCAACCGCAAGATCAGGTGAACATGATAGGGTATAGTTAGGGTGAACGTCGCACGCGCCAACCCGCCAACGACCTGGCGACGCAGCGCGACAAAGTAAACGCCTGCCTTATCCTGCTCACTGGCAACACGCCAGCCGAATGGCGTTTGCAATGCTGCATGTATATCCACATTATCGCCCGCTTCGCGGTGGATGGTCACTCTGGCATGGGCGATATGAGCATAACACGTCAACACTTGTGCGGCGCTGACGGGCGTATAATAGCGAAAGGTTTGTGATTTACGGGTAACATCGCTGACGACATCATTGACGGTGGATGCGGCGCTGACCACCTGCTGCAAACGGGTAAGCTGCTGCATGGCTAACCCCTTTTGACCGATAGAGACGACACAGTATAGCAAGTCCTTTGCATATTGACGCTCATTTGTTTCTCAGGCACACTTTCGCCGTTTTTGATCACGACAGGATAGAGCAACACCTATGACCGCAACACAGGCTACCACCACTTCTGTTCAATTTCAGGATACCGACAAACCACTGTCTGAAACCCTGACTGACATTGCCGCTTCCCTACCGGAAGGCAGTATCACCGTTCGTCAGTTGCTTGCCCTCGTTGGCGAGCAGGCGATCCTGCTGTTCTGCATTATTATGACGATCCCGTTTCTGACGCCGATTCCGCTGCCGGGTATCAGCACCGTTTTTGGCTTGCTGATTATGCTCGTCAGCGTCGGCGTGATCTTCAACCGTTTACCTTGGCTGCCGTCGGCGCTGCTCAATCGTCCGGTTGCCAGCGGGCAGCTTGCCGCCGTTCTCAATCGCGGTGCAGATTTATTCCGAAAAATCGAGCGGTTTCTGCGTCCACGGATGCTCGCCCTCACCCATGACAGCACGACGAATCGTCTCAATGGCGTGATGCTGTTTGTGGGTGGTTTTCTGTTGATCCTGCCACTGCCGGTGCTGCCGCTGTCGAATTTCCTGCCGGGCTGGGCGGTGCTGTTCCTTTCCGCAGGGATGCTCTCCAGAGATGGGGTATTCGTACTTCTCGGCTATTTGTTCAACATCATCACGATCATTTACTTCGCCGCCGTAGCGATTGCGATCCTCGCGGCGGGGCAGAGCATTTCGTCGCTGTTTCAGGAACCCGCGATGCTGCTGCCGATTTTGAGGTAAAGCTGTAGTAAATGCGGGAGGGGCAAGCCCCTCCCCTACGAATCATCCATCGTCCTCTGCCTTCGAGATCTTCTGATTCAAAATTCGGGCGTCGCTGCTCAGGCTGACGAGCCACTCGCTAAGGGCGCGGGTCGCCAGATGAATCCCCGCCGTTGCGCGGGTATGCCCCAGTGTAGTCATTTGCAACGTGAATTCGCCCACCGCATTATTCATGTGCGGCGTTAATAGCAGCGCCGTGTGCTGATCAATCGTCGGCTCATGCGCGTAAATCTCAAAGAGCAGGGCATTACGTCCGCGATAGACCTCGTTAAACCCGATAACAATATCACCATCATGGGCGTCGAACGGCTGAAACTTGCTTCGCATGTCGTCAATGCTGAGGGGCGTGTACAGAACGACGTGAGGCATGGTCAACTCTTTCAACACAGGAATGTTTGGCGCGGGCGTCGAATTACGCTGGTAGGCAAAATAGTAACAGGGGCGTCCTTCGCGCTGGGCTTTCGCCTCGTATTTGGTCGTAATACGCCCCGGTAGTTTGTTCCCCCAGCGCGTCGAAAGCTGATTGTCCAACTGTGGGGTATGCTCCAGCAGGTCGGCGGCAAGTTCGGCGTAATCGAGAATGTCCGTCGCCAGATACAGCGCACCGCCCGTTGCCAGGCGGCTGACGAGTGCATCTACCGTATCGTGCTGCATCAAGCGGCGGCGGTGATGGCTCGTCTTAAACCATGGATCAGGAAAATTGATGTAGAACTGTTCTACGCTGCCTGGCTCGAACAGGTGATGTAGCGCAGTTTCCGCCCGTGCATGAACGACGCGAACATGCGTGAAGCCTTCACGCTGGATCATTTTTTCCGCTTTTGCAAGACACTGGTTGGAGATTTCCAGCCCGATGAGATTGTGCTCAGGGTACTTTTTCGCCAAAAACTGGAGAAATGTCCCCGTCCCAAAACCAATCTCGACGATCAGTGGTCGGGTGTTTCCAAAAATCTGTGTCCAGTCCGTAGACCATGGCAGGGTCAGGGCGCTGTGTTGAGGTATCCTGGCGGTCATATCGTCATTGTACGGGGGGAGGGCGATTGCGGGAATGGCAAATCTATTGAGCGGGGCGCATTCTGAAAGCGCCCCGTTGTGTTATGTGAGACTATGCAGATACCGCGACTGGCTCTTTGACTGAGACGGTTCCTGAGGTATCCCGATTGTAGAACCCGATTTGATCCTTGATGAACTCGTAGCCTGCCTTGGGATTGCGGTAGACCCAGCCAATATTGGTTGCCCGCCCTGATTCAGCTTCCAGATCGATCCAGAAGCACTGTCCCTTGTAAGGACAGGTGTAGATTCGTTCGGTGACGCGCAAATGATCCATATTCACAGCGTCGGGCGCGAAATACAGGTTGCCTTCAAACAGGCGCACGTTCTGATTTTCAACGCCCTGCGCGATGATGCTGCCGCTGCTGCGCTCCTTAACGGTGTACTTCATGCTCAACGGTCTCCTCGTAAGTATCAAACGTACTGTCCGTACTTTGCCCAGAGAAGAGCGCTGTCAAATATCTTTCTTTAGCTCTCGTTTTCCTTCATCATTTCTAATGTTTGCTGCTCCAGTTCCCATAAATCCATTGACTCGCGCAGTTTCATCAACTGGTTCAGGCGCGGGTAGTTGGCATTTGCTTCTTTTGACCATTCCTGAGCGAAGCGCCCACCGCGAATTTCCTCCAGCGTCAAATCCATCAGCCGCTCCAGCTTCAGATCGTTGAAGCGATCCAGACGACTGAGGGTGCCAAACTGGGCGATATACGAATTGAGTTTCAGGGCATTCACGATGCCCAACTGTGCTGCCTGCCACAGGTAATCGGAGGTTTCGCCGGACAGATAAAGTTCAGTAAAGACAGCCTCCGCTGGATAGCCCGCTTCGATCAGCAGCCGTGCCGCCAGAATAACGGAATGATGGAAGATTGGCAGGATCGCCTGCTGAACGAACAGATCAAGTTCTGTTTCCTGTTCAAAGCGAATTTCGACAGCGCCGCCGCGTAGTGCCCCCATTGCTTTCGCAATAGCAAGCACCGTTCTCCAGGTACTGCGGCTGGCGTCCTGTGCGACGGCAACGAAACTCGCAAAGCCGTCTCCGCTGATGAAACGTTCCCGCACGGCGGGTCCTAAGGTCTTGGCGGAAACCAGCCCGACATCCACAAATGGGGGTGCTTCGATAAAGCCAAAGGCGATATTATACGAACTGCTGAAAACAAGCGTTTGCCCACGCTGCAAATGGGGCGATACCTCTTCGATATATGTCTTGGGCATGTCTTCGTCACGTAGCAGCGGCATAATTACATCGGCAAGCTGGGCGGCGGCGGCGATAGGGACAGGAGTAAAACCTTCGGATGCGGCAAGCGCCTGTTTTTCAGGGCGGGGTTCGCTGACAAGGACCTGTACGCCGCTGTCGCGTAGGTTCAGCGCAATTGGGCGACCCATATTGCCGTAGCCCAGCACATTGACTCGTTTTCCTGTGAGCGCAGTGATGTCGCCATCCTGATCATGATAAATGACGGTCATTCGCCAATCCCTTGTTACAATTCAATTTTCTGAGGGAGAAATAAATCATGCGTAAACGTTACCTAGTCCTCGCGCTTCTGGCAACGATTCTGCTGCTAAATGCTTGCTCCGCGCTGAGTCCGGCAGCGCCAACAGCGACCACCGTTCCATTTAACCTGTATACCGGTCAGGATGTTATTGATGCGTTTTCACAAGCCGGGCTGCCGATCACCAGTATGGTACGCGATACCATTGTCGGGCGGGATGCGCCGCTGACGTTCAATGACCGTTATGTGTTCACAATTGATCGAATCGCGCCGAATGGCGGGCAAATTCTGGTGTTTCAATCGGCGGAGTCGATGCAGGCGTGGACGGAATATATCGATCAACTTCGCGCTGACTCAAATACGCGGCGGGATGTCGTATATGTATTCACCAACGGCAATATCATGGTGCAGGTCAATGCCGGGTTGACCCCACAGGAAGCGAACGAGTATCGTGATGCGCTGGCAACGCTGATACCCTGAGCGAACGCCTTACAGGTCAATCATCCACACGGGTAGGTCATATCCATTGAGGCGAAAGCCAAAACGCTGATAAACGTGTTTGGAAACGATATTACTTGTCTGCGTGTTCACGGTCATAGTGTAGACGCCGCGCCGTGCAAAATAGCGGAGCGCTTCGCCGACCAGCGCTCGCCCGATGCCGCGCCCCTGTGCAATTGGCGCGACAGCGAGGCGGGCGAGATGCGAGCCATCAAAATACAGCGTACTCAATTGATAACCGATTATCGTATTGGTTTGCTGATCAAGAGCCACAGTGGCATAGGCTGAGGAGCGCTCTGCCTGGCGAATATCACTGCGCCCCATCTGCCACGGCGGTTCAAACGCTGCCTGATCAATGGCGAACAATGAGGGCAGGTCTTCCGGGCGGGCATGGCGAATGATGATCTTCTCTGGAATAAATTCTTCCGGTGGCGTACTGCTGGCATAGCGCAGGGTGACAATTTCCTCCGCGTAATGAAAATCAAGCTCACGGACGAACGGAATCGCCCAATCGCGGATCATGAGCATTGCAACCGTGCGAACGTCCGACTGTTGAAGTTCATTCCCCAGATCAAGCCAAAGTGCTTTCATCACCCCCTGCATATCGGCTTGATCCAGCAACGCGGCGAGGCGTATCCAGCAGGTGTTATTTAAGGGGACGCTGGTGGCAAGCAACCCGACCAGATTGCCTCGCACCCATGCCAGTCGAATCGGGGCATTTTCGCTCTCCATCCAGTGGTCGGAATCCTGCCAGTCGAGATGGACGTGCGAGTAGTAATTCTGCCCCAGTAAGTCGCGCACCATATGGCGATTGCGCTTCTGGTAGCGGGTAATCGTGAGTGTGGGCGATGGGTTGTTAAACAGGTTCATTTACGCAGGCGGTTCACATACGGCGGCGCGGTGATGGCAAACAGACGACAGAGGCGGCGATCCAGCAGACGCGCCCGAATACGTCCGTCAAGGTCTTCAATCTGTTTGGAAGTCGTGAATACAGTTGGCAGTTTGGTCAGGTAGCGATGATTGATGATCTGGAACAATTTTTCCTTCGCCCATGCACTGGCGCTTTCAGTGCCAAGATCATCCAGCACCAGCAGCGGGGCATTTTTTACTTCCTGAAAGCGGTGGTCAAAACTGATATTTGAACCGGGGCTGAAGGTCAGACGCAGATGATCGAGTAAATCGGGCGTGGTGACGAAAATTGCGTTGATCCCGCGTAGCTGGCAGGCATTGGCAATCGCAGCGGCAAGGTGCGTTTTGCCCGTGCCGGGGTCGCCCATCAGAAATATCCAACCCATCGGCTCAATCGCAAATTCAACTGCGCCCTGTACCACACGCTCCAGATTTTGACGGTATTCCGGCGAAAGCCCGCTAACGACATCAAAGGCTTCAAAGGTCATATCACGGTAGAGCGAAAAATCCGCCATCGGGTTGCTGACGCTGTGTGCGGGGGAACGGTAATCAGGCGCTTTGATTTTGATGTGACGAATGACGCTGAGATCGCGCAGGCGGCTTGAAATACGCGGATCGAGCATATCCAGATCGGCATTGGTCGTGATGACGGTACTCAGGCGGCGGCTGTAGCGATAGTTGAGTAGTTGAAACAGCTTTTCCTGCGCCCAGCCACTCGGATTTTCCACGCCGAGATCATCCAGAATGAGCAGCGGGGCATTTTTCACTCGTTCAAACATTTCCTCATAGCCCGCTTCGGACGAGTCGCCATAGGTATGACGCAGATAGTCAAGCAGATCGGGCGAGGTGATGAACAGGACATTTTCTTCATACTCCAGCCGCGCATTACCCACCGCCGCTGCTAAGTGAGTTTTGCCACAGCCGTATGATCCTTCCAGCAGCAGCCAACCCTGCGGGTCAAGCGCATACTGTCGGGAAGCATTGAGCGCTCCTTGCAGCGAAGCCTGTTGGATCGGCGATAGTTCTGGCGAGTCGGTTTTGAAGGTGTCGAACGTTTTGTCCCGAAAGACTTCGAGGTTGCCAATTTTGCGAAGTTTTTCTCGCCGTTCTGAATTGGCGAACTGATAATTGGGACAGCGAAACAGCTTGCCGAAGGCGGGATCGCCCACCGGCACGTCATATCGAACATAGCCGATGCCGCCGCACTGGTTCTGCTGCTGGCACAGTGGGCAGATCGGGTCGGTTGAAGGGTTAGTATTCGATGAAATCGGCGTACTGACCGTTGACGAATCGTCGTCCGCCGCGTTCAGCAGGCTCTTGAGCGACTTCATGCGTTTTCCCTTCCTGTTTCCAACGTTCCAGGACTGCCTGAATGAATTTCCAGCTACGGGCATTATTTTCGACGGCAAGGCGGATCGCGTCTTCAATCCAGCGTGTCGAATATTCTAATTCGGCGTCTTTCAACGTATCGGCGATCATTGGCGTCAGCGGGCCAATATTTTCCTCGTACAGGCGATAGATTGTCGGGCGTTCGGGCATAATCTCGACAGGTTTTGCGCCGTCGCCAATAGACCATTCGCCCCGTGCAATCTGTTCGACAGCGGAACGTCCCGGCGCGGCGTTGATGAAATACAGCGTTTCGCGCTCCATAATCAGGTCAAGCGACTCAACCGTTGCCCGTAGAATTGATCCCCGTTCACAGGCGGCGTTCAGTGCTGTTTCCAGTATCTGTTCCGCCGGAACGTCTGGCGCGGCAGCTTGCAGCGCCTGCATCAACGGATCGCTGCCGAGAAAGTCTTCATAGCGCAAATAGCGAAAACGACCTTCTCGCTGCTGAATGCCGTAAAAGCAAAAGAGTGTGACTTGGAGTTCGGCGAGGTCATCTATCTGCGGCAGCAGTTCGGTGATGAACGCAGCAGGCAGCGAGAACAGGCGGTGTTTGCCCTGTGGAAAGCCAGCAAAGCTCATAAGTTCCTCAAGTCTACCGTCTGTGTGTGGGCGTCAATGAACTTGGTCAGCGAGCGCTCGAAATGGAGCGAAATCGTATCGGTGGGACCGTTGCGATGTTTGGCGACGATGACATCAGCGCGGTTGGGGTTCTCAGTCGCCTCGTTATAGACAACATCGCGGTATAGAAAAGCGACAATATCCGCGTCCTGCTCCAGGGACCCAGATTCTCGTAAGTCACTCAATACAGGTCGCTTGTCCTGGCGCTGCTCAACGGCGCGCGAAAGCTGTGCGGCGGAAAAGACTGGCACGTCCAGTTCACGCGCCATCTCTTTCAGACTGCGGCTGATGAAGCTGATTTCCTGCACACGGTTGTTTTCATACGCGCCAGCGCTCATCAGTTGCAGATAATCCACGATCACCAGATCTAAGCCCTGTTCGTGCATCATGCGCCGGCATTTCGTCCGCATTTCAATCGGGTTCATGGCTGGTGTATCGTCAATGAAGACGCGCAGATTGCTTAACCGTCCGACAGCCTGCACAAAGCGTGACCATTCCTGCTGGGAAAGCTGCCCGCTGCGAAGCAACTGGCTGTTGATTCCCGTCTCCATAGACATAAAGCGTTGAACGATCTGATCTGTCCCCATTTCCATCGTGAATATAGCGATTCGAGCGCCCAACTTAGCGGCATTCATGGCGATGGAGAGCAAGAAGCTCGTCTTCCCCATACCAGGGCGCCCCGCAAAAATCAGCAGATCGGAGCGCTGCAAGCCGCCGAGCAGCTTATCCAGATCGCGGAAGCCCGTTGGCAGACCCAGCGGCGCATCCGGATTCTGCATCAGGTATTCGATACGCTCAAAATAATCGTCAATCGCCTCACGCATTGGCGTCAAATCATGCCGTGTGCTGCGTTCCGTGACGTTGAACAGGCGCGTTTCAACATCACTGATGACCTTTTCAATGGCAAGGTCTTCCTGTAGTGCCAGCGCCTTGATCTCATCAGCGGCATGAAGCAGGCGGCGGCGGATCGCAGCGCGTTCGACGAGACGCCCGTAAATCTCGATATGCTGTGAGGTCGGCGTGTTATTGATAAGACCGAGTAGATAGCCCGCGCCGCCGATGTCGTTCAGGCGGCTCATCGTGCGAAGCTCTTCCTGCACCGTCACGAAGTCAGCGCGTTCATTACGCTCGCTGATGCGTTGCAACGCCTCCCAAATGTACTGGTGACGCAGCACGTAAAAGTCGTCCGGTTGCAGGAATGCAGCAACGCTCAGGAAGGTGTCCGGGTCAATCAGGACACTACCCAAAACAGCTTCTTCAGCCTCCTGGCTGAAGGGCATTTGACCGGGGAGCAGCAGTTGAGGAGCGTTCATCACACGTTCAAAACTTCGCTAAGAGAAAAAAACGGCGTTTCGCAGTCACGCCGCGCCGCCGTTTATTCCTGTTCAAAGTGCTGCCAAGCAGCACGAAACACTATTCTTCTTCGTCGTCCAGTTCATCCAGATCAAGGCTGTTGACGAAATCCTTGAACGCGCTGAGTTTGTCTTCCGCCACTTCCTCAGCGCCCAGCGGTGCGGTGCTTTCCACGTCTTCTTCTGGCTCAATACCCGCCCGATCCATCACGCTTTCGGCGATAAAAATGGGCGATTTGACGCGCACGGCAAGGGCAAGCGCATCACTGGGGCGAGAATCAATTTCGATTTCGCGCCCGTTCAACTCTACAACGACCCGCGCATAGTAAACGTCGCTCCGAAGATCGCTGATCAGAATATGCACGACGCGCCCGCCCATCTCCCGAATTGTGGATTTGAGTAAATCATGCGTCAGCGGGCGCTGAGGCGGCATTTCGTTCAGTTCTACCGTAATTGCGTCCGCTTCACAGGGTCCTATCCAGATGGGCAGATAGCGATCACTGGTCGTATCTTTCAGGATGACCACGCGATATTGTGACATTAAACTCATGCGAATACTGTCAATGACAACTTCTATCATAGTATTTTCTGAATCTTCTACTGCCGCAGCACTGGACGATAACGGGCAATACTGCGATTATACACAACGGCACAAAGACGGCAACGAGTTTCTCATAGTTTACCCCAAATCTGCCGACTCTGTTGCAAAAATGTTCTGATAAATCAGACTGTTTCATCAAGCGAGGATTTACTTTGCATTTCAGCAAATTTAGTTGGTTCATGGGCTTGCTGCTGCTGGCGGCATGCCAATCCTCACCGTCCGAGCGTGTGACGCTTGGGGAAACATTGGCGCAGGTGGATTTCAGCGAAATCTACCAGTGGGAAAATTACGCCAATGACGACCAGCATGTGAATTTTCGGATCGAGGACGGCGCATATCGGGCGCAGGCATGGGATGAGGGATTCGTGTGGGTGCTTAACGCCCAGCAGCATACCGATGTCTCGATACAGGTAGACACGGTGCAGAATTCAGACTATGCCAACAATGCTTATGGATTGATGTGCCGCGCCGCGCCGACGAACAATGGCGATGGCTACTACTTTCTCATCAGCGGTGATGGGAATTATACGATTCGGCGGGGCGCGACGGATTCCATCGCCCCATTAATCCGCTGGACACCTTCAGGCGCCATTCAGCAAGGAAGAGCGATCAATCGTATTCGGATTGTGTGTGTTGAAGATTATCTGGCGCTGTATGTGAACGGGCAGTTCGTCGCCGAGATACGCGATGACTTTTACCAACGCGGCTTCGCAGGGTTGGCAGCGGGCGTCGTTGAAGACGGGAATGTGGATATTACGTTCGACAATCTCGAAATCGTGACAGCGACGCTTAACGATAGCGATTAGCTATCCGCTTAGTTCACTACATTTCCAGATAATCGCGCAGTTGGCGGCTGCGGGTGGGATGGCGCAGTTTTCGCAGCGCCTTGGCTTCGATCTGGCGGATGCGCTCACGGGTGACGCCGAAGTGCTTGCCGACTTCCTCAAGCGTGTGATCCTGCCCGTCTACCAAACCGAAGCGCATTTCCAGCACTTCGCGTTCGCGCTCGCTCAGAACACCCAATGCGGACTTGATCTGCTCCTTAAGAAGCTGTTTGCTGGCAGCGTCCACGGGTCCTGGCACTTTGTCGTCTTCGATGAAATCCCCAAGCAGGCTGTTATCTTCCTGACCGATTGGCATTTCAAGGCTCATCGGTTCCTGACTGAGCCGCTGGATACGGCGAACTTTCTGGGCGGCGCGGCGAAGTTTACGCTGCAAACCGGGATCCATGCGTTCCCCATTGCGGCGAATGAGCTTGATCGCTTCGGTTTCGTCCGCGGTCAGGAATTCCATTTCGAGTGCAATCTGCTCGGCGGTTGGTTCTGCGCCCAATTCCTGCGTCAACTGGCGCTGGACACGGGTGAGGCGGTTGATTGTCTCGACCATGTGAACGGGGATGCGAATGGTACGCGCCTGATCCGCAATTGCACGGCTGATCGCCTGACGAATCCACCACGTCGCATAGGTGCTGAATTTGAAACCCTTGGTATGGTCAAATTTTGCGTCGGCGCGAAGCAAGCCGATATTGCCTTCCTGAATGAGATCAAGGAAGCTGATCCCGCGCCCCATGTAGCGTTTCGCTACGCTGACGACGAGGCGTAAGTTTGCCCGCGTCAGGTCTTCAATCGCGTCGTTGCCGCGCTGCTCAATCGTCTCATAGAGTTCTGGCAGTGACTCGATGCTGTCAGGGTTAGATGTTAACCAGTCATGGAACTGTGCTTCTGTCGGCAGTTCGCCGTTGTGAGACATGAAGTAACGGCGAATTTTGATCTGCTCCGCGAAAGGAATCAGGCAGAGCGCGTGAAATACATCAAACAGGGCGCGTGCCAGTTCGTTCCATGCTTCGTCACGCCCCCAGTCCCGCTGGCGCAGATATTCGCGCATGTAGGAATGACCGGTGGTGTTCCAGTTTTCATTGACAAACTGAACTTCATCAATGATCGCCGCAAGGTCGGGTGGGGCAACCTTGAACAGCGGCAACTTCTCAAGGACTTCGTTCCAGCTTTTAATGACACGACGACAGGCAGCTTCGGCAATCTGACTGGGGTGGGGCAGACCATTCTCCTGAACATTAGCAGGGTCGCTCAGCTCATCGGTCAGTTCCTCATACAGATGTTCAGCGGCGATCTGCGTACTCAACCACGTCTCGCGGTTGGTATCCAGCAGCGGTACCTGTCCGATCTCCTTGAGGTACATCCGCACAGGATCGTCCGCCAGTGCTTCCCGATCCATGCGGGCGGCGCTTAACATCTCATCCAGATCGTCCAGTTCTTCTTCCTCGCCAAAGGACGAATCAATCAGGTCATCGTCCTTGAGCGAGAGTGTGCCGTAGCTGCTGTCATCATCATCGCCGAAATCGTCGTCGCCATCATCAAGATCGAGTTCCGCGCCTTCCATTTCTTCGGCATCGTCATTGACAGGCTTATTCAGTTCGGCTTTTGCGCCCGTAGGCTCGGCTTTTGTGCGTTTTTTCGTCATTCGTCGTCCCGCTGTTTAGCCCGGTAAGGCGTGTAGAATGTGCTGCTTCCGTAACTCCATGTCAATCAAACGCTTTGCGTGAATAGAGGCGATTGCCTGATTCTCAAAATGTGCCATATTCCCAATGTCCAGCGAGTCGCCCTGTTCGATTTGCAGGTAGATAATTTCCTGCCGTTCCCGCAGTAAGCGCCGTTCTCGCAAACGCAGGGCTTTGAGGACGAGCGACTCGAATTGATCATTGACGACAGCCTTATCATACTGGCGACGGATAACGACGAGATCCGCCGCGCCGCCATGTGTGAGGCGCGGGGAGAGAATATCCCATTCATCCTCCATCACGCGATCCAGTTCGGCAAGCAGATCATTATCGAGTTCACGGCGCAGGAACTCGACAAATTCAAGTTCGTCCTGCGAAATCGCTCCTTCAAACGCTGCCATCAGCCGGCGATAACTGGTGCGGGTGAAATCCTCGGCGCAAAAATCACCTAAAACCCCATTCACCAACTCAGGGTTGCTATTGGCGAGTTCGCGCAGTTTGCGATTGATTGCATAAAAGCCATCCGGGTTGATGAACAGAGCACGCAGACATGTCGCTTCGATGCGGGCTTCCTGCGCTGCACTCATTGGCACAATTGGGGCGGCATTGGCATCGTTTTCAGTGTCCCCAAAAGGCGGTGGCTCTTCCATCGTAGCCGACGAACGGGCAGCGCGTGACGACGAAGCCGCCCGCGCCTTTTTCTGCTGTTCATTCGCCCACAGTAGTACGTCACGTTCGGGCAGGCGCAGTTTCAGCGCCAGCTTCTGCACATTATCCTTGCGATAGAGATCGTCTTCGGATGCGCCAAGGATCGGCAGGAGTCGGCGGGCGGCTTCCTCACGTTCCTGTATGCTGGAGTTCGGCGGCAGCGTCGTCAATTCAATTGTGATGACGAAATCAGCGACAGGTGCAGCCTGCATGACAAGATCAGACCATTGTTCAGGCGTCTCACGGATCAGGTCGTCCGGGTCTTTCGCACCCGGTACGGACAGTACGCGAAATTCGACGCCGAGACGCCCGCTGTAATCGGCTTGCAGCGCTTCACGAGCAACTTCAAGACTACGGCGGGTGGCATTTTGCCCGGCGGCATCTGAGTCGAGCGCGAGGATGATCTTTTTCGCCCAGCGCGGCGCGACCAGTTTTAACTGTGTTTCCGTGAGCGCCGTCCCCATCTGGGCGACGACGTTCATATAGCCCGCCTGCTGTGCCTGTAAAGCATCCAGGTAGCCCTCGACGATGACGACGATTTCGCTCTCACGGATGGCTTTCGCGGCGGTATCCAGCCCAAAGAGCAGACGGCTCTTATCAAATATGGGAGACTGTGGCGAATTGAGATATTTGGGATTGTCCTCTGCCGCCAACGCTCGTGCGCCAAAGCCCACGGCTCGCCCACGCTCATCCCGAATCGGGATCATCAGACGGTTGCGAAAGGCGTCATAAATCTTGCCCGTGTCGTTTCGTTTGATCAAACCGACCAGAACGAGATCGTTCTCGCTGTAGCCCATGCCTGTGAGCGCTTTGAGCAGGTGATCATAACCCGGTGGCGCAAATCCGATCTGATAGCGGCGGATCGTCTCATCGGTCAAGCCGCGCTTTTTGCGAGCATAGTCCAGGGTAGCGCGGGCGTTCGAGTTATCAGGATTCAGCAGGCAGTCATGATAAAAGTCGGCGGCGGCTTTGACGATACCGCGCAGTCTATCATTGGTTTCGTCTTTGGCTTTCTGCTCAGGGGTGGCATCGCGGACTTCAACGCCCGCCATTTTGCCAAGTTCTTCGAGCGCTTCGCGGAAAGACCAGCCATTTTGCTTCATGGCAAAGCTGAAAATGTCGCCACCTTCAGCACATGATCCAAAACAGCGCCATGACTGGTTATCAGCGTTGACGACAAAACTAGGGGTGCGCTCATGATGAAATGGGCAGCAGGCTTTGTACGCCCGCCCCGCCCGTTTCAACGGCACCGTCCGCTGGATGTAGGAGACGATGTCCAGTTTTCCTTTAATCTCGTCTACCACTGACATCACAAAACCCTCACCCTGAAGCGTCTCAGTATAGCCGAAGGTTGTCCCTCACGCAAACGATGATGGAACAAAAATAGAAACTATTGGTTGACAAGCAGACGTGATTTTCCGTATAATGTCTGTTTGCACAGGAAATGTTTTCCTCTCTCACTCAGATGATTGATATACCCACACTATTACGATACCGATCACCAATTTCACCCATTCTCGGAACCCAGGCGCGTTCCGATTTTTCGCTCTAGTCCACCTGTCATCTTTTTATTGGTTAGCAGTAGAGGAGTGATGCCTTGCAGCGGTTAACTCAGACAAAGAATTATTCCCGTTTAGCGGAAGTTCAGGAATTACCCTCGCTGATCGAGGTTCAACTGGACTCATTCAAGTGGTTTCTGGAACACGGGCTTGCCGAACTGTTCGCCGAAATCAGCCCGATTGAAAGTTTTAACGGCAACCTGAAGCTGTACTTCCCTGGCAACAGCCGTGAAGCGCAGGAACTTGGCCTCAAGTACTGGTTTGAAGAGCCGAAATACAGCGAAGAAGTGTGTATCGAACGCGATATGTCGTTCGCCGCGCCGCTGTATGCGCGTGTTGGGCTGGTTAACCGTGAAGCGGGCGATGAAGTCATCACGTCCGATATTTTCATGGGCGACTTCCCGATCATGACGGAAAAAGGCACGTTCATCATCAATGGTACAGAACGTGTCGTCGTCAGTCAGTTGATTCGTTCGCCAGGTGTATATTTTGACGCGGATGAAGATCGCACCACCGGACGGGCGCTGGCGACTTCCAAGCTGATTCCGGATCGCGGCGCGTGGATGGAGTTTGAGACACGCAAGAGTGATTATCTGACGATCAAGTTCAATCGTAAGCGCACCATCCCGGTCACGATCCTGCTTCGCGCTCTGGCGGCGGTGAAAGATGAGATGCCGGATGATTTCTCGCCCGTGCAGACGGGCAGCACCGAAGAACTGATTGCGTTGTTTGCGGCTGTAGACAACAATCCGGATCGTCGCTATATCGAAAGCACGATTAAGAATGAGCCGGTCTGGGAATTGAAGAAGGATCAGACCGTTGCCCAAGCCGCGCTGATCGAGTTTTATCGTCGTATGCGCCCCGGTGATCCGCCGACGCTGGACAATGCCCGCGAATTTCTGGTGACCCAGTTATTCGATTCGCGGCGCTACGATCTCGAGCGTGTCGGGCGGTACAAGCTGAATCAGAAGCTGCACGGCGGTTTTACCGATACCGACCCGATTGCAGTTCGCACGGTGACGAAGCGCGACATCGTGAAGCTGGTTGAGCGCATGATCATGATCAACAACGCTCAGGTGGGCAAGGATGACATTGACCATCTGGGCAACCGCCGCGTCAAGACGGTGGGCGAACTCATTCAGAACAAGCTGCGCGTCGGGCTGCGTCGGGCTGAGCGCGTCGTTAAGGAACGCATGTCCATCCGCGAGGCGGAAAATGTCACGCCGGTCTCACTGGTGAATATTCGTCCCGTTGTCGCGGCTATCCGTGAGTTCTTCGGCTCGTCACAGCTGTCACAGTTCATGGAGCAGACGAATCCGCTGGCTGAACTGACGCACAAACGCACACTTTCGGCATTAGGTCCGGGTGGTCTCCGTCGTGAACGCGCCGGTTTCGATGTGCGTGATGTGCATCATAGCCATTACGGGCGCATTTGCCCGATTGAGACGCCCGAAGGTCCGAACATCGGCTTGATTGGTCGTCTCGCCAGTTATGCGCGAGTGAATCCTTACGGGTTTATCGAGACGCCATACCGCCGTGTGGAAAAGTTCCTCTCGCCAGCCGATCCGAAAATCATCGGGCGAATCATCCGCGAGGATGTTGAGGATGAAAATGAGAAGGTCGTCGCTGATGAAGGCACGGTGATTGACGCGAAGGTGGCGGACAAGCTGGCGAAGCGCGGCATCGAAAAAGTGCCAGTCATGCCGTTTGTGACGGGTGACATTGAATATCTGTCGGCGGATCGTGAAGACAAATATGTGGTCGCACAGGCGAACGCCAAACTGGATGATCGCGGTAATTTCGTTGAAGAGCGCGTATCAGCCCGTGAAAATCAGAAATTCCTGAACATATCCGTGCGCCGCATTGATTATATGGACATCGCACCGCGCCAGATCGTCGGTATCAGCGCCGCGCTCATCCCATTTCTGGAGCATGACGACGCTAACCGTGCGCTGATGGGTTCTAACATGCAGCGTCAGGCGGTGCCGCTGCTCCAGCCCGATGTGCCGATTGTCAGCACGGGGATGGAGAGCCAGGCAGCCTACGACAGCGGTCAGGTCTTGCTTTCGGATGTTGAGGGCGACGTGACCAGCGTCCAGGGTGATCGCGTCGTCATTCGCCTGACGAACGGCGATGAGCGGGTGTATCGCCTGCGAAAGTTCAATCGTTCCAATCAGTCCACATGTGTGGATCAGCGCCCGATTGTCGTCAAGGGTCAGCATGTCGTCAAAGGCACGGTGATCGCGGATAGTTCGTCTACGTATCTGGGCAGTATCGCCCTTGGACATGACGTACTCGGCGCATTCATTTCCTGGGATGGCGGCAACTATGAAGACGCATTGCTGATCAGCGAGGAACTGCTGCGTCAGGACAAGTTCACCAGTATTCACATTGAGAAGCATGAGGTGGAAGCGCGGGATACCAAGCTGGGTCCTGAAGAAATCACCTATGACATTCCCAATGTCGGTGAGGATGCGCTGAAAGACCTTGATGAATTCGGCATCGTTCGCGTGGGCGCTGAAGTCGGTCCGAATGATATTCTGGTCGGCAAAATTACGCCGAAGGGCGAAAAGGAACTCAGCCCCGAAGAAAAACTGCTGCGGGCGATCTTCGGTGAAAAGGCGCGTGAAGTGAAGGACTCGTCGCTCCGCCTGCCGCATGGCGAACGCGGCAAAGTTGTGGACGTGAAGACGTTCACTCGTGACGAACATCCTGATCTGCCTGCGGGCGTCGAAAAGATGGTGCGCGTCGCCGTCGCTCAGAAGCGCAAGCTGACTGTCGGCGACAAAATGGCGGGTCGGCATGGCAACAAGGGCGTGATCTCGAAGATCGTCCCGATTGAGGACATGCCGTATCTGGCTGACGGGCGTTCCGTCGAAATCATCCTCAACCCGCTAGGTGTGCCGGGTCGTATGAATATCGGGCAGGTGCTGGAAATTCATCTTGGCTTCGCGGCGGATCGGCTCGGTTTCCGTGCGATTACGCCTGTATTTGACGGCGCGAAGGAAGTTGAGATTCAGGCGGAACTGGGTCGCGCATGGATGATCGAGCAGGCGTGGAAAGAAATCAGCGAACGCGCCTGGTCATGGGTGAAATCCTATGATTACAACCCTGAGGATTACGAAGATGACGATGAAGTGCGTCGCCTGTATATTCACGAATGGCTCGCGTCCAGCGGCTACTATGATGTGAATCGCCTGCTGGAGGAACAGATTTACTCGCGGCGGGCTGTGCTTGCCGAATGGCTGCGCGAAAAGGGCTACAACCCGGAAGATGTCCTGCTGTTTGATACCACAGGCATTCCTGTATCCGAACGGCAGCGCCGCGATACCAATGCTGTGAATGTGTCGCTACGCCTGTGGATGGAGTGGGCGCAGCCGGGGATTGAAATGTCCCCCGAACTGACGGGCAGGGAACTGTTTGCGCTGGCGGAGAAGGTGATGTTTGAAACCGGACATCCCGTGCCGCTGTACGGCAAACACACGCTGTATGACGGGCGCACGAGTGAACCGTTTGACCAGCCCGTAACAGTCGGCATGATCCACATGCTCAAGCTGGCACATCTGGTTGAAGACAAGGTTCATGCGCGTTCAACGGGTCCGTACAGCCTGGTGACACAGCAGCCGTTGGGTGGTAAGGCGCAGTTCGGCGGTCAGCGCTTTGGCGAAATGGAAGTGTGGGCGCTGGAGGCTTATGGCGCGGCGTATACGCTTCAGGAAATGCTCACGGTCAAGTCGGATGATGTGCAGGGGCGCGTTAAGACCTACGAATCGATCATCAAGGGCGCGGCGATTGAAGAGCCGGGTATCCCGACCTCTTTCCGTGTTCTCGTCAAGGAACTGCAAAGTCTTGGCCTGGCAGTAGAGGCGGTGGGCGAAACGGGCGAGATTACCAAGTTTGGCAAGGAAGATGAAAAGCCGCGCCAGCCGCGAGTGACCACCGGAACCTTGAATATCGGTCTGGAAGACATCGCCGCGGAAGAACTGTAAATTCCGTTCAGAACCCATCTGAATATTCAGAATGTTGTATGGCAACGCGGACGTGCTGGCGCACGTCCCTACATACAAAACCATTGTATTTATGGATTTTGTAGGGATGCCCGCCAGGGCATCCGCCGTGTTTCGATAATATTCAGATGGGTTCTCACCTCAATTATGTTGTGGTGAACGCGGAAACAGCACATTCTCCCACATTGTAGGGGAGGGGCTCGCCCCTCCCGCATGACTTCACGGGCGAGGCAAGCCATCGCCTCTACACATAGCGTATCAACCTGTAAACTTCATCACTCCCCTATGTTTTCAGGACCGTGTTTGTGCAAATTTCCCCCGTGCATGAATGGAATCTCAGTCCAGCAGAAGCCATTGCGCTCCAACAGCGCCTTGCTGGACAACTCATTTATGATCGCCCACTTGACGTGGATGCGGTAACGCTTGTCGGCGGGGTGGATGTCAGTGTAAGGCGCTCCGATGATGGACAGGAATGGTCACACGCTGCGGTTGTTATCCTACGTCTGCCGGAATTTCAGATCGTCGAAACCGTCACTGCCCGCCTGAAAACGCCATTTCCGTATATTCCCGGCTTGCTGACATTCCGCGAAGGGGAGGCGCTCCTTGCCGCGTTTGACCAGTTACAACATATTCCCGACGTTTTTATTTTCGATGGCATGGGACGCGCACACCCCCGCCGGATGGGGATCGCCGCGCACATGGGTTTATGGCTGCAAGTGCCGACGATTGGCTGCGGGAAGTCGCATCTGGTTGGTGCGTATGAAGAACCGCCGCAGGAGCGCGGCGCACACAGCCTCATGACTCATCGCGGTGAGGTGATTGGTGCGGCACTGCGAACGCGCCCCAAAACCAAACCTGTGTATATTTCTCCCGGTCATCTGATCGATCTCGACAGCAGCCTGAAATTGGTTATGCGCTGTTCGACTCGTTATCGCCTGCCTGAGCCGATCCGTGCTGCCCATCACGCGGCGGGGCAGTTCTCGGCGGATTAACCCCACAGCGCCATCAGTTCCGCCAGATCGGAAA
>Ga0224723_1000710_pt1 | contig 21979 bp, 10 predicted proteins | sample Balambano_FR2_Me_FD_161647 | JGI IMG/M metagenome (GOLD analysis project Ga0224723, IMG submission 161647) | Freshwater sediment microbial communities from Lake Towuti, South Sulawesi, Indonesia - Balambano_FR2_MetaG | ecosystem: Environmental > Aquatic > Freshwater > Lake > Sediment | place... | reverse complement strand
CGCGACCCGCGCCGTTGGTCAGCACGGGGATGGCGGTGGCGTCCGTCAGTTCGCGCAGGGCCTCATGCGCGCCGTCCCAGTAGACCTGCGTCCCGGCCACTATCACCGGCTTTCTGGCGGCGCGCAGCAGATCGAACAGGCGGCGCAGATCGCTTTCCGGCGGCTCCACCGGCGTAACCCGCACACGCGGATGCGGCTCGATCGGGTCAACCGCGTTGAACAGCACATCGAACGGCACTTCGATGAAAACCGGCCCCGGCCTGCCGCTGAGGGCGATCTCAAACGCCTCGCCGAAACGATCCGGGATCGTCTCGGTCTCGGTGATCGTGAAGCTGGCTTTGGTGAAGGTCTGGAACATCTCGATCTGCGGCATTTCCTGAAGCGCGCCCATGCCTTTGGTGCGCAGCGGGGCCGCGCCGCCGATCAGGATCATCGGGCTGCGGGCCTGATAGGCGTTCGCCACGCCGGTGACGGCATCGGTCACGCCGGGGCCAGCGGTGACCGCCGCCACGCCGATGTTGCGCGTCAGGCGGGCATGGGCGTCTGCCGCGTGCGCCGCCGCCTGCTCATGGCGGAAATCGATCACACGGATGTCATTGTTCAGGCAGCCCTCGTAAATGGGCAGGATGTGACCGCCGCACAGGGTATACAGCGCGTCCACGCCCTGGGATTTCAGCGCGCGGGCGATCAGTTCTCCGCCGTGTGTGAACATCAGGATGGCCTTTCGTAAAGGTTGTTAGTTGATAGTTATTAGTCGTTAGCTGTAAGCGGTTAGTCACAGGTCGCAATCAGTAAATTCCGAAGCAGGAGGTGATCCATCACGCCCGCCCAATGCAAACTACACACGCCATTATATCCACCCCGCGCAGATTTCCCCATTTCCGGCGGCGGGATATACTATACGATGTTCATTACGGCACGCTGATCTATCTACCCGGAGCCGCCATGCCCCCCAGCGCCAACGGAAGTGCCCTCACCCCCCGCGTGTTCATCTCCTATTCGCGCAAGGACGGCGAGGACTTCGCCCGCGACCTGCGCGGCTGGCTGGAGAAGGAGGCGATCCCGCTGTGGCAGGATCGGGTCGGCATGGAGGGCGGGCGCGACTGGTGGCTGCAAATCACCGAGGCGCTCGATCAGGTCGAATTTATGGTGCTGATCGCCACGCCAGCCGCGATGGGATCGCCGGTGGTGCGCAAGGAATGGCGCTATGCCCGGCAGCAGGGCGTGTGCGTCTACCCGGTGGTCGTCCCCGGCAGCCCGCCCGACTTTGGCTCCATGCCCCGCTGGATGCGTGATTCGCACTTTTACGATTATGCCCACGCCGACCAGCAGCTTCGTCTGCTGAACGATCTGCGGACGGCCTGCGACGCCCCGCGTGTGCCCTTTATGTGCGATGATCTGCCCGGCGATTTTGTCCGGCGCGACCAGGAGATCGCGGCGCTGATCGATCATCTGCTGGACGAGGCGCGCGATAACCCGGTGGCGATCACGGCGGCGCTGCGGGGCGCGGGCGGTTATGGCAAGACCACCCTGGCCCGCGCGATCTGCCATGATGAACGCATCCAGCAGGCTTTTGACGACGGCATCCTGTGGGTGACGCTGGGCGAAGACCCCGGCGACCTGACCGGGCGCGTGATCGATCTGGTCGAAGTCCTGAGTGGCGAGCGCCCCGGCTTCAGCTCGATCGAGGCGGCCATCACCCGGCTGGCTGAACTGCTGGCCGACCGCGATCTGCTGATCGTGATCGACGATGCCTGGAACAGCGCCCATCTGCGGCCATTTTTGCAGGGCGGATCACGCTGCGCCCGGCTGATCACCACCCGGCGCGATGATGTGCTGCCCTCGGCGGCGGCCCGCGTGCCGGTGGACGCGATGCGCACGGCGGAGGCGGTCGAACTGCTCGGCGCGGGGCTGGAACCGACCGCAGAGGATCGACCCGCGCTGGCAAGGCTGGCGAACCGGCTGGGCCAATGGCCGCTGCTGCTCAAGCTGGTCAACGGCCTGCTGAGAGAACGTGTGAGCCGGGGGGAAGCGCTGCCCGCCGCGCTCGATTATGCCGATAAGGTGCTGGCCCGGCGCGGCCTGACCGGGTTCGATTCCCGCGACGCGACCGCCGCCCAGCGCCACGACGCGGTGGCGAAGACGATCGGCGTGAGCCTGGATTTGCTGACCGAACCGGAACGCGAACGCCTGCGCGAACTGGCGATCACCCCCGAAGACGCCGATGTGCCGCTGGCCGCGCTGGAAAAATTGTGGGGCGCGACGGCCGGGCTGGACGATCTCGACTCCGAAGACCTGGCGCGGCGGCTCTTTAACCTGTCGCTGCTGCTCGACCTCAACCTGGCGGCGCGGACGATCCGCCTGCATGACGTGATCCGCGCCTATCTGCGGGCCGGCGTGGGCGAAAGCGCGCTGCGGCAGATCAACGCGCGCCTGCTGGACGCTTATGGCCTGGATCACTGGCGCGACCTGCCCGACGACGAGCCGTATCTGTGGGACTGGCTGGCCTTTCACCTGACCGAGGCCGATCGCGGCGCGGAACTGATCGAGACCGTCCGCGACCCCGCTTACCTGGCGCGCAAGACCCACCTGCGGGAAACCGCCGCCGTCGAGCGCGACCTGATCGCGGCGGAAGCGATTGCCCCGGAGGATGCCGATCTGCGCGCGCTGAAACGGGCCTATGTCCACATGAGCCATCTGCTCGACCGCTGCGAGACCTATCACGACGTGTGCGGCACGGTCTACAGCCGTCTGCTGCACCTGGACTTCATGCGCGCCCGGCTGGAGGCGTGGGAACGGCCCACACCGCGCCTGGAAGCGGAATTCCCGCCGCCCGATCAGCCACATCCCAACCTGGTGCGTGTGCTGGCGGGACATACCGGTGAAGTCAACGCCTGTGCCATCACGCCGGATGGCAAAACCATCGTGTCGGCCTCGTCGGATAACACACTACGGGTCTGGGATGGGGAGACGGGTCAGACCCGCCTGATCCTGGAAGGGCATACACGTCAGGTGACTGGCTGCGCGGTGACACCGGATGGAAGAAACATCGTCTCGGCATCATGGGATAACACGCTGCGAGTGTGGGACGGTCTATCGGGCGAGTGCCGTCTCGTGCTGACAGGGCACACGGGGCCGGTGACCGGCTGCGCGGTGACGCCCGATGGCCGCACCATAGTCTCGGCGTCGGGAGACTATTTTGGATTTCGTGACAACACGCTGCGGGTCTGGGATGGAGTGACGGGTCAGATCCGGCTGATTCTGGAAGGGCACACCGGGTCAGTGACCGGCTGTGCGATTACGCCTGACGCACGCACCGTCGTTTCAGCCTCATGGGACAACACGCTGCGGGTCTGGAACGGTGAAACCGGGGAGTGCCGCATCATGCTGGTAGGGCACAAAGATCATGTGTACGGCTGCGCAATCACGCCTGACGGCCGCACCATCGTCTCGGCCTCATGGGACGACACGCTGCGGGTGTGGGACGCGGCGACCGGTAAATCCCGCCGGGTGCTGGCATGGCACACAAGGCCCGTAAACGGCTGTTCACTGACGCCCGACGGGCGCATTGTCATTTCGGCCTCATCCGATAGCACACTGCGGGTTTGGGACGCGGCGATAGGTCAGACCCGCCTAGAGCTGAAAGGGCACATAAATACAGTAAATGCCTGCGCTATCACACCCAATGGGCGCATTGTCATCTCGGCCTCATCCGATAGCACACTGCGGGTTTGGGACATAACAAACAGCGGTGCTATTGCAACGATTGAACCTCACCTTACACTAGCAGGCGGCATAACAAATTGCTCGACTACGCCTGATGGAAGCACCATCGTCTCGACTTCTTCCAACAAGACGCTACGGGTGTGGGACGGGGCCACCGGTGAACCCCGCCGGGTGCTGGAAGGGCACACCAGCCAGGTAACCGCCTGCTCAATCACGTCCGACGGAGCAATCATCGTTTCGGCGTCGATCAATCGGACGCTGCGACTCTGGAACGGCGAGACGGGAACGCCTCGCCGGGTGCTGAAAGGACACACGAATGAGATCCGTAGCTGCGCGGTGACGCCGGACGGCCGCACCATTGTCTCGACATCAGGAAGACAATTTAGTGATGGTGACAACACGCTTTGGGTATGGGAGACCGCGACCGGGGAATGCCGCTTGATCCTGAAAGGGCACACAAAAGCGGTGAACGGCTGTGCTATCACGCCCGACGGTAGAACCATCGTCTCGGCCTCGTGGGATAGGACACTGCGGGTGTGGGATGGCGATATCGGAGAGACCCGCCTGGTGCTGGCAGGACACACGAGTTACATAAACGGCTGCGCGATAACTTCAGATGGCAAGATCATCGTCTCGGCCTCGCGGGATCACACGCTGCGGGTCTGGGACGGCATGACAGGCGAATGCGTGCGCGTGCTGACCGGGCACACGGACTCAGTGACCGGCTGCGCGATCACGCCCGACGGACGCACCATAATTTCGGCCTCGTATGACAGCACCCTCCGCGTCTGGGACGGCGAGACGGGCGCCTGCCTGGCCGTGTTCCATGCCGATGCGCCGCTGACCGGCTGCGCGATCACGGCGGATGGGTCGCGGATCATCGCGGGGGGTGAGGCCGGGTTGTACTGGCTGCGCTTCCGGCGGTAAATGCGGGAATCGGAAGGGAGTACAGCCGCATGGGTGCAATGGTGTAGAATGTCGTTCGTCCGGGCGCGGGTTTGCGCCCCTCCTTGTGACGTGCAGCAGGGCGATTGCATCAAACCGATTTTCAGGTTTACAACGGTTCGGTATAGATTACTTTTCTGTACGGGCGTAATGCAGTGTACGGGCAACCCGGCGGGTCGCCCCTACGGTTGATGAACCGTTATCCTCCCTTCCTGCGTGTACGGGCTAGAGGCCGGGGATGGGGGTTGGCGGACAAAGGCATGGATAAGGTGAATAATTACATTGCCTTGCGACTTGCAGCTTGCGACCTGCGACTAACCGCTAACGACTAACGACTAAACCACCATGACTGACATGCTCGTCAAACTTTACACCCTGCCGCCGCTGGATGAAGCGCTGGACGGTCAGCGCGCCCACGGCATCACCGTGCGCCGGGCGATCGCGCCGGAGAAGCACCTCGTCACGCGCTGGGCGGGCGAGACCTTTTATCCCGCCTGGGCCAGCGAGGTGGACTGCGCCTTCGGCCATCAGCCGGTCGGGTGCTTCATCGCCGTGGCCGAGGGGCGGTTGATCGGCTTCGGCTGTTACGACGCGACGGTGAAGGGCTTCTTCGGCCCCACCGGCGTCGATCCGGCCTGGCGTGGCAAAGGGACCGGGCGCGCGCTGCTGCTGGCCTGTCTGCACGCCATGAAATGGGACGGCTACGGCTACGCGGTGATCGGCGGCGTCGGCCCGGCGGAATTTTACGCGCGGGCGGTCGGCGCGACGATCATCGACGACTCCACGCCCGGCGTCTACGGCGGCATGCTGACGGAACCGGCGGGGAGTGAGTAGCTGTTAGCTGTTAGCTTTTATCTGTTAGCTTTCGATTAGCGGTAAAACGGTTGGTTGCGGCACTATGTGGCCGTTAAGCCCTTTAGTGGGCTTCTCTGACAATGGAGCCGGACGTTTTAACGTCTGGCGGGGCAGCGCGAAAAAAATTTTTTATCGTTCCAGACAGGCTCTGAAGGCGAAGATTGGGAACATCACCTTTCATGATGTGCTGAGGGAGGCACCGAGTTGGCATGTAAACCCCATCATTTGCATCCCGCCCACACCGCGCATATCCCGCATCACCAGCGTCCCTAACTTATCGATTACGATCCTGTAACCGCCAGAACCCCCGAATCGGTTGACAGAAAGGCGCGCGGCGATCTATAGTCCGGGCGTTACCCGTTTAGGCGGGTAAATGAATAAATCGCAAAAATTGAAACCGGAGGATCGACCCATGGCTGTCGCTGCGCCCCCTGTCCAGACCGTGACCATGACCCGCACGATCAACACCCCGGCGGTGAACGTCTACCGTTCATTTACCGACCGCGACTGGATCACTGACTGGTTTGCCGACGGCGCGGAGGTGCGCGCGGCGGTCGGCGGCCATCTGTTTTTCAGCTGGACAACCGGTTACTTCGCCGTGGGCCGGTTCACCACGCTGACACCCAACGAACAGGTGGGTCTCACCTGGCGCGGCGTGGGCGAGACGACCGACACGCAGATCGATGTGACGATCCGCGAGGAAAGCGGCGTCAGCGGCCTGACTGTCACCCTCAGCGGCGTGAATCCCGACGCCGCCAGCGAAGTCCGCCGCGAATGGGAGACCCGGCTCGATAACCTGGTCTCAGTGCAGGAGACCGGCGCGGATCGGCGCATCACCGACCGGGTGATCATCGGCATTTTTCCAGGCGCGGTAACAGAAGCGGACGCCGCTCAGTACGGTATCGAGCCGGGCGGTTTCAGCAAGGTCAACAATGTGATCCCCGGCTACAGCGCAGAGAGCGCGGGCATCCTGGCCGGGGATATTATCCTCGAAGCAGAAGGTCAGCCTGTGACCAACGACCGACCGATCGGCGTGATCCTGACCGGGCGCAAACCAGGCGACACGGCCACCGTCATCTATGGGCGCGGCGGGGAACGCCATACCGCACAAATCACGCTCAAGGGTTATCCCATCCCGGCGCTGGCGGCGGATTTCAACGCGCTGGCGGACAGCCTGGAGGCTTATTACACGCGCTTCAACGGCGAGATCGAGGCGGTGTTCGCCGGGATCAACGAAGCAGCGGCGTCGCATCACCCCAAAGGCGTGAGCGCGCCGGAGAGCGGCGAGTCTAACGAATGGAACGCCAAGCAGGTGCTGGCGCATCTGATCCTGAATGAACGCTACCTGCACAACATGATCGGCGGCTACCTGCAAGGGCCGGAACCGTCCGGCTACCCTAACAACAACAGCGCGCGGATCAACGCCATAGTCAGCACCTTTGGCAGCGCCCAGGCGTTGATCAGCGAACTGCGCCGCGCCCGTGCCGAGACGGTCGCCACCCTGCGCGGACTCCCGGCCACGTTTGACCGTCAGCGCAGCGCCCTGTGGTGGCTGAACTTTGAGTTCAACGGCCCGCACCAGCACGACGAAGAACATTTCGCGCAGATTCAGGCCGCGCTGGCCGAGGCGACGGCGTAAATTCCAACTCCGAGAAGATAGGCCGCTGCGGGATCAAGTCCTTTCCGCAGCGGTGACCTGGTAAACCGGAATGCGGTGCTTTGGGTATTGAAGGAGGCCGATCCACGCGGATCGGCCTTTGCTGTTCGGAACACGCCTGCGCCGTGCTATAGTAGACGCGCGGCGCTGTTGTGGCGCTGTTCACATCCACCGGCAGCGTAACGGGGACAGCGATGAAAATTTACACCAAGACCGGCGACGACGGCACGACGGGTTTGTTCGCGGGCGGGCGCGTCGCCAAAACGCATCCGCGTGTGGAAGCCTATGGCACGGTGGACGAACTGAATTCGGTGATCGGGCTGGCGCGGGCGCACCGGCCTTCCGCGCAGGGCGATGGCTGGCTGACGCAGGCGCAGCATGATCTGTTTGTGCTGGGCGCTGACCTGGCGACACCCCAGGACGCACAGGCCGATTGGGTTACGCGGCTGGACGACGCGGCGGTCAACTGGCTCGAAGCCGCGATCGACCAGATGACGGCGGCTCTGCCAGAACTCAAGCATTTTATCCTGCCCGGTGGAACGCTGGCGGCGGCGCAGCTCCACGTGGCGCGGACGATCTGCCGCCGGGCGGAACGGTGCGCGGTGGCGCTCGGCCAGCACGAGGCGATCGGCGATCAGGTCGTGATCTACCTCAACCGCCTGTCCGACTTTCTGTTCACGCTGGCGCGCTGGGAGAACCATCAGGCCGGTATGACCGAAGCCACCTGGTCAGCGCGGTGAGCATGACCCGCGCTCAGGCCGGATCAGGGGCTGAAGGCGGCGTCTCCGGCGGAAAAATATCCTTCACCGCCAGCCGGAAACCAGGCAGCACTTCGACGCCGCGCAGCGTGTCGAGTGTGCCGGTTGAGTCCACCGTGCGGGTCGGTTCGCCCGGCGCGTAGACTTCCACGACGCGCGCCTGCGGATCGACGATCCACAGCAGCGTCCCCGCCGCCAGATAACTGCCGATCTTCCGGCGCAGATCATGTTGGCTCTCCAGCGTTGACGGGAAATCGACTTCCACCGCCAGGTCAGGGGCGACCGGGTTATAGCCTTGTTGAGCCAGTTCGGCCTGCCGCGATTTGAGTACCACAGCGACATCCGGCGCATAGCGGTCGCCAAATACCATGAATCCGCCGGCTTCCCCAGTGAGGTGCGCGATCGGGTGATTCATCAGGTACAGGAACAGATAGCCGCTGATCCGGGCAGAGATGCTTGAGGCATACGGATTCGACGGCACTTCGACCACCTCCCCGGCGATCAGTTCCAGGATTTTGTCGGCGTTTTCCGGGCGTTCGGCCCAGGCATCGAAGGCTTCCGCCGTCCACGGCCCCGCCCGCGCTTCCAGCGTCATGATCGATTCCTTTGTGTTCAGGTCTGATCCGCATCGGGCGGAAAGATGGCTTTTACCGCCAGCCGGAAACCAGGCAGCACTTCGACGCCGCGCAGCGTGTCGAGTGTGCCGGTTGAGTCCACCGTGCGGGTCGGTTCGCCCGGCGCGTAGACTTCCACGACGCGCGCCTGCGGATCGACGATCCACAGCAGCGTCCCCGCCGCCAGATAACTGCCGATCTTCCGGCGCAGATCGCGTTGTGACTGCGGCGTTGAGGGATAATCCACCTCCACCGCCAGGTCAGGGGCGACCGGATGATAACCCGTATGGGCCAGTTCCGGCGCGCGTTCGTAGCGAATAAAAGCGACATCCGGCGCGTAGCGGTCGCCTGCTATCACGTATCCACCCGCCTCGCCCGTCAGATGACCCAGATCGTGCTGATCGAGAAAGAGCGCGATCAGGTGCAGAATACGCATAGCGATTTTGGAGGCATACGGATTCGACGGCACTTCGACCATCTCCCCGGCGATCAGTTCCAGGATTTTGTCGGCGTTTTCCGGGCGTTCGGCCCAGGCATCGAAGGCTTCCGCCGTCCACGGCCCCGCCCGCGCTTCCAGCGTCATGATCGATTCCTTTGCTCGGCTGACGTCAGGCCATTATAGCCGGTTTCGCTTGCGTCCGACGGTCAAAACGGACGGCGCCGATTTTGGAATCATTAACGAATTTCTGATGCCCTCTCTTGTAAAGATCAGACCCGGTTCGTACTTTATCATGTATCGCTCATCATCCCATGCTAAAATGCCGACAAGTGAAAATCTGAACAATCAGGTGATCGCCGACGCGCAGTGAAGCATGATGAGAACGGAACATCAAGAGGCATTGATCATGGTGAAGACCGGTGCGGCAGGCGGCGATCCGGTGGTGCGCATCCGGGGTCTGAGCAAGACCTATGGCGAAGCCACGGCATCTGACGCGCGCCTGCGCTCTGAAACACGCCCACGCCGCGTGCTGGATCAGGTCGATCTGGACATCATGCCGGGAGAATTTCTCGTCATGCTCGGCAAAAGCGGCAGCGGCAAAAGCACGCTGCTGAACCTGATCAGCGGCATCGATAAGCCCGATCCCGGCGCGCACGAAATGCGCATCGGCGCGACCGACATCGCCCGGCTGGATGAGCGCCGCCTGACGCTGTTCCGCCGCGATCATATCGGCATCGTGTTCCAGTTTTTCAACCTGATCCCCACGCTGACCGTCATCGAAAATATCACCCTGCCGCATGAACTGCGCGGAGTCCGCCGGCGCGAGGCCGAACAGATCGCGCGCGATCTGCTGGCGCGGGTGGGCCTGGCCGATCGCGCCGGGGATTTTCCTGATAAGCTCAGCGGGGGCGAACAGCAGCGCGTGGCGATCGCGCGGGCGCTGGTCCATGAGCCGATGCTGGTGCTGGCCGACGAACCGACCGGCAACCTCGATGAAGACACCGGTCAGCGTGTGCTGGCGCTGCTGCTGGAACTTACGCGCGAGGCCGGACGCACCCTGATCATGGCGACCCATAACCCGGAGATCGTGCCGCTGGCCGATCGCGTGTGCCGCATCCATGAAGGTAAACTGCTGATCGCGCGGCAGAACGAAGCGCAGATGCCACTACCCGAATCGGCGGTTGCGCCCGCGCGATGACTGTGTAAGATATGGACGGTAGGGTCTGAGACTCATGAAACGTTTCCAGTCAGTGGGCCGATAAGGGTCTCCCTGAAGTACAGTGCCTGGCATCCCGCCAGATCAACCCTTAATTTCGGGTTAAAAACCTTAAGGGATGGAGAGGCAGGGGAGTGATAACCTATTGATAAACTTTTCGTCTCCGCCATGCTGCCCCGGCGCGACAGACGCCCCGGAATACGTCAGCTCAGGATGTGTGAGCCGTTCGATTAGTCAAGTTGGAAAGGTGAATTGGGTGTATGGCTGAGCCGGACCCTGTCATCATCAGAGAACTCCTCGCCCAACTCAAGGACACCAGCAAGGAACGCCGGCGGACTGCCGTGATGAAACTCGGTATGCTCGGCGGTGATCAGGCGGTGCGCGCGCTCATCTATGCCCTTCAGGACGATTATGAAGACCTGATCGTGCGCGGACGCGCGGCGCTGATGCTCGGCAAACTGGGCGATCCACGTGCCGTTAATCCCTTAATCCGTGCGCTGGTGGCGCCGGGTTACCAGACCCCCCTCTATGCCGCGCAGGCCCTGGGTCAGATCGGCGATGTGCGGGCGATCGAACCGCTGCTCATGCTGGCCGCCACTGGCCGCGACAAGACCCGACAGGCCGCCATCGATGCGCTTCAGCGGCTGGGTTATGATCCCACGAAGACCCCCGACCCCGAACCGATGATCGAATCGTGAATGTCGATCCGGTTGCCCTGACCTAAAAATTATCCTGCCGGGAAGACGACATCTCCCCCATAGGTTTTATAAAATCCCCCCACCGGGGGATTTTAGATCATGCGGTTGCGCGACCGCGTTTTGTGACATAAACGCGCAGAGGCGACCCTGCGATCGCCTCTGCTGGCTGAAACTTATCTGCGATAGGTCGTGATCACGGGGCCGGATTCACCGTCCACGTGAAGGCCACCTGTGCTGACTGATTCGACAGGTCGGTGGCCGTGACGACGATGGCGAACTGCGCCGGTTCGATCTGCCCTGGGATGGGCGAGATGATCCCGCTGATGACCCCGCCGGACGTGATCGACAGGCCGCTGGGCAGGCCGGATGCGCTGTAGTTCAGCGGCAGTCCTTCCGGATCGCTGCCTTCCACCTGCACGCTGACCAGATCGCCAGCGGTGAAGGTCAGGTTGCCGGGCGAGGTGACGGTCGGCGGCTGGTTGACGACCGGAGTGGGTGTGGGCGGCTCTGTCGGTGTCGGCGTGGGTGTCGCCGTCGGCGTGGGCGCTTGATCCACCACGGTGAAGCTGATCGTCAGCGGTGTGCCCGCCGTGCCTGACATGTTGACACTGGTGTAGGCCGTGGCGACGATCGTGTACTGCCCGACCGTCAGCGGCTGCCCGGCCAGATCGCCACCGGTATCGCCAAACAGCGCATAGGGCGCGACATTTTCGATCCGGTAGCTGGCGTTAAACAGCGTCGAGGGGGTTTCGTAACCAAAGCCCACGCTGCCCACAGTTACCGGCGCGGTGTTGGCGACCACGTTGACCTGCGCGGGCAGATCGGCCAGCGCCAGCACCGATCCGTTCTGGAGCGTGATGATCGGCAGATCGGTCGTCGCGTCCATCAGCACCAGGCTGGACACCGCCGGGCCAGTCACCGGTGTGGGCGTTGTGGGCGTCGCCGTGGGTGATGCGGTCGCCGTGGGTGTGGGTGTTGTGGCCGTGGGCGTCGCCGTCGGGGTCTGGAGCGTCACCGCGAACACTTCGATCGCCGCGATCGTCGGGCGGTTGACTGTGCCGGGCGGGAAGTTGATATTCAGCACGCCATCCGTGACGGTCAGGTTAAATTCACGCACGTAGGCCGTCAGCGGGCCGACGGTGGTGTTGAGGTTCAGCTCGTCGATCACGGTCACGCCTTCGATCTGCACGTCGAAGATGCGCGTGCCGCTGGCCGAGCCACGACCGCTGCCGCCCACGAACCAGATCTCGGCCATGTGCAGCCGCACGCGGTACGTCCCGACCGCAGGCACAGGGAAACTGTAGGCGAAACTGCCTGTGTCTGATGAGGCGCTGCGTTCATCGTGATACAGAATGTCATCCGTCGTCCCGGCGATCGGGTTGGGCAGGAAGCTCGTCTTGCCGTCGATGAAATTCTGATCGGCGCTCCACGACACACCGCCGGTCGTCACTGCCGGGCCGCCCGCGTTGACGCGGTACAGGTTGGTGACCACTTCAACCGGGGTGGCTGTGGGGGTCGGTGTGGAGGTCGGCGTCGGCGATTCGGTCGCGCTCGGTGTGGGGGTCGGCGTGGCCGAAGGCGTGCCTGATGGCGTCTCGGATGGGGTTTCGCTTGGCGTCTCGGACGGCGTTTCCGATGGCGTTTCCGATGGCGTTTCCGATGGCGTGGGTGTGACCGAGTCGTCGGGGACGATCACGATCTGCACCGTGTCGGTGGCGGTCGCGCCGTGGTTGTCGGTCACGGTCAGCGTGACGGTATGTTCGCCCAGACCCAGTGTGATCTGCGGCGTCGCGCCGGTGGCGATCAGTGCGCCGTTGATGTGCCACTGATAGGCGGTGATCGTGCCGTCCAGGTCGAGGCTGGCCGAGCCGTCGAGCGTCACGACTTCGTTGTTAGAGCCATCCTCGTCGATCAGGTTCTGATCCGCGCCCGCGCTGGCCTGCGGCGGCTGATTGACCGTGACTTCCGCCGCGTCCGTATCGCTGACGGTGGAATTGAGCGGTGTGGTGGCATCGACGCGGGCGGTGTTGGTGAAGGTCTGGCTGACGTTGGCGACCGCGCAGGTATACTGCCAGCTTTCGCCGACTTCCAGCACGCCTGCTGTGCCGTTATCGCCGCTGACGAGCGTCGGGCCGCTGGTGCAGAGCGCATCGGTGACGATCACGCTGCTCAGATCGACACCGCCGGCATTGGCGACCGTGATCGTGAAATTGGCTGTACCGCCCAGCGTCACCACCTGATCGGCTGCTTTGGTGATGTCGATCGCCGCGTTCATCGCCGTCACGAAGAAGGTGCAGGTCACATTCTGGCCCGCGCCCAGCAGCACACTGACCCCCGCCGCGATCGGGCTGCTGCTGCTCGCGCCGGAGCAGACCGCGCTGTCCAGCGTCCACCCGGCGGGGACGGCCTGCGTGATGCTGTACGTGCCGACCTGGATGCCGCTGAAATTGCGGATATTGCCTGCCGCCGCCTGGCTGCTGATCTGGATGTAGTTCAGTTTGGTGTTTGTCCCGCCCGCCGGACTGATCGTCAGGCGACCGTCGGTGACGTTGACCGTCACGGTGGCCTGGCGATACTCTTCCGCGCCGCTGCCGACGAAGTTATTGATCGCCAGCACATTCTCGACGGTGATGCGGTGAACGCTGTCGTAGCCAGTGGTTCCGGGTTGATCGCCCACGCTGACGGTCACGCTGTAAGTCCCGTTGGGGACGGCCATCTCCCACGCGCCGGGGGTGGTGTTGCCGCTGCCAGAGGGAGCCTGCATGTGGATCAGCGTATCGAGCCGCTGGTCGATCCCGCTGCGGTTGCGATCGCGCGTATTGCTGCTCAGATCAACCCCGGTGGGGGTGGCATTACCCAGGCTGGCGACCGTCACCCAGCCGTAGGTCTGGCCGTTGCCCCGGCTGCCGTAAGCCTGGCCGCTGTCCACCAGATAACCGGTGGGCGTCAGCGCGCTGGCAGGCTGGAAGTTGATGTTGGCGACCGTCTGCGCCGGGATCGCGCCGTCATCGATCAGCGAGAAGCTGCCCAGGCCGCCGCTGCCGGTGAACTGGAACCCCTGGCTGCTCTCCGGCGTGGCCTGCAAGACGACCGACAGATTGGCCTGCTGCGCGATGCCCCCGCTGACCTGGGTGGTGGCGCTGGCGCTGTTGTTGGACGCATTGGTGTCCGTTGTGGTTGTGGTGACGCTCGCGGTCACGTTCAGCGTGCCGGACGACTGCGGCGAGGTCAGGATCGTGACGCTGGCCGTTTCGCCGCCCATCACCGTGCCCAGACTGCACGTGGTGGAGAAACCGCTGGGCGCGCAGCTTCCGTGTGTGGTCTGCACCGACAGCACATTGACCGTACTGGGCAGATTAGCCGTCAGCACCGCGCCGTTGGCCGGGAACAGGCTGGTGTTCACCACGTCAAAGCGATAGGTCAGCGTGCCGCCGGTCGCCGCTGGATCGGGCGAGTCGGAGATGCTCACACCCAGATCGGTCGAGACACTGACCGGCTGGATGTTCGTCACCAGATAAACATTGTCGTTGTAATCGCAGTTGGCGCTGCCCGCCCCGCACCCGGACTGCACGTAATCCTGGATCAGGAAGTAGGCGTTGGGGACCAGCACCCCGGCCACGCGCACCGGCCACAGGCGAATGCCATGCGCGTTGCAGTTGGTGACGTTGCGGCAGCCTGCGCTGCTGTAACCCGCCGCATTGAGCTGGAACGCGCTGCTGGTGGGGTAAAACACCCCTTCCGCCGGGGTGGATGTGCCGCCCTTGTAAGGCATCAGCGTCTGGCCGTGATCGATGTGGTGGTTAAAGCTGCCGCCGCCGCTGCCCGTGATCGAGAAGCTCGGCCCGTCCGTGCAGCAGCCGTGCAGCGCCGCAAGCTGGCGCACATAGACCGCGCGGCTGGAATCGGCCCGCTTCCAGTCGAATGACATCACCTCTTCCCCGCGCGGCGTGTAGGCCGAACTGAGCGGGAAGCCGAGATTGGTGCTGATATTGAACAACTGCGCGATCTGCGGCGCGCTGATCTCGCCATTGCCTTCATCGACCGCCATAAAGCCGCCTGCCAGCGTCACCACGGCCTGCGGTTCGTCCGGGTCGTTAGAGGTGATCGTCAGCGTGCGGAAGCGGGTTCCCTTCGTGCCAGTCGGTTCGATAAAGCGCACCACCAGATCGTGGAAGCTGCCGGGCTGGATCACCAGCGGCGAGGACGCGCTCACGACCGGGCCATTGGGCAGGATAAATTCGGTCAGATCGCTGATCGTCAGCCCGGTGATGTTAAGCGGTGTGCCGCCGTCGTTATGAATGCGCAGCGTGACTTCATCGCGCACCCGCAGCGTGCCGCCGTTGTTGGCGCTGGCGCTCTGGATGCGATGGAAGGTGAGCCAGCGGTTGAGGTAGGCAAATTCCGGGATCGACTGCGCGTTGAGCGTCTGCCAGTCCATATTCAGCAGCCGCATATTCGGCGCGCTGAGGCTGGCGATCTGCACGTTGCGGATGATGTAGACCACATCGTTGTAGTCGAAGCCGGAGGTGAATTCCTCGGTGGTCACGATATAAGCGTTGGGGACGACCGCGCCGCCCTCGTTGCGCAGCGGGTAGATGCGCATTTTGTGGCGCTGGCTGACCGTGCCAGCCCAGACATTGAGGATGTCCTGGCTGAACACCTCGCGCCCGTTGAAGGTCGTCCAGATCGAGTACAGGCCGAAGGGGGCCGCGCCCGGATCAAAGCTGGTCAGGCCGCCGATGGCTGGCAGGAGGGTCTGGGCGCTGCCGCTGCTGACGGTGAAGACCTGATGCTTGTCATAGGGGTTGCCGATCGGATACCAGCCGATGCGCGAGACCGGGTTGGCCTCATTACCGAACGACGCCAGCACCTCGACTGTCACCGGGGCGGTGGTGGCGCGCTGGAAGGCCTGCGCGGACACTTCCTGCCCCAGCAGACCGGCCCCGCCGCCATTGGTGCTGTGGATGGTGGTCGTGTTGGCATCGTCGTCGCCGACCGTGACCGGGATATTGAACGTATCCAGGATGCGCTGGAGCGACGGCTCGTTGTTGCCGCCCGTGCCCGCCGTGCCCAGGCCGCGCAGTTCGACCATCAGCAGCGGCGTGTCTGGATCGTTGCTCGCCAGGCTGACCGCCGCCACTTTGACACCGGTGCTGGTCGGGTTAAACACCACATTGAGCGACACCGATCCCCCTGGCACAACCGTCAGCGTGCTGGGCTGGCTGGTGATCTGGAACTGGTTGGCGTTGCTGCCGCCGACGGTCGGCGTTTGCAGGACGAGGTTCACGCCGCCGGTATTGCGGATCGTGATCGTCTTCGGCGCGCTGGCCGATCCGCCGCTGACATCGCTGAAGATGTGGCGTGTCGGCAGCACTTCGATGTTGGGCTGGTTGCCGCCCACCGCCGGGTTGCCCTGGCCGGTCAGCGTGATAAACATCACCGGTGTATCGGGATCGTTGCTCGGCAGCGAGAGCGTGGCCGTCTTCGCGCCGGTGGACGCCGCGCTGAAGGTGATCCCGATCGTGGTCGAATTGCCGGGGGTGAGCGTGAGCGTGCCGGGCGGATCGCTGATCTGGAACTCCTGCGCGTGCGTGCCGCCGATCGACGCGGTGTTCAGCGCCAGGTTGGCCGTGCCGGTGTTGGTGATCGTCACGGTCTGCGTGGCGGTGGCCGTGCCGCCTACGATGTCGATAAACGACAGCGACGACGGCTGCGCCACGATGTTGGGTATGCCGGTAGCGACGGAATTAGGCCGCAGCAGCGTGATCCGTCCGTCCGCGCCGCTGCCATATTCCACCACATACAGGTGTCCGGTGCTGACATTTTCGACCAGATCGAGCGGGTTATTGAAGCCGGTGAACCCGGTGATGCCGACCTGTTCGGCGATGATGTTCAGGTTCGGGCCGCCCGGCGTCAGCACCAGGATATCGTCGTTCTGGCTGTATCGTACCACCAGCAGACGACCCTGAAGCGCCCCGCCGAAGGCCGCCGCGTTGCGATACTCGATCACGCCGTTGGGCGATTTGTTGTAGCCGAAGTCAAAGGCAAATCCGCGCCAGTTGCGATCCGGCTGCGTGCCGACCGGGTAGTAATTGCCGACCTGACCGATGTCAGTGCCGCTGGTCGGGTTGCCGCCGTTCATCACCCACTCGCAGCGGGTGGGGTTGGGGTGGCCGTAATAACCGCCCTGCACCACACGGAACAGATAATCCGGCTGCGTGGGGATATCGACCGTGACGGGCGCGATGGCCGGGCTGGTGTAATTGCCGCGCGTGCTTTTGTCGATGCGATTCTGGCAGCTCACCGGCAGCGTCCCCGGTGTGGCCGGGACATGACCGCCGCCCGCCGAGCCATTGGTCGGCACGTAGAGCTGACCGTTGCTGTGCCACACCAGATCGTAAGCATTGCGGACGCCGGTGGCAAACAGCGTCACCAGCGCGCCGCTCGCTAGCGGGTTGTACATCGTCGTCTGGCCGAGGTGATAATTCTGAGCGTCCTGCAAATCGCCGTTGGCATCAGGCACGCCGGTCGCCACATTCAGCGCGCTGCTGCGGGCGGCCAGACCGTTGTAATCGAGCCGCAGGACTGCGCCGCTCAGCATCACTTCCGGCTCGTTGCCCCAGGCATTGTCCCGCGCTCCCATCGCGCTGATGCTGCCCTGCGTCAGATACAGGTAGCCATTATGGAAGGCCAGGCTGTTGCTGAGATGATCGCGCGTCGAACGCGGCAGGCCGACCACCATTTCGCGCTGGCTCCACGTTTCGTTGCTCGCGCCGAGATTTGTCACCGTGAGGCGCGATACCGTCCCGGTGAAATGCGGCCCGGCCGTCAGCCCGCCAAAGTTGTGGGACACCCACAGGACTGGGCTGCTGGCCGGTGTGCCGGGCTGGAACGCCATGCCGATGATCACGCGCCCGTTGAGCAGGGTGATCGCCTTCTCGCCGCTGAGTGTGCCGTCTGCCGCCACGTTCCAGTGATAAATCTGGCCGCTGTTGGTGGAGGCATATAAGTCGCCGTCCGGCCCCATCACCACGGTGGTATAACCGCGCTGCGGCAGGCCGAGGCTGACCTTCGTGAAGGCGATACTGCTGCCGGAAGTGGGGGGCAGGCCGCCGGTGGTGAAACTGGCCGTGTACTGCACAAACGCCGCGCCGTTGACATCGCGCACGCCGTTGGTGATCACAAAGGTGTAGCTGGTCGCAGGCGACAGGGGCGAGGCCGGAGTCAGCGTGATCGCGTCACCGCCGCCGGTGGTGTTGATCGACGACACCGGGACACGCCCTGTGGTCGAACTGCCGCCGGTCGGGTAAAGATACACGTTGCTGGTGGTCACGGTGTCCTGGTTGATGCCGCCGTTGGGCAAAAACAGGCTGGTGGTGGAGATCGACGTGTAGATCGAGACACTGCTTGCACCGTGCGCGGGGGATGACCCCAGCACCATCGGTGTGCTGCCGGTGCTGACCGGCTCGATAATCACGTAATTGATCTTGGTGTTCGTGCCGCCGAGCGCGTCGATCGTCAGGCGGCCATCGCCGACCGTGACGACGACCGTCGCCGCCGTGAAACGTGTGCTCGTCCCGATCGCGCCGGTGGGGACGAACTGATTGACGGCGTTCGTGCGCTCAACGTTGAGGTGATGGATGCTGTCGGTCTGATCGCTGTCGCCGACGCTGACAGTGACGCGATAAACACCGTTGGGCACGGCGATCTCCCACGCGCCTTCGATCCGCGTGCCGTTGAAACTGGTCGGCAGATCATCAGCCTGCATGTGCATGAACGTCTTCAGGCGTTGATCGCTGGGGGAGGTACGCGAGCGTCCGTTGCCCGGAACCGTGCCGCCGACAGAGAGATTCACGGGGGTGGATGTATTCGGCGCAACCCAGCCATAGCTCTGGCCGCTGCCCTGGTTGGCCCCGGTGCGCGGGCCATATGGCTCGCCGAAATCGCGCAGGTAGCCGCTCGGCACAGAAGCCGCCGCGTTCTGAAAGTTGATCTGAATAACGCTCGCCGTCTGGGCCTGTGCGTCGTGCGTGAACACGTTCAGGCTCAGCAGCCCAATGATGAAGGAGAGCAAGATCGAGATGCTGCGTGTTCTCATATTATCCTCGCTCTGAATACGGACAAAAAGCAAGCGCCGCGACTCGCACCGGAGTCCGGTTCCCCCACCTTATTTTTCTGAAACAGTAAAACTAATACATGGTATGAGACGGGTCTTTCACAAGATATACGAAGTTCCTACAAGAGATCAACCTGTAATGAAGTCTTTTACGCAAAATTTTACGCGCTTCGGAAATTAGGAGCTTTGTACCATCCAAACCATTAAGGCTGAGGATACTCAACCAGAATTTATCGATCCTGCGCTCATGGCCGTTTAATGTTTTTGACGACTTCCCCGACTCCTGGACTGTGCGTTATGTGCGTTATATAGAAAGCGCGCCTCATGACCAGGGGTGAAGTTTGGCCGATCGGCCAGTTGTTTACCGGCGCAGCTCTGCCTTATGATCGCCACAGGGTTCACGCCGCCTTTATCATTTTTCCGGCGTGCTCCTCTACAGGCCGATCGACCGGACATCATCTGTTCATTAAGGAAGGGCTATGGGCGTCGAAGTCAACTGGCAGACCGAAGGAGAAATTATCTATATCCATTTTTACGATCGGGTCACGCTGGACGAGATCACAGAAGCCAATGAGCGCGCGTTCAGCATGAAGACGACAAGCGCCGCCAGCACCCATATCCTCGTCAATGTGCGCGATGTGACCACGTACCCCATGAATTTGATCCGGCTGCGTTCCGCGATCCGCCATGTGGAGAGTGAGAAGCTCGGCACGCTGATCCTCGTGGCGCGCCAGCACTCGATCCTGAGCTTTATAGGCACGATGCTGGTTCAGATGTTCGCGCTCAGGGATCACTGGCGGGTGGTGGAAACGATGGATGAGGCCCTCACGATCGTCAGCCGCGTGCAGACGACCTGAGGACGACCGGCTGTCCTTTTCGCAGCGGGTCAGGCGTCGGGGCCTGATCCGCGCCCTGATCCCGGCCTGTTCGCACAACGCAGCGGCACAGAACCTCAGTCTGGCTATAATGAACGCATATTCGTTGACTGATTTCGACAGGCTGAACCCTTGCCGCGAAAAAAGACCTCCACGCCGGATCAGGATACGCCTCCTGTAGCCAACCACGGTGAGACGCAGATTCGGCTCTACGGCATCCGCCACCACGGGCCAGGATCGGCGCGCAGCCTGATCCGCGCGCTGGAAGATTTCCAGCCGGACGCAGTGCTGATCGAAGGGCCGCCGGATGCCGACGATCTGATCGCGCTGGTCGCCAGCAAAGCGATGAAACCGCCGGTCGCGCTGATGGTCTACGCGCCGGATGAACCCAAACGCGCCGGTTGGTTTCCGTTCGCGGTGTTCTCGCCGGAATGGCAGGCGATGACCTACGCGCTGGAAAACCGAGTCGAGGTGCGCTTCATCGATCTGCCGCAGACCCATGCGATCGCCATCTACAAAGAAGTCGAAGATCAGATCGCGGCCCTGATCCAAAAGCAGCAGGAACAGGCCGAGTCGGCCCAGGCTGCCGGGGATGATGCCGCAACAGACGCCGCGACGCAAGACGCCACCGGCGAACCTCACGCCGCTGAAAACGATCCGGCCGTCGCGGACGGTGAAATGGCTGAAGACGCCCTGGACGCGGCGGAAAATGAGGCAGAGGCCGACGAGCAGGCCGCCATGATCCGGCAGGACCCGCTGACATGGATGGCGCACGCGGCGGGTTACGCCGATGGCGAACGCTGGTGGGATCGCATGATCGAGGGCCGGGTCGATTCGACCGGGATTTTCGACGCGATCCTGGAAGCGATGACCGAACTGCGCGGCGCGGTTGAGGCGCTGCGGCTCCCGATCCCTCCCGAATTGAGAGACCTCCCGCTGGTCGATCTGGGCCAGCGGATGGAGGCGCTGCGCGAGGCCCACATGCGCAGGATGATCCGCGCCGCGCGCGACAAAGGCCGGACGCGCATCGCAGTCGTATGCGGGGCGTGGCATACGCCGGCGCTGGTCGATCTGGCTGACGCCAGAAGTGACGACGCGCTGCTGACTAAACTCCCAAAGATCAAAGTGCAGAGTACCTGGGTCCCGTGGACGTATGGCCGCCTGGCGCGTATGAGCGGGTATGGGGCCGGGATCGAATCGCCGGGATGGTATCATCACCTGTGGGCGACCACGCCGGAAGCGGTCACCCGGCGCTGGCTGGCGCGCGTGGCCGCTTTGCTGCGCGAGGCCCATTTAGATGCCTCCACCGCTCAGGTGATCGACGCAGCTCGGCTGGTGGAGACGCTCACGGCGCTGCGCGGCTATCGTCTGCCCGGCCTGGAAGAGATGAACGAAGCCGTGCGCGCGGTGCTGACCCACGGCAGCGATCTGCCCATGCAGTTGGTGTTCCATAAGCTGATCGTCAGCGAGACGATGGGCGATGTGCCGCCGGAGACGCCGACCGTCCCCTTGCAGCAGGATTTGACGCGCGAACAGAAGCGGCTGCGCCTGAAAATGGACGCCACACCGCGCGAGCTTGACCTCGATCTGCGCCAGCCGATCAATCAGGAACGCAGTCATCTGCTGCACCGGCTGATCCTGCTCAATATCCCCTGGGGCCGCCCGTTTGCGGGGGGAGGCCAGGTTAAGGGGACGTTCCATGAATACTGGACGCTGCAATGGCAGCCGGAATTCTCGATCGCTATCGTGGAGGCCAGCGTGTGGGGCAACACTCTCGAAGATGCCGCCGACGCCGCGCTCCGTGATCTGGCCGATCAAGCGTCCGATCTGCGCACGCTGACCGGGGCGCTGGACAGTGCGCTGCTGGCCGATCTGCCCGGCGCGGTCAGTCATCTCATGACGCGGCTCAGCGCCCTGGCCGCCCTGACTGGCGACACTGCCCTGCTGATGGACGCGCTGCCGCCGCTGGCCCGTGTGCTGCGTTACGGCAGCGTCCGCAGCACGGATGCCGCTGCTGTGTCAGGGATCGTCGGGGGGATGGTGACGCGCATCACCATCGGGCTGCCGCTGGCGTGCGCCT
>Ga0224723_1000709_pt1 | contig 21983 bp, 21 predicted proteins | sample Balambano_FR2_Me_FD_161647 | JGI IMG/M metagenome (GOLD analysis project Ga0224723, IMG submission 161647) | Freshwater sediment microbial communities from Lake Towuti, South Sulawesi, Indonesia - Balambano_FR2_MetaG | ecosystem: Environmental > Aquatic > Freshwater > Lake > Sediment | place... | reverse complement strand
GATCGTTTTGTTAAAATAAAGCAGATCAAGCAAGCCGAGAGGAAACTGGATGGATTGGGCGATCGACGAAGCGCAACAAAGATTTCTTGAGCTAATTGATGCCGCTGTTGAAGAACCACAGCTTATCCGTGATCGCGATCGATATGTCATGTTGAACAAATTGACCCCAAACAGCAAAAAAGGGGGCAACCCCCCTGCAGTAAACCAGCCAGATCTATCTCAGTGCAGTGAATTCAAGTGAATTCAGCAGATTATTCGCGGTAGGTTGTACGGGTTGTGGCTTCAGGCTCACGATAGCGAACCGGCTCTTCGCGCCGTCCTGTCAAACCAGCCAGACCCAGCAGACCCAGCAGACCCAGCCAACCCCAGTCAAAGTTGCGATCGGCTTCAGCAACATCTTCAGCATCAGGCACAGGGGCATCAATAGCAGGAGCATTCGTCGTGGCATCCTGAGCTGATGCAGGAATTGCCAGAGGCGCAACTGCCAGACTTATAGACAGAGCACCCAATCCAACAACCTTAGACAAACTAGAAATTTTCATGATTAACGTCCTCATTAACGGCGTGTTTCAATTTTGATTTGCCCTCGCAATAGCGTTTAACCGAAGCCGTTTCTCTTTGGCTGTCCGGTTTAGCAAATCGTTATGCACCAAAGATACCGATTCTCATCGATCGCCGAATCAATCTTGAGCTAGAACCTCTCTGCTGCTCTGACTCTCACTCAAGAGATAGGGATGCAGAAAAGGAGGATTACCGCGCTCTCACAGTCCTGGTAGGATAGCTGTGACTTTAAGCGGATTAAATTGCATGACAGAGCGTGCTCTTCCTTCAGCTCTCGCTGAAATTTTCTCAACGGATGCCGAGCCAGAAGCGCTATTTGCGGCTTTGCTGCCAACCGTGTGTGAGGTACTGCAAACCGATCGCTGTTTTCTGCACCTGCGGAACCCCTACACCCGAATGTACCAAAACCTCTGCTGGCGGCGCAGTCCAGACCTGCCCGACACTAGCACCGTCGGATGGAAACCTGAACAGCCGTGGGAGCAAGAAGACCCGATGTTTGCCGCAGCTCTGCGAACCGCGCCCTCTATCTTTGTCGAAGACATCGAAACTGCGAGTCCAGACGTGTTAAACGTCGAATTTGAGCGCAAATATCTGGGACATCGCGCCTTAATTCATGCTCACATTCCTCACGACGGGTTACTGTGGGGCATTCTGCAACCCTGCATCTTCGATCGCCCCCGCGTTTGGAGTGAATTCGATCGCACGGTCACCGCACAGCTCACCGAAAAACTTGCGGCACCCGTCGTCGCCTATGTCAAAGCCGCAGCATAAGGAGGGCTGCGCCATTCTGCTGATCCCGCTTTGCAGCCAGGAACTATTCCAACGGTTCGCGGTCATTGTTTGCTGACGACTTAGTGAATCGCTGGTTGGCAGTCAAAGCAGCATTCAGCCTAAAGCAATTGTTGGGGTGGGAGGCAAGAGCGCTTGACGTTGACTTTTGCTTCTGCTCAAAAACACCAGACGTTAAACGCCGATCGCCAAACATCGTGTTTCTTCACAGTTGCAGGCTCTGCGAAACCGCCTTCAGCAAAGCAGCTATGATGGATCATTGACTTATGGGGAATGGCTTGTAGACTGCTGGCAACAATCGATCGAGCGTGTGAGCGCCCAGACCGCGAGGCACATTGATTTCACTTTTAAGCCCAAACAACCCAATCTGACCCAATTGAGGGACTACCAGGAGCATTTTATGAAGTCATTTTTGCGATGGAGCACAGCGTTAAGTCTAGTAAGCGGCGTTTTGTTGGGAGCGCTGACCGCAGGAGCGCAGCAGGTGCTGGCGTTGACCGATGAGCAGATTATCGATCGCCTCAGACCCGTACCCGTGTTTACCATTACAGATGCAGAAGGTTCGCCGCTGGTTGCCTCGCCTGGTGAAGGCGAAGCCGGAACTGCGGTTGCTGGCGTGTTCATCAGTCAGCAAGATGCACAAAACTTCCTCAACAGTCTGCGTGAGCAAAATCCCCAGGTCGCACAAAATGTCCAGGTTGTGCCGGTTTCGCTGGCAGAAGTTTATCAGCTCGCCCGCACCAGCGAATCTCAGGAAGATCCATTAGAGTTCGCGTTTGTTCCCATGCCGCAGCAGGTGCAGTTAGCTCTAACGATTTTGCGGCAGAGCGGCGAAGCCGTTGAGCAGTTTCAGGGTGTGCCGCTGTTTGTGGCACGATCGTCTGACCAAAACGGGGGCTATCTGACCATTCAGCAGGGCGAACAAGAAGTGATTCCGATGTTCTTCAAACAAGAAGAGCTACAGGCAATGCTCGATCGCCTCAGATCCGACCAGCCTGCCCTGGCAGAGCAAATGACCATTCAGGTGGTTAACCTCGAAGGCTTGATCGACACGCTAGAAAACAGCGAAAACCCGGATCTCAACAACATTCTGCTGGTGCCACCGAGAGAAACGCTGGAGTTTATTCGATCGCTCCAGTCTCAGCAACAGCCACAGCCGCAGCAGGCTGCACCTCAAGGACAGTAAACAGGAAAACCGTGAGCAGTCAGCGCCAAATGGTTGGCTCACATTTGTGTCGTTCATGACTGAGCATACCGTCACCGGACAAGAGCTTTGGCAGTGGCGGCAAGCAGCATACCAGCAGGCGCTTGCTGCTAGTGTGCCGGTGGGTGAGATCGATTGGCTGCTGCGAGAAGTAGCAGGACTCGACCGTCTGGCGCTGCGGCTAGAATCTTTCAAAACCAAAGCGGCGATCGAGCTGACGCTGCCCTTCGCGCAGTTGACCGAGCTGTGGCAGCAGCGGCTATCGACCCGAATGCCCGTACAATATCTGGTTGGGGTAGCACCCTGGCGGCAGTTTACGCTGCGCGTCACTCCGGCTGTGCTGATTCCGCGCCCCGAAACTGAACAGATTGTTGATCTGGCAGTTGCTGCCGCACAAGTCAGTTTGGGCGCTTCGGGAGATTGGGCAGATTTGGGCACCGGCAGCGGAGCGATCGCCCTGGGATTAGCTGATGCGCTGCCCCATGCCACGATTCACGCGGTCGATTGCAGTCGCGCTGCCCTATCGATCGCCCAGCAAAACGCCGCACAGCTCGGTTTGACAGATCGCATCTACTTCTATCAAGGCTCCTGGTTTGAACCACTGCATCGGCTGCGAGGCAACCTCTGTGGCATGGTATCAAATCCGCCCTACATTCCCAGTGCGCTGGTGCCCGGTTTGCAGCCAGAAGTCGCCCATGAACCCTGGCTGGCGCTCGACGGCGGCGCAGACGGGCTGAGCTGCATTCGGCATCTGGTGACGATCGCGCCTGATTACTTAAAGTCAGGCGGCATCTGGCTGATTGAGATGATGGCAGGACAGGCAGGAGCCGTCGTTGACCTGCTGCACCAGCAAGGCAGCTACCAACACATTCAAGTGCACGCTGACCTGGCAGGCATCGATCGCTTTGTCCTGGCACATCGACAATCAAAACGTTGCACTAACTGTTAGCGGATCCGTTCGATCAGTCGCACTGCCCTGCGGCTGTCGATGATTAAAGCATTGAAGTTGCGGTCGCTCAGCGCGCGAAGAGTCGCGTTGGCGATCGTGGGGTCGTCTGTGTAGACCGCCAGCAGATAAGGACGCTGCCCATAAGAAACTAAGCCGATGTTGCGATCGAGGAGCTGCTGCACTGCTGCCGCGACTTCGGGACGATTTGCATAATCGACTAAAACGGCGTAACCTCCGCCTAACGGCTGCGGATTGTAGGCGACCGTTTGCGGTGATGTTTGTGATGATGCTTGTGATGATGCTTGTGATGATGCTGGGGACGACGGTTGGGGCGATTGTGGCAATGCTTCAGGCATCGACTGCGGAGCGGGCGCTGCTGGCGCGATCGAAGCAGGCGCTGCGGGAATCGGATCAGGCTGCGGAAACGGCGTTGCTGCCGCTGCATCACCCGTTGTGCTGGGAGCAGGCGGCACTGCCGGAGCTGGAGTCACCGGATCAGCGGTTGCAGGCGTGACGGGAGCCAAATCTGCTGTAGAGGTTGCCGGAGGACGCGCAATAAACGCCTGAAGTCCTTCTGCTTCAACCGTTTGCGACCACTCGATCGCTGCCTCAGCGCTCGTAAAACCGCCCACCCGGAGCACCACATCTTCCAAGTACGTACAAACAGTTGTGGTTACACCAGCCGGTGTTGTCTGTCGAAGCTGCGCCTGTGCTGCCTCAGTCGGACTCATCACCAGCACCAGGTATTCGCCTGCGTTGGGCGGTTGACAAACATCCGGTGCTTGAGCAAGCACCGGTCTCACATTGATGCTTCCCGCAGTCAGAAGCACTGAGCCAAGCATTGCGTAGCGTGCAGCAAAAGACATAGTGGAAGTTCGATAACGTCAGCTCACCGATGCCAGAGAGGCGATCGGGTCAGGAATGGTCGCAGAAGGAGCCTGAAATTCGCCGGTCATCACATACTCTAGCCGCAGTTTGAGCCAGGTAATGAACTGAGCGTTCGTCGAAACGATCGCCGCCGCCGCCTGCGGACTCTTTTCCTTGACCGCTGCCAGTTCTGGGGCTGCCAAAAAAGCAGGCTGTCTCACCAGCCAAAAATCAATTTCTTTGTTTTGCGCTTGATAATGGCGAGTCCGCTCTTGCAGCACTTCTTCGAGCGGCTCTTCCTCCAACAAAAACTTTTGACTCGCAAGAATGTAGTAATAAGTTTGCATCGTTAATTTGGGGTTAGCGGTTAGCGATTAGCGGTTGACGATCATTCCTTATCCTTCATCCCTGGCTCCTCCCCGGATTGCCTGCTTCATTTCCCGTACGGCTCGTTCCATGCCAACCAGCGCGGCGCGACTGACGATCGTGTGACCGATGTTGAGTTCTTCCATTCCCTCTAAACAGGCGATCGGGTAAACGTTCCAGTAGGTGAGTCCGTGTCCGGCGTTCACTCGCAGCCCAGCAGTGATTGCCAGTCGGCAGCCAGTTGTTAGCACCTCCAGTTCGACAGCGCGGTTTTGCTCATCTTTGGCTTCGGCATATCGCCCGGTGTGGAGTTCGATGAATTTTGCCCCGATCGCCGCAGATGCATCAATCTGGTCAGAATCAGCGTCAATGAATAAACTAACCGGAATTCCGGCACTTTGAAGCTGGTCTACAACTTCCTTCATCCGGTTTTGCTGACGGGTGATATCCAGTCCGCCTTCTGTTGTGATTTCCTCGCGCTTTTCGGGAACGAGCGTCACATAGTCGGGATGAACGTCAAGGGCGATCGCCACCATTTCATCAGTTGCTGCCATTTCCAGGTTGAGATGCGTCCGCACGGTCTGCCGCAGCAAACGGACATCTCGCTCCTGAATGTGGCGGCGGTCTTCCCGCAGGTGCACTGTGATACCGTCAGCGCCTGCCAGCTCTGCCAGCACAGCGGCTGCTACAGGGTCTGGCTCGACGGTTCGCCGCGCCTGTCGAATCGTGGCGATATGGTCAATGTTCACGCCCAACGTAGGCACTGTCGCCGCTCCTCTGCCCAAATGACACGTTTTTGATTCTATCTGAAGTGCCCGCGATTTGCTTTGAGTCGCAGCGAAATCAAGATAGATTGAGCGATCGAGCCTCTTTGCTGCCAGGATAATACACTAAAAGGTTGATAATTTGATGACCGCCACTCAAGAGGTAGACGGTGTTTTCCCCTCGGCTAACGGTTTAGCTGAAACCTGAGCTATCCTGACAGCGACTGGCTCTGTATCTCCTCAAAAGCATATTCCATAGCGGATGTGGCAGTTCCCATGCAACCTCTCGATCCTTTATTTGTAACTTGCCTTAGCGTTTTTTTAAGCGGACTTTTTGGTTTCCTGGGAAACAAATTAGCTGAACGATTTGGTCATCGCCTTCCCAACTGGCTGCTGGGTTGGCTGGCGCTGGCAATGGGATTAATGTTAACCTGGGTGACGCTGATTGGGAATGCAGCAAATGATCAGCCTTCAGCCAGCGACGCAACATCTGCTGCCCAACAGCTCTCAATTCTGGCATCGATCGCCCTCGTCAGCCTGTTTGCGACATTAATCGTGCGCTCGCTGCTGTGGACAAAGCAGCATCGGGGGCAAACCGGAATTGCCACACCGCTTGCTCCTGAAGATTGGCGGCGCGAATTGCTGCCCGTCCTGGCGCAAAAAGTCAAAGAGCGTCTCGTTGAAAATGGATTGATCGACCACCAGGGCAATCAACGCATTATTCCTTCAGATAAAGAATTGAAGCCTGAGCAGGTGCAGCCAATTGCCGCGCTGCCTGCGGAGAATGAAGCTGCTTCCATGCCCAACTCTGGATTCGGGATGCAGCTTCGGGGAAGAATGCAGTTAGTCATCGGCAATGTCAAACAGCGGCTGTCAAATCAAGAACAGAATCTGCAACAGATTCTCAATCGAGACGATGTCAAAGGTCGGCTATTAGTTCTGGGAAAACCAGGATCGGGTAAAACAACGCGGCTCCTGCAACTTGCACAAGCATTGATCACAGAGGCTCAAACTAATCCTGTACCGATTCCCATCATTCTGGAACTCTCTGCCTGGAGAAACGATAATCAATCGATCGCCGCCTGGATCGTTGCCTATCTTCATTCTCAATATGGCATCCCCAAAAAAGTTGCCTGGACATGGCTAGAAACAAAACAAATCATGCCGCTGTTTGATGGGCTAGATGAGCTGGGCGATCGACAGACACAGGGCATCGCTGCAATCAATGCTTTTCTGGAATCAGAATATTCGCCCGATCGGCTGGTGGTGTGTTGTCGCTGGGATGAGTATCAGGGCGAGATTAAATTGCGTCTGCAAAACTCCGTCTATTTAAATCCTCTCAATCCCAACCAAATTCGCGGCTATCTTCAGCGCATCGGGCAACTTAAGCTTTTGCAGGACTGGCGCTCAGGAGTGATCCCCCGGGATCTAGCTCAAAGTCCGCTTGTTTTGCGAACAATGGCAGAAGCTTATCCTGCCATTTCGCTGTCAGCAGAGCAAGCTTTCGCCTCGGAAGACGATCGCCGTAAATACTATCTTAAAAAAATTTTTGATGCCTATATTCAACATCATTTAGACGCTGACCGAGGTGAGACATATCAATTATCCCAGATCAAGAAATGGTTGACGTGGTTAGCAAAAACCTTGAAAACCAGAGAGTTTTTGATAGAGAATATGCACCCTGGCTGGTTGCCATCGCCTCAGATGCATTGGTTGTACTGGTTATTGTTTGGGCTAACGCTTGGGGTCATCTTTGGGTTACTCAGTGGAATACATGATGTTCTTGTTCATAAAGATTCAGTGCAAAATCAAGGAGCATTTCGTGTATTCACTGGCAACTTTTTTGGCGGGGTGAGTGTGGGAGTCGGCGGCGGTTTTGCTGGTAAGCTGCTTGCTCCTTTTTTAGGACGACTCCGCGAGAATAACTTTTTCACCAGTCGGCTGATTGGTGGATTTGTAGGGGCAGTTATTGGCTCTGTGCTTGCATTAATCTTTATGCCACTCGGTATTTTCAATGACATTCCTGATGGACTTACCGATGGTTTAGTGCTATGGATGACCGTTGGTTTAACTGAAAAAATCGAGCCGATCGAAGCATTTCAGCTTTCCCGCATCGCCTGGAAGGATTTAAGAAATGGGTTTATTTTAGGAATCGTCGGTGGATTAACCGCTACATTGTTTTTGTGGTTAGCTCAAATCATTCCTTTTCTTGGCTACATCGATGCGCTGTGGCTGTCGATGCTCAACTTTTTGCTTGGCAGTGTCACTCTGGGATTGGCGATCGGCTTAATTTTGGGGTTAATTACTGGATTGATATTTAGCCTGCGGGGTGTCAAGCAAAATAAGTTTCCCAATCAGGGAATTCACGAAGCTCTTAGAAATACGCTGATCCTGACTCCGATCTTGTGCCTTGTCATCACATTAGCTGCCGAATCCTTTAAGCGTCTCGGTTTACTCAGCTATGCGGCTGAGTGGCTTTATTCGTCTGTTTTCAATTTAATTATCTATGGGGTGTGGCTTGGCATTGCTATCGTAGGTTGTGCACCCATTCAGCATTACATTCTGCGCTTTGTGCTGTGGCTGAGCGGTTCGATTCCCTGGAGATACGAACATTTTTTGAATGATGCCCGCCAAAAACGAATGCTGCTGCGCGTGGGCGGACAATATCGCTTCGTTCACGATTTGTTGCAAAAGCATTTTGCAGAACTGTAGCTTCAGAGCCAGCTTCAGGGAAACGGCGTACTTGACACACTGGGACAGAAAACTGATAAGATGAGCAAGGTTACATCGTTGGGGCGTCGCCAAGTGGTAAGGCAGCGGGTTTTGGTCCCGCCATTCCTAGGTTCGAATCCTAGCGCCCCAGTCAAAGTCCATAAAACCCCAGGGCAACAGTTTGCGTCGGCTAACAGCCCGTAAAATCCAGAATGCGCTGTGCTGTCGCTTGAGGCTGTTCTAGATGCGGAACGTGACCGCATTGCATCCACACCAAACGGCTATGGACGATCGCCTGCTGAAATCGCACGGCATCTGCGGTGCCCAGCACATCGTCTGACTTGCCCCAGAGAATCAGGGTGGGATGCCGCACCTGAGCGACGCGAGGCTCCAGTTCGCTGTAGCCGCCGCTGCGCGTAAACGAAGCAATGGCTGCATTCCATCCCGGCAGAGACTGGTGCAGCAGCGAACAGCGGATGGCATCTAACAGCGGCAGGTTTGGCGGTTGCGAAGCAGCAACCGCGTGCAGTGCCATCAGTTTGCGGTAGCGCAACCACTCCGTCGCCAGACAATCAAACGGCGGAAACAAAAGCTGCCCGATCGCAAAGCTGCCAGAGTAGCCGACGCTATCGATCAAAACTAGCTTTGCCACCGCCTGAGGATGGGTGAGCGCAAAATCGATCGCCACTGCACCTCCCATCGATGCGCCCACCAGGATCACCGGATCACCCACCAGCCTTTGCCAAAATGCAAACAGATGCTGCCGAATCATTGTTGGATTGATAGGCACACTGTCAGGTCGTTGCGTAAAGCCAAACCCCAGCAGATCGACCGCCCAAAGCGATCGATGCCTCGCCAGCAGCGGCACGATCGATCGAAATTCCAGCAGGGAGCTGTCGAAGCCGTGCAGCAACAGCAGCGGCGGTTTGCCCTGTCCCTGATGCACATAAGATGTGAGCACCGGTTGAGCACAGGCAGAGGTCTCGATCGCCTGCTGTTGAATTTGCCCCAGCAGGGCGATCGAATCTGCCTCAGTCAGCAGTTGGCACTCTGGCAGGAGCCAGGGAAAATGAGAAGCTGGGTTTCTGGCAGTCAACCGATGCGTCGCTTTTGAGATTGATGGGTGGGGATGCCGCGAGTAATTACACTAATGCTACCGTCTGCCTCCATAAATGCCATTCTGACTTCTTCAATCCGTTCAATCTCCTGCTTTTGTAATGGTCGCGACGAGAATAAACCAGCGTTCCGCGAATCAGCAGTTCGGCGACGGGCAGGCTGGGAATAAAAATGGTTTTCCAATTAACGCCAAACATCAAATTCATCATGACCAAATTAAACTCGATCGCAAGGTTTTTCTAAGGTACGCTCGTACCGGATAGATAAAGGGCGCTCCAATCAGTTAAATAACGCAAGGGAGGTTAGTAGGATGAATGAGCCAGCCGCTAACCGACAATTGCCACAATTTGTCTTTTCATCCATCAGCCGCAATGGCACATTCAACCTCAACAGTCCGTCAATATTCAGAAATACCCATCAGCAGTGTTTCAGCTTTAGTGAGGCAGCATGGCAAAAGATGCAGGAGACAGTCTTAAACACGCTAAAGCAATTGCGCTTGGCGCTACTCCCCTGAAGTACAGAGACCGCTTGAGCAAAGGAGATGAAGATATCTACCGCCTGCGGCTGCGGCAGCGCAGCAGCTTTCGTTCCGCGATCGATCGATTGCAGCACAACGCTGATCTCGAGCTGATTCAAGACCGCAACCGTAACGGACAGGTGGATCTGGGCGAGGTCGTAGCAAGTTCGCGGGCAGCCGGTCGCCAGAGCGACTCGATCCAGATTGGGGGATTAGCAGCGGGCACGTATTTTCTGCGCGTCTTTCCGAAGTCAGACAGCAACACCAGCTACCGGCTCTTTTTATCGGCAAAGCCCACCCAAAAAATCAGCGCTGCCTATGACATCGTGCTGCGAACCAACGCGGTGCGAGAGGCAAGCGACCTGCCGCCTCTGGCAGTCAACACTCAGCTCACCAATGCGGCTCAAGCATATGCTCGCAGTTTGGCGATCGATGACAACTGGAGCCACACCGGAGCCGACGGTTCCTCTCCCTGGGAACGAATGCGAGCAGCGGGCTATGACTTTTCGGAGGCAGCCGAAAATCTGGCGGCAGGTCACGCGACTGCCAAAAGCGCGATCGACGGTTGGCTCAAAAGCCCCGGACATCGCCGCAACCTGCTGGCGTATCAGGTGCAGGAGATCGGAGTCGGCTATTTCTACTTGAGAAATGACCCCGGCGATATAACATTCAATCACTACTGGGCACAGTCGCTGGGAACGCCCGCAGATGTTAAAGTAACACCAAATGTGCCAGAGGATAAATCGCGAATCGCTAACAGCTAATCTAACTCATGGCTCGCGTTTCCATTGTCATTCCCACGCTGAATGAGGCAGCCTGTCTGGAGCGGACGCTACGCCAGCTCACCATTCTCACGCCGCCTGCCTGGGAAGTGATTATTGTAGATGGTGGCAGCGAAGATGATACAGTAACGATCGCCCAACGCTTTCTGTCAACGTACTTTCAGGCTGAGCGCTCTGACGCGACCGCTGGTGTTGAACTCGCGGCTGCCAGTGCCCCGACTGGAGAGATTCTCGCTGGCGATCGTCGGAGACGCGCATCGCAGATGAACGCAGGCGCAAAAGTGGCAACGGGGAATTTGCTTTGCTTCTTGCACGCCGACACGATCGCGCCCGATGATCTGGTTACAGTGATCGAGCAGACGCTGAGCGACCCGCGAATCGCCTGCGGTGGCTTTGTTTCCATTATGGCAGGAGCCAAAACAACCCGCTGGGGCATCACGTTACACAACTATCTCAAAACCTACTACGCCCCGTTGCTGTTTCGCCCTCACCTGTTTGTGCGCGGACTGCGGCTGCTGTTTGGCGATCAGGTCATGTTTTGTCGCCGCTGCGATTTTTGGGACTGCGGTGGCTTTGATGAGTCGCTGCCGATCATGGAAGACGGCAATCTCTGTCTGCGCCTGCTGCAAAAAGGCAGTGTGCGTCAGGTCAATCGCGTGGTGCAAAGCTCCGATCGCCGCATTGCCCACTGGGGAGCGCTCAAAGCCACTGCAATCTATCTCTATATCGGCGTTCTGTGGGGCATCGGTGTTTCCGCCACATATTTGAAGCGTTTTTACGAAGAAGTCCGCTGATTCTTTAATGGGCTGGGTTGACTGAGGTTCGCCCGACCAGTCTAGCAACACCTGCGACCAGCTCAGCAGGCTCGACGGGCTTGGGCAGATGTAGCTGAAATCCGGCAGCAAGCGCTTTTTGCTTCTCTTCTTGCTTGGCGTGAGCAGTGAGGGCGATCGCCGGAATTTTTTCGCCTTGTTCTGCCTCCCACTGCTGCACATGAGAAATTAAGTCATAGCCATCTTCTTCTGGCATCGCAATATCGCTGACTAACACATGCGGGCGGGACGTGGCAATCACTGCCATTGCTTCTCGCACGGAGTCCACCGCGGTCACTGCTGCACCAGACTGCTGTAGCGCCACGGCAATAAACTCGCGAGTATCGAGATTGTCTTCGACAACCAGAACCTGCACATCGGTCAGCAGGGTTTGAGGCGGCTTTGACGTTGAGGTGGCGATCGGCGTGATTGCGGACTCAGCTGCGTGGACTTTGCCATTCTCGTCGTGGTGTTGCTCTTGCCACAGCGGCAGACAGACCGTAAAAGTTGCTCCTTTGTTAAGTCCTTCGCTTGCCGCCTGAATCGTGCCGCCGTGCAGTTCGACCAGATGCCGCACGATCGCTAAACCCAGACCCAAACCGCCATAAGAGCGGGTTGTCGTGCTGTCTGCCTGTCGGAAGCGATCGAACACATAAGGCAAAAATTCGGGCTCGATGCCTACGCCTGTGTCGATGACTTGAAGTTGAGCAACCCTTTGAGAATCAGCGGGCGCGGTAGACTCGCCTGAGTGCAGTTCTGGGTCGATCGCTGCCAATCGCACTTGCACCCGTCCCCCTTCGGGCGTGAATTTGATGGCATTTGTGAGCAAATTCCAGATGATCTGTCGCAGCCGCTCTGGGTCAGCAAAGACGAGGTCGGCGCTGGGGTCTAAATCAGTTTCCAGGTGAACTGGCTTAGCCTCGGCAGTCGGCTGCACCATTTCCAACACAGCTTCGATCACAGGAACAACATTCACCGGGCGAGACTGCAAGCGCAGTTTGCCGCGAATGATCAAAGACACATCCAGGATGTCTTCGACTAACTGTGCCTGAGATTTGGCGTTGCGCTCGATCGTCTCTAACGCCCGAATTGTTGTGGATTCATCAAATTTCTTGGTCAACAGCAGCCTTGTCCAGCCGAGCATCGCGTTCAGCGGCGTGCGGAGTTCGTGTGACAGCATAGCAAGAAACTCGTCTTTCATCCGGTTGGCTGACTCTGCTTGCTGGCGGGCAACCTGCTCTCGAATCACTTGAGCACGCGCTGCTTCTGCCTGCTTGCGCTCAGTCATGTCTTCGACTGTGCCAACGTGACCCATCGGTTCGCCCTGGTCAGAAAACATCGGCGAAGAGCGGATGTGCGTCCAGCGGATTGTGCCTTCAGAGGCTTGAAAGCGACACTCGTCTGAAAACTCCTGCCCGGATTGCACGTAGGCAGCCCATTTAGATAACGCTCGATCGCGGTCGTCGTCATACAAAAAGTTTGTCCAGCCTTTGCCCAAACTTGCTTCGAGCGTAAAGCCACAGATCGCCTGACAGCGAGGGTTGGTGTAGGTGCATTGCCCTTCGGTGTTAAACAAGAAAATTCCCACTGGAGAGCAGGCACTCAGCGATCGAAAGCGCTCTTCACTCTGCCGCAGCTCTGCGTTGATCGCCGCAAGCTGAAGGGTTTGCCGCTTCAGAGCAGCACTCTTTTGATAAAGATCGACAAAAACGCTGACTTTCGAGGTGAGAATCTCTGGCTCGATCGGTTTGAGCAAGTAGTCTACTGCGCCCAGCGAGTACCCCTTAAATTTCAAAGTGTCGCTGGTGCTAAAGGCAGTCAGAAAGATGATTGGAGTCAGCCGCGATCGTTCTCGCTGGCGAATCAACGAGGCGGTTTCAAACCCGTCCATTCCTGGCATCTGAACATCCAGCAGAATCACCGCAAAGTCCTGTTCCAATAGGCATTTCAGCGCCTCAGTTCCTGACTGAGCCTTAACCAAATTCTGTCCTAGCCCTGACAAGATTGCATCTAAGGCAATCAGGTTTTCGGGGTGGTCGTCCACCAACAGGACGTTGACTTTGGACTCAGACTGCATAGGCTTGAGCAATGGCGATCGGGTCAGGAGGCTAAGAGAGCGAGGGGATGTCGGTGAAGGTTGCAGAGACTGGAGTCGTAGCAAGCTTGAAAGTGATTCACAGAGATTCGTTCCGGCGATCGGGTCAGGCTGAGAGCGCTTGAACCTGGCAGCATTGAGGCAGTGGTTCAGCTTCAGCAGTTTGTCACACAGCTTAACTGCTCTGACTCAATCATTTTCTTGAGATGTCCTCCTTCTGAGAAGCCCTGATACTGCCTATCAAACGTGAGTCTTGCTCGATCGCTGTTTTGTTTCTTGTTGACTACAGAAGCTTAATCCAGGCAAAGTCCTGGGTAGAGTATTGCGTATCCTAAGGCGCATTTCCATTGATATATTATCTTGCAGCAGATGTAGCATCCGCTCTCTATCAAAGGTTGGATGTGCTCGATCAGTCTTTGCTCCTCGCGGGAACAAATCTGCGGGATCAAATCTTTTGCACCCTGATGCGAATTCTGGCGTGTTACTCTTCTCCCAACACTTTGAGCCGCACCGTGCGCGAAAAACTGCCTTCGGGATCGCCAAGCTGTAACTCTAAAATGTCGCCCGACAAAGGGCTGAGGCTGGCGAGCAGCGATCGTAGATGCGGCGTGCTGGCTCCGCTATCGAGGTAAACTCGCTCAGCCAGACTGTTCAGTCGTTTCCAGGTAGTGTACAGTTTGCCGATCGACTGTTCAAGTTGGGCAGCCTGGTTGACGAGATCGGCGGTGGAATTAAGGCAGCCGACGCGCAAGGCTTCTTCCAGCGCAGATTCTAAATTGAGCGAGTCGTGGCTGAGAGCCTGCACCTGTGTGGCGGCATTCAGGTATTTCGAGAGATAGCGGGCAGAGGCGGTGGCTTGCTTGAGCGTGTCAACATCTGGGTTTTCGGCAACTTCTGCCTGAATCGAGGCTTGGTGTGATTCGGGCAGCTTTTCTAACTCCCGCACAAAGGGCGCAAGGTAGCGGCTCGGAATTGTGGTGGCAGCTTTTTCTTTGACTTCTGGCGGCAGTAGATCGGAACTCATGGCTGTCCATTCGTCAGACAGTTGCCGCACTTCGCGGCGCGTAATTTTGTCGCCCCGACGAACAGCATCGCTGACCAGTTGCTGCACTTCTGGCGCAGATTGGGCAGTTTCGACAAAGGCGCGTTTGCTAAACTGATTCACGTCTTCGGGTTCCAGGTAGCCGCCTTCCAGCAGGGTGTCTGCGCTGTCTGCCAGTTCGATCAGCGAGTAAGCCTGACTTTTGCTCACCTCACGGTCTTTGAGCCAGTTCACAAAGCCGATGCCGTGCCCGTCGCTGCCCTGCTTTTCTCGATCGCGCACAGTTCTCAAGATTCGCCCTCGCCAAATATCAGTTTGCAGGTCAAAGCGGTCGCACACCTGCCAGGCACGCTCAATCTGCTGCTGAAATTCGTGCTCAGGGATGCGATCGTCTTCGGGGTCGGGTAAAACAAAGCTGAGGTCAGCGCCATCTACATCAGTGGCTAGCGCAACGGGAAATTGGGGTGCTTGAACCATGAGAACGTTTTCAAAACCACGCTGGAGGACAATGCCGCATCATTATGCCACGCTTCTTTCGGGTCAGACCGCGATGTTGTACTGTGGGCATCAGTCAGTCACAGTTGTGTCACAGTGGCTGAGCCAGCCGCACTGTGATGCTGAGTCTGCGCTAGAGTCGGTCGCAGGCAACAGCCGGTCGCAGGCAACAGCCGATCGCAGGCGATCGTTGCTCAAACAGCAGCGCCGCTTCTAGATTGTTGATCTTGACAAGCTATCGTGGAACTCTAGTTGAGTAAATTTAACCAGGCTGCCTCGTCAAGGCTCCGGCAGGGCGATCGATGAACAACCCAGTAAACCAGGTTGACCTCCAGCATTCGCTATTGGGCTGTTCGACGGCGACTCCAGACCAGCCCTATTGTGCCCTGGTTGAATCGCTGCATGGCATTATCTGGCAGGCAGAGGGTGAGACGCTGCGGTTTACCTTTGTCAATCGCGCCGCAGAGCAGGTGTTGGGCTATCCGATCGACCAGTGGCTCACACAGCCAGATTTTTGGAGCGAGCATTTGCATCCCGACGATCGAGACCGGGCAATCCGTTCGCGTAAGCAAGCAGTCCAGACGCAGCAAAACGATGAGATGGAATATCGCATGGTGGCTGCTGACGGCAGCGTCGTTTGGCTGCGAGATACGGTGACGGTTATCGCTCAATCCCATCAGCCGTTGCTGCAAGGCATTATGTTCGATCGCACGGCTGCTCATGCTGATTGCAGCACCAGTTTTTGTTCAGAACTCTATCAGCAGGTGCAGCAGCTCAATGCCACTCTGGAGCAACAGGTGCAAGAGCGAACTGCTCAACTGCAACAGGCACGAAGTTTTGATGCGTTGCTCAAGCGCATCACCGATAAAGTGCGAGACAGTCTCGATGAAGGTCAGATTCTGCAAACGGTTGTGCAAGAGCTTTGTTTGGGGTTGAGCTGCCTCTCTTGTGATACGGCTGTGTATGACTTTGAGCAGGGTACGTCTACAATCTGCTACGAATACACCACCACGCTGACTCACACCCAGGGCACCACCTATCGATTTGCGGATTACCCCCACATGTATGAGCAACTGCACTGCAATCAGTGGCTGCAATGCAGTGACTGTCATTCAGTGCGGGGGTGGGTGACAATTCTGGCATGTGCTATCGTCGATGACCAGGGCATCATTGGTGATGTCTGGCTGACGCGCCCGCCAGGAACCGTCTTTAGCAATCGAGAAGTGCAGCTCGTGCAGCAGGTCGCTACTCAATGCGCGATCGCCCTGCGGCAGGCGCGCCTCTACCAGGCAGCGCAAACGCAAGTCAGGGAGTTAGAAAAGCTCAACCAGCTCAAAGATGATTTTCTCAGCACCGTTTCGCATGAACTGAGAACTCCAGTTTCTAACATGCGAATGGCGATTCAAATGCTGATGCTATCGCTAAAAGACGGCGCGATCGTAACTGCCAAAATCGATCGCTATCTGCAAATCCTATCCAGCCAGTGCGAACGCGAAATTCAGCTCATCAACGATCTGCTCGACTGCCAGCGGCTAGAGAGTGAAGCAGCGCCACTCCGCCCGACTCAAGCGATCGATCTGCCAGACTGGCTACCGCCGCGATTGATACCGCTGCAGGAACGCGCCCGCAGCCGCCAGCAGTCGTTCCAGCTTGTTCTGACTCCTGCGCTGCCGACAATTCAAACCGACTCGTCAGAGCTAGAGCGCATTTTGGTCGAGTTACTCAACAACGCCTGCAAATACACACCTCCCAGACATCACATCCAGCTTGATGTCTATGCAGATGCCAAGATGCTGTGGCTGCAAGTAAGCAATACTGGAGTCGAAATTCCTGCCCACGAGCTACCCCGAATTTTTGAAAAATTTTATCGAGTGTCCAGTCATGACCCCTGGAGACAAAGCGGCACGGGTTTAGGCTTGGCACTCGTGCAGAAACTGACACAGCGCTTAGGAGGCACAATTCAAGCGAACAGCGGTGCAGGCAAAACCTGCTTTACTCTTGCTTTACCAATCGATCGCACCCAGACGGCAACCGCCGACAGTCCACAGGCTGTGGAAGATTCGTAGCGGATTTGTGATCACGTTCCCTTTTTGACCTGAAGATCAACGTTGTCAGTGCCATTAAACTCATATAAACCCCTGATCAATGAGTAACGCTGACTCTGCTCATCGTCTCCAACCCTGCGCTGTTTCAACTCAATTACAATTCGGGCATGCTGGGGGTGCTGAACCATATGCAGATCGTTAGCCCGATCGGGTAACTTGTACAAAGGTAGATCTCCAGGGGTTTCTGTACCGCATTATTGGCTTCATCAGGCTGGCTTCAACCTTTTAGCGGGAATTAAGGAAATTCCAAATGCTTGTTTGTCCCCACTGTCAATTTGAAAATCCAGACGACCACAAGTTCTGTCAGAAATGTGGCACCTCACTGACTGAAAAATCCTGTCCTGCCTGTGAAGCTCCGGTTGCCTTGGATGCAGAATATTGTCCTAGCTGCGGCACCCTGACGGGAACGATCTGGCGGGCGATCGTCGTCACCTCACCGGATCAGCCAGTCATGCAGCCGGTTGCCACCGATGCCTCAGTTCCAGATGAGGCGGCGGTTATTGACGCAGGTGCCTACTTAGACGCACAGCAGCGGTATCAATTGCTAGAGCCGCTGACCTTACCTACCGCAGAAACCGAAGTTGAAGTCAAGGTGCTCGATCGCCAGCCGCTGCAACCGTCGTTGCCATCAGTGCTAGAACATCAGCCGCTAGATGACCAGCCGTTGGGAGAAACAGTTGCCAGCAGCATCACAACCCTGGCAGTTCCGACGCTGGCACAGTCTTACCTAGAACTACAACGGTTGCATTACACGGCGCTGCCGCACCTCCACGATGCCTGGGAGCAGGGTAAACACGCGGTTGTGCTGCTGCAAGACCGGTCTGACCTACCGCTGTTAATGGACTTCTGGAGCAGTGAACAAGTGCTGCCGCTGCAGATTCTGCACTGGCTGCATGAGATGACTGAACTCTGGGCAGTGCTGCATCCCTACCGCTGCGCGCGAAGTCTGTTAGAACTGGACAATCTGCGAGTAGACGAAGATCAATTGCTTTGTCTACAGCGACTCTACCAGGAACTTCCAGAGAAACCTCCGGAGCTACGCGATTTGGGGCGGCTGTGGAAAACGCTGTTTCAATATTCTCAGCGAACGCTGCTCGGCTCTCTAACTCAGCTTTGCTACGCGCTCGAAGCCGGAGAAATTACGTCGATCGACCAGCTTCGAGCGCGCTTAGAGGCGATCGTCGATGAGTTTCAGCCGAATGTGGCAAAGCCTGAGGCAAATTTGCCAGCACCAGAGGCATCGGCTGCGGCATCACCGATGGCTGCGGCACCTCCTCCTGTGGATATGAGCATTTCTGTCAGTCCAACTCGGCTAGAGTTGGGCGACCCAGCCGAAGAAGCCGCGATCGAAGGAGATGATGCGCCGACGGTTGTGCTACCGATGAAACTGCTGAGCCTGGAAGATGCAGGACGCACAGACATTGGTCGCCAGCGCGAACACAACGAAGACTACTTCAGCATTCAGACTGAGATAAAGCGGCTGGAAACGCCTTCGGGTCGATCGCTGCAAGCAAAAGGACTGTATATTCTTTGCGACGGCATGGGTGGACATGCAGGCGGCGAAGTTGCCAGTGCGCTGGCAGTTGACACGCTGAGACAATACTTTGAGTCGTGCTGGCAAGACCAGCTTCCCAGCGAAGCCAGGATTCGTGAGGCGATTTACAGAGCAAATCAGGCAATTTTTGACCTGAACGAGAAGAATGCCCGATCGGGCAGCGGTCGCATGGGAACGACACTGGTGCTGGTGCTGATCCACAACACCGAAGCGGCAATTGCCCATGTCGGCGACAGCCGCCTCTATCGTCTCAGTCGCCGTCGCGGACTAGAGCAACTCACCACAGATCACGAAGTCGGACAGCGAGAGATTCAGCGGGGTGTCGAGCCAACGATCGCCTATGCCCGCCCGGATGCTTACCAGCTCACCCAGGCGTTAGGACCGCGTGACGAAACCTTTATCAACCCGAATGTCGAGTTTTTTGAACTGAATGAAGATTTGCTGCTGCTACTGTGCTCTGACGGGCTGACCGACAACGAACTGCTCGAAACCTACTGGAGCAGTCATCTGGAGCCGCTGCTGCACACGCAGGTCAATCTGGAACAGGGAGTGAGTCAGCTGATCGATTTGGCAAATCAGCACAACGGTCATGACAACATCACTGCTGTTGCGATTCGAGCCAGAGTGCGACCCAATCTAGAATTCATCAAGAAGCCATAGCGATGGAGCCGTCTGTTTTGCGACCGGCAGCACCTCGATCGCATCGACGGCAAATCTGATTCGCAAGGCAGAAGCAAATAACGCCGTTCTCATTCAGTGGCAGCCGGTTTCAGCGCTTCCTAGCTGTCTTCCTCCCAGCTTTCCACCGCCAGCAAATCGCTCACGGGGTCTTGCATCGAGAACTCGAAATCGAGCAGTTCTCTCTTCCAATACGCCCACTCGTCTCCGTACAGCAACGCAATCTTCCAGATGCTGTCGGAAGGTTTGATCATTTTTGAGTCTACGAGTGACTGCACCTGACGCTGGAGTTTCACCATCGGGTGAACAACCTGCTGGTTCATAACTTTAGTCATGATTGAGTTTTCAAATACCTGCAATAAACGAAGCCTGGCTCTGATTCGGCACTGCTTAGTTCGTGGCTCTTCGTGCCGCCAGGATTTAATTTCCAACTTCTGATGTTACCACAGAAATTCTGATCGCGGTTGGTGAGCGTCGATCGCTCTCTATTAATTAGGCATTTTTATAAAACGATTTAAAAATGATAAGCAAACCTGGTATTTGTGCGGCTTTAACCGCATGAAACAGCCGCAATGTCTGAAAAACTGCGGCTGGCAGCGTCGATCGCTTGAGACAAAGCTGAACAACTTGTTAAAGTTCTGTTTTTGAATCGAAAATCTGCAATAGTCAATAGCACACGGCTCTTGATTCGCGTCATCTAGCCGTTGGTGATTGCTGTCTACCCGCACATCTGAATGGAAGGAGACGGCAAAACTGTTAGGGACTGCTGCCTGCCCGTCAGCAGCAGATTGAGAAGATTGATGACCGAGTTGACCGAGTGAACTGTGACTTAAAAAAGCGACATCAAATACTATGGCAGGATTAATTTGGTTTCTCGTCACATGCCTTGTGACCGCAGTGAGTTTGCTGATCATTTCCCGAATTCCTTTTCTGGGGATCGAAGTCGATAGTGTTGGTAAAGCCTTTTTCTCTGGATTAGTTTTTGGACTGCTCAATGCCTTTGTCAGACCGATTCTTGCTTTTTTGGCACTGCCGCTGACTTTCATCACGTTTGGGCTATTTGCCATTGTTATCAACGCTGTCATTTTTGGTTTGGCAGCCAAACTGGTTGAGGGATTCCGCCTCCGCAATGGTATTCTCAGTGCAATTCTGGGGGCGATCGTGCTTGGGATTGTCAACAGTCTGCTGTTCCAAATTCTGTCCTCAACTGGGCTGCTTCAAGCGCCTGCCGTATGATCCAACCCATTCGCTGTTGCTGCCCGATCGCCAAAGTGCGGTAAAGTCTGAATGCAAGATTGGTTCTGGTGAGGAACAGTCACCAGAGGTAACGGGGAAAGTTTGGTGTAAGTCCAACGCTGTCCCGCAACTGTGAAAGAAGGACTAAAGGCTGAGGGATGAATCTGGCTGTTGATTCAGCACGGCTGTTAATTTGGCTTCATATCCCTAGTCTTCATCCTTTCCCAAGCCAGGATGCCCGCCGATCGCTTCACGTTCATGTGCGAGGTACACAGTGTTTTACACTTTACAGTTTGCTTCTAGAGACAAAAAGTCTTTGACCGCTTCGCTGGAATCGATCGCCGGCATCGCTGCTTTAACCGGCTTGAGCTGGATTAGTTTCGCCAGTCCAGCCGCTGCTCATCACGCGATGGACGGCAGATTACCGACGAACTGGCTTGAAGGCTTTTTGTCTGGACTTGCCCATCCTGTAATTAGCATCGACCATTTCGCTTTTGTTGTGGCGATCGGGTTGCTTTGCGCCAAGCAGCAACGAGGAGCTTTAATTCTCGCTGCTTTCATCCTGAGTGCCCTGGTGGGAACAATGCTTCATCTCTTCCAACTCGACCTGCCGATCGTTGAATTGGCGATTGCCGGTTCAGTTGTGGGCTTGGGCGCGCTGCTGCTTGCAGCTCAACCCGTATCCTGGCTGCTCCTGACCGCGCTGGGAATTGCGGCAGGAGTGTTTCACGGTTATGCCTACGGAGAGGCAATTATCGGGGCAGAAATGACTCCACTGCTCGCTTACCTGACGGGATTTAGTCTGATGCAGTACGGTGTTGCCTGGGGTGCACTATGGCTGGGTCGATCGGTCGCGCACCGCTCCGCAGCTCAATTCGTCGCCATCGCCCGATTTGCAGGATTGGCGATCGGGGCGATCGGGCTGCTGTTTTTGTCGAAAGCGGCAGGGGTTGGATGAGCACAAATTCTGGTCGGCAGTGCTGCCAGCGCTTATTCGCCATCTGCACCAAAATACACGGGCGTAAAGCTGCCGTGTAGTCCGTAGGGGACGTGGTGCTTCAAGTGTAATCGAGCCGCCAGTTTCATTTCGCGGGCATCGAGAATCACCACGTCCGAACACGCCCGCTGCGCGTCGTATACCAGGGTGAGCAGCCAGCCATCATCTTCCTCACCTTCATAATCTACGGCTGGTAGCGCCTGACGATAAGCTGCGGCAGGGTGCGGCACAAAAATTGGTTCACCGACGAAACCGTGGGGGGCAGCGCTCCAGAGCTGTCGATCGCCCGTCGTTAAGTCTGCTTTGAGAATGGCTTGCAGCGGTGCATTGCCTGTGGCAGC
>Ga0224723_1000707_pt1 | contig 22011 bp, 25 predicted proteins | sample Balambano_FR2_Me_FD_161647 | JGI IMG/M metagenome (GOLD analysis project Ga0224723, IMG submission 161647) | Freshwater sediment microbial communities from Lake Towuti, South Sulawesi, Indonesia - Balambano_FR2_MetaG | ecosystem: Environmental > Aquatic > Freshwater > Lake > Sediment | place... | reverse complement strand
GCCATGCCCGACAACAGCGGCAGAATTATCACCACCACCAGAAAAGAAAAAGACAAAGCGTAAGAATACAGCACCGAGTTCTGCACCGAGAACCCGAGAAAGGAAACGATATCGCTGTCATTTACTTTGGCAACGGCCTTGTAATACACCGGAAAGATGGCCGAAGTGATAACAAGCGAGTACACCGAATTGGCCCAGTCGAACATACACCAGGCGCGTATGGTTTTTCGATTGTTGAGTGACAGTACGGCAGCGTGTGTTGAATTCATAGGGGTGACGAGGGGTGGCAGCAAACAAAAAAAAGCCCCGGATTTTCCGGGGCTTTATCGATGAGTAATATGCACTTACTTTTCTTCTCTTTTCTGAACAACCGTGTATAGCAGCTTGCGGGCGTTGGCTTTGCGAAGTTCGGTCTCTACATCGGCAATAATGCCTCGCTTGGCCTCACTATCTACCTTGAGTGCTACGGTTAATTGTTCGCGCTCATTCTCCGCCAACTTATCCTTTTCGCGGTTTACCCACAAAATGATGTCTTTGGGTTCAATAAACACATCTTCGGCCTGTATCTTGGGCTCCTTGCCAAACTGCTCGGTTTTTTTAGGCTCGCCAATGTACAGGTTGGTTACCAACGTCTTGCGCTGAAGCTTGCGCAGTTGCGAAGCTTCGGGTATGCGCTGCTGCACTTCAATGCTGGTTTCACGCAATTCTGTTGTTACCATGAAGAAGAACAGCAGCATGAACACCACATCGGGCATGGAAGATGTCGGGATATCCTGTTTTACGGTTGCTTTTTTCTTAAACTTAGACATAGTGTTTCTGTTTATCAGCCACCAATTTTTGTTGGCTCGGCAATGGATATGTTCATGGGAATGCCCTCGCGGCCTTTGTCGTAAATGGCTTTGCTTTCCGGATTGGCCGGATCAGAGGCTGCTTCGCGGAAGCGGGCGTTGGTTACCCCGGCACGTTCAGCGTAGATATCGTAGTACGCCCCTTGAATAATATCGAGAATCTGCACAAAACGCTTATGGCTCGTGCCACGGTCTGTTTTGTACGACACAATCGCCTTCTCAGGGCTGTCCGACAGGTGTGGATCCGCGCCATTGTTCAAAATAAACCGCTTGATGTCCTCTTTCAATCCGCTCACATCCTCCATCGGCTCCCCTTCCACCAACAACGCATCGGACGAATTTACCTGTATGGTAAAAATGTTGCGCTCCTGTTGCTTGATGATAGGCTGGTTGGGATCGAGAGGGGGCGGCAAACCAATGCTCAATCCGCGGTCATTCGCAATCGTGGTGGTTACCAAAAAGAAGGTAAGCAACAAGAAGGCGATATCGGCCATGGACGCATTGGGAATTTCAGGTGTTGCACGTGCCATTACTTCAATGCTTTATTGATCTCTGAGAAAATCATCCCAATGGCAGCCATCAGGAAGATGATGTAAAACATAATTAGCCCCGCTCCAATCATTTTGGAACTGCCCGACCCAACACCAAGTGCTGTGTACTTAGCCGTAACCTCCGACCCTGACAGTGCATACGACACGATGAATAGAACCACCAGTGCGCCAACACCCAAGCCGGATTTGGCCAGAGAAGAAGGTGAACGCACTGCCCCAAGTAGTGGCAGCACGACTGCCGCTCCTAATGCTATAAAGAAAAGGAGGTAGCAGATATATAAGCCTGCGTCAATCATAAAAAGTGTTATTTAACTGCCTTGTGCTTTACCAAAATGTCGATCAGCGAGATGGAGGCATCTTCCATGCCGTTCACCAGGCTATCAATTTTTGAAACCAGGTAATTGTACAGGATTTGCAAAATCATACCCACGATAAGACCGCCCACCGTTGTGATCAACGCCACCTTCATACCACCGGCCACAACCTGGGGTGAGATGTCGCCAGCGGCTTCAATAGCATCGAATGCCTGCACCATCCCGATTACCGTTCCAAAAAATCCCAACATCGGCCCGAGTGAAATGAATAACGAAATCCAGATCAAACCTCTTTCCAGGCGGCCCATTTCAACACCACCATATGAAACAACCGACTTTTCTACCATGTCAATGCCTTCCGGGGCGCGCATCAAACCTTGTGTGAAAATAGAAGCAATAGGCCCGCGTGTATTTTTGGTGACTTCTTTAGCAGCTTCCACACCGCCCTTGGCCAAAGCATCTTCAATCTGGCTCAACAACTTCTTGGTATTGGTGGTGGCCAGGTTGAGGGTGATGATTCGCTCAATCGACACCGCTAAACCCAAAATCATACAGATCAGGATGGGCCACATATATTCCACACCCCCTTCAATAAACTTTTCCTTTAGTACTTGGTGAAAAGACGCTTCTTCAGCGGGAGCCTCGGCTACATCAGCAGCGGGCGCTTCCTCCACCGCGGTGGCAGTAGCCGTAGTGGAATCCGAAGAGGTGGCAGTGGTGTCCTGCGCGAACAATGCAGAGGCGCTGAAAATAAATGCCCCTACCAACGAGAGAATAGCAAATTGTTTTTTCATGGTTTAAGGTTTAAAGACATAGTTTGAAGTGGCCAAAATTAAACCTTTTGGCAATTCCTCAAGAAATTTTCATAAAAAAAACTAAAATTCCCGAAGGCTTAATGCCGATACGACCATATAATGTAGAATGTGGCCGATCGTCACGCAGAATATTATTTTGCCCTCGCCTTAGACGTGCATTGTCCGATCATACTTCTGCCCTCGTTCGCTGTTGCGCCTCAGCTTGCCTTCGCAAAAAAGAAATACAAACAAAATGTGGCGGAGAGGGCGGGATTCGAACCCGCGATACCCTTTCAGGTATACACACTTTCCAGGCGTGCTCCTTCAACCACTCGGACACCTCTCCAAAAAAAGCGCCCAAATATAGGCACATTCCCTACGCTTCGAAAAATTGGTTTACTGATGCGTTACAGCGCAGTCATCTCCCCTGCCAGTGGGCAAGCCATGTCTTCAGGAAGATTTGCTGTGCCATTGGCCAGCAGCCACATCAGCTTGGTAATGGCAGCCTCCAGCGTAATATCGGCACCACTTACCACCCCAATGGCGGCCAGCGCCCGGCTGGTTTCGTACTTGCCCTGCAGCACCATGCCTCCAGGGCACTGCGATACATTGACGATCACTAAACCCCTCCGAATGGCATCGGCAAGCGATTGAACGAACCAGGGCGAGGTAGGCGCGTTACCAGCTCCAAAAGTTTCAATAATCAGCGCTTTCAGTCCGGGGGTTTGTAACACCGCCTGTGCAACGGCCGGTGTCATACCCGGAAAAATTTTGAGCACCGCCACGGAGCAGTCGAATGGAAGGCCTACGCGCAGGGGCTGGCGGGTGGCCGGCTGCAAAGCGCTGTGGTTAAACTCTATCTTCACGCCTGCCTCGGCCAGGGCAGGGTAGTTTTCTGATCTAAAGGCATCGAAGTGCATACTCTCGACTTTGCGCGCGCGGTTGCCACGCAGCAACTGGTAGTCGAAGTAAATGCACACCTCCGGCACAGTGGCCAGACCGTTGGTGGTGTGTGCGGCAATCTCGATGGCAGTAATCAGATTTTCGCGCGCATCCGAGCGCGGCTCGCGGATGGGTAGCTGCGCTCCCGTAAAGACTACGGGCTTTGCCAGCCCGCGCAGCATAAAACTCAGGGCAGACGCGGTAAAAGCCATGGTGTCGGTGCCATGCAACACCACAAAGCCGTCTTGTTCCTCATAATTGTCGGCAATAATTCCCGCGAGGCTTTGCCAGTGCTCGGGCTGCACATCCGAAGAGTCGATGGGGTGTTTGAAGGCGATGACGGTTAGTGCCACGTGCAGGTTGCGCAGCGTGGGCAACTCATCAAGAATTTGCGAAAAGTTGAAGGGCACCAGCGTGCCTTCGGCCGTATACGTCATGCCAAAGGTGCCACCGGTGTAGATCAGCATAACGTGGGCACGCGTAGCAGCCGATTTGGCGGTGATGTCGATGCGGCTATATTCCATCAGGCAAAAAGTTTTGTGGCGTTAGCAGTTGTTTGCGCCTGTACCTCGGCAGCAGTGGTATTCATCACCCCTGCTATGCGGGCGACAATCAGCGAAAGGTAGCCAGGTTCATTGCGCTTGCCACGGTGGGGTACGGGTGCTAAATAAGGGCTATCGGTTTCCAGCACCAGATGGTGCAGTGACAGTTGGGGCAGCACGTTATCCAGCCCGCCATTTTTGAAAGTCACCACCCCACCGATGCCTAAAAAAAAGCCTAAATTAATAATACGTTTGGCCTGATCGGCCGATCCGCTAAAGCAATGAAACACACCCGTGAGCGTGGAGTCGGCAAGGGGCTCGAGCAGGGTCAGTGTTTCATCGATCGACTGACGGCAGTGAATCACCAAGGGCCGTTTGTATCTTTTTGCCCACTCCACCTGAACAGTAAAGGCTTCTTTTTGCTGCTCCCAAAACGTTTTATCCCAATACAAATCGGTGCCCATTTCGCCAATAGCGGCAAACGGTCTTTTGGCGAGCCATTCTTCTACGCGATAGAGTTCTTTCTCGAAATCTCGCTTTACCGAGCAGGGGTGCAGACCCATCATCGGCTTACAGCGCCCCGGAAATTTCATCTCCCAATCCAGCATCGGGTCGATAGAAGTGTGGTCGATGTTGGGCATATAAATTTTTTCAACGCCCGCCTCTTCGGCACGGGCCATCGTATCGAGGGCATCAGCCTTAAAGTCATCCAGGTAAATATGGGCGTGGGTGTCGATCATCATGCCAACAGCGAGTCGATAGCTTGTGCCAGCAAATTAGTTGTGGGTTTTGTATCGGCAAAACCCGCATACTGCGAGGCCCGCTCGAGGGCGCGCAACAACCGGAACGTGCGTTGCGTTTCGGAATAAAACCTGCCGTGCCGTTTCCAATGTGCCGCCAGGTACTCCTGCTCTGTTTGCCCCGGTGTGGGAATGAGTATGGCGTGCGCTTTCATGGCCACAAAGTCCATCAACGAACTGTAGCCGGAGCGGCATATCACCACACGGGCGCGGGCAACTTCGGTTTGAAGTTCGGTGGCAGTTAGGTGGTTGCACTCAGTGGCGGTGTTGGGCAGCGCGGGCAGCCCCCGCACGATTTTGTGTGACCCGCGAAAATCTGTCAATTGGCTCCGCAGGTTGTTCTCCAAAACCGTGCGCTGGGGCTCGGGGCCCGACAGCAGGATAAGCACATCCAGGCTCTTTTCCCCCCGGACGTGAGCAAACCGCGATAGCAAGCCCACCCATGTAAACTTGATATTGCTGTGGCACAGTTTGCCCGCCAGCCTAACGGCAGGATCGTCAGGCACCCACACCATCTGAAATTTTTTGATCCACTGATGATTAAAGAAGTTAACGATCGGTTGCGCGGGCTTCAGCCATGGCGGCATCTGTATTTGCAATTGATGGGTGATGAACACATTGCGCGCACCGGGCACCCACGCCCCAAAGCGCTGATCGGAAATAATGTGCGTAATCTGTTCGCGGCTGGCGATGGCCCGTACCTGCCGATGCTCGTATCTGATAGCCGCCAGAAATTTCGGTACCAGCAACAGCACTTGTATCATCAAAGGCAAACGGGTGGAGTACCTTGCGCGATACGATACCAGCTCGTGGGTCGTAAGTGGCGGAAACTCTTTTTGCAACAACACCAGGGCATGGGCACTGCTGGCAATCTGCACGTGGCTGCCGCGCGCCAGCAAGGCGCGAATAACGGGCACACAGCGCGTGGCATGACCGAGGCCCCAATCGAGCGGGGCAACAAGTACGCGCTGCGGGTTGGCTACGTCAGGCAAGCGCATCGAATTGATAACCTCTTTGCTGCAACGACCCGATGAGGCGGGGCAGCACGAAGCGCAGATTTTTTTCTGCCTTCAGGCTGTCGTGCATTACGATGACGGAGCCGGGCCGCACGGCCCGCAGCGAACCCCGCAAACTGGCAGGGCCGGTGACTGACGCATCGTAATCGTACGTGAGCACGTCCCACATCACTATTTTAAATTCCCTCAACGCGCCAATCTGGGCACGTGTAATACGGCCATACGGTGGCCGAAACAATTGCGTGCGGCAGCCATGCAAATGAAATTGTGCCTGGCACAACTGTACTTCGTGGAAATAATCGGCTACCGAAACATTCCAACCCTTTATGTGGTGATAGGTGTGGTTACCGATGGCATGGCCTGCCTGCAGCACGCGGTCAAAAACTTGCGGATACTTTCGTACATTATCGCCAATGCAAAAGAAAGTGGCTTTGAGGTTGTGCCGCTGTAAGGTGTCGAGCACAAACTCGGTCGGGCCGGGCACAGGGCCATCATCGAAGGTGAGGTATATTTTGTTGGAAGCCGCTCCTTCGCGCCACACTAACGAAGGGTATAACCAGGGCAAAATAGATGGGGTTCGAAAAACGCGCATGGGAAATTGAGTGCTGTTCAATCTGAATCTTCCTTTTTTGCCCGGTAGCATGTAACATGGCGCCCGTGCGGCTTTTCCTATCTACTCCACGCGGCAACTTAGCATCGTAATATCATCGCGGTAGCTGTTGCGGCCTTTAAAGCCATCCAGGCTTACAATAATATCCTGGTGGATGGTTTTCAGGTCGCGGGTGCTGTTGTGCTTTAAATAGTCAATAAGCGTGTTCAGCCCAAACTCTTCCCCTCGTTCGTTGGCCGTTTCGGTGAGCCCATCTGTATAGCAGAATAGCGTAAAATCGTGCAGGTCGCTGATAAACCCTTCGTTCAGAAAAGGCAGCGGATGCATGGCCCCGAGCACCGTTGAGCCTTCTTCCAGCAGGCGCACCCCCGACTTATCGCACAATATCGGGGGGTTGTGCCCCGCATTTACATATAACATCGTGCGCAGGCTCAGGTCGTAAATGGCACCGAAGAACGTAATGAATTTTTCGCCTTTTGTGTTTTCCATCACCTGGTAATTGAGCGCCTCCACTATTTCGCGCAGGTTAGGCGTTTGGCGCAGCAGCGTGCGCAGGGAAGCCTGAAAATTAGACATCATGAGCGCTGCCGGTATTCCTTTGCCGCTTACATCGGCCACGCAGATGAGAAATTGGTTTTTGTTAATGGGCACGTAATCATAGTAATCTCCCCCTACGCGGTCGTGCGGCAAGTAGCTGGCTTCAATTTTCAGGCGCTCGGTGTTGGGCAATTTCTCCGGAAATAAAAACTGTTGCACATCGCTGGCGATCTCCAACTCTTTGCGAAAAGCCTCCTGTTCCAATTGCTTCCGTGCCAACTTTTTGTTTTCGATGGCAACCATGATGATGTTGCTGAGGGCTTGAATAAACTTGATGCTCTCTTCCTGGTCGTGATGGGTTTGCCGATCGATACCCCCGATAAAGACCAGTGCCAGCGTTTCGGATTTGTGTGCGATGGGAATAACGATATCAAACTCCGCCATCTCGCAATTCTCAAATTCATCCATGCGGTGAATGTTCTTCACCAGCCGCACACGTTCATCTAACTTTATCTTGGTGTAATTCTTTTGAGTGCCAAAATGAACTTTGCAGTTCCATATCTCATCCAGCACAAACAAAGCCATTTTTTTGATGTTGAGATTGGAGCGCAGCGTGAAGTTGAAAATTTTATACAGCGACTCCTCTGGCAGGTTGCTGTTTATGGCTTGCGTTATCTCGAGCAACGCATTCAGTTCCAGCTCTTTGGTTTCGATTTTCTTTTTCAGCAGCAGTTCGCCCATGCGGTAAAAATACTTAGAACACCGTCAAAAATACGCATCGAGAATTTTAGAGCACCCGGTTTGTGGTGTCGGGCTGCTTCTTAAACCGCGTGGCGCCACCTGCTGGACGGCTTTTCCAGACATAGGTGCCCACCAACGACCACGCACCTACACCCAAAACGTAAAAGGGGTACACCACCTGCAACGCTAAAAACGCCAAACCATGCCAGGGCACCAGCAATTGCCTGCATACTGTTCTGAGAAATAAAAACTCACCTCCTATTTTAATCATTAAGCCCGCTATACTCACCCCTGACAGGTGAACAATTGAAAAATAAAAGAGCCCAAGAGTGGCTACCTGCATGAGCCATACCACCAATGCCACCGTGCGGGTAAATGTTGAGGTATTCGTCTTCCACTTCGAGGCCCACCGCACGCGCTGCTGCACAAACTGGCGCCACGAGGCTGCCGCCTGTGTAGTGACCGCTGCCGCGGGATGAAAAGCAAATCTCACCCCATCGGGAAATCGTTGATTAATTTTGTTCAGTATTACTTCATCATCGCCCGAGGGCTGGTGAAAAGAACCTTCATAACCGCCCACATCGAAAAACGCTGAACGCAAAAAGGCGAGATTAGCGCCACTGCACATAATGGGCCTGCGCCACGAAATAAACACCGCGCTGCTGCCGGTTAAACTGGCCATCTCTACCGCCTGCAGGGCGGCAAAAAAACCGGTGCCCTGCAACAGCACTGGGCCTGCCACCATTTTTACCGCTTCATTGCAAAACAGCGCCTGCAACTGCACGAGCCATCGAGGCCGCAGGCGGCAGTCGGCATCGGTTGTCGCGATTATCTCGCCACCGGCATGTTCAACACCGGTGGTTAACGCATGCTTTTTTCCCGGTTGCGGTGTGTGCACCAGCAGCAGGTTGTTCTTGCCCGCCACGAACTTCTGCACGATGTCGACCGAGCCATCGCTGGAGTGGTCGTTCACGAAGATCACCTCCATGCCACCGGCCGGAGGTTCGAGCTTCGCCACATCGCTCAAGATGTCAGGCAAGCGCCCGGCCTCATCCCGAAAAGGGATGATGATAGAAAACTTCTTTGGCGCTGCCGGTCTTGCTACGTGCACAATGCGCTTCCATACCCGCGTCATCAACACAAGCGTGATACCATAAACGCCCGCCAACGAAGCCAAAAAAAATTGCATCGACATGTTTGTGCTAAATTGCGCAGAGTTTGTATGTCAAAGAAACCTGCGTCTGAAAAAATAATTCTCGGTCTCGATCCAGGCACCACGGTAATGGGTTACGGGGTAATTCGACTGGTAAAAAATCAACCTTCACTATTGCAGTTTGGCGTTATCCACCTGAGCAAGTATGGCTCGCACGAGTTAAAGCTGAAGAAGATCTTTGAGCGCGTACTGTCGCTGATGGACGATTTTGTACCGGATGAGGTGGCGTTGGAGGCACCCTTCTACGGAAAGAATGTGCAGTCGATGTTAAAACTCGGGCGTGCCCAGGGGGTGGCTATGGCTGCCGCGTTATATCGAGAAGTACCCATAACCGAGTATGCGCCCAAGAAAGTCAAGCAGTCAGTTACCGGCAACGGTAACGCCTCGAAAGAACAGGTGGCCAGAATGTTGATGCAGATTTTTAAAATCAAAGAAATGCCCAAGCTGTTGGATGCCAGCGATGCGCTGGCCGTGGCTGTATGCCACCACTATCAAAACGGCAACACCAAAACAGCGGGAAAATCGTGGGCAACTTTTCTAAAAGATAACCCCGGGCGTGTGCGCTCGTTGTAGTGCACCTGTGCGCTCACTACTTTTGCGCCACCTATCCGCACCATGTTTCGTACACTTTACCAGCTCGACAACCAGCGCGCCAAGGAAAGGCGCTACACCAAAACGATGGCTTTTCTTGCCAAGGCGGCCATCCCACCGGCCCGTGTGTTAGACTTAGGCACGCCCAATGCTTTTTCTGCTGCCATGCAGGCGCAGGGCTACCACGTTTTAAACACGCAAGGCGAAGACCTGGACGACCAGCCGCAGGCAGCGGCCGCCCCTGCCGATGTGGTGACTGCGTTTGAAATTTTTGAACACCTGCTTAACCCGCTGGGCGTGCTGCGCGCCATTACTGCGCCCAGGCTGGTGGCGAGCATACCTCTAGCTCTGTGGTTTGCCAAGGCGTACCGCCACCCCACCAATCGCTGGGATCAGCACTTTCATGAATTTGAAGACTGGCAGTTCGACTGGCTGTTGGAAAAGGGCGGCTGGCAAATTGTGCGCAAAGAGAAGTGGACCAGCCCGATATGGGTGCCCGGCTTCAGGCCGGTGCTGCGACTGTTTACACCACGCTACTATATTGTGGAAGCCCGCAGAAAAGCATGAGGCGCATACTCATTCTCGCGTTCTCCGACTTGCGCCACGATGCACGCATCGCGCGGCAGGTCAATTTTCTGCAACAGGCCTATGCGCTCACCGTGGTATGTTTTGATGCACCCGATCTGCCGGGTGTTACCCTGCTGCGCATACACAAGCCACGGCTCACGTGGTGGCGAAAAGGTATTGCTGGTGTTGCGTTGCTGCTGCGCTGGCATGCGCTGGGCCATCGATTGTTGTATCATTACTCAAACGTTCGTGAGAACCTGCGTCAGCAACAGTTTCACTTAGTTATCGCTAACGATGTAGAGAGTTTACCTCTGGCTTTCGATTTCGCCCCGGCCAAAGTAATGTTTGATGCGCACGAATATGCCCCCCGGCATTTTGAAGATAAACGGGTGTGGCGGATCTTCTTCCAGCGCATGAACCTGTTTCTGTGCCGCACCTACATTCCGCGCGTGGCTTCGATGACCACCGTGGGGGCCGGCCTGGCACGCGAATACGAGAAAAACTTTGGCGTGAAGCCCATCATCATCACCAATGCTGCCAGGCTGGCCCAACTGGTGCCCTCTGCTACCGATGAAAACAGAATCCGTTTGGTGCACCACGGTGGGGCCAACCCCTCGCGTAAACTTGAACTCATGATCGATATGATGGAGTTGCTGGATGATCGCTTTACGATTGACCTGATGTTGATCACCCCGCAGATTGCCAATGCGCACACCCGCCACTACTTAGATTTTTTGTACGCGCGCGCAGCAAAAAATCCGCGAATAAAAATTCTGCCTCCGCTGCCGAGTGCGCAACTGGTTCCTTTTTTAAATCAATACGACATCGGGGTGTTTCTGCTTCCCCCCATCAACTTCAACTACGCCAACACACTACCGAATAAACTATTCGACTTTATTCAGGCGCGCTTAGCCGTGGCGATCGGCCCTACACCTGAGATGGCCGACCTGGTGACACGGTACCAACTTGGCATCGTCTCGACCGATTTCACTCCACAAAGTTTAGCAACTGCGTTGCAGCGCTTGTCGCGCCAGCAAATAGATATGTTCAAGCAGCGTGCGCACGAAGCGGCCCGCGAAGTAAACGCGGAAAAAAACCAGCGATTGCTTCTTGCCGAGGTAAGCCGTTTATTAGCAGCATGGGCATAGTGATCCGGCAGAGCATTGCCAGTACGGTAATTTCGTACGTGGGCGTGGCCATTGGCTATGTTAACTTGTTGTATTTGTATCCGCGGTTTTTAGAGCCCGCGCAGGTGGGGCTACTTCGCGCCCTGCAGGATGCCGCCATACTGCTCTCTCCGTTTGCCCAGTTCGGCCTGGCACAAAGCATCTTCAAATTTTTTCCCCAATGGGCAAAAGACAAACAAGCGCATGGGCCTTTCATCGCCACAATTTTGCTGTTGGGTGCGGCCGCCTTCGTGCTCTTCATGACTTTGTTCTTTGTGTTTAAGAGTTCTATCGCCAGCCTTTTCGAAAAGAATGCTGCTGATATAATCGGCTACAGCGAGGTGGTGTTGTGGCTCACCTTTATCCTGATGATGACGGCCCTGCTGGAAGCTTATTCGCGTTCGCTGCTCAAAAATGTGGTGCCCAATCTGTTGAAGGAAGTGGTGATTCGCGCTCTACTGGCCGCACTGGTGGTTTTCTACTTTCATGGCTGGCTTACTTACGATCAGTTTATTGTGGGCACCGTGCTGGCCTATGCCGCTTGCCTGGCTGCGCTGGCGGCCTATCTCTTTATACAAGGGCATTTTAAAATTTCGTTCGCTCACTGGCCACCCTGGCGGGGCATCAAAGCGCTTATCGGTTACAGCCTGTTTAGTCTTGCCGGGGCAGCCGGTATGATAATTATCGGTAAGATCGACAGCCTGATGCTGGCAAGTATGTGCGGACTGGCAGCTGTGGCCATCTATACAACGGCCTTCTATATGGCTACCATAATCGAAATCCCGAAACGTGCGCTCAGCCAGATCGCCATGCCCCTTATTGCACGCGCTTTTGAAAAAAATGACATTAACGATATCCGCACCATTTATCAAAAAACATCCGTCAACCAGTTCATCATCGGCACGCTGTTGCTGATAGGCGTTTACATTAACCTGGAGAATATTTTTGCTCTTATGCCGCGAAAGGAAGTCTACCAACTGGGCTACTGGGTAGTGCTGATGGTAGGCTTGGGTAAACTGATCGATATGTTGTTCGGGCCAAGCAGCGAAATCATCGTTCTCTCAAAATATTTCCGGTTCAACATCGCATTGATTTTGCTGTTAGGCGCATCGGTAATCGTTGGCAACCTGATTTTAATACCGCGCTATGGCATTAACGGAGCCGCCATAGGAGCATCTGGCGCCATGATTCTTTTTAATGCAATTAAGTTTGCATTTATCTGGATAAAATTGCGAATGCAACCTTTTACGAAAAGTACGGCTGCCGTCATCGGCATTGCTGCACTCACGCTGGTGCTCAATAGTTTGTTGCCCGTTTTCAACACCGCACTGCTCGATATCCTCATCCGATCAGTTCTGGTTACCACAGTATATACTGTGTTGGTTTATTTGAGTGCGGCTTCGCCCGATGGGAATCAGTTGGTGACGAGCGTTTGGAGGCGGCTCCGGGGTGGGTCGCGCTGGGGCAGCCACTAATTATTCTTAATCTCGCACCCGGTTAAGGGCCAGCATTTTTATCATCCAGTCGGGTAGCGGCTGCTCTCTCTTTCGCGAGGCGAGGTTAAGATAGATGCCCCATTTGGCCAACAGCGGCACTTTGTGCGTTTCCACAAATTCGATGAGCGTTCCGTCAGGGTCTTCGCAGTATGAAAAGTGGCCCGCGGCCTTGCCCATATCGAACGCATCGCGACTGTCTACCGTGAACGGGGCATTGAGCGCGTTGCATTGGTTGCCCAGCGCAGCCATTCCCTTTACATCAAAGCACAGGTGGATGAAGCCAAGGTCGCCCCAGTCGCGGCCCCCAAAAATCTTTTTAGGCGCAGCGTTGGTGACCTGCACCAGTTCCAATTCTGTTTGCCCGAGAAGCTTGCTAAAGGCCCCACGACCTGCTGGCGAGGAGCGCAGGATCGTGCGCCTGAAAGTTGCGCCCCCGCCCGGCAGGCTTCGCCAGTCGGCTGCCTCGTCTCCTTCATACACTACATCGTTGTAACCCGCTACGGTCTGATAAAATAACTTCGACTTTTCGATGTCGGAAACGCCAATCACACAGCCGAGCACGCCCCCCGTGGCAGCACGGCCTTTCGAAAACCAGTTACCACTTTCTTTAATTTCGAACCAGTTGCCGAAGGGATCGCGCGCAAAAAAATGCTGGCGCCCATCGGGGCAACGCTGTGGTGCACTAACGGCACACGCGCCAAGCTGCCGGTGCGCACGTTGGATGTCGCGGGTTTTAATTTTTACCGCAAACACACCCAGATCGCCTACCTGCAACGCATGGCCGGGCGGCACGGGTTGCTTTTTGGTGTACTGCCATATTTCGAAGCCGCCACCCCCCTGCATGTTCATCGCCAGAATGGCAAATCGTGGTTGTGCCTTGCCGGAGGTGTAGCGCGTCATGAGTGTAGCGGTGGCCTCGTCTTTAAAAATGGGCACATCCATGCCAAAATATTTTCGATACCAGGCCCAGGCCTGGCTTGCATCGGTTACACCGATGCCGATTTGTTGAATGCCGTTTACGGTATGTTGCATTAGCGGTAGTTGAGCAGGTGTTGGTACATTCGTTTGATTCTGTCAGGGTGCCTGCCGACTAAAAATAGCATAAAAACAATCAGGTTGGCCATCTGCACGCGCAGCCAGCTGTTGGTGTCGTATTTGCGTGCCGAAACCACTACGTTTTTGGGAATGATGTGGAAGGTGTGCTTTCGCCACAAACGCCTGATAAAATCATAATCTTCCATTATGGAGTAGTACTCGTTAAAGCCCCCCAGTTCATCAAACACCTCTCGCTTGACGAAAAGAGTCTGGTCGCCCCCGCGACACATAAGCCGGTTGAAACGGGTGCAATATGCATTGACTTTTAACATCAACTTTGGTGACGCAAATACATAACGATAGCAGCCGGCAGCAGCACCACGAGCTATACTTTGCTCAATATCGCTCACAAACGTAGATGGCAACTGCACATCGGCATGCACAAAGTACAACACTGTACCTGTTGCCAAGCGGGCACCGGCATTCATTTGCCTGGCCCGACTTTTACCCGCTGTAATCAGGCGCGCGCCCGCGTGAATGGCCTCGGCACATGTGTTGTCTGTGCTGCCACCATCAGCAATAATCACTTCCTTCACTGCTGATCCGCCATACTGAAATAAAAATTGCACCCGCCCACCTATTTGGTGCCCTTCATTCCAGGTGGGGATCACGATACTCAGCGTCATGGGTTGCCGATCAACACCACATCAAAATTCTTGATGGGATTTACCATTTTTGCACGATGTAACACACCCCCGTCAAAGTAAAACTGCTGCTCGCCCTGCCGCTGCCGGGTTGTGTATGCGTTTCCCTTTTTGGTTATTCTGATCATTTCACCGGCATTGTCGGCCAACAGGTACGAAACGTTTACCGGCTCATCAAAATAAAGGCGGGCTACGTTAAAATAAATGGGGTACTTGATGGTGGTATCCATCCTGATTTTGTAACCGTCTACCTGCACTTGGTACAGGCTGTCGCGCCAGTGCACACGCGTAAAAAAATTGCCGCGGTTGGTTTGCGACTGAGAGTGCGAATAGACCAGTTGGTTGCCGCGGTAGGCCGCCTCTACCTGGTGTTTTACACGAAGGCGAAAGAAAAACCAAAGGCTCACTTCGCTGGAAATAGAATAGATCGTAAGGCTATTTTCTGTGTGCTGGCGGGTGGTAAGCTGGCCAATGTTGATGCCGGCTACGGAAATGGCATAGGTGCGTTGCAGTGACGACTGCGCGCTGCACGCGTAGACTGCGCCTGTCAGCAGCAGCGCCAGGTAAAGTGACAATGGCATCTCGAGAGGTACAACATTTGGGAAAAGAATTTACGATTCCCTATTCGAATTACGATAAAATTTTTGGTTTGGATTGCCCGAAACCCAAACCCACCTGGTGTTTCGTAAATAACATAAATTCATACAAACAAGCCTCCCCTAATGATGAAACCCCTCATTGCGCTCCTAATCCTTGCCGGCAGCGTGGCCGCGAGTGCCCAAATCAAGCCGCCATCGCACGACATCTACGACAGGTTATTGAAAAAACACGTTACGGCCCATGGCAAGGTGAACTACAAAGGCTTCATCCGCGACACCTTAGATCTGAATAAATATCTTGACCTGCTGAGCAAAACACCACCCGATGAGAAAACCTGGAGCCGCTACGAGCAGATGGCGTATTGGATCAACGCGTACAATGCATTTACCATCAAACTCATCACCAAGTATTACCCCGTAAAAAGCATAAAAGATATTGGCAGCAGCGTGCAGATCCCGTTTGTAAATACCCCATGGGACATCAAGTTTATCCGCATCGGCAAAGAAAAGATGGATCTGAACAATATTGAGCATGGCCAGTTGCGCAAGAAGTTTAACGACCCCCGCGTGCACATGGCACTGGTGTGCGCCAGCAAGTCGTGTCCCATTTTGTTGAATGAAGCCTATGATGCCAGCCGGTTTGACGAACAACTGGCGCGCCAAACGAAAGCTTTTCTGTCTGACCCGTACCGCAACAAAATGTCGGCTACTGCCCCACAACTCAGCATGATTTTTAAGTGGTACGGTATGGATTTCAATAAAAATGGAGGCTCCGTGCGAGACTTTATCAATACCTATTCTGAGGTAAAAATTGCGCCTTCAGCCAAAATTTCACACCTCGATTATGACTGGGGCTTAAATGAGCAATAGCCATTCTACAAAAAATCGGGCCAAAACGGCCTGAATACGCCTATTTCACCAGCGAAACTTTCGGCCCAGACTTTTTAGGTTCGGCCGGGTTTTCTATCTTTGCACCTCATTTTTAAAAAACACAGTTAAAACATGAAACATTACGAGACGGTATTCATTTTAAATCCCGTTTTGTCTGAAGACCAGGCAAAGGATACTGTCGAGAAATTCGTGAAAGTGTTGACCAAGGCAAAAGCCCAGATCGTCAACACCGAAAACTGGGGGCTTAAAAAGATGGCGTACCCCATCCAAAATAAGTCGACCGGCTTTTACAACCTCATCGAATTTTCGGCATCTCCTGACACCATTCAGACTTTGGAAACAGAGTACAGACGGGACGAGTCGGTGATGCGTTTTTTAACCATCGCGCTCGACAAGCACGCGGTAGAGTACAATAGCCGCAGGCGCAAAGGCGAATTCAACAAAAACAAAAAAGCAGCCACTGCTAAAAAAGAAAGAGAGGAGGTAAGCGCATGACACTGATGAACGAACCAATTAAGCGTGCGGAAATTAAACCCAAATACTGCCGCTTCAAAAAGAACGGGATCAAGTACATCGACTACAAAGACCCCGACTTTCTGATGAAGTTTATTAACGAGCAGGGCAAGTTGTTGCCCCGCAGGCTTACCGGCACGAGCTGGAAATTTCAAAAGAAGGTAACGCAGGCTGTCAAGCGTGCGCGCCACATAGCAGTATTGCCTTACCTGGGCGATGCCTTAAAATAACCTTTTAACTACGCAACGACCATGGAAGTAATATTGAAACAAGATGTGCAGGGCCTGGGCTACAAAAACGATGTTGTGAAAGTGAAGCCCGGCTACGGTCGCAACTACCTTATCCCCAACGGAGTAGCGTTGATCGCTAACGAATCGAACAAGCGCATGACGGCCGAGAACGTACGCCAGGCAGCACACAAAGCCGCCAAGGTGAAGGCCGATGCCGAAGCGCTTAGCCAGCGGATTGGTGACCTCACCATCGACATCAAGACGAAGGCAGGTGAAACCGGTAAAATTTTTGGCGCAGTGACCGCCATTCAGATTGCCGATGCATTGAAGGCCAAAGGCTTTGATATTGACCGTAAAAAAGTAATTCTGAAAGAAAGCCCCAAGCAACTGGGTACCTACACCGTTATGCTCGACCTGCACAAGGAAGTAAAGCACGAGATTAAGGTAAAAGTAGAGGCCGAGTAATCGGAGCGGAACGGGTACAAAAAAGAGGCTGGCGCAAATCCGGCCTTTTTTGTGTTTACACAAATCCAACAAATCAACCTTCTGCGTAGATCGTTGTCATTGGCATTGTATGGCAACGGTATCGTTTTCGCTCCCCTTGGAAAAAGTAGAAAAATCGCCCTGGTTTCGTACTCCATCGAGGCGCATGATGGCTGGTGAACAGTTTGAATTAGAGCAGGCTTCTTCTCGCTACCATACCGTAGCGGCCTGGGTGGCGGTCATCTTCAACCCGGTGTTTGCCATTACAGATTACTACAATATTCCCCATCACTGGCAGGCGTTGCTCACTATGCGTTTGTGCGTATCGTTAATGGTACTGCTTACACTGATGGCGCGAAAACAGTACCGCATTCCGAGCCATGTAATTGCCTTTGTACCCTTTATTCTCATCTCGCTGGAAAACTCGTATGTGTATTTGGTTTTGGGTAGTGGCGATTTGCTGGGCCAAAACCTCAACTACATCGCGCTGCTGCTGGGCGCAGGCTTGTTTGTGCTGTGGCATTGGAGCTACTCCGTTGTCATGGTTGCCGTGTTTCTCGCGGCTACCAGCTATTTTCTGTGGCTCAACCCCGGCATTAGCATACACCAGTTTTTTGTAAATGGCGGTTTGCTGCTGGGCGTAGTAGCAATATTTATGGTGCTGCTCATTCAAACACGCTATGCCCTTAAAAAGAAGGAGATTGCAGCACGCCTGGCCCTGCGCGACAGCAACGAACAATTGCGGCTGCAAACTGAAAAAGTAACCGAGCTGAACGAAAACCTGGAAAAAATGGTGCGCGAGCGCACAATGGAACTGGAACGGAAAAATAAAGCCCTCGAAGAATATGCTTTTATCAACGCCCACCAATTGCGGGCACCCGTGGCAAGTATTTTGGGCTTAACCCATCTTCTCTCGCAACAAGCACTTACTGGAGACCAAACGGTAATTTTGCAGCACCTGAAAAACTCAACGGAGAAGTTAGACGGGATTGTGCGAACTATTCGCGAATCGATCGAGACCGCTTAACACTATCTACGGATTAGAAAATGCTCCTAAACAGCAAAAAGAGTGTGCCGGCCATAATCATTACTACAGGCAGTGTGAGCAACCAGGCAATGAGAATGTTGCGCACAGTATCAGGATTGAGGTTTTTGATACCCTTGTTGGCCACCATCGAGCCCGCTATGCCAGACGAAAGCACGTGAGTGGTGCTTACCGGCAGTGCCAGGTGGGTGGAGAGCCCGATGGTGCTGGCAGCGACTAATTCGGCAGAAGCACCTTGGGCATAGGTCAGGTGCTCCTTCCCGATCTTCTCACCCACAGTTCTTACAATTCGTTTCCAGCCGATCATGGTGCCGATGCCCAGCGAAAACGAAATAAGTAAAATCACCCAGCGTGGTGAGTAGTCGGTGAGCGACCGCAGAGTTTTCAACTCTGCTCTCATCAACGCCTTATCCTTTTCGCTCAGGCGCGCCTCTGCCTTATCCAATAGTTCGCTGAGGTTACGGTCGATCACCATAATATCTTTGCGAACAACAAAGCGGTCGTCTTTGGCAATAGCGGCAACGGAGGGTTTGTCGAATACTTGTGCCGAGAGCCGCTGCGCCATCACTTTGCTCTCTTCCAGTCGCTTCCGGTCAGGCTCCGATAAGGGGCCCGGATCAATGGCACCCACCACCACTTCTAATTTTGCCAAAGGCTCCGTCAGCGATCGTGGCGACACTTTCTCGTTTAGCGCAAAATAAGTGGGCACGATACCAATCAAAATTAACATCATGAGCCCCACACCTTTTTGTCCATCGTTCGAGCCGTGGTAGTAACTTACACTGGTGCAGGTCAAAATCAGAATACCGCGAATCCACCAGGGCGGAGGCGCATTTTTCTTTGGCTCTTTGAATAAGCTGTCGCCATAGGGCGTTTTCTTGGTGGCCGTGCGCAACAAAAACATTAGGATAATCACCAGCGAAAAACCAAACAACGGTGAGATAAGCAGCGATAAGCCAATTTCCTGTGCCTTACCCCAGTTAACAGCCGCCCCGGCCGACTCGGGCAGCAGCGAATAAGCCAGCCCAACGCCTAAAATGGAGCCAATCATGGTGTGCGAACTGGAGCACGGGATGCCGAGATACCAGGTGAGCAGGTTCCAGAAGATGGCGCTGAGCAGCAAGGCCATCACCATCGAAATACTATGGGCCACATTCTGATCTACCAGCGACTCCACCGGCAGCAGGTTTACAATGCTCATAGCAACCCCTACGCCTCCCAGCAACACTCCTAAAAAATTCCAAAAGCCAGACCACACCACCGCCACCCAGGGCTTAAGCGAGTTGGTATAAATAACGGTGGCGACTGCGTTGGCGGTATCATGAAATCCATTCACAAACTCAAAGGCACAGGCAGCCAGGAGGCACAAGATCAGCAAAACAGTGTACGAAAACTCTAATTCGAACATGGCTTAGGTGTTGGGATACCTTGAAAAATATAAATAGTACCTCCCGGTGGTAAAGGTAAAGCGGCTTACCTGCCTCAATGTTATGTCAATGTTACTATTTTCACTGCCAAAAGTGGCGAAAAGGAGCTAAAAACGTAACTCCGCGGTAATCATTAAAAAAATATGTGGCGCACTTATTTCTGACGCGATAATCCAAAAAGCCATGGCAATAAATCTGGTTCGGCAAACGCAGGATCCCAGCTATTGTGCCCTACATCGGCATACTCGGTATACCGAGGGTTTGCATGGGCTTGCCGTAAGGCTGTTACCATTCTTCGACTCTCATCGGGAGGCACCACCACATCTTTTGCTCCATGAAATACCCAAATCGCAACATGCCGAAAAGAGGGCACAGCATCGGGCAAACCACCGCCACAGATGGGCACAGCTGCAGCAAACCGGTTTGGAAGCGCTTTGAGCAGCGCCCAGGTACCATATCCACCCATCGAAAGGCCCATTATATAAATTCGGTCCATATCAATGGGCTGGCGCATTGAAATAGAATCTACCAGCGCCATCACTTTCTCCAGCGTTGGCCCCATCTCCGTGCCTCGCACGGGGCCGGTCCACCAAACATCAGGCGGGCACTGGGGTGCAAGAACGAATGTCGGCCATTGCTGGCGATGGCTGTGCTTTAAAAACAAGGGGGTGATGTAGTTGAGTTGCTTTTCATTGTCTGTTCCGCGCTCGCCCGAACCGTGCAAAAATATTACAAGCGGATACTTGTGTCCCGCCCGGATTTCGGCCGGCTGTAATAAGCGATACGGCACCGCTCGGTAGGTGCCGCGTAAAAACAAATCGTCAGCCGCCTGCGCCATAGCGCCTGCGTTTGCTAGCAGTAAAACAGAAAACACGTTGAGACACTTCCCATTCATATCACAAGATACTATTTCTTTACTTTGGCGTTGTGACGATCTCGCTGTTCGACAAACAATTGGAACTGCTGCCGCAAAAGGCAATGTTTATCCCGTCAGCAAACACGTTGCTGCTGGCCGACCTGCATTTTGGCAAGGTAAACCACTTTCGTAAAGCAGGCGTGCCCGTGCCCGCGAAAGCCAATGATAAAAATGCGGCTGATCTCATCGACCTGTTGCAAACAATAAAGCCTGCGCGCGTGATTTTCCTGGGTGACCTCTTTCACAGTTATTATAACAACGAGTGGGAAGTAGTAGGCCAGATCTTGCGTCATTTTCCGGCTTGCACTTTTGAACTGGTGCAGGGCAACCATGACATTATGAGCCCGTTGCAATATCAACGCTATGGCATTGAAATACACCGACAGGTGCTCATGTGCGAAGGCTTCGCCCTTTCTCATGAGCCGCTCGATCACCCTGACGGCTACAACCTGGCCGGGCACGTGCACCCCGGTGCACGCCTGCGCGGCAACGGCAGGCAATCGCTGGTGCTGCCCTGCTTTTATTTTGGCGAGCACGGTGCGCTGTTGCCGGCTTTTGGTGCTTTTACGGGTCTACAACCGGTGCGCTTTAAAAAAGACGACACGGCTTTTGTTGTGGTTGAAGGAAAAGTCATACAAGTTCAGAAAACTCCGGAGGGGCACCGCGGTCGCAGTCATCAAAAATTCATCAGCAAACAGTAGTATGCGCACAGCATTCATCATTCTCATGGGGTTTTTCTCTTTGCCGGCACCTGCTCAGGATACCCTGCGCCTCTCGTTGCTCTTCACAGGCGATATCATGCAGCACGACTCGCAAATAGCTGCTGCCTACGATTCGGGCCGCTACAACTACGCGCCTTGCTTTGCGCCCATAGCACATATACTCAGGCAAGCCGATGTGTGCGTGGGCAACCTGGAAGTTACCCTCGCGGGGCCGCCCTACAAAGGCTACCCCCAGTTTAGCGCGCCCGATGAATTAGCGGTAGCGTTGAAGGAAGTCGGCTTTGATGTGCTGGTTACAGCCAACAACCACTCGGTTGACCGCGGGCGCAAGGGCATCGAGCGCACCATCAGCATACTTGATTCACTCGCCATCGCACATACCGGTACGTTTATCAGCGAAGCGGAGCGCAACAGCCAACAGCCGCTGTGGATTGACGCGCATGGCTTCAGGCTGGCGCTGCTCAATTACACGTATGGCACCAACGGCATTGCAGTGCCCAAGCCTATGGTGGTAAACCTGATCGATACCGCACGGATAGCGGCCGACCTGCAGATGGTAAAAACAAAGGCGCACGATGCCATCATTATTTTTTTTCATTGGGGCGAAGAATATCAGCCTCAACCTGGTAGCGCGCAGCGCAAACTGGCAGAGTGGTGCTTTGCGCGAGGTGTAAAGTTGGTGGTTGGTGCCCACCCACACGTGCTGCAGCCCATAGTG
>Ga0224723_1000706_pt1 | contig 22025 bp, 18 predicted proteins | sample Balambano_FR2_Me_FD_161647 | JGI IMG/M metagenome (GOLD analysis project Ga0224723, IMG submission 161647) | Freshwater sediment microbial communities from Lake Towuti, South Sulawesi, Indonesia - Balambano_FR2_MetaG | ecosystem: Environmental > Aquatic > Freshwater > Lake > Sediment | place... | reverse complement strand
CTGTATGATGTACTGCCGGGGCTGGATCGCTGGCGCTTTGTCGGGCGAGCGCTGGCGGTCACGTCGTTCTGGCTGGCGCTGCTGGTGGTGCTGCGCCTCGACAGCCTGTGGCGCTTGATCTTCGATCCTGACTGGCAGCGCGCGCAGATGCCCGCGCCAGCGCTGCGCTGGGTGCAGATCAATCTAGGCGCGGCACTGCTGTTTCTGGCGGCGCTGGCAGCGTTGCAGGTCAACCAATCGGCAGCGACTTACGCGCGCATTCAAATACGCGATGACTATGAGGAAGAGTGCCTGCGCTGGCTGCGCTCCCAATATCCCGATCAACCACTAACCGTACAGCGGCACGGCTATGAACTGACAACTGCCTTTTTGGAATTGAACATTCGTCAGGCGGGGATTGAAGCGGATTATGCCGCCGTCGGGCTGCCTTCAACGCTTGGGTTGATCGACCTGACGCGCTCGCCCGCTGCCTTCGCCATGAGCTGGTACGACACGTCGGGCAACCTTATCTTTCCCGAAGGCTATGAGCCGATCATCGACAGCCCGCGCGGACCGTCTGCTCCGTGCATGTATCGCCATCCCGACCCGCTGTCTTATGCCTACAGCATCTCGTTGGGACGTTACGTAACGGCGACTGCAGAAATGCTTGATGCCAGCCTGACGCAGCCCATCACGACTGTGCAACGCCTGCCCGACCGCATTCGGCTGTTTGTTACGCCTTCAACGATTGAGACGCTAATCGTGACGATACAGGAGACCGCATATCCCGGCTGGCAGGTCACAGTGGACGGGCAGCCAGGCGCGTTGGAATCGGTCGGCGGGCAAATCGGCGTTCTCATCCCGCCCGGGGAAGGCGTGCGCGACATTGTGTTTGCTTACCGTCCGCCGCTGTTCATCATCGGCGGAGTCATCACGCTGCTGACGGCGGCGGTTTGTATGGTCTATTTACTGCGGCGTCGCTAATCAAAGACTCCAAACAAACTGGACGCCATAAATGGCGTCCGTACAAGTTCGGATATTTTGTACGGACGGCATTCTTGCCGTCCATCGCCTGACATCATTATCGGTTCAAATCATCGCGCTCATCGAGTGAATGCCCGTCGCGCCGCTTGGTCGCACGCCAGCCTCCGCTTCGATCTGCTCGGCACCGTTCGCTTCGATGCAGCGCACCTCAAACGTGTGATCGCCTTCGGTGAACGCCCAGTCGTAACGCCAGATCACCCAGGTGCGGTCGCTGATAGGCGCACGCACGCGCGCGGGCTGCCACTCCCCACCGTCAATGCGTACTTCCACAGCCGCAATGACGCGCGCCCCTGCCCAGGCGATGCCGCCGACCGGAATCAGCGATTGTTCGCCATCCACCACCATCATGTCGGTCGCAATCGTATCGATGACGGAGGTCGCCCGCACGCGCGCATCCTTGTCCCAGCCTCGCCGCACCCAGTAGCCGTCTTCATCTTCACCCAGCACCTCAATGCCCGTGATCCACTTCGGCTGTTTCATGCCGTACAGGTCCGGGATATGGATGCGGATCGGGAAACCGTGTTCGGTCGTCAGGGGTTTGTCTTCCCAGTAATATGCCAGCATGACGCGCTCGTCGTTGTTGATGATGTCCAGCGCGACGGTTTCGTCAAAACCATCAGCGCACGTCAGCTTGAGATGCGTCGCGCCTTCCGGCAGTGGCACATCCTGCAACAGACGCTGCATCCGCACGCCCGTCCATTTGGTCGTGCTGATTAGGTCGCCTGCCACGCGGTTGGAGATGCACGACATGGTGACGTATGCCTCAACCGCCTCGTATGCTTTAATCTCATCGAGTGTGAACTGAGCAAGCGTGCGTTCTTCCCCGCCGATCTGCGTTGTGAACGGTAGCGTCCAGTTCGCTTCGTTGACGACCGGCGGGACAATCGCGATGTCAATGCGATAGTGATCTTCGACAGGCGTGACTTCCGGGCGCGTACCGGGCGCAGGCACAACCGGGTCATCGGCATTCGGCAGCGGCATGTCGCCCGCGCTGGCAGCAGCAATCGGTTCTGACGTGGGCGCGCTCGTCCGCGTGTTCAGCAGCGCGCTCAACCCCGCCCCCACCACCGTCACGGTTGCCGATGCCGCGCCGACCGTGACCAGGAATTGACGACGGTTAAGTGCATTGGCACTTGCTGCACTTTCCGATTGTGCGGCGGCTTCCGTGGTGCGGGTCAGGCGTTCATACACCCAGCCATGCGCCAGCCCCCAGCCGACGAACAGCAGCAGCAGCCAGACGCCACCGATGATACGCGGATCGATGGTCGCACTAACACCAAACAAGAGGCTGATGCCCGCCATAATCGCGCCGACGACCAAACCGCCGATCAAGCCCAAGCGCTGCACCTGCTGGCGCTGGCTGCGCTGGAAGACGGTCAGCAGAATCACGCCCGCAATGACGAGCATCACCAGTACCATCACCGTTGCCATCGCGGTTTCGGCGGTCTTGCCTGCTTCGTCCACACGCCCCAGGTTAAGACCGATGATAACATCCACCATACGCTGAATGCCAAAGACAATCAGGTCGCCAGGCAGTGCGTCTCGCACCGGGTTAAAGACATCGGCAGGCAAAGACGGGAGCCCGGCAAGTGTATGTCCCAAGGCGATGATCGCCAGCAGCGGCGCAGCGATCAGGACAGCGATGAGCAGGTACATCCATAAATTCAAATTCTTGTTCATTGATTACAAACTCCTCGTGAGGTTTTCTTCATGAGTGTCTACCGTTAAGATTACGCCGTGATGAACAGCGGTCGATTTGTCGATTGGTTTTTATGCGCGGACTTCGTACAATTCTGGCACAGGTTTGCTCATTTGTGACTGTGTTCTCATCATGCCATCACCCACCATCATCGTTGATGCCCACGAAGACATCGCCTATAACTATCTGGCGTTCGGGCGCGATTACCGCCACAGCGCCTACCACAAGCGCGAACTGGAACGGAACGCGCCGCATGTCGCCCGTGTCGGACGCGCGACGATGGGCTTGACTGACGGCTTGGTCGGACGGATTGCGATTGCCTTTGCGACATTGTTCGTTGCGCCGCGCAAACCTACCACTCTCTACGAAGCCGTCGCTTACACCACCCCGCGCGAAGCCTATAATGCCTCCACACGCCAGTGGGATTACTATCAACGGCTGCTAGACGAAGACGACCGTCTGCGCCTGATCACGACTCAGTCAGACATCGACGCGGTGCTGGCACGTTGGGAAGCTGGACAGCCGCTTGAGCAGCTTCAGCAGGGTCTTGTGCTACTCATGGAAGGCGCAGACCCGATCCTGGAACCGAAGCAGTTTGAAGAATGGTACGAGCGCGGCGTCCGCATCGTCGGTCCGGCGTGGGAGCGCACCCGCTATGCAGGCGGTACGGGCGCGCCGGGCGGCTTGACGGCGTTGGGGCGCGAACTGCTGGAAGTGCTGGCGAGCTTCCGCGTCATCCTCGATCTGTCGCACCTGGCGGAAGAGGCGTATCTGGAAGCGCTGGATCGTTTTGAAGGCGAAACGCTCATCGCCAGTCACAGCAACCCGCGCCGCTTTGTCGATACGGATCGCCACCTATCGGACGTGATGATCCGGCGATTGGCGGAGCGCGATGGTGTGATTGGCGTGGTGCTGTACAATGCGTTTCTCAACCGTGAGTGGCGCAGCGGCTCGCCCAAAGCAGACGTACCGTTCCAGCGCGTGATCGACATTATCGACTATATCTGCCAACTCACGGGCAGCGCCGCGCATGTCGGCATCGGCAGCGATTTTGACGGCGGCTTTGGGCTGGAAGACATCCCGGAGGGTTTTGATACGGTTGCCGACCTGTGGAAGATCGGCGCGGCTCTGCGTGCGCGCGGCTTCAGTGAAGACGATGTCGCGGCGGTGCTGGGGGGAAATATGCTGCGAAAGTTGAGACAAGCGCTCCCGTAGCGCGTTGCGATGATGAAACTTACGCAACTGGGTGTAGCTTTGGGGGTACTCGGCTTCATGCTGGCGCTCATGGGCTTGTTCCCCGGCGTCATGGGCTTTAACCCGACGCCGGGCGTCGGCGCGATCCAGTTCTTCATCATTCTCGTCGGTTTCTTCCTGCTAATTGTCGGCGCAATCATCTACGTCAAAGATGCCTTTTATGACCAACAGCCGTCCAATCTGGTGCAGCAAGTGGGCGTGCGGCTGGCGTGGACCGGGCTGATCTTCTGCGCCATGTCCGGGCTGGCGGATTTCCTCGGCTTTGGCTCGCACACGCCTACGGCTACCAGTGATGTCGTGCTGGGCGAGCTTCAATTGATCGGCGTGATCGGGGGTTTTCTGCTCTCGTCCATCGGCGTGATCATCTTCGCAGCGGGGGGCATTCCGGCGCGCGACAACCGCGACACGTCAAAAACCACAAAAATTTAGCTATCTCTTAACCAAATTGACTTGCTTTGTTGGCGAAACTCATCTAGCTGCGGTATTCTTTGCATCTGTAATGGCTATCGTTAGCTGTCCACACCTCCTCAGACCCGTGTGACGATGGCGATAGCTCGGTACTGATACCCTGTACATGTGGAGGCTACGGATGCGCAAGTTAATGACGGTTCTTGCCATTCTGGTGTTGGTGATGATGATCGCCGCACCCGCAATGGCGCAACGCTCCTCTCTTGCTGATTTTCTCATCAATGATGGACGTTTCAATACGCTGCTGGCAGCGGTTGGCGCTGCTGGCCTGACCGACGCGCTCGGCACAGAAGGTCCAATTACGGTGCTGGCACCGACGGACGACGCGTTTGCGGCACTGCCCTTGGGCGCGCTCGACTTCCTGCTGGATAACCCGGAAGCACTGGCTGCGGTGCTGACCACGCATGTCATCCCAGGTCAATTCCTGGTGCGCGATTTGGCGGCGGGCGCGACTGTTGACAGTTTCGGTGGCGAGCCTGTGACGTTCGCGCTGGCAGATGGTGTCTTGACAGCGAACGGCGTGCGTATCACGTCGGTAGATCGTCTGGTCAGCAACGGCGTTGTTCACGTTCTGAGCGGCGTTATCATCCCGGGATCGGTCACCGAAGTGCTGGCAAGCGCGACCTCGAACGTGCGCGTCGGTCACTTCTCGCCCGATGGCGGTCCAGTTGATATTTATGTTGATGACAACCTGCTCCTCGAAGGCGTGACGTTTGGCACGCTCAGCGATTGGGTTCCGGTCGTGACAGGCGTCTACACGATTGAGGTTGCGGCGGCTGGCAGCAGTGACTTCATCCGCACTACGACGACCCGTATTCCCGGTGGCGCACACATCACTGTCGCCGCAGTCGGAATTGCGGCTGCCGGCGATTTCGAACTGCGTTTCATCCCGGAAGACTTCAGCCCGGTTGCCGACGGCACCGCGCGCGTAACCGTCTTCCATGCCATCCAGAATGCGCCGTCACTCGATATTCTGGCGAACGGCGGCGTCTTGATCAGCAATCTCGGTTATCCTGGAACACTGGGCGATAACGATGGTGTCGATACGGTCAACGTCGCGGCAGCGACCTATGACTTCCAGGCAGTCCCGTTCGGCGCGACCGAACCGGTCATTCTCGACCTGCCGGGTATAACACTGACCAGCGGAGTCAACTACTTCCTGGCGGCGATTGGCACGCCGACGAACCCGTCGTTCGTGCTGCGCGGCACGCCGTAATTCGCCCCTACTTGTGAAGTAGCTGCGGGTGCTTTCGGGGTCTGGTGTTTACCAGACCCCGATTTTATTTGCGGAGGTAAGTTGTCTATGACCAAACTTCTAGATATTGCGTTGGCAGATGGGCGCTTTTATACCTTGATCGATGCCCTGCGCGCCGCCGACCTGACCGACATATTGCAGTCTTCTGTGCCGTTCACCCTGCTTGCGCCCACCGATGACGCCTTCAGCGTGCTGCTGCCCACTGGCGTTAGTGCGCTCATGCAGGATGCTGACCTGCTCCAGCGCATCCTGCGCCAGCATGTGCTGCCGGGCAAATACCTTGCCGCGCAACTGCTGCTGCATTCCCCGGTGACCACGCTGGCAGGCGCAGAAGTGAATGTACGGCTTGAAGCTCAGGCACTGTATGTACAGGACGCACAGGTCATCCTGCGCGACATGGAGGGGGATGACGGCGTGATGCACGCGCTCGACAAGGTACTGCTGCCGCCCACAGCCTGATTTACGATGCAGGCGGAATGTGGGTTTCGACAACGGGCGTTGTCCCGGTCGGTGGGGCAGATGACGACACAGTCGTGACTTCTACAGCGGGCGGTGGCACTTCGATGGGTGCGGGCGGTGGCGGCGCGCTTGGCTTATACAGCATCCCCTTGAGCCTCGCGCGTAAGTCCGCTTCCAGCCGTTTCTGGAAAGTTCCGCGCTTTTCGTCCTGGCGCATCCCCATCAGCGTGTACGTATAATTATCCTGAAATGTGCGCGGGACATCTTTCATCTCCGGCTCCCAACGGTCGATCTGCTTCATAGTGCCATTGGTGCATTGATACAACTCGAACAGGATTTTGACCTCGCCGTGCGTCCCGCGAAACAGAATATCGCAGGCGACAGGCAGCATAGCGCTGCGCCGATGGACATTCTTGACGAAGCGGTTAGCGAGCGTGCGCGCAATCGGGCGCACACGCTTCTCAATCTCCGCTTCAGATAACGTCGCTGCTTTGCGTGCAGCATTATCAAGACGGTTGACCAAACCTTTGGGCGCAAGCGTCTGGCTGCGGGCGACGCGCCCGTAAATATCATACTGGCTCAGCCGTAGTCCACCGACGCGCCAATTGGAAAGATTGCGCCCATCCAGCCCCACCAGCTGCTTCCGAATATGATACTGCCCTTCAATGCACGGCACAGACATCGTATCGCTTTGCGCGCTGTGCTGCCAGAGCTGCCGTCTGCCAGACAGTGTGTTCGGGTCTTGCGGCGGTATTGCGGCATACGGCGGCTGCCAGACTTCAAACTTGTTCTTGGGCGGGCGGAAGATCAGTCGCAAAATCACCGTCAGCACCCACAGCAGGATCAACCCTGCGCCACAAGCGGCAATCACCAGTGCCACGACCAGCGGATTGGTCACATCAAGGGTTGAAAGATCGATGCTGGCGAGATCAAGATTTGAGAAGTCCAGATTGCGTATCGCCGTCCAGATGTCAGTTTGTCCGGTCGGAACCTGTGCGTCCGGTGCGACAGCTGTGGCGACGATGCCCGGTTGCGTCGGCGCAATGACAGGCGTGGGCGCGGTCGGCGTGATGGGCTGGCGCGGCGCAGCGGGCGTCGGCACCAGGTAGCCGAGACGCGCGATGTTGTTTTCGATACTGGGGGCATTTGCATCTTCCACTTCGCCAATGCCCACTTCCAGCCGGAAATCAACATTGCCTTCGGGGATGGACGCAAGCGGCACTTCAAACGTCAGGATTTGCGTATCACCCTGCCCACCGAGCGGCGCGACGACCTGAGATTGCAACAGGCGTTCGCCGCCCGTTTCGATGTACAGGTTTGCCGTCGCATCCACGTCCGCTGCGTCGCCCCGGTTGTACACGCCAAATTGCAGAATCAGCACTGTTCCATCAACACTGACGGTACGGTTGACGACTCTGACTTCGTAATCAGGTTGGTTGACATCCTGGGCGAGTACCGCCGTTGCCATGAACAGCAAAACCAGCGTGATGAGGATCGCCTTACGCATGGGTGCCCCTCGGGTGCGCATCAGTGAAAGTTTAATCCTCTTAACTATATGTCGAAATCCGCCTGAATCCAAATGCCAGGTACGCTTTTTTTCCAGACGCTTGCCCAACGAGCAGCCACGCTCAACCTGCCCCGCGTATCCACAAGTTACCCGAATCGTGACCGATTTATGACCAGATGTTCTAATAGCGCAGCCCGAATCAAAGACAATAGTGTCATCGCTTATGAGTGGATTACACAGGAGATTGACACCATGAACAGCATTCTCAACTACGACGGTCCGCGCCCACCGCTGCCCCCTGGTGGCTAGATCGGGTCTTTCAATCGATTTACCGCATCAATAGCGGCAGGGCGACGGTCGTCGCCCTTGCCTCGTGTGGAGTTGTCATACCTCATATTACGAACCACCTTGCAACCATCGTTGATGGTCAATCGCAGTTTGCAATGATGCTCGGAGAGTGCTGTCATTAATTTCCCCTACTAAGCGTTCAGCGCTATCAAGAAGAACCTTTGCCCGCTTCAGATGACCACGTTTGTATTCCAGATAACTCTCAGCCACTCGAATATCGGCGATTCCGTAGGCGTAAGTCAGTTTTTCCCACGACTCTCGCGCCTTACGCAGGAACTTTAGCGCGACGAAATATTGTTTTTGACAGGTATAGTTTAGACCGAGTGATTGGTAGGTCAGTGCAATATGGTGGCGCATATTCACGCTGAGAAAGTATTCGTTAGCTTTGAGCAAAAGCTGTTCAGCATCACCAAAAGCGTCACGCTCAATCGCCACCGCCCCCCGCTCATAAAGGATGAGTGCATATTGAGTGTAATGTTGCCCAAGCAATATATTGTCCTGCACAACCTTCAACCTTCTTTCAGCCTGATCGAGATGTCTTGCCCAACGCGCATTGTACGCAAGTGCCATCAGACAATCAATTTTTCCCTGTGTCGAGTCGAGTTGACGCCACAATACAAACGCACGCCGCGCAAATTTTCGTCCCATTCGTAGCTTGTTAAGATGCGTAAACAAGATACTCAAATGTTGATAGAGTTTCGCCTCCAGGTCGGAACGTTCGGCATGGCGTTTAGCCAGGTGAACGGCGCGACGTATTTTCTCTATAGATATATCTTGAAAGCTTCGATACGGTTGTGTGCGCAGGTACAAAATGAGCGCTTCAAGTTCGAGTATCTCATCTTTACCCACAACGTTATGTAGCGCCAGTTCTGCTACTGCAACCGCAGCCTTGTGATCATCAATGGCAATTGTTATCTCGCCTAAACGCACAAACATTTCTGATTTCAGGAGCGTATCTTCGGCATTCATTGCTACCAGCATCGCATCGGTGACGATACTTTGCCAGTCAAGATAGCGCTCATGCCAACGCAGGATTGGCGCACAATGAATCACGGCATCAATGGCTTCCAGAATAGCATTTCTTGAATTAATCCCTTTGCGAACGGTTTCGCGAATACGATACTCAAACTGGCGGATTTGCGGCTCGTGCAATGTAAGAATTTTTCGTAGCACTCGCCGCGTCCAATCTTCATCATTTTCATGTAAATAACGGTCAAAAAACGTATGGTCGATTGTCATTGCGCCCCCCACCTGAGGCTTAACCAAACCCATGTTCACGAACCTCCCTTGAATTGCAGTTCGCTTCCCCAAACAAGAGTTTCATAGCGTTAATCCTAGCCATAAAACGTTACAGATTGCGAAAATGACGTATGCAAGGCTGCACACGTCTTCGCAAGGTCTATGAATTTTTTGTGAATTCAGGCTGCCGGATCGAGGCGCATCACTAGTCCACTGTAATTGACGATATACAGTTCACCCGCTTCATCTTCCCCGAATGAGCTGATGACCTGCCCGCTGTTGGCGATGTATACCGCTGACTGCCACGCTCCGACTGCATCCCGCCATGCCGCCCAGATCGTGCCAAAGCCAAAATCCCCATACAGGTAAATACCCTGTAGATCGGGAATGCGTTCACCGCGATAGACATAACCGCCTGTCACCGATACGCCTTCGCTGTGTGAGTATTCGGCAATCGGCATCGTCAACCCGTCACTACCAGCGGCAGTACGCGCCTGGCTCGCCTCGAACAAACTCCAGCCGTAATTCTCGCCGCCCGTGCTGTCAGCGGGTTGGAAGTTAATCTCTTCCCACGCGCTGCCACCGACATCACCGATGTACAGGTCGCCTGTCGCGCGGTCAAACGTGAAGCGCCAGGGATTGCGCAAGCCGTATGCCCAGATTTCCGGCTGCGCATCCGGCGTACCGACAAACGGATTATCCGCCGGAATCGTGTAGCCCGTCTCGCCGCTCACGTCAATGCGCAGCAGCTTTCCGAGCAGTGTATCCAGCCGCTGCCCGTTGCCTTGCGGATCACCCTGCGAACCGCCGTCGCCAAAGCCAATATACAGATAGCCATCAGGACCGAAAGCAAGGTGTCCACCATTATGATTGGCGTAGGGCTGGTCAACCGTCAGGATGATCTCAGCGCTGACGCTATCCGCCACGTTCGCATCTGCCGACACACGATAACGAGCAACGACGCTATCGCCTGCCCGGTCGGTATAGTTGACATAGAAAATGCCGCTGGTTGCGTAGTCGGGCGCGAACGCCAGTCCGAGCAGCCCGCGCTCGGTATAACCGAAGCTGTTGGCATCCGCGCTGACCAGCGTCGTCAGGTCCAGAAAAGGCGTATCGAGCCGCTGCCCTTCCTGTAGAATATACACTCGCCCGCCCTGCTCCAGCACGAACAGCCGCCCGCTGCCATCACCCGCGTGCGTCAGATACAGCGGGCGATTGAAGCCGTCTGCGACCTCTGTCAGGCGCACGTTGGCGGCGTCCTGCGCACCGAGCGGCGCAACTGCCAGCAGCAGCAGCAGCGCGCAACCTAACACTACCCATCGTCTCATCATCACTACCCACACTCACCATCGATGCGGCATATCGTACATCGCACATGTACTAGTGAAAGATGAGAGATTTGGAAGAGCCTACGCTGTATCCGGCCCCGAAACTGCCAGCACATACACGTCGGGATTGAGATAGCGCTGTGCCGCATTCAGCAAATCGTCCTGTGTCAGCGCGTAGATGCGGTCGCGGTACGTCATCAGGTAATCCAGCCCCAGCCCGTATAACTCCATGCTCAGGATCGACCCGGCAATACCTTCGTTGCTTTCCAGTTGCAGCGGCAGCCGCCCGACAAAATACGATTGCACATTGCTCAGGTCTTCGTCGCTGACGGGTTCGTTCACCAATCGTCGCAACTGGTTGCGGATTTGTTCCAGCGCCAGATCGAGATTCGCAGGATTCACGCCCGCCACCACGCTCCAGGGCGTCGGTCCCATGCCACCATCGAGCGAACTGTAGGCATAGTACGCCAACCCCAGTTCCTCACGTACGGACGCGCCGATGCGCCCCATCATGCCGAACTGACCCAACACGCAGTTCGCCAGCACCGCCGCCAGATAATCCAGCGAATAGCGCGACGGACCGTAATTGCCAAGCACCAGATCGGATTGTGTCTTGCCCGCCAGCGGCACGAACGCCCGCTGCGGCTGCGCCAGCACGGGCAGCGTCGGCAGTTCTGGCGCGGGCGGTTGCGCCGGGTTCGTCCAATCTTCAAACCATGCGCGGACAACTGCGATGGCGTCATCCGCCTTGACTGCGCCGACGATCACGATGATCATGCCGTCGGGTCCATAATGCATGGCATGGAAGGCGTGCATGTCGTCAATCGTCAGGTTTGGCACGCTGTTCAGGCTGCCGCGCGCACTGTAATGATAGGGATGTTCGACTGGATACAACGCCTCGCTGAAGGCGCGGCTGGCGCGGTAGCGCGTGTCCTGGCTGCGAATTTGCAGCCCTGTCAGCAGTTCGCCGCGCAGTCGTTCCACCTGCCCGACCGGGAAGGCGGGCTGCCGCAGCAAATCCGCCAGCAGTTCGATCAGAATCGGCAGGTCTTCAGCCAGTGCCTTACCGCCAAACCCCGCGCGATGTGTGCCGCCGTTGACATCCAAATCGGCGGCGATGTCTTCGAGCATGGACGAGATGCTGTTGAAGTCGCGCGTTTGCGTTCCGCGTAACAGCGCGTTCGCCGTCAGCGCTGCCAGTCCGTTTCTGGCGGGCGTCTCATACAGTGCGCCTGCGCGCAGCGAACCCGTCAACACGACTGACTGCGCGGCGAAGTTCTCGTACACCAGCACGACCATACCGTTGTCCAAGTGCGTGCGAGTGATATTCTGCGGGTTGGGCAGGGAATGTGTCGTTGTCATGAGACTGCCTCGCTCTGCGTCGGGACGAACACGCCGACGACGCGCTGCTGCGGACGCAGGTAGGCAGCCGCAACCCGGCGCGCATCCTCCAGCGTGACCGCGTTAAGCCTGTCCAGATAGCCTTCAAACCAGGTGTAATCGGCAAACGACTCTGCCCACGCCAGCCAGAATGCCTGGCTGGTGACGCGCTCGGTACTGTAGGCAAATAACGCCCGTGCCTGTTTCTTGGCACGGTTGATCTCGGCGTCCCTGATGTCGCCCTGCCGCATTCGTTCGAGTTCGCGGTTCAGCACCGTTTCGACCTCGTCGACTGTGCGCCCCGGTCGCACAGTTGCGACGATGCTATAAAGAAAGGGATCGACTGTTGGCGTAATATCGCCGGAGATCGACGCTGCCAGTTCAGTTTCAACCAGCGCTTTATACAGGCGGCTGGTCTTGTTATCCGTGCCGCCGCCGCCCATGCCACCTGCGCCGCACAGCACGCTGTTGACGATTTCGAGCGCGAAGAAATCTTCTTCCTTCGCCGACGGCGCACGGTAGGCGTACTGCAAAAACGTTGCACTGCCGGGGCGTTCCACCGTCACGCGGCGCTCGCCCTGCTGCGGCGGCTCCGGACGCACGAACGGCGTGCGTAAATCGCGTGCCGGAATCTGACCGTAGACCGCATTGATTTTCGCCAGTATATCCGCTGTCTCGAACGCACCCACCGCGACCGCGATGGCGTTGTTCGGCATATAGTGCTGCTGGTAATGACGGTACAGGTCATCGCGCGTCATCGTCTGGAGATCGTGCGTGTCGCCAATGATCTCGTGGTGATAGCCATGCACATGAAACGCCGATGCCTGAATCGCCTCGCCCAGCCAGAACATGGGCGAATTCTCCGCGCCTTGCCGCTCCGAGATAATGACGGTACGTTCAGACGCAACTTCTTCCGGGTCAAAGCGGGCGTTGATCATACGATCTGCTTCAATCCGCAGCGCGAGTTCAATATGTTCGGCAGGCATCGTCTCATAGTAGGCGGTGTAATCGAAGAAGGTCTGTGCATTCCACGAACCACCCAGTCGGTCAATCGCCTTATCCAGATAGCCCGCCGGAAACGTCTCCGTCCCTTTGAAGAGCATATGCTCAACCCAGTGTGAGGCACCCGTGATGCCCGTGTGTTCGTTGCGACTGCCGACGCGGTACAGTACCCACCAGCTAATCAGCGGGGCGTTATGCACCTGTTTCAAAAGCACGACCATCCCGTTATCCAGTACGTGTCGTGTGACCTGGCTCACGGTGCGTCCTTTCAACGTGTTTGCGATGCGTTGTTATCGATTATATGCGCAAGCGGTCAGACGATGCGAACAAGGGGCTGAAGCCCCTTGTTCGCTGATTTTCGATACCAGGCTGTGATTCAATTCGCACCGCGCATCAGCCGCACGGTCATGCGCAGCGAGCCGAGTTCGATCTCGTCGCCAGGCGTCAGACGGTAGCTTTTGCCGCCGATCAGTTCAAAGCCATTGATGCGTGTGCCATTGGTGCTGCCCATGTCTTCGATAAAGAGGGTGTCTTCCTGGAACTGGATGCGGGCGTGAAAGCGCGATACCCCGGCATCCTTCGCGCCTGCGGACGTCAGGTCAATATCCGGCTGCTTGCTGTCTTCATCGCTGCCGCGCCCCAACACAATCGACTGCACGAACGTAATGTTAAACATGCGTCGCTGTGGCGCTTCAGTTTGCACCACCAGGCGCAGATTACTGCCTGATGATACTGATGCTTCTTTCGTCTGGCGTTTCCCGGTGGGTTTAAACATGACAATTGGTAAATGCGAGTCCCTTGCTCGTCTATGGTACTTGTGGCTTGTTTTCAGTATAGCGTAATTTGCACACACTTGTGATTGAGACATTGCGTCTGTGCGCTTGCTCTGTACAATCCTGCTGATGAGATAGTGCGGATGAACAGGCAACATGCGCAAATTCTGGCTGCTGATAGGGGTATGCGTGCTGCTGCTGGGCAATGCCCACGATGTGACAGCACGCGACATTCGACAGGGCGATCAATGTCGTGTTCCGGCGCGCGAAGTCATCGAGGGCGATCTGTTTGTCCTGTGTCGCACGCTGGAAATCGACGGGCAGGTGCTTGGCAATATCATCGGTGGCGCAACCACCGCAGAAATCGACGGTGATGTCAGCGGGAACATCTATCTGTTTGCCGGGCAACTGGCAGTCAGCGGCACCGTAGGTGGCAGCGTCCATTTCCTCGGACCGGCAATCACCATCCGGAACGGCACGACCTTCGAAAACCCCGCCAGCGACCTCATCAGCGCCAGCCTGAGTACGACCATCGAGCCGACCGCGCAGCTGCCGGACGATGTGATCGCCATCGGCTATCAACTGGTGCTGAACGGCAGCGTTGCAGGCGAGGTCAATTACTGGGGGTCAGCGCTAAGTATGGCAGGAAGCATCGGCGGAGATGTCAACGCCAACGTTGGCGACTCAGAATCGGCTGGTGTGGCAGAGCTGCAGGCGTTGCTGACATTTCTGCCCGTCAGCGTCACGCTCGAACGAGCGGGCTTGCGCGTTGCCGAAAGCGCCAGTATCGGCGGGCTGCTCAGCTACACCGCGCCCTCACCTGGCATCATTGAAGCCGCGCTGACGCAGCCACCCGTTTACACCGAAGTCATCGTGCAGCCAGACCTGGCGCAGATCGCTTCGATCACCGAACCGGAAGACGCCACGTTACAGATCACGCTCTACTTCAACCAGGTACTGCGCGAATTCCTGACACTGGTGCTGATCGGCGCGCTGGCACTGCTGTTTGTACCCAACGCGCTCCCCGCCCCGCTGCGCAGCCTGAGCGTTCGCCCGTTACCCAGCCTCGGGGTGGGCTTACTGACGTTCGTCGTCTCGTTTCCGGTCGTGGCAATCCTGCTTGTGCTGAGTGGATTGATTATCTTCGCGCTTGGCTTGCTGCAACTGGGCGATATGACGTGGGGCAGCGCGGTGCTGCTGACAGCGCTCAATCTCGGTTTTGGCAGCGTCTTCTACTTCATCGCGATCTTCGTCTCGCGGGCGATTGTCTGTCTGGGATTGGGGCGGATGATCGTGCGTGTGGTGCGTCCAGGGCTAGGCGGGCGCAACACCGCTTATGTGCAGCTATTGATTGGCGCGGCGGTGGCGGCGCTGCTGTTCTCACTGCCGACCGTCGGCTGGATTGCCAGCGCTATCGCAGCGTTCCTGGGTCTGGGCGCAATTTTGACTCTGATCCAGTCAAACATCGAGGAGCGCCGCCGTGCGCCACAGGTGCGTGTGGCTGCACCTGTGGCGCTGCCAAGCCGCTCGACTGAAGCGCACCAGTTTCCGCCGCCGATGCTCGATAGTGGCAGCCGCGCGCCGGGTATGGATAACCTGCCTGCGGGCTTCCGCTGGTGGGATGATTAAGGTGCGAATGCAACTACCTGAACAAGGGGCTTCAGCCCCTTGCTTCAAGGGGGTGAACCCCCTTGTTCGGAATGTTGAAATGATTAGAGATCGTCGAACTCGCCTTTGCGCAGCGAAATCTCGAATGCCCGCCCGATCATCAGCACATATTCGATCCAGCCCGCCAGTTCGTCTTCACCCATGACTTCCGCCAGGTCTTCAAAGAGTTCGTCGGGGATGTCATTCATGACTTCGCTGCTTAAACACGCCATCGCCTGCATAATCGAATCGCGCGACTCCGGCGGGTCGTTTTCCATCAGCTTGTCGTACCAGCGTTCGATAACGGGATGCACCTGTTCGCACGACGCGCCATCGCCCAGATTGCTCAGTTCGCGATTTGCCAGGTCCTGAAATTCACCTAGCCATTCAGGATCGTCGAACGCATCGGGATTGTTCGGTTTATCGCTCATGCTGCATCCCTTTCATCATTACCAATCATCCAGAGTCTAATCTGGTCTGCGCTAAATCACAAGCGATAGTGTAAAACGTTAACGGTAGATGCTTCATTCGCCGCTGGCATACTGCTACAATGAGTCTATTGTTTTTGCTGAAGGAAACGCCTGACTGATGAAAATGCGCCAACGTCTGCTTGTACTTGTCGGCATTCTGATCAGCGCCGTCTTTTTATGGATCGCCTTTAAAGGCTTGAACCCGGCTGCGGTCTGGCAGCATATCGGCGAAGCGCAGTTCGGCTGGCTGCTCGTCGGCGTCGGCGTCTTCTTCATCTCAATGGTCCTGATCGCCTGGCGCTGGGGTTTCTTACTGCGCGGCATCAAGGTGCTGCCCGTTGGCTATCTGTCGGGGCTGGTCTCGATTGCCTACATGGGCAACAACGTCTACCCGCTGCGAGCGGGCGAATTCCTGCGCATCTTCCTGCTCCAGCGCGATCATGGCGTTCCCGTAGCGCGGACGACAACCACCATCTTTGTCGAGCGCATTTTCGATGGCTTCGTCATGCTGGCGTTTATCGTTATCCCGCTGCAATTCATCGAGATTGCTTCGCCGCAGCTTCAGCAGATGGTGGATGTGGGCGTGCTGATCTTCGGTGCGGCGCTCGCAGCCTTCCTGATGCTGGCGCTCAACCCGTCGTGGATACGCGCGTTCGCCGTGCTGGTCAGCCGCCCACTGCCGGAAAAGCTGCGCGGGCTGGTCGCCAAACTGACTGAAGATGTGATCGGCGGTATGGACGCGCTGCGCACCCCATCACATCTGGCAGGCGCGCTGGTCGGCTCGCTGCTGACGTGGCTCTTTAATGCCGCCGTCTACTGGGTGGTGTCGTTCGCCTTCGGCATGGACGTGGGCTACCCGGTCATGCTTGTGGTGACAGGCGCGGTCAATCTCGCGGGGGTGCTGCCCGCGTCGCCGGGACAAATCGGCGTGTTTGAATTCTTCGTCAGCACAGTATTGATGGCGGTCGGCGTGCCGGAAACGCTGGCAATCGCCTATGCGCTGGTCGTCCATGTCGTCATCTGGCTGCCGCCCACCCTGCTCGGCTTCGTGCTGCTGGCGCGGCGCGGGTTGGGTTGGAGCGCGGTCGCCAACGCACAATCGCTCGAACAATTGGCAGCGCGGAGTTAACACACTCATGACGCAAGCGAAGCAGGGCATCGCCATTATCGGTGCAGGCGCGGCTGGCATGTCCGCCGCCTGGGATTTCGCCCGCGCCGGACACAATGTCACGATATACGAAGCAGAGGAGCGCGTCGGCGGGCTGGCGGGCGGTTTCCGCGATGATGGTTGGGCGTGGTCAATGGAAAAGTTCTATCATCACTGGTTCGAGAGTGACAGCGACATTCTGACGCTGGCACAGGAACTGGGGTTGCACGACCAGATCATGTTCCCCCATCCCAAAACGAGTTACTGGCTGGACGGCAAAATCTACCGTTCCGAGATGAACGCCTCGATGTTACAACTGCCGCTCTCGTTCGTGTCGCTGGTGCGGATGGGGCTGGCGGGCGTCTACCTCAAGTTCATCACGCGCGACTGGCAGGCGCTGGAAAGCGTGACCGCCGACAGCTGGCTGCGACGCTGGATGGGTGACGAGGCATACAGCCGCCTGTGGCAACCGCTGCTGATCGGCAAGTTCGCTGACCGCTACACCGAGATCAATATGGCGTGGCTGTGGGCGCGCATCAAGACGCGCACGCAGCGGCTCGGCATCTTCACGGGCGGCTTTCAGGCGTTTCTGGATGCGTTCGCGGCGAAGCTGACTGAAGTGGGCGTGCAGATCAATCTCAACTGTCCTGTGCAGTCGATTAGCACAGAAGCCGGCAAACCTGTACTGACCATCAATGGCGAAGCGCACACGTTCGACAAGGTGCTGAAGACGACCTCGCCCAGCCTGCTGCTGCGCATGGCTCCCGCGCTGAAAGACACGCCCTATGGGCAGCAAGCAGCAGCGCTCAAGAGCATCGGCGCGCTGTGCGTGGTGCTGGCGCTCAACCAGCCGCTGTTGACCGATGGCACGTACTGGCTTAATTTGCCAGCGACGAACCCTGACAAGGCGAAGAATCCGTTCCCGTTCCTGGCGCTGGTCGAACATACCAACTGGATGGATCGTGCCAACTATGACGGCGATCATCTGGTCTACTGCGGCGATTATGTGCCTGTCGAGCATGAGTATTTCCAGATGACCGAGGCGCAGGTCATCGAGCGTTTCATCGCGGTGCTGCCGACGGTCAATCCGGCATTCAAGCCTGATTGGATACGCAAGGCGTGGGTGTTCCGCGCGCCCTATGCCCAGCCTGTGCCAGGTGTCAACCACAGCCGCAACATCCCGCCGCTGCAAACACCCCTGCCGGGCGTGTGGTGGGCGAGCATGAGCCAGGTCTATCCTTGGGATCGCGGGACGAACTTCGCCGTCGAGATTGGGCGTCGTGCGGCGCGGGAGATGATGAGTACCAGATGACCGAACAACGGGCTTAAGCCCATTGCGATGGGCTAAAGTTCTTGCAAGGGGCTGAAGTCCCTTGTTCACAACTATTTTATATTGCTTGCAAATAGTTAAGGTTATTTTGAGGTTGCTGCAAGGCGATTTATGTAGTCTGTTGGCAAGGTTGTCATCGCGATAGGTGGCGAGCATTCACACTCATTTCTGCTTAGCCGCCATGCGTTTCAGGAGGATGTATGAAGAACATTTGCGTTATTGGCACCGGGTATGTGGGATTGGTCACAGGCACCGGTTTCGCTGATCTGGGGAATCGTGTCGTCGGCGTCGATATTAACCCGGATCGTATTGAGTCGCTCAACAAAGGCATCATGCCGATTTTCGAGCCGGGTCTGGAAGAGATGGTCGAGCGCAACATGCGCGCGGGGCGTCTGAGCTTCACCAACTCGTATGAAGAAGGGTTGAAAGACGCCGAGTTTGTCTTCATCTGCGTCGGCACGCCGGAAGGTGTCGATGGCGAGGCGGACTTGAAGTATGTGCGCGCGGCGGCGGAAACTATCGCCAAGATGATGAAGCACAAGCTGATCATCATCAATAAATCGACCGTCCCGGTCGGTACGGGCGACTGGGTGTCCGAGATCGTCAAGCGTGCGCAGCCCGAACCCGTGCCGTTCGCGGTCGTGAGCTGCCCGGAATTCCTGCGCGAAGGGTCGGCGACGACCGACTTCATGCGTCCCGACCGCGCGGTCTTCGGTTCGACCGACCGTGAAGCTGCGCAAGCAGTGGCGGAACTCTACGAGCCACTGCAAGCGCCCGCCGTCATCACCGACATCCGCACGGCGGAAATGATCAAGTATGCCTCGAACGCTTTCCTCGCCACGCGCATCAGCTTCATCAACGAAATCTCGATCATGTGCGAGAAGATGGGCGCGGACGTGATGGAAGTGGCGCGCGGCATGGGGCTGGACAAGCGCATCGGGATGCACTTCCTGCAAGCGGGCGTCGGTTACGGTGGCTCCTGCTTCCCTAAGGACGTGAAGGCGCTGGCATACATGGCGGCGACGCACGGCACGCACCCGCAATTGCTGAACGCGGTGATGGAGATCAACGATTTCCAGCGCAAGCACATCCTGCTCAAGCTGATTGACGTGCTGGGGACGGTGCAGGACAAGGTGGTCGGTGTTCTCGGCATCGCCTTCAAGGAAAACACGGACGACATCCGCGAGTCCCCCGCCGTCTCGATTGCGCGCCAGCTGGTCAATCGCGGTGCGATTGTCAAGGCGTATGACCCGGTGGCGATGGAACACGGCGCACGCGCGCTGCCGCAGGTGGCGATGTGCGGCAATGCCTACGAAGTGGCGGAAGGCGCGGACGCACTGGTGATCGCGACCCCCTGGAACGAGTTCAAGAACCTGGATATGAAGCGCGTGATTGCGAGTATGCGCAGCCCGAACCTGGTGGACGGGCGCAACATGTACGACCCGGAAGAGATGTGGGCGATGGGCTTCAACTATCGCGGCGTCGGGCGCGGCTACCAGGGCAAGGGCGTGAAGCAGAACGGCAACGGTAACGGGAACGGCAGCCACTAGACCACAGCGCGCCCCCACACCGCTGACACCACTTATCATAGCGACTGTGCGCCCCTCTCCAGTTGAGAGGGGACGCAATTAAACGCAGCTTTTACCAAACGTTTTGTAAACCAGCAGGCGACAAGTACTCCACAATATAGCCAACGGGAATGACGTTCGTCAGATCAATTGAATATTGATTGCCATCGGCAGTCAACACCGCAAATTGAAGCGTTGATGACTGCGTGCCTGCTAGAAACACATACTGTGGGTAACGCCCGTTGTAGAAAATGCTGTGAACCTGTGGGATGCTTATCCCGACGACAGCTTCCCCATTTACAATGTATAGGGTTTGGGCTACATCGCCATTGTGCATCTGTCCAATGAGTGTTAATCCTGTATGGGTCACAAGTGACAGAAAGTTTCCTGTAAAGAACATCGCTTCAAAAATAGTCTCGTCCATTTGCCCTGTAACCAAATCGTGCGAGACAATAATCGTCGGGCGTGGCGCATCTCCGAGTGGAATATTCTGCCATTGATAAACCAATATATCGCTGCCATCAAAGCCAAAGACAACGGGAAATCCAAAGAAAAGCGATGCTGATTGGATGATGCTGCTGGCATTTGATTGCACATCGTAAACACTTAAGGTGGTAGTACACCCTTGAAAACACGCTTTGCTTGAGTAAGCAAGTTTTTGCCCATCTAAAGACCAAATTGGATATTCAGCAGAATCAATTTGAGTGATGGGAGCAAATGGGTCATTTAAGTCAAGAATGATGACAGTTGCGAGGGTTGTGACATCATAGAAACGATCCCAGAACGCTTTTACACCAACTGCAATTTTGTGATTGGTTGGATTAAATGCAATATCGACAACTCGTGTCATATCTGGAGGAAAGCAACCGACATAGGTTGAAATAAGCTGATCGCTACAGTCTAGCCGCCAAATCTCAATCTCGTCATTCATCCTAACGTCGAGAATGGACAGGCGAGTATCACCAAAGCAATACACCGAGTAACTTGAAATACACAATTGTCTGTACGTCTGTATCAATAATTGATTAGCGTCGATCTGCCACACGCCCAAAATCATCTGTTTTACAGGGGGATTACCTGGATCAATGGCAAATACTCCCTCACACGCTCCCAGAAAGCCGCGCACTTCCCTTTCCGACAACATTTCGGTCACAGGCAGGAGACTAACTGCTGACAGATGGTAAATCAATTGCGGAGCGTCGGCATCTACTTTCCAGATAACATACAAAGACTCAGATTCGCTATAACCGATAGCATAAAACGGTTCTAATGTCAGCCCAGACTTGACATCCTGCCCACAAGCTACCAGGCTTAGAGATAGCAAAAGCCAAACCAAAACAGTTCTAGACATTGCTTCCCCCTTACTCTGTCTTCCTGACTCTACCCAACTCCACGCCCCGCTACCCAACGCCTGCCCACCGCACACCCTATTCATGACCACCCCAACCCACACCTTGCCACACACGCCCCCGCGCGGGTATAGTTGCAGCATAATCGTTATCGCGTTACGAGGACTTCATGCTTCGCAGTTTCACAGATCGCGTGCTGGGGGGGGTATGTGGCGGAATCGCAACGGCGCTGCGCGTCAATGCCTGGATCGTGCGCGCCGTCTTCATCGTGCTGGCAATCGCCAGCGTGGGTGCATTCGCCGCACTCTACCTCATCCTGTGGTGGGTCATGCCTCAAGAGTCGTTCACCAGTCGCAGGCGCGGCGGGTTGCCGCTGATCCTGCTGCTCGTCCTCGCTGCGCTGACGGTCGCGCTCTGGCTGGGGCGTGATGCCGCGTGGCTGCGTGCGCCCGGCGGCGAGTCGCTCTATCTGCCGCTGCTGGCGCTCGTCCTCGCGCTCGTCTTCTTCCTGCGACAGGTAAGGGCATAACCATGCGTCTGCAACGCCGAACCGCGCCGATCTGGGGTATCATCCTGCTGGGGCTCGCCGCGCTCTTGATGGCGCGGGCGCTTGGCGCAGTCCCCGATGGCTTGTTTGATCTCATCCTGCGCGCCTGGCCCGCCCTGCTTGTGCTGGCGGGTCTGCTCATCCTCCTGCGCGACCGACTGCCATTGAGCGGCTTGATCGCACTTATCTTGAGTATCGCGCTGGTGGTCGGCATCGGCGTCTATGCCTTCAA
>Ga0224723_1000705_pt1 | contig 22028 bp, 21 predicted proteins | sample Balambano_FR2_Me_FD_161647 | JGI IMG/M metagenome (GOLD analysis project Ga0224723, IMG submission 161647) | Freshwater sediment microbial communities from Lake Towuti, South Sulawesi, Indonesia - Balambano_FR2_MetaG | ecosystem: Environmental > Aquatic > Freshwater > Lake > Sediment | place... | reverse complement strand
GTGTGCCAATACGCTTTTCCCTGATTTCGCAACTGTCATGGCGTTGGTTGCTCAACTACTGCGCCAACAAAATGACTTGTCTCATGCACATCGTTTCGCTTTTTCAAAACTTGACCTTTAATCTACTCTGGCTGAGAATATGCTCAAACAGCGATTGGCGCAGGTTTTCCAGCGCCTTTTGCCCCACCGTTTGCAGCAGGTAGGTATAGGCGAAGCGCAGCCCAAACACAACGAAGATGGAGACGAAAAACACGATGCCGTATGGAATCAGCCCGGCAACATCTCCCTCTGTTATAGGTCCATCCACTGACTGCTGGATCAGGTACGGCGGCAGCAAGGATAAAAGGCTAACTCCAATCAACATCAGAAAGACGAGTATGATTTGCAACCGGTATGGAGCAAGAATTTTTCCGAGCATCCAGACGAGATAACGATCTGAAATCTGGCTGCTCTCAGTATCGGCGCGGCTTTCCAGTGAAGTTACACGCGCTGTATCTTGTACGTTAGCGGGTGACGGATTTGAACGTTTCATCGTCCCCCCGCAGTTCGCGTTCAACCATGCGGGCGTACTGACCACCCCGCGCTATCAACTGCTCATGCGTCCCCTGATCAACAATGCGCCCCTTGTCCATGAAGACGATGATATCAGCATCTTTTACCGTAGCGATTCGATGAGCAATGATCAGGCTGGTACGGCTGCGAAGGACGGAGCGTAAGTCTGCCAGAATATCCGCCGCCGTATGTGTGTCCACGCTCGAAAGGGCATCATCCAGTACAAGGATAGCCGGGTCGCGGATGATGGCACGGGCAATGGCGACACGCTGTTTCTGCCCGCCGGAGAGCATGACGCCTTTTTCCCCTACCATCGTCTCCATGCCATACGGCAGTTGCGGCAGGTCATTACCCAGGCGCGATATCTGTACTGCGCTGGCAACCGAGTCATAGTCGGTTTCCGTTTTGCCCATCCGTAGATTAGCTTCAAGCGTCTGGCTGAAAAGAAAGGTCGTTTGCGGCACAAAGGCAAGGGCTTCGCGCAGCGCTCCAAGATCATAATCCCGGACATCTACGTCCCCGATTTTAACCTGCCCGTGCGTTGGATCGTAGACTCGTGCCAACAGGCTGACGAGCAGGGTTTTGCCGCAGCCCGTCGCGCCGACAAAGGCGACTACTTTCCCCGCAGGGAAGGTCAGCGAGACATCATCCAAAACCGCTGTGCCATCCAGCTTGAGACTGACATGCTCAAACGAAATATCCGCCTGTGATCTTGAAAAAGGCAGAGCAGTCGTGCGATTCATAATTTTCGGCGCTTGCAGTATCGGCGTCAGGCGCGTCAGCGCACCGCGTGACTGCTGGTAACGCTGATATATTGTGCCAAGCTGCAAGAGCAGACTGCTGATCATGCCCAGGTAGATCAGAAATTGCGTGAAATTTCCGATACTCAGGGTGCCAGTCGCGGTCATCACGCCGCCATACATCACAACAACGCCCATCGTAAGCTGGCTGATCATGTTTGGCAGCATTCCAACAGGCTCATTGCGCCGTTTGAAATACAACCACTGCTGGCGATAAACGCCATTTTCTTCGGCGAATTTCGCCGCCGCGCCCGTCTCTCGCCCGAAGGTCTTGATCGTCTGGATACCGCTGGTCGCGTCCTGTATAAGCGCGGACAGCACACCGCCCTGTGCCTGCACTTTCTCAAACTTCGGGGCGAGTGATAGACCCGCCAGAATTTGAAAGCTGGTGGAAACAGTCAGTACGGCAAACGCAACGAGTGTCAGCGTAAGATTGACGCTTGCCAGCAGAATGAATGTGAAAATCAGCGCGGTGGTCGCGCTGCTAAAGCGCAGCGCTGCTAACACAATCAGCCGCCAGATCATGTCAACGTCACTGTGCATTCGTGAAATCAAATCGCCAGCCGAATAGCGGTTGTAAAATGACTGATCGAGTTCGAGCAGGTGATCAAATAACGTCTGGCGAATGTCGTAATTGACGGAGTAGGAGAGATCGCCGCTAAAGTAGCGCTGTCCGTAAAAACCGATGACTGTCAGGACGCCGAAGAATATCAGCAGGAAAATATCCTGACCAAGCAGCGCCATCTGCCCTGTTTGCACATGATCCACGATCAAGCCGATGATAAACGGCTCCATTGTCACCATCAGCCCGCCAAAAACGCCACATAGAAGCGAACCGTACAGCGCCCGCTTGTGCGCCAGTACATAGCCGAATGTCCATTTGATGTTCGCTTTCGGCGCAGCTTTCTCTTGTTGGCGGGGTAATGCCTGACTGACCATCCGGGTACATCCACTACCTGCTTATTTGGTCATCTTATCAGACGGTGCTATGACCAATTCATGCCAATGATCGGATCAGTTGGTTTGAAATTCCATGCACAATTAGGCGGATCATGTGAGCGATTTACCTGCGATGAATGTTTTCAATCCTTACTGTGAACATGAATCATTACCTTGACAACATGATCCTGATAATCGGCATTCAGGGCGAAAGCGTGCGGCGCATCGGTAAGTGAGAATTGGTGCGATACAAGATCATCCAGCGGCACATCTTCCGCCAAGTGGATTGCGCGTGGATAAGTATGTTTCATTCGGCGGGACATAATGAGTGTCAACCCTTTTCGCCGCGCCGTCGAATGTTTCATCGTCATCAAGTCGTTGGAAGGAATACCAACCAGCACCACGCGCCCGCCATACCGAGCCATCTCCACCGCCTGATTGACGCTCTGATCCGCCCACGCCGCTTCAAACACAACGTCAACGCCGCGTCCTGAAGTCTGCTGATGTACGAAAGACGCCACTTCATCACCCGCCCTTTGCACATGTGTCGCGCCCCATGCCTTCGCCTTCTCCAGTCGCCAGTCAAAACAATCAAATGCAAAAATTGCAGCTGCACCACTGAGTTTTGCCAGTTGTATGATGAGTAAGCCAATCGGTCCGCAGCCTAATACTGCCACGGTGTCGGCAATTCGCAGCTTGCCCAGATCAACCGCATGGATAGCGACGCCAAACGGTTCGAGAAGCGCCGCAGTGTCATCTGTGAGGCTATCCGGTACGGGAAAACAACTTCGCGCCTCTACGCTCATAAACTCGCGTAACGCGCCATCATCCGGAAACAACCCGCAAAAGTGCAGCCGACGACATAGATTCGGATGCCCTGCTTCGCACATTTCGCAGCGCCAGCATGGAGAAGCAGGGTCTACGGCGACACGCTGCCCAACTCGAAGCGGCTGATCAAGACCATCACGGCAATCTTCGCCCAGCGCAGTTACAATCCCGGCAAATTCATGTCCAGGGATGAGTGGCTCTCTAACGCTCGTATCACCGATTCGTCCGTCAAGATACGTATGCAAATCCGAGCCGCAGATTCCGACGGAGGTAACTTTTATGCTTACTTCTCCTTTTTTGAGAGGTTGCTCTGCTGGAATCTCATCTACGCGCAGGTCACGGGCTGAATAAAGTCTGGCGGCTAACATGGCATCTCCATAGATTAGAAATCACGTTGTTAATATTTCTCTACAATTCCCTATCTGAATTTGAACAAATCTGTGTCATAATGTTGTTTGAAATGTTAGACTTTGTGAATGGTAAACAGTCGCAATTTAATACTTACTTGAGGTGATCTATACCACATGGATTGCTTTCTATCAATATCAACGGTAACGGGATTATGTTTAACACACGACATACAGAAGTTTCCTTCAATTCCCTGATAGATCAAGCTGCCAGCAAAAAGATCATATTTCTTTATCCATGGTCGGATTTTCGCAGCCTGTTTCTGGAAAAATTCTTACGCAAGGCGGAAGACGGTATACTCTATTATCTTCCCCCCAAATCCATTGCATCGCTTTCCGAAATGGTGCGTGACCTCATTCAGGAGTTTCAGTACGCCATTCCAGCATTCGGTCAACATCATATCCAGCCCCTTTTAGACTCAGCAAATGAAGCTGCGCTTGGTGAAGCACTCGCTGTTGAATTGAACCGTATCAACACGCCAATCATCTTTTTCATAGATGAAGTTGATATGACGCGGTTCAAAGAAAACACTGGCGAATTTCTCTCTGCGCTGGTCCATAAGCTGGATGCAAAACATAAGCTCGCACTCAGTTCCAACGCCTTGACGTGCGACCCGTGGAGCGGCTTTTTTGAGGCGGGTGACGCAGTTATCCTGGAAGCAGAACGGAATAAGAATGACATCTCATTCAACGTGGAAAGCAAGCCCAAACCACAGCTAGAAATCTACGGCTTTGGCAAAGGAACCGCCTTCATCAATGGCACCGAGGTCATTCAATGGGATGGAATGCTTCCTCGAACGCTGTTCTTTTATCTGATTGACACCCCACTCGTGACACGCGACGAAATCTTTCAGGACTTTTGGCCCCAACCGCAAGTCCATGTGAAGGATGCAACCGATATATTCCATGTGACCAAACACAAAGTGGGTGAGGTCATCAGCCGCCGCATGACCGATGCGACGGACTTTGAACTAACGCAGTATAAACAGGCATTCTATATCCCTAGTGACACGGTCATTCGTCATTACGATGTAGAGGTCTTTGTTGATTCGCTGGATCGCGCCGCGCATGTTGAAGAAGATCACCAGCGTGAACTCTTGTTACGACGAGCTGTCGAACTTTATACCGCGCCATTTCTCACCGCACTATCCGCAAAATGGGTGCTGCGACGCCGCGATCAGCTTGCTTATATGTACAGCGAAGCGCTGATTGATCTTGCGCGGATTTATGAGCAAACTGGCAATAATGAGGAAGCCCTCAACCTGCTATCCCGCGCCGCCTCACTGCGCCCGGAGCGAGAGGATATTCGCCGGTTACTGATCAAAATGCTCCTTCATCACAATCAGGTTAATGAGGCGCGGCGTCAATATCACCTGCTTGTAAGCGAAATATACAAGCCGTTAGGGATGAATATTCCGCTCGAGACTTTGAGCTTACGCCCGTTATTGCAACTGGATTAGGACGAGCCAGATCAACCAACCGATGACCAGCCACAGCCCGAAGCGACCATGCAGCTTGGCGGTGCGTCCCTGCGCCTGATGCAGCAGGGCAGTTTCGCGGCTGGTTGTCTCAATCTGAATTAGGCGATACGCTTCCAACAGCGTGATACCCGCAATTGCCGTCGTCGGCGGCATCACTCGCGCAAGGATCATGATCAAAACGGCAACATAAGCGCCTGTGACGAGAAAGTCATATTCCATCCGCGCAAAACGCAGCCCAAAACGCACGGCGAGTGTTCGCTTATTTGCAGCGCGATCCGCATCAATATCGCGGATATTATTCGCATGTAAAATGGCGGCGACCATAAACCCGACCGGGATACCAACAAGGACGGGTATCCAGTCAAACCGTACCGCCATCACATAATATGCGCCGAGTATCATCAACGGTCCCATAAAGATGAACACGGCAATTTCACCCAAACCATTGTAAGCAAGCGGAAACGGTCCCGCCGTATAAGTCACGACAACGAACACGCCAGCAAGACCGATCCACAACAGCAGCCATCCGCTCTGAAACAGCAGGAATAACCCGATCAGGCAGCCCCCCGCGACAGTAAGACATGCGCCAACGAGGACTTGACGCGGCGTGAGCAACCCGGCTTTGAGTATCATGCCCTGCCCTGCCTGCTTTTGATCCTCAGCGCCGCGTTTGAAGTCGTAATACTCGTTGATCAGGTTCGCGGCAATTTGTAACAGCAGCGCAGCAATTAGTGACAGAATAAATTTCGGGAGATCAAACACGCCCTGATCCAGCGCAATGACAGCCGCCAAACCCAACGGTACGTAAGTCGCCGTCAGGGTACGTGGGCGGGCAGCGCGATACCATGCTGACCATTTGGATGTAGAAGCGGATGCCGCTATCATGGGTTCTCCAAACAAAACGGGCTTTTTCACTGGCAAGGACAGCGTGAAGTGAGTACGATTAGCCACTCATGATTGAAAATGCGTTCACCACGAAAGGAATTCTCATCTCATGCGCCTGAAAATGTTGATCTTTGCGGCTGTTATTATCCTCGTTGTTGCAGCCTGTCAATCAGAGCCAAATAATCCTGTGCCGACGACCCGCCCCACCCATACAACTACACCCGAAGCAACTGCCGAAATGACCGACGAGGCAACACTGGAAGCAACTGCTGAAGCGACGGAAGAAGCCACCGCTGAAGCGACACAATCAGCGGAAGCAGCAGAATCCGCGACCGAAGAAGCCACTGTGGAAGCAACAGCCACCCCATAAAACCGTTGTCAAAATGCGGAATGTTCGGCAGGGGCTGGCATCGCGCCACCTCTGCCCTGTCTCCGTTTGAGAAACCAGTTCTTTGCCAGTGCCGCCCCTGCCAACATCAGATAAAGAAATCCTGCGGTCAAGCCAATCACTGCCCATCCACTTGTTTCCGCCGCCATCTGCTTAACAGTTGCAAACTCTGCGGCAAACGCGGTTTCGCGCCATACGGTTAGCGGCACGTCGTATTCAAGCGCCGCCAGATTCCCAAAGGCACTGTACAGGATAAAGCTGCTCAACAGCGTTACCCCTCCGATAACAGCAAGTAGAATAGGGAACAGATTCCCTCGACGCCGTTTGTTCCAGTCCCAGGCAACCAGTGCCAGAAAAATTGCGCCAATGACCATCGCTACCAGTGTGACAATGACCAGTATTTGGCTGTTCTCGCTGAACAGCGTATTCAATGCGTGCAGCGTATCAATCTGTTCGGCTGACGGCATTCGTCATCACCCCTTCGTAATGCGAAGAACCGTCTCGAACAGAACACCATTAGTCGCAATCGACTCACCTGCGGCAATCGTCGCATTGCCGCGCCAATCTGTAAATGTGCCGCCCGCCTCCGGCAAGATGACGCCAAATGGCGCACAATCCCAGATATTCATAATCGGATCGAGCATGATTTCGGCTCTGCCTGTGGCAACCAGCGCATAACCATACGAATCGCCCCACGTCCGCTGAATATACGTGGAAGCGATCAGCTGTTCAAATGCGGGCTGATGCTGGCGATAAGCAATTACATCACTGAACAATAATGTGGCGTCTTCAAGGGTACTGACTGATGAAACATTCGCCCGCCGCCCGTTCCAGTAACAGCCTTCTCCCTGTGCCGCATAAATCGTCTCATTCAGGGCGGGGAAATGCGCGATCCCAACCAGCGTGGCGGCTTCGGGCGGAGCATTCAGATCAACCAGCGCAAGCAGGCAGCCATACAGCGGCACGCCATGAATGAAGGACTTCGTGCCGTCAATCGGATCAATAATCCATGTGTAGCGCTCTGTGCCTGGCTGCTTGCCGAACTCCTCGCCAATAATTCCGTGTTCAGGAAATGCCGCCACAATGCGCTTCCGTAGGAACTGCTCCGCATTTTTATCCGCCAGCGTAACCGGCGAGTTATCGCCTTTGCGTTCCACCTCTACACCTGCCTGAAAGTATCCAAGCGTGATCCTACCTGCGCCCCACGCTGCTTCCAGCGCAAATTCAAGTAGTGAAGACAGTGATGGCGTTTGAACAGTCAATTAAACCTCAATCGGCTTGGACTTCATTGTGTCAGGGATCGGAATATCCAGCAGTTTGCACACCGTTGGCGCAATTTGTAGTTGTGACACTTTCTGAAAGCTGTTCCCGGAACCCACTCCATCAGGCGGAATCATGTAAAACGGCACATGCCGCACCTGCGATGTTGATCCACCATGTGTTGACGGATCATCGTTCATACCGTGATCGGCTGTCACGATCACGGTGTAGCCCGCTGCCAGAACGGGCGGCACAATATTGGCAATCATCACATCCTGTGCAATCGCATTCTTGCGATACTCCGTCGAATCGCCGCCGTAGCGCTCGCCGAACGCATCCATCATCATCGGGTGAATAAGCAGGTAATCCGGATAGAATTTTCGCGCCAGCATTGCGCCCGCCGCGAATACTTCTACATCGGGATACCCGTCCCCGTTGCTGCCACTCTGATAGTAAAAGCGCCCGTGCTGGATATTCAGCGTGTCATCGTCTACTTCGCGGTGATCTACCGGGTCATAAGGCACCCCGTTATACAGTTCCGAAAACCAGTAATAGGCGGAAGCGGCGGTCACCTTGCCCTGCTCACGCGCCGCGCTGAAAATGTTCGGCATATTCGACGGGCGTACAAGATAATTATTCGTAATCCCATGCACGCTGCACGGTACGCCGGTATGCACCGTTTCGTAATTCGGGCGCGACATGGTAGGCATTTCAGCAATCGCCGTATAGCGTGTCGCCAGACTGCGCTCCACAAGATGTTCAAGGTAGCCCATCTGCGCTGCGGCAACATCATCTCGCAGCGCATCACACAGAATGAGGATAACTTTAGCCATCGCCGTTAGATTTTCTCTAATGGTTCGGCGCGATTTTCAATCGTCACCTGAGGCCCGTTGGTAGGGGCTGCCCAACGCACCGCATTTGCCAGCACTCTACGGACTTGTGGATGGTAATAGGTTGGGAACGTCTCATGTCCGGGGCGAAAATAGAACACCTTGCCTTTATCCCGATACCAGCAGCAGCCGCTGCGAAAGACTTCCCCACCCGCAAACCAGCTTACGAACACCAGCGAGTCGGGTTCGGGAATACCGAACGGCTCGCCATACATTTCTTCATGCTCTATCTCAAAGTAATCGCCAATCCCATCGGCTATAGAATGAGCGGCATTTACCGTCCAGATACGTTCTTTTTCGCCGATTTCTCGCCATTTCAGGTTTCCGCTTGTCCCCATACTGCGCTTGAATATCTTGGAGAAGTGTCCTGAATGCAGCACGATCAAGCCCATGCCGTCCAGCACACGCTTATGAACACGCTCAACAACTTCATCACTCACATCGTCGTGCGCCATGTGTCCCCACCACGTCAGCACGTCCGTTTCCGCCAATACTTGCTCGGTCAGTCCATGTTCGGGCATGTCAAGCGTTGCCGTGCGAACCTCATAACCCACTTCTCGCAGCCCTTCGGCGATGGCTTCATGAATGCCTTTGGGATACACCGTTTTTACCCTGCTGTTGGTCAGTTCGTGCCGACCTTCATTCCACACGGTCACGCGAATGGGCGTCATCTGATTATCCTCTTAAGTAGGCTGATCCTGTCCTGTATTGTGCCGCATAGGTTTAGGCGCGTCCACCTCAATTTTTCGTGTTGGAGTGCGGTGAAAATAAAAACGGGAAGGTGGTTCCTTCCCGTCTCTCAGCAAAGCGATATGCCTAACTTTCGCCCAGATAAGCTTTTCGTACCAGATCATTCTTAAGGAGCGCCTCGCCCGTATCCTGCAACACGATCTCCCCCGTCTGCAAAACGTAACCCCGATGGGCAATCTCCAACGCCATGAGCGCATTCTGCTCGACCAGAAGAACCGTATTACCCGCTTCGTTAATGCGTTTGACGATCTCAAAAATCCCTTCGACCAGCACCGGCGCTAAGCCCATTGACGGTTCATCCAGCAGCAGCACAGATGGGTTGCTCATCAGCGCTCGCGCCATTGCCAGCATTTGCTGTTCGCCACCGGATAACGTGCCGCCCTTCTGGTTGATACGTTCCTTCAGGCGCGGAAACAGTACAAACATCTCTTCCATACGCTGGCTAATCTCTATGCGACTGCCCTTATTGTTCCATGCCCCAACATCGAGATTTTCGCGCACACTCAACAAGGGAAAAATCCGCCGTCCTTCTGGCACATGGGCGATCCCCAAACCCGCAATGAGATGGGTCTGAATTCCCGAAATATCCTCGCCATTGAACAAAACCCGTCCGCGTTTCGGGCGCGTGACACCGCTGATCGTCTTCAGCGTCGTGGTTTTGCCCGCGCCGTTTGCGCCAACCAGCGTTACAACCTCACCCTTGTTGACAGTGACACTAACGCCCTTCAAAGCATGAATTTGTCCGTAATAAGTATGTACCTGATCCAGTTCAAGCAGCGCTGTCATCGTTTGCCTCCGCATTGCTGCCCGTACCCGATGCCCGCTTGCCCAGATAGGCTTCGATCACCTGCGGGTTGCTGCGAATTTCATCCGGTGTGCCTTCGGCGATTTTCTGCCCGTAATCCAGCACGTCTATATGCTCACTGATTCCCATTACCACGCGCATATCGTGTTCAATCAGCACGACCGTTACGCCCACCTCATCACGGATTTTGCGAAACAGGCTCATTGCCTCTTCGCTCTCCTGTGGGTTCATGCCCGCCGTCGGTTCATCGAGCAGGATCAGTTTAGGGTCACTGGCAAGCGCACGGGCAATTTCAATCCGCCGCTGGTCGCCGTAAGGCAGATTGCGGCTGAGTTCATCCCCCTTCCCCGCCAGACCGACAAATCGCAGTAAATCCGTCGCCCGCTGGCGAACGTGTTCTTCCTGTCTGCCAAAACTCGGCGGGCGAATAATCGTTCGCCACAGAGAAATATTGAGGCGCGTGTGCATACCCACCATGACGTTTTCCAGCACAGTCATGTTTCCAAACAGGCGGATACTCTGGAACGTTCTCGAAATACCCGCCTTATTCACCTGATCCGGGCGCAGCCCGAGCAGCGACTTACCGTCAAACGTCACGGTGCCGCTGTCAGGTTTATAGATGCCTGTGAGCAGATTGAAAAACGTCGTCTTACCCGCGCCGTTTGGACCGATAATCGCGCTGATACTGTTTTCCTGTATGCCGATGCTGACATCGCGCACTGCACGAATACCGCCAAAGGACTTGACCAGATTATTGACTTCAAGGAGCATGATTACCTCTCCTCTGGCGTGGATGTATCCACCAGCACGGCATCTTCAAGCGGTTCCTCGGTTGGCAGTGCCAACGGGTCTTCCTTCTCTGCCTGCAATTCGAGCTTGCGGCTTTTCTCAGGAAGCAAGCCTGCCGGGCGGAACAGCATCATCAAAACAAGAATCAGCCCGAACACGAGCGGCTGATATTTCGCTGGTTCCAGCGCAGGGGGAATATCCAACATTCCAGCGTTACGGAAGTTGTTAAACTGCAATGACAGATTGGAAAGTGTGCTAAGGTCTACGATAGTGATGATCATTGCGCCAAGAATCACGCCTTTGATATTGCCCATACCACCAACAATCACCATTGCAAGAATAGAAATGGATTGCAGCAGAACAAAACTTTCCGGGTCAATAAAGGTCTGTTTTGACGCATAAATGACACCGATTGCCCCTGCAAACGCCGCGCCGCTGGCAAACGCAAGGAGTTTCATCCGCACCAACGGCACACCCATCGCTAGAGCAGCGACCTCATCTTCACGAATTGCCGTCCACGCCCGCCCAATGGGTGAGTCTTTCAAACGCGAACAAACCAGGATAATCACGAGCAGGGTAATGATGGCGATGACGTAAAACATCAGTTGCCCAGCGATTGCATCCGGATTGTCCACTCGAATACCAAAAGCGCTGGCTATCGTTGTTGTAAAGCCGATGGCAAAGCCAGGTAATGGCGGCGAGCCAACACCATAAAGACCCTGTGCGCCGTTCGTGAAGTTGATAGGTGAGTCGAGGTTACGCACCAACATTCGGACAACTTCACCGAAACCTAATGTGACAATTGCCAAATAGTCACCCCGCAACCGCAATACCGGTAGACCGAGCAGGATACCCACAAATGCCGCGCCAAACACGCCAATGGCGATCATGATGAAAAACGCTTCGCCGGGCAGAGTCCAGCCATTAATCATAAAAACGGTGTCCACGGGCGAAGTGAACACTGCCCACAAATACGCGCCTACAGCAAAAAAGGCGACATAACCAAGATCGAGTAATCCGGCAAAACCAACGACAATATTTAAGCCCAGCGCTAGACCAGCAAAGATACTGACCTGAATCGCAATTTCAAGATACGTTGGGTTCGCTACGCCAATGATTGGCATGATCAAGCCAAGCATGATCACCAGAAGCGCGATTTTTAGCCAGCGCGTGATATTGAGCGAAACCACAACAAGCGGTGCGATAAAGAAAATCGGCACTGCAATCATGTTTGCGAGGGGATACCAGAGGCTGGAACGATCAGTAACCTCTGCCAGAAAAACAGCGCACACAATATACGCCAGACCAACGATCAAGGCGACGCTAGGGCGATTGAGCTGATCTTTCCAGTTTGCAGCCTGTTGAGGACGCGCTGTTATGGTTGTCATGTTTCGTCCTCCTTAAACCTTCTCGTCCACACGTTCGCCCAACAAACCGCTTGGGCGGAAAATCAGAACCGCAATCAAAATTCCAAAAGTGATGATGTCTGTATAGCGAATTCCAACTGCGGGGAAGTAAACGAGTATCCCGTTCAGGAAAGACTCAATCATCCCAATCAGAATACCTCCCAACAGCGCCCCGGTTATGTTGCCTATGCCACCCAGCACCGCCGCCGTGAATGCTTTCAAGCCTGGAAAGAAGCCAATATACGGCGTGACATTGCCGACGTTTAAGCCAAACAACGCTCCCGCTGCGCCGCCAAATGCCCCGCCGATGAAAAACGTCAATGAAATCATTAGATTCACCGGAATACCCATCAAACCCGCTGTCGTCTGATCCATCGAGATAGCGCGAATGCCACGTCCAGATTTCGTCCCATTAACGAAATAATTCAGCGCTAAGAGCATAATAATCGCCGCAATGATGATAATCACTGAGGTCGTACGAACGCGCACATCATACTCGCCAAACGTCAGGGTCAAAATCGGATTTCGAATCCAGTCAAGGTCCCGCGTTGGATACGTCAGATTAAAGTCGTTAATCGTTAAGGACGCAATCGCTCGCACCACATCCTGCAAAATATAGGAAATACCGATTGCAGTAATCAGGGGAACCAGGCGCGGCGCACGTCTCAGTGGCTTGTAGGCAACACGCTCAATGCCAACTGCCAGCAAGCCACTCAACACAGCCGAGAGCGCAACCGTCACCACGACAAGCAGAATGGGATTCCAGCCTTCAAGCCCACCCAGCGAGCCGATAAAGCTCAAAATAGCGAATGCTGAGACCGAACCAACCATAAAGATTTCGCTGTGTGCAAAATTGATAAATTTCAGAACACCATAGACTAGCGTATAACCCAGCGCGATCATCGCGTAAACGAAACCAATGCTGATACCACTAATGATCATGCCCGGAAGCTGGCGGTTGAGCTGTGTAACGAGATTGATGTTTTCACGCGGTTCAGGAAAGAGGAACGCGATGACATAGGAGATGACCGTCAGCAGCAGAGCAGCGCCAACCACAAAAACAAATATTTGTCCAAGTGGAAAAATGACATATCTATATAAGGCGGTATGGGAAAAACGTATCCATGTTGGCGAAGACGTAATGGGCGAGAGCAAACCACTACGCTCTGGCATCAGTGTATCTGTACTCATAACGAACTCCAGCGATGTACAAAAAAGCGGTGGGCTGCGCGACTATGGTACACGGGTGCCGCGCAGCGCCACCGCTGCTTGCTTCAATACTGCTGTCTACGAGCCGGGTGTCGCTTCCACTTCCATCGCCATCATCTCGGCTGCATGAACTGGTGACGGAATTTCGAGAGTCGAGATTAGAGTATTGCTGCTCCACTCCTCGCCAGTCGCCGCATTCACCTGCTGCACATAGTACAGACCAATTTCCGGATCGCCGTTAATATCAAACGTAATCGAACCGGTCAGGCCTTCAAATCCCTCAGTCGCACGAACTGCTGCTGCAACGTCTGCGCGAGCAGGCATGGCACCGGCAGCTTCCGCAGCCTGGGCGATACCGGCAAGGGCAATCGCGGTTGCATCATACGCCTGTGCTGCAAATGGCTGCGGCGGTTCACCGAAAGCCTCGGTATAGTCCTCAATGAACTGCGCGGCGTTCGGGTAAATCGAAGCAGGACCGGCAACTGTCGTGTAGTATGTGCCTACGCCAGATTCACCTGCAATTCCGGCGAATTCGCTGCTGTCAAATCCATCTGGTCCCATGAACAGACCTTCATAACCCGCTGCGCGAGCCTGGCTGATGAACACTGCGGTCTGATTGTAGATGCCGCCGAAATAAACCAGGTCGGGGGCAAGCGCGAGAATCGGCTGGATGATACCCTCAAAATTCGATTCTTCTTCCGTGCCTTCGAAGCCCAGCACTGTCACGCCATCTGCGACAGCCTGTTCCTGGAAGTATTCGGCAACACCTTGACCATAGGCAGTGGTGTCGTGGAGGATATAGACTGAGCTAATGCCCAGTTCTTGTGACGCAAACACGGCACCTGTGGGACCTTGCAGATCGTCACGACCGCACACACGATTGACCGTCGGCAGGCCGCGATCTGTGACTGCGGGGTTGGTGTTCGCAGGTGATATCATCACGAGGTCATTATCGTTATATACCTCAGATGACGGGATCGCCACGCCACTGTTGAGGTGACCAATCACTGCCAGAATCGACGGATCAGCGACAATCGTCTGCGCGTTTGAAACGCCAACTTCAGGCGTCGCCTGATCGTCAAACGGCACGAACTCAACGGTGTAGCCCAAATCTTCCAGCGGGCCGGACAGTTGGCTAATCGCCAGTTCAACGCCATTACGAATGGAGATGCCCAACACCGATTGACCACCGGAGAGCGGGCTTTGCGATGCGATGCGGATAACCGTATGACCATCCGCAGCCGCAAACGAAACGCTCATCGCGCCGATGAGCGCGACCAAGCCACCAAGTGTTACCAATTTTTTCAATTTCATTTTCTTTACTCCTTGCAATAGAACCGTCGCATTACTATAACGAGGTCAAGGAATTGTTACAAGAATTGTAACAAGAGATTCGCTTTGAACCTGTGTCAATCATTGACTATAGCCAATTTTGAGAGAAGATACCTGCCTCAAGATGAATGTTTGATTAAAGCTCAAGGATTTGAAAGTGTCGAATCTGGTTCGCGGAGCAATATACGGGTTGGGGGCGGCTGCCATCTGGGGTGGGATGTACGTCGTCTCGGATATTGTCTTGCAGGTGATACCACCCTTCGCGCTTCTCACTGTGCGCCTGATTGTTTCGTCGCTGCTGCTCGGCGGCATTCTCTTTTATGCCAGGAAAAGCGCTGCCCTGCCCCGTCGTGTCCTGCTCACGGTGTTTGGCATTGGACTTGTCGGCTTCGGAGTCAGTCTTGGAGCGCAGTTTGTCGGCACAGATCGATCTACGGCTGTCAACGGCGCGTTGATCACCAGTGCCTCTCCAGCATTCATCCTGATCTTCGCGGCGCTGCTGCTGCATGAACGGCTGACACCCATTCGCATTGGCGCGGTAGCGATAGCGACGATTGGTGTGATTGTCGTCATCAACCCTGTTAACGCCGATTTTGGTTCTCAAACATTTTTCGGCGATCTCATGCTGGCATTCGCGGCGATTACGTGGGGGCTGTATTCCGTACTGGTACGCAAGATGAGTGGACAGGTGGATACGCTGGTGTTTTCATTCCTCGCGCCGCTCGGCGGTTTGCTACTGACCATTCCAGCAGGAGTCGTTGAACTTCAGTTTCGCCCGGTTGGTGACATCACACCTGCAATTATTCTTGGGGTGTTGTATCTGGGCATTATCTCGACTGCGGTTGCAATGTGGATGTGGAATCGCGCTTTTGCTCTTGTGGATGCCTCCACAGCTTCTCTCTTTTTCTTCGCACAACCGCTGGTTGGCGCGACGCTCAGCGTCCTGATACTGGGACAGGTGATTACCACGAACCTGCTGGTCGGCGGCGCGTTAATCGCGGCGGGCGTTTTGGTTTCGCTGGTTGGCGAAAAGCCGCAGCAAACCGACGCTGTATCAGCCGATTAATGCTTACCTCTGATTCAACGGATCGCGTGTATAGAAATTGTCCACTATCCTCAAAATTCCAAGTGGGTTGGAGTCTTTCAGCGCATCGGGCAACAGCGAATCAGGCATATTCTGGAAGGCTACAGGACGCATGAAGCGCTTAATCGCTGTCATGCCAACAGAAGTGGTTGCTGGCGCAGTGGTTGCCGGATACGGACCACCGTGCTGCTGCGCGTAAACGACTTCAACGCCTGTCGGAAAACCGTTCCACAACAGCCGCCCTACCTTATCACGCAGGCGATCAAATATCGGTCCTGCCAGTTCAAGATCATCGCTTTCCGCATGAACTGTGGCTGTCAGGTTGCCTTCCAAACACTCTAGCGCCTGCACAAGTTCGTCCTGGCTCTGGCAAAGAACAAACAATATCACCGCGCCAAAATGTTCCTGCTGTAATTCCGTATCGGCGATGAATGCCGCACCTGTCGTTTGCAGGACGGTATTGGGGTAGCAGTAACCGGCATTTTTTTCGAAATGTCCACCCGTCAGAAGTTTCACCATAGGTTTGTGAACCGTGTGGTTAACTGCATTTTGTAGACCCTGTTCGACCTGAGCGTTGAGAAGAACCCCAGCCTCTTTGCCCGCCATCTTTTCCGTAACATCTACAATAAATGCACGGCTTTCAGGGCTTTCAACCACGAAGACCACACCGGGATTCGTGCAGAACTGCCCTGCCCCAAGCGTCGCCGAATTGACCAATCCATCGGCTAACGTGTCCGGGCGGCTCAATAGGGCGCGTTGCAAAATCACGACCGGGTTAACGCTGCCCATTTCAGCGTAGACAGGTATTGGCTTGGGGCGGCGGCTGGCGGTGTCAAATAGCGCCCTTCCCCCACGCAGCGACCCGGTAAATCCCACCGCTTCAATCAACGGGTGCTGCACGACCATTTGCCCGACTTCAATTGAATTGCCTTGCAACAGTGAGAAGTAGCCCTTCGGAAATTCTGCCGCTTCAATCGCACGATAAATCGCCTGTGCAAACAGCTCCGACGTCGCCGGGTGCCCCGGATGTCCCTTTACAATTACCGGACAACCCGCCGACCATGCGGACGTGCTGTCGCCGCCTGCTACCGCGAACGCAAAGGGGAAATTACTTGCTGAAAAGACTGCCACGGGACCCAGCGGCACCAGCATTCGGCGAATATCCGGACGTGGTGCAGGCTGGCGTTCCAGCTGTGCCCTGTCAATTATCGCCTCAACATACGAGCCTTCACGCAGAAGTGCGGCGAAAGCGCGTAGTTGACCTGTCGTTCTCGCCCGTTCACCTGTCAAACGTGAGACGCCAAGCCCGGTTTCCCACTCAGCGGTGGTGATCAACTCATCGCCAAGCGTCTCAACCTCGTGAGCCACCATGTTCAGAAACTCGGCAAGGCGGGCTGCGGAGTAAAGACGTGTTTCCAGAAATGCGTCGCGGGCAGCGTTAGCTGCACGATGAATTTCATCCGATGTCGCATTGTGGAACTGAACGTCGCCTGCGGTTTTATGTCGAGGATTGACGCTTGTAAAAGTCTCCCCGCCCTCCACGCTGGCATTTCCTGCGATCCAGTTTGCGCCTGACGCTGGCATTATTTTTCCCTTTGCAAATCGTTACTATAATTCGTAGCGATCTTAACCATTTGCGATACAGTCTTACAACGTTTGCAGCGGCAATGCACTGGAGGCAATGATATGGGAACACGATTAGCGGGTAGAGTTGCGCTGGTGACTGGCGCTGCACGAGGAATTGGACGGGGTATCGCGCTGAAATTCGCGCTTGAAGGTGCACAAGTTGGCGTCCTTGATCTGGATGAATTGGCATGTCAGGCTGTGGTCAACGACATCGTTCTCAGCGGCGGCGAAGCACTGGCACTTGGCGCGGACATCACGAATGAGCGCGATGTGAAGGATGCCGTCAATCGCTTGCGAACCCGTTTTGGACCGGTTACCGCGCTCGTGAACAACGCCGCGATTATGCCGACCGGAACATTGCACGAAACGAGCGTCGAGGATTTTGACCGCTGTATCGCCGTGAATTTCAAAGGGTCATACCTCGTCAGTCGGGTCATCGTTCCCGGCATGTTGGAGTTAGGCAAAGGCAGCATTATTCACATGTCCAGCACGACGGGTATTCTTGGCTTGCCTGGACTTGCCGTTTACAGTGCGACAAAGGGAGCGTTGATCGCCTTAACACGGGCGATGTCTACGGACTATGCGAAGTTCGGCGTTCGCGTTAATGCGATTGCTCCCGGCACAATTGATACGCCCATGCTCCATGAATTTCTCGCCAAGCAAACTAATCAAGCGCGTCTTCGCAAGGAGTTTGATGAGATGCACCCCATCGGGCGGATTGGCACGATCGATGAGGTTGCTAATGTATGCGTGTTTCTAATCTCGGACGACAGCAGTTTCGTCACCGGGGCAACTTATGAAGTGGATGGTGGGTTATCCGTAAGAGGCACACAGCCACAAGACTGAAGAAAGCGATTTTCTGATGACAATTGTTCCATTCACTCTCCCTGATGAACGTATAGAGGTCTGGGCGGCGGGCGTCACCTATGAGCGCAGCCGCGCAGCAAGGCAGGAAGAAGCTGTAGACGGTGGCGATGTCTATGCCCGCGTGTACAACGCAGAGCGCCCGGAGCTATTCTTCAAAGCGCACGGTTACGAAGTTGTACCACATGGTGGCGAAGTTGGTATCCGCCGCGACTCGCAATGGAATGTACCAGAGCCGGAACTGGCTGTCGTCTTCGACGCCAAGCTGCGAGTCATCGGCTTCACGATCGGCAATGACATGAGCAGCCGTGACATTGAAGGTGAGAATCCGCTGTATCTGCCGCAGGCAAAAGTGTATACGGCGTCATGCGCTTTAGGTCCAAATTTGCTTGAGTCGAATGCGACGGAATTTCCTGATACATCGATCCATTTGAAGATTGAGCGTAACGGTGCGACCCTATTTGAAGACAACACACACACAAGCCGGTTGCGCCGATCCATTCCAGAACTGGCAGATTACCTGGGGCGCTGCAAAACATTTCCCTATGGGGTCATTCTGCTAACGGGTACTGGCATTGTGCCGCCGGCGGAATTTTCCTTGTTAGAAGGGGATAGTGTCACGATTACGATTGACGCCATCGGAACGCTGAAGAACACGGTCAGAGTCGTCTAACACTTAAATCGGTACTTTGTGTCTTTGGGTCTTTGCGCCTTTGTGATTCGCAGTCGAGGTCTTCATGAAAATAACGGCAATTGAATCCCTGCAATGGGTGGAATATCCACGCCTGATGGTAGTGCGCGTCCATACAGACAGTGGCATTATCGGCGTCGGCGAAACGGTGGACAAGATCCCCGGCGCGAAAGGCGCGTTGCACGGCACGCTTGCTCCTCTAATGCTTGGGCAGGACGGGCTCGACATCGAAGGCTTATGGCGCTTTGTGATGGATAACCTGATGTATCACGGCTTTGCCGGCGCGGAAACACGAGCGCTTTCCGCCGTCGAAGTCGCGCTCTGGGACATTATGGGCAAGCATTACAATGCGCCTCTCTACCACTTGTTGGGCGGCAAAACACGCGGGCGAATCCCTACTTACAATACCTGTATTGGTTTCGGCGCATATCAGGATTATGCAGCGTGGCAGCCGTCGCAAAACGCGGGCGATCTGGCGAAAAGTCTGTTGACTGATGGCATCAAGGCAATGAAAATCTGGTCTTTTGATCGCTTTAGCGAGGCATCGTTCGGGCAGTATATCCATCCCGACGATATTGAAGCGGGCTTGAAACCCATCCGTGAAATACGCGACGCTGTCGGCAGCGCAATGGAAATCGGAATAGAGTGTCATTTCCGCTGGAATCGTGTGAGCATTGAACGCATCGCCCGCGCCCTGGAACCATATGATATTCTGTTTCTGGAGGATGTGATCGCGGCAGTTCATCCCGAAGAAATCAAACTTTTCTCGCAGAAAACCAGCATCCCCGTCATCGGATCAGAACTGCTAATGACGCGCTGGCAGCTTCGGGAATGGATGGAAAAACATGTCGCGCAAATCCTCATGACCGATCCGGTCTGGAATGGCGGAATTGCTGAAACCCGTAAGATCGCCGCGATGGCGGAGGCGTTTGGCTTACCGCTTGTCCTGCACAATGTCGCTGGACCTTTTTGCCATGCCGCTTGTATGCACCTTGGGGCACACATCCCCAACCTGTACTTCGTCGAATCAGTTCGCGCTTTCTATCGAAGTTACTTCGGCGTCATCAGCGATTTTGTGCCGACTGTGACTGACGGGCATCTTGATGTTCCGACCGGTGCGGGACTCGGCGTCAATCTGCGCCCCGAAATGCTGGAACGCGCAGACGTGATTCGCGTTGTTTCTGAAGGGGAAGGATTAGCCGCAGGTCGCCGGGCAATGGGCGATCACTGGGCGATTGAAAAACTGCGCTGAACGAACAGCGGGAGGGGCAAGCCCCTCCCCTACAATGCCTCTATCTTACGCCGAGCAGCACTTCGAGAGTGAGTTGATCGAGACGTTCGTATCCCATGCCGCGCTTACCCAAGCCAGTTCGATCCACTGAATAGCTGCGTACCTGCTGCAATTTTTCCGCTGAAAAACCGCCGCGCCAGAATTCCGCCGCGCTATCATAGGCGTGATTTTCCTTAAGCAGCACCTGAATCTCCGCATCGGCATTCCAGCGCTGCGCCTTCTCCTTGAGAATCAGATACGTTCTCATGCAGCCCCGCGCAAAATCCTTGACGCCTTCATAATCTTCAGTGCGATAGGCATGGGCATCAAAGTGGCGGTTGCCACTGTAGCCGACATCTTCTAGAAATTTGACCAGGAAGAAATTCTGCTTGATCATCGCCGCGCCGAAACGGAAATCCTGATCGTAACGCCCAAAAAGCTGATCGTTGAGATCGATGTGAAACAGCTTGCCCGCTTCCCATGCCTGGGCAATTGCGTGCATGAAATTCAGCCCCGCCATATGTTCATGCGCGACTTCAGGATTGACCCCGACCATGTCTGGATGATCCAGCGTATAGATAAAACCAAGCATCGCCCCTGTCGTCGGGAGATACAGGTCGCTTCGTGGTTCATTCGGCTTGGCTTCGAGCGCGAACTTCAGATCATACTTCTGGCTGATGACATAATCCGCCAGAAAGTTGAGCGCTTCGCGGGTGCGTTTGATCGCGTCTGCGGGGCTTTTGCTGGCATCCGTCTCCGTGCCTTCGCGTCCTCCCCAGAAGACAAACATATTTGCGCCGAGTTCAACGCCAATATCCATCGCCTTGATGACTTTTTGCAGCGCATACGTTCGCACCCGCGCATCATTCGACGTAAACGCGCCGTCCTTGAAAATCGGATCGCTGAACAAATTTGTGGTCGCCATTGGCATTTTCAAGCCTGTCGCATGCAGCGCGGCTTTGAACTCATTGATAATCTGCCGTTCCTCGTTGGGAGTCGCGTCAATTGGAATCAGGTCGTTGTCGTGGTAATTTACGCCATACGCGCCAACATCTGCCAGAAGATGGACAATGTCCACGGCGCTGATCGGGTCACGGGTCGGCGGACCGAACGGATCGCGCCCAACATTTCCGACCGTCCAGAGTCCGAAGGTAAATTTGTGTTCTGGCTGAGGTGCATAATCCGTCATTTCAAATCCTTTCGATGGTTTGCGTGTTTTTGGGCAAACAACGCTCGTGAAGTAATGGGAGACGGATTATAACGACGATTTGCATGTGGCAACGATTGTTTGCAATGTTATCCACGGGCGATATAATTTTCCCGTTCGCTCAGTACAGGCGAACCTAAGAGAATTTGGTCTCAGGCGAACGCCCTTTTCAGGCACGTTCGAGACAATCTGTAAATTGAGTTCAGTATTTAAGGAGTTTTAGATGAGCAAGGTTACACGGATTTTTGCAGTAGCGCTTCTCGTTCTCGGTATCATGGTAGTCGGTGGTGGCGTAGTCGCTGATCAGCATGAAGGTCTCAGCTTCGCCATCGTCTCGCATGGCGGCGCAGGCAATCCGTTCTGGATCACCGTCATCAAGGGTATGGAAGATGCCTGTGCCCTGCTCGATGCAGAATGCCAGTGGCTGGCGGATGACACGTATGGGTTGGAAGCGATGGCGGGTTTCTGGGATGATGCCCTGGCGCTCGGCGTGGATGGTATTGGCACGACCGTTCCTGATGCCGACGTCATTCGCGGTGGTGTGGAAAGCGCCAATGAACTCGGT
>Ga0224723_1000704_pt1 | contig 22032 bp, 17 predicted proteins | sample Balambano_FR2_Me_FD_161647 | JGI IMG/M metagenome (GOLD analysis project Ga0224723, IMG submission 161647) | Freshwater sediment microbial communities from Lake Towuti, South Sulawesi, Indonesia - Balambano_FR2_MetaG | ecosystem: Environmental > Aquatic > Freshwater > Lake > Sediment | place... | reverse complement strand
TACCTGATCTCCAACTCACTGGGGGCGATGCCGCGCGCCGTCTATGACAAACTGCATGAGTACGCCGATACCTGGGCGACGCTGGGCGTGCGGGCGTGGGGATCGGCAGGCTGGTGGGAACTGCGCCGTACTGTCGGCGACCAGATCGCGCCGCTGATGGGCGCACCTGCTGGCAGTGTGCTGATGCACGAAAACGCCAGCATCGCCAACAGTGTGCTGATCAGCGCCCTGGATTTCAGCGATACCCGGCGCAGTAAAGTAATCGTCAGCGATCAGGATTTTCCGTCGGACGTGTATACCCTCCGACGAATGCTCCCACCCCATATGGAAATCGTGATGATCAGAAGCCGTGACGGAATCACGCTGCCGGTCGATGAACTGCTGGCCGCGATCGACGAACGTACCCGCCTGCTCTCGCTCAGCCATGTCCTGTTTCGCAGCGGCTGTATCCTGCCCGTACACGCCATCGTGGAACGCGCGCATCAGGTCGGTGCCCAGGTGCTGCTCAACGGTTATCACAGTGTCGGCGTCATCCCGGTCGATGTCACGGCGCTGAACGTCGATTTCTACATCGGCGGCACGCTCAAATGGCTGTGCGGCGGGCCGGGAGGCGTGTTTATGTACGTGCGGCCCGATCTGCTGACGACACTTGATCCCAAGATTACCGGCTGGTTCGCGCACCAGCGACCTTTTGCCTTCGATATTGACGAATTTGCGCTGCGTGAGGATGCCAACCGGCTTGCCAGCGGCACACCGGGGATCGCGTCGCTGTATGCGGTTCAGCCGGGCGTGGCGATCATCAGCCAGGTCGGCGTTAACGCGATCCGTGAGAAATCGATCCGTCAGACGGCCATGCTGATCGATCTGGCGGATACCGCCGGTTATGACGTGGTGTCGCCGCGCGCGATCGAGGATCGGGGCGGGACTGTCACCGTGCGGCCACCGCACGCTTACGAAGTCTCCCGCGAGCTGCTGGCGCGCAACATCGTGATCGATTATCGGGAAGGGGCGGGCATCCGCATCGCCCCGCACTTTTATACGACGGACGATGAAGCCCGCGCCGTGATGACCGCTGTACATGAGATTCTGACGGATGAAAGCTGGCGTCAGCATACCCCCATCCGTGAATTTGTCACGTGATAGGGGGGAAGGTGATCGGGAAGCAATTCGGTCGCTGATGTAGGGGCAGGCCCGTGCGCCTGTCCCGATAATTTGATGCGATGGCCCTGAACGCGCGTGCGAACTGGTTGACACTACCTGCCAAGTCATGCTATTCTCATCCGTTAGTGTTCCGCGCTCCATTTTTCAGGAGGCAAGCGCAAATGCAAGTGATCTTTACTCACATACCCAGCAGCGCCCACAGCGCGCTCATGCTTGCCTTCCGAGGGTTGTCGGAGCTGTAAAACCCCCGCACTAATACTGCCCGGAGTCCCCCAGCCGACAGTCACGGAAGCAGGCCCAGCGGCTCCTGCATGATTCGATCATGCCAGCGACCGCACAGAGCGCTCTGCCCCATGTGGCTGATTTTGGATTCCGGCGGTCGATCCCTTCGCAATCTTGCCCTGCGATCGTGCCTATCCTCAGCAGCCACTTTGTCCGTGGCTGTTTTTGATTCTGATGTGCTGAGGCGGGCCGCCGCTTCAGCGCCGAAAGGAGGTGACCATGCGTGTGTGTAATGTGTCCATGACCGGGATGGCTGCCAGGCCGCCGGGCCAGTCATCAGGCCAGCTCCAACAGGAGCCAATGACCCTAATCCATTGTGACACTTCAGGAGCAACCACCGTGGACATGACTCCATTGCAGGGGATCGTCTACCGGAAAAGCACAGGTATCTATCACGTCCACACCAGCCAGGGCCGCGTCGTGCCGTGCGCCATTTCCAGCCGCCTGCGCAAACGCCTGGTCTACCCGACCCGCGATCGTTCGTCGCTGCCGCACTTCCGTGTGGTGGATGTGGAAGACATTACCACTATAGACCCGGTTGCCATCGGCGATCAGGTCATCTTCACCGATGCAGGCGACGGCACAGGTCTGATCACTGAGATTCTCGCCCGACACACACAGCTAACCCGCCGCGCCGCCGGGGCGATCCCGCGTGAGCAGGTGATCGTCGCCAACGCTGACCAGATGATCGCCGTCCTGGCCGCTGCGCAGCCGTCGCCCAAAGGCCATCTGCTGGATCGTTATCTCGCCAGCGCAGAAGCGTCCGAAGTCAGCGTGATCGTGTGCCTGACCAAGATGGATCTGGTGCGCGGCAAACGGCAGGAACGTGACATCCTGACACTGGCGGGCGACTACAGCGCGATCGGTTATCGCGTCATCCTGACCAGCGCGGCCACGGGCGAAGGCGTAGAAGAACTGCGCGAGGCGCTGGCTGGAAAGCTCTCGGTGCTGATCGGCAAATCCGGCGTGGGCAAATCAACCTTATTGAACGCGATCGAGCCTGGGCTGGGGCTGCGGGTGGGCGAAGTCAATGTGCATATGGACAAGGGCCGCCACACCACCACGCATCTGGAAATGTTCCCGCTGGCAACTGGCGGCAGTATCGTCGATACACCGGGCATGAAGACCTTCGGCCTGTGGAATGTGCCGCAGGAGGAAATCCCGCTGCTGTTTCGTGAATTTCGTGAGCATCTGGGCCGGTGCAGATTCGCAGGCTGCGCCCATGATCATGAACCGGGCTGCGCGATCAAGCGGGCGGTCGAAGAGGGCTGGATCAGCGCGCCTCGCTACCAAAGCTATCTGCATCTGCGCGATCACATTTACGCCGAAGAAAAGTAAGGCCACATGAGTATGACCGCTGCAAACACCACACCCGATCTCTGGATGGAAAGTGCCCAACGCCTGGCGCATGAGGCCGCCGAGTTCCTATGCCTGGGGGCGATCGAAACCCTGATGCTCCTCAACGCGACCAACAACGCCGTGTTTCGGGCCGAGACCGCGACCGGGGTCTACACGATGCGCATCCACCGCCCTGGTTATACCACCGCCGCCGAGATCGCGTCTGAACTGGTTTTTCTGGAGGCGCTTTCACGCGAGGCTGAACTGCGCGCGCCGATCCCTGCCGGGCCGCTGTTTATCGGCAGTCTGGCGGACGGCACACCGGCTCACACAGCGGTTTTCCATTGGATCGCGGGCGAAAGCCGTTCCCCAAGGCAATTGACCCCGGATGATCTGCGTCGTGTGGGACTCTATGCCGCGCGGCTGCACCACTTCAGCCAATGTTTTTCGCCGCCGGACGGATTTACCCGCCCGCGCCGGGATTGGGACGGCTTGTTCGGTGAACGGTCGCATTACTCGGTGGGCACGGATGAGGTGTTCACCGACTCGCAGCGCGCCATCTTCGAGGCGGTCGCGGCTGAAGTGCGCCGCCGGATCGCTGCCTATGCGGATCAGGCTGATGTGCGCGGCCTGATCCACGCTGATCTGATCCCCAGGAATCTGCTGTGGCGCGATGGCGAGGTGTGCGCGATCGATTTCGACGACTGCGCCTGGGGCTATTTTCTTTATGACCTCGCGCCGTCGTTATGGTTCGCGCGCGGTGAACCCGGCTACGAAGCGGCTCGTAATGCCTTATGGGAGGGATATACGGCGGTGCGCCCACAGCCGGACGCTCGGGGCGATCTGCTGGAGGCGTTCGTCGCGGCGCGGCATGTCGCCTCCTGCCGCTGGCTGGCGGGCAACCGACATCACCCCTCAATCGCTGACCATTTCAGCGCAACCTTGAAGTCGCGGATCGAGGAGCTTCAGCACTTTCTTGATACCGGGATGCTGGCAAGCGTGGCGCAGGGAGACTGATCGTCTGTCGCCAGGGTGAGATGACTGTACAAATCTGATCGTCACAGGGAGAGATGATGACCATTCTGATCAAACCCGACTTCGCCGCGTGGTATACCGTCACCATCACGAGCGAACCGGACGCCAATTACCGCAGCTATCTGCGCCGTAAACTGCGCCCGTATACGATTGCACCGTGTCCGATAGCACCGGACGCGCAGCCGCTCGACATCAGCCTCGACGACGCCGAGGGTGATGTGATCGCCGGGGTCGCCGCCTACATCAGCAGCCGATCGCTGATCCTCGACCTGCTGTGGGTGGAGGATCATCTGCGCGGTCGTGGCTATGGCCGTCAGTTGGTGGCGCTGGCCGAACAGGAGGCCGCCCGGCGTGGCTGTACGCTTTCGCGCGTGGGCGCTGCGGAACCGGCTGCCGCGTTCTACCAGAAAATCGGTTATACACTCAGCGGACGCCTGCACAACATGGCGTCCGGCCCAATTCTCTGCTGGCTGACAAAATCACTGGCGCTGGAACTTCCGGCGCACAAGGGCCTGGCCTGAATCATGCCTTTAACACAACGCTGGGACGCTTTCCGCGTCTATATGGGGTTTGAATTTCTGACCGCCGCCGGTCTGTCCGCGATCTGGACGCTGGTTCCCATCTATCTGATCCGCGAGGTAGGGTTAGCCCCGCACGAACTCGTACTAACGGGGACGGCTCTGGAACTTTCCGCGCTGATTTTTGAAGTGCCGACCGGCGTGATCGCTGATGTGTACAGCCGCCGCTTGTCGGTGATCCTGGGCGTGCTGCTGCTGGCGATCGGCTTCGGGCTGATCAGCCTGACGCCAACCTTCGCGCTGGTGCTGCTGTCACAGGCGGTCGCAGCCGTAGGTTACTGCTGCATCAGCGGGGCGGCGCAGGCGTGGCTGGCGGATGAGATCGGTGAGGAACGGGCGGGCCGGGCGTTTATGCGCGCGCCGCATTTCGGCCAGGCCGGGACACTGATAGGCATCCTGATCGCGATCGGCGCGGGATCAATCGATATGCGCTTTGGAATTATGGTCGGGGCGGGGGTGCTGCTGGCGACGGCGATCTGGCTGGCGCTGACCATGCCGGAAACCGGTTTCAAGCCGGTTTCGCGCGATGAACGGGCCGAAATCCGCGTTGTGGGCGGAACGTTCCACGCTGGCCTGCGCACAGTGCGCGCCCATCGCACCCTGCTGACGCTGCTCGTGGTAGCCTTCGTGATCGGCGCATTCAGCGAAGGGTACGATCGCCTGTGGCAGTATCACCTGTTGAATAACTTCACGCTGCCGTTGATCGGTGAGGTGGGTGAGGTGGCCTGGATGGGGACGATCGGCATTATTTCGCTGGGAATTGGGGCGATCTTCACCGAGGCGATCCGCCGCCGGGTGGACATCCGTGATCCGCGCCGGATCGCCCGTGCCCTGATTCGCGTTAACGCCCTGCTGGTCGGCGCGCTGCTGCTGTTCGCCTTTGCGCCGACCTTTCCTCTGGCGATGATCGCCTACTGGTTGATCGGCCCTCTACGCGGCCTCAACGATCCGCTGCGGGCGGCCTGGCTCAATCAGGGCCTTGATCCCCAGGTGCGCGCCACGGTGCTGTCGATCAACGCGCAGGCCGATGCTTTTGGGCAAATCGCGGGCGGGCCGGGGATCGGGGCGGTCGGTAGTATCTTCAACGTCCGTGCGGCGCTGGCGCTCGGCGCGGTGATCCTGTCGCCGTCACTGATCCTTTATGCCCGCACGCTGAAACCGGTGTCCGCCTCGTCAGCCGCTGTGTCACAGGTTAGCGCGGGGTGAAGATAAAGAGGTGGTTCCGGCGGGAACTGCCTCTGTTTGCGATTACCGTGCGCAAAATTCACAATTCTCACAACAGAATCGCCTCAGTCCTGTGCCATAATAAACGTGTTGCTGGCTGTTGTTGATGGATCACCTACCTCATGAAACGCGGATTTAAGGCGATACTCCATGATCGAATGCGTTGATCTGACAAAGGACTTCGGCGATTTCAGGGCGGTCGATCACGTCACGCTGACGGTTCCGGCGGGCACGGTGCTGGCGCTGCTGGGGCCAAACGGCGCGGGCAAGACCACCACCGTCCGAATGCTGACGTCGATCCTGCCGCCGACTTCCGGCGCGGCGCGGATCGCTGGTTACGACGTGACTGCCCATCCCGCCCATGTGCGCGCTAGTGTGGGTGTGCTGACCGAACAGCACGGTCTGTATGAGCGCATGAAAGCCCTGGAATATCTGGATTTTTTCGGCCAGGTTTATCACATGCCCCCGGCGCTGCGCCGGCAGCAGGCCGTTGATCTGATGGAGCGATTTGGCATGAGCTTCGCGCTGGATAAGCGGCTGGGCGAATATTCCAAAGGCATGAAGCAGAAGCTGGCCCTCGTCCGCGCGCTGCTGCACAATCCCCCGGTGCTGCTGCTCGACGAACCGACTTCAGCCATGGATCCCCTCAGCGCCAAACAGGTGCGCGACGCGATCATCGAGCTTCAGCGTGAAGAACGCACTTTCATGATCACGACGCATAATCTGGCCGAGGCGCAGATGCTGGCAAACAAGATCGCCATCATCCGACGGGGGCGGATCATCGCTTACGGCACGTTCGAGGAACTGGCGCGGCAGTTCGTCGGCGATCCGGTGATGGAACTGCGCGTGGCTGGTCGTCTCAACGGCCTGGCGAACGACGTTGCTGGGTTGGTCAAAATTGAAGACAGCGGCGACGATTGGATTCGCTACCGCGCCCCACAGCCCCATACCGTTAATCCTGCCGTGGTGCGGCTGGTGGCCGGGCTGGGTGTGGATATGGTCACGCTGGCCCCGGTGACGAACACGCTCGAAGATATATACCTGCAAGTGGTGAAAGAGGATGAAGGCGATGGCCGATCTGACGACCTCCGTTAATCCCTTTGGGGCCAGCGCCGATCGATCGAACATCGGGCGTTTTGAAGCGACCTGGCGCACACTCCGCAACGCGCTGATCATCACCCGGCGTGAGGTGAACGACAGCCTGCGTGACTGGCGCATCATCTGGCCCATCATCATCCTGACATTTTTGTTTCCCTTTCTGGCGGAATTCGTCGCCGGGCAGATTTCTGGCTATGTGGAGCAGTATGGGGCAGATATTATCGCCGAGCGCACCATTCCCTTCATGCTGATGATCGTCGGCTTTTTCCCGATCTCGATCTCGCTGGTGATCGCCCTGGAAACGTTTGTCGGGGAAAAAGAGCGCCGCAGCCTGGAACCGCTCCTCAGCACACCGCTGACCAATACCGAGCTTTACATCGGTAAGACGCTCGCCGCCGTGCTGCCGCCGCTGCTCTCCAGTTTAGGCGGAATGGCGGTCTACCTGGGCACGATGCTGCTGGGCGATCTGGTCTGGCGGCCTCAGCCGGTGCTGATCCTCCAGATTTTCCTGCTCACGATCACGCAGGCGATCGTGATGGTCACGGGCAGCGTGGTCGTCTCCAGCCAGACTACCAGCACCCGCGCCGCTAATCTGCTCGCCAGCTTCATCATTATCCCGATGGCGCTGCTGGTAAACGCGGAAAGCGCCATCATGTTTATGGCGCCAGACGCCGAGTCGCCGCGTGGGATCGGCGCGCTGTGGGCGATCATCGGCGCGCTGATCGTGATCTGCATTCTGCTGCTGCGCCTGGGTAACAGCATCTTCAACCGGGAGGAACTGCTGGGGCGGGTCATTGACCGCCTGAGCATTCGCGGCCTGCTTAACCGCATCTGGAATTATGCGCGGGCGGTGGATGAAACAGGCACTCCGGCCCGATCGCTGTCTGAATTTTATCGGCGCGGGCTGCCTCTGACGCTCCGACGCCTGAAGACGCCGATCCTGCTGGTAATTGGGGTCTATCTGATCGGTTTCGCGGCAGGGTTGATCATCGGCCATCAGGAACGCTGGCGGCTGCCCCTTCCCCCGCAGGATGCGCTTGTCGCCCAGTTGGACGAGCTGAATGTAGAGATGTACTTCACCGTGCCCACGCTGGGCATGGCGATGGGTTTCATCCTGCTTCAGAATTTGCGGGTGCTGGCCTTTACCGCCGTCATGTCGATGTTTTCGTTTGGGTCGGCGGCTTTTGCCATTCCGCTGCTGACCTACGTGCTGCTGGGCTATATTCTCTCACAGATCGTCCTGGCGGATTACAACCCCCTGTTGTTTGTCGTGGGGATCGGAACACATGGCGTGATCGAGATTCCCGTCATCATCCTGGCTGGCGCGGCATCGCTGCGGCTCGGCGCGGTGATCACCCGTCCGCCCCAGGGTCAGACGGTCGGATATGCCTGGGCGGTGGCCCTGGGCGATCTGGTGAAAATTTTCCTGAGTGTCATCATCCCTGGGCTGCTGCTGGCCGCTGCGATCGAGTCGTTCATCACGCCGCGCCTGCTGCTGGCGATCCTGGGGCAGTAAGGCCGCAGCGCCTTCAGCGCACTTTTCGCATCCAGAAGCTGGATGTGAGGCGATGACGTGCCGGGTCATAACCTGGAAAGGCCCGGCGGAAGGCATCGCTTCTGTCCTTCTGAATAAAATAGCCCGGCAGAATGATCTCAAAGTGGCTGTCTCCGCCACTGAGGAATGCCTGAAGCAGATACTGTTCGTTCCAGTAATATTTCACGCGCCCGCGAAAATACACTTCAGGGTATTCGTAAGGCAGGTGAATATCGTGGATATGGACGATCACGCCCGGTTTCAGGCGCGGCAGCACGCGCAGATAGAGAAAATTCACATCGCTTGCCAGTTTGGCTACATGCGAACTGTCGATGAACAGGATGTCATTCGCGGTCAGATCAAGATATACGTCCAGCGGGACATCCTGCGCGCGGGCTGCGATCAACCGTGCCGACTCTCCGGTCAGGCGTTCCCTGAGCCACTCATGTGGGTAAGGCTCGATGCAGGTCAGGCGATAGGTGTCGTCCGGGTGATTGAGCTTCAGCGCCTCATGCGCGATCAGCGTCGAGTAACCACTGCCGACCTCAATCAGGCGGTGGGTGCTGTGCGCGCGGATCATGGAGTGCAGCAGCACGGCGGAACTGTAGCCAAAGGCCGTGTTCTGTGCAAAATACTGGCCGGGAGCCGTTGCCTGTTCCGGCCAGCGACATTCATCCGCGTAGGCGCTCAGCGTGGTCAGTGTGGCGCTAAGCAGCGCTTCATCCAGCCGCACGCCTGGCAAATCCTGCGGCGACTCAAAATAAGCGGGCGGGATCGCCTCATATTCCGGCACAGGCTGGTAGAAGTACAGCCGGATCGGCTCAAAGCCGAAGCGGCGGCAGATACCGATCCACGCGCCGGTGCGCGCCAGAAAGTAATACAGCGGCGCGGTCAGCCACACCAGTGGATAGACCACCCATTCCAGAGCCTGACGAATGATCCGGCGCATAAAGTCTTCCTCAGCAGCGGATAATCAGCGGGCCAGGCGCACATCGGCGGCACGCCTGACATCCCATCAACCGGGCACTTAGAGCAGGAATGTGCCAAACTGCCACACATCCTCGTCCGGCGGCAGCGGACGGCCAAATTTAGCAAATGGCTCGAACCGGTTTTTGAGCGGCGTCCAATCCGTCTGCACAGAAGGGCACGGCCCCAGATAGGGGTTGGCGACTTTCAGGACTTCATGATGCGGCAGATTATCCGGCACATTGAGGCCCTGGCGCGGATTATTGATCATCCAGAACACCGCGCCCAGCACGGAGGCGGCCACCTGAAGCGTGGTCGCATTCTGACCGGGCACAAGCTGGCGCGTCTCGTGGATGTCCAGTTGGGAGCCGACCCACCAGCCGTTCAGCGTGTGGCCGAGCAGCAGCACGCCGAGTTCGTCCTTGCCTTCGGTGATCTCATCCGTCATGATGCGCAGACGTGGTTGGAGTTCATAACCGTTCATCTTTAGTTCCCACAGCGACATGATCGCGGCGTCGGTCGGCATATAGGCGTAATGCACGGTCGGGCGGTAGACTGGCTGCCGGCCATCCCACACCGTCAGATAATCGCTGATCGTGAACGCCTCGCCGTGGCGCACCACCATGCCGATGATCTCCCCCATCGGAACCCACGAACGCACATAGGTGTTGATCCCCATCTGGCTCAGGCAGATCTGGTTGCCAGGGCCGTACAGATGCACATTGGCTCCTGGCGGCAGGGTGCGCTCGTGCGTCCCCCAGCCCATCTCCGCCGGCGCGATCCCTTCCTCGTGGAAGCCTGCAATCGACCACGTATTGACGAACTCGCCGACTTCCTTCGGCTGGCTGCTGATCTGCGTGTCGCGCTCGCTGATGTGGATCACTTTGACGCCCAGCGTCATCGCCAGCCGGGGATAATCGGAGTCGGCCAGGGCGCGTTCCAGCGCAGTCTGATCGTCGGCGGTCAGGCTGTGGCTGTGACCGGCGAGCGTCGTTTTGGCGATGTCTTCTAGCCCGACCTTTGTCCAATGGCTGACCAGGCCGGGGTTCGCGCCATGTTCGACCACAGCGGTCGCGCCCGGTTCCGTCCATTTTCTGACCATCTCACGCAGCGCCATGTGGCGGACGTACAGCGTGCGCTCCGTCGGCGGCACATCGACGTCATAGGGATTCCATAACTCGACCGACGTGTTGATGTACAGCACATTGTGATCATGACACCACTGCACAATATCGGTCGCGGCGATGTTCCACGCCAGATCGATCAGCAGATCGCCGCTGCCGAGATAAGTTCCCAGCACCGAGGCCATATTCTCCGGCGTGATGCGCTCCTGAACATAATTCACCCCGGCGGCCAGTGTATCGGGGATTGCTGACCGCATATCCTCGAAATCCAGAATCGTGAACTTGCTGAAGTCCATCTCCAGATGCCGCAGCAGCAGCGGTTGCAAGCACTGTGACACCGATCCACTGCCCAGCAGCAGCACGCGCCCGCCGAAGGGTATTTTCATCCCGGTCGTCCTTCCTCTCATGAATTTTGATCAGGCATTGCAAGCCGCATAGTTTAGGGCAGATTTTGCGGATTTCAACACTCACCTGAAAACGACCTGAGTTTCGAGAGGCTGGTGTTGGTCTCACAGGGGCGGATGGGCGCAATCGCGTCGGTCGCGGCCCGGCACTTAGTGCAAGTTCCGAGTAAAGAGTTATGAATTGTTGTCAGAGATTTCGTCGTATTGGTGAGTTACAGGTCAGAAAGCGCGTTTGGAACCTGTTGGGACTCAATGGATTTACTCTGATCCTGCATTAGGCACAACACGGTGCAACAAACGCGACTCAAACCTTATGGGTGGCAGATTTTCTTCGCGCTTACAATAGAAATTGCAACCCGACACGCACATCGATCTGGAGAAATCCTCTCATGACTAACATCACCGCCGCTGTCCTCGGTTTCGCCTACGACTCGCCGACCGTCGAATTCCCAGTCCGCACCGGCCCCGGCACAAACTTCGCTGCCGCTGTCTTCAGGGCGCTGAAGGGGACAACCGGACTGATCGTTCTCGACGTTCAGCCGGACGCCGACAACACCGTGAGCGATTATGGGCGCGTCTACCAGTGGATGCACCTCCAGTTCCCTGATGGTCAGACGGGCTGGATGCGCGGCCACGTGATCGGCATCCAGGGCGACTGCTCCACCTATGGGTACGGCCTGGTGGCGGAGATGGTGCATGAATACACGCTGACCCGTGTTCTCGCCGCTGTCGGCGCCGCGCCGAAGGCTCCGCTAAAGGATATTGGCGCGACCGAAAAGGCTGCCACGCCTGAGCCTGTCGCCAATCCGTTCGCCGCGCTCCAGGCGCAGCCCCCCGTTGAGACCAAACCTGCCCCCTCCGCCGCGCCCGCGCAGAAGGCGGTTTCCGGTCAGCCGGTCATCGTCGTGCGTGATGATCGCCCGGCCAACCTGCGCGATCAACCCACCACGTCTGGATCAACCGTGATCGGCACGATCCCGCGCATGGAGCGCGCGCCGCTGCTTGAAGTCCGCCGCGAGGAACAGGGGCAGAAGTATCGCTGGTTCCGGGTCGATTATCAGGGCAAGCAGGGTTGGGTGCGGGAAGACCTGGTGTCTTATGAAGGGCCAACCGACGCGCTGGGTCTGCCGTCTGATCTGTATCCTGCGCCGATGGGCGATAACCGCTGGTGGGTGCGGGGCTACAATATGCGCCCCAACATCGACACTGGCACATGGGAACACAATGGCTGGGATTTCGGCGCTCAGGAAGGCGAGCCGATCTATGCCGGGCCGAAGGGAGGCACGGTGGTGCGCGTCTATGACTGCCCTAAGTGCGGGGCGTCTGGCGCCAGCGTGACCAGCGTCGGGATTCAGGTCGGCGATCCGGCGGTGTTTCACGATGAAGGCTGGGGCTGGGGCTATGGGCATTTCGTGACCGTGCGCTATACGCATGACCAGCTTCCCGCGTCCACCCAGCAGGTGCTGGCAGAACGCGGCTTCGGCGGCGGGTCGATCTTCGTCGTCTACGCGCACCTGCAAAAGCGCGCAGTTCAGGCCGGCGACACTCTGACACCCGGCCAGTTGATCGGTTCGTGCGGGAACAGCGGCAATTCCGAAGCCCCGCATCTGCACCTGGAAGTGCGCGCCTCCCGCACCGCCGACTGGACCAGCTGGTCGAAGATCGCAGACGGGATCGTAGACCCGGTGGTGCTGTTCAGCAGATAAAGCGCTCAAGCTGTGAGCGATGAGCTTTGAGCCGGGAAGGAATATTCCATACCAGGCTTATCACTCATCGCTCATGGCTCGCTGCTAAAGCCCTGCCTCGCGGCGCAGGGTCGCGGCCCGGTCGGTGCGTTCCCACGGCACATCCAGATCATCGCGCCCGAAGTGACCATAAGCGGCCACCGGGCGATAAATCGGGCGCCGCAGATCGAGATCGCGGATGATAGCCGCCGGTCGCATATCGAAGTGCGCGTTGATCAGTTCCACAATGCGGTCGTCGGAGATCACACCCGTGCCGAACGTTTCCACCGCCAGCGAGGTAGGCCGCGCCACTCCGATCGCATACGAGACCTGAAGCTCAAAGCGAGAGGCGATGCCCGCCGCGACGATGTTCTTGGCAATATAACGGGCCATATAAGCCGCGCTGCGATCGACCTTTGTCGGGTCCTTGCCGCTGAACGCGCCGCCGCCATGACGCGCCACGCCGCCGTAGGTATCCACGATGATCTTGCGACCGGTCAGCCCCGCGTCGCCCTGCGGCCCGCCGATCACAAACGCGCCGGTCGGGTTGACGAACACGCGCGTGCTGGCATCGATCATATCTGCCGGGACGACCTGGTGAATAATCTGCTCGATGACCTGCTGGCGGATATCCTGCTGGCTGATCTCCGGCGCGTGCTGCGTCGAGATCACGATCGTATCGACGCGCTTCGGCTTGCCATAAGCATATTCCACCGTCACCTGGCTTTTGGCGTCCGGGCGCAGCCACGTCAACTGGCCGGATTTACGGGCTTCCGCCAGGCGGCGCACCAGCTTGTGAGACAGCGAAACGGTCAGCGGCATCAGTTCCGGCGTTTCGTCACAGGCGAACCCGATCATCATGCCCTGATCGCCTGCGCCGATCGCCTCGATCTGCGCATCACTCATCGAGCCTTCACGGGCCTCCAGCGCGCGATCCACACCCTGGGCGATATCCGGTGACTGCTTGCCGATCGCCACGATCACGCCGCAGGTCTCCGCGTCGAAGCCATAGCTGGCGTTGGTATAACCAATCTCGGCCACCACGCGCCGCACAATATCGGGGATTTCGACATAGGTGCTGGTGGTGATCTCGCCAAAGACGATCACCAGGCCGGTCTTCGTCGCGGTCTCGCAGGCGACGCGGGCATTGGGATCATGTTGCAGAATCGCGTCCAGCACGGCGTCGGAAATCTGATCGCACATCTTGTCTGGATGGCCTTCAGACACTGACTCCGAGGTGTACAGATAATGTGGCGAGGACATAAACGTGTTTCCCGCCGCGTCTGGACGGCCCGCCGCCTGCGGGCGCACTGGGGCTGTGGTCATAGCATGTGCTCCTGAATGAACAAAAAACGCCTCTCCCGAAGAAGAGGCGCGAAAAACCAAGAGGCGAACGCTCATCTTCCAGGGTATCCCTGCATGGATTTAGCACCGTCCCGATGCTTCAGGGGTTGCTGCGGGTTCGATGGGCCATGTCCCTCCCCCGCTCATGATGAGAGTGCAAAACTGCACGTCAGGTTTTGTGTGCTGATCGGAGACTATAACACAGCCGCCCAGCAAAGATCAATGGAGTTTTTGCCCTGCCTGCTCAGCTCGACATAATGTCCCCTGAACGGATCACGTTGGCCTTCAACTGGCCGCAGCCCGCCGCGATGTCGATCCCACGGCGTACACGCACCGTGGCGCTGACGCCGAAGCTTTCCAAAATGGCGATAAAGTTCTCCGTCGCCTTGCTGGCGGAAGGACTTCCCTTATAGCCCGCCGTCGGGTTAAGCGGGATCAGGTTGACGTGACACAGCAGCCCGCTGAGCAGTTTACCGAGCGCAACAGCCTGTTCTGGCGTGTCGTTTTCCCCCGCGATCAGCGCCCACTCGAAGGTGATGCGACGGTTGGTTTTCTCCACGTAGTCGCGGCAGGCGGCCAGCAGATCATCCAGCGGCCAGCGTTTATTGACCGGCAGCAGCGCCGCGCGCTCCACATCGGTCGCCGCGTGCAGGCTGATCGCCAGCCTGACCTGCAAGCCCTCGTCGGCAAAGCGGCGGATCTGCGGGACCAGGCCAACCGTGCTGACCGTGATATGGCGCGCGCCAATACCCAGGTCGTCCATCAGGCGGCGGATGGCGGCCACCGTGTTGTCATAATTATGGAACGGCTCGCCCATCCCCATCAGCACCACGTTGGTCAGCCGGTCGCCTTCCAGCGCCAGATCACGCGCAAACCAGACCGCCTGCTCGAATATTTCGGTCACGCTCAGGTGGCGGGCGAACCCCATCTGTCCCGTGGCGCAGAAGACGCAGCCCATCGCGCAGCCGGCCTGTGTGGAGATACAGGCTGTGCGGCGATCATCGTCGTAGGGCATCAGCACCGCTTCGATCATCTGACCATCGGGCAGGCGGAACAGCCGTTTGAGTGTGCCGTCACGGCTCGACTGCTGCGAGGCGACCTCCAGCTCCCCAAGTCGGGTCTCCCGTTCCAGGCGCTCCCGCAGCGGTCTGGGCAGGTTGGTCATCGCGTCGAAGCTGTTCACGCGCTGATCGTACAGCCAGTTCCAGATTTGCCCGGCCCGGAATTTCGGTTCACCCCACGAGGCGAACAACGCATTGATCTGTTCGCGGCTCAATTCAACCAGATTGATTCGGTCATTCATCGTTTTTGCCGGGAAAATCGAATTTCCCATCTCCAGATCAGGTTCATTTACGATCGCTGCCTCAGAATACGCAGGGTGATCACCGTCACTACACCGAACGCGAAAAAGATCGCGCCGACGATCAGCGGGCCTGCCGCGACCGGGGGGGTCGTTTCATCTACGTCCTCAACCGGCGTGGGCGCCTCCACCTCCAGCGTCGGGATCACGCTGCCGGGCGGTCGTGGGGTAATGCTGGCCGCCGCGCGAGTGCGGGTCGCACGCGGGGTGATGGTGGGCAGGGGTGTGGCCGTTTGAAAGCCAGTGACCGTTGGCGTCAGCGTTGGCGTCACTGTAGCCGTGTCGGTATAGGTCGGCGTGGGCGGAAACGGCGTGTTGGTCAGCGAGGCGGTCGGTGACGGCGTGGGCGGCAGATAAGGATTGTAGCTGAAATCGGCGGCGGCCTGATCGGAGAACAGCCAGTTACGCAGGTTGGGAATCAGGGTGTCGAGCGCGCGCCCGGTTACGGCTTCATAGGAATCGACAAAAGGCTCGCCCGCCGCCAACCGCCGCAGCAGATCGGTCAGCCCGTCGATCCCGGCCAGCCGCGCCAGATAAATCACCATCGCCGCGCTCTGCGCTTCCCACAACACCGGATCGGTCGGTGTCGTCTGCTCCATTTCCGCCAGCAGCAGCAGACGGTTGGCACGGGCCGCCGACCGTGTGGTCTCATATTGCAGCCCTTTCCCGCTCGGCTGGAAAAATGTGCGGATGCCCTGTGTGAACCACGGAGGGATCGTCTCATTTGGCAGGATCGGGCCGATCAGGTCCTCAATCATGATATTGGCGACAGCAAGCTGCACATCGCGCAGCGAGCGCGACCGGGTTTGCAGCGGCACATAGCCGATTCCTGCGTAGATCGCTGCTACCAGGGCCGGATCACACGGGATCGCCGCCTCGGTGACTGGATCGCGGATCACGCCATCCGCCGGGCAGGGATCAGCCGGAATGTCCTCGCTGAACAGGATCAGGTTGTAGACCGGGTACTGCTGCGTGATCGCTGCAAGCCGCGAATAGATCGGGCGCAGCAGCCGCCGGATGTCCGCCACATCCTGATCATCGAGCGGCAGGATCAGGTTCAGCACCATATCCGGGTCGGGTTCCACGCGCCACAGGCTGCGATCATCAGTAAAAGCCACCGATCCGGGAAGCACTGCGCTGCCCGCGTCAGTCAGCACCGTCCATTGATAACGCACCTCGGTCAGGAAACCCGGCGCGTTTTCCGGCTGGATGCGCCACACATATCCCATCACAGTAAATTCATCCGCCAGCAGGCTGATCGACTGTGGCGACAGCGCCACCGAGACCGGCGGGCGATCCTGCGGTTCGATCGAGAGGTTGAGCGAGTTGATTTGGTCGATGGGCAGGTCGAGCGTCAGGTCAAAACGCACCGCCGCCGGGTAAAGCACCTGCGCCGACCAGGAACTGACGAACGCCGGAGTGTCGATCGTCGCCTCTGGTGTGGCTTCCGGCGCGGTCTCCTGCGCGCGGATGAGGCTGGTCGTCAGCGCGGCGAACAGGATGAGTATCACCTGGGCGAGTCGCTTCATGAAGATCCGCTTCCTGCTGCTATCGTGATCAGCAGCGAGAGAAAGTTGTAGCAAAAGTGCGCGATGATGGCGGCGGTGGTGCTGTAACGCTGCCGCAGCAGGCCAAACCCGATCCCCGCGATGATAATGGCGGCCAGCGCGGGGGATAGCAGCACCTGGCTGTGCAGGATGGCCCAGGCGATGGTCGTCAGAGCCAGGCCGAACACCGGCTGGAGCGCGCCTCTAAATAGGATTTCCTCACCCAGCGCAGCAGACGCGGCCAGGATCATGGCGCTGGGGAGGGTATTGAACTGATTTTGCAGATTCTCGGCGGCCTGCGTCTGTTCCTCGAGCTGCTCCTGGGTCACAAACGCCGTCACTACCAGGCCAACAACCAGGATTCCAGCGTAGATCAGCACGGTTCCACCGAGGCCCCAACTCACATCCTGCTGAGTCGGCGCGCGCAGACCGAGCCGCTGAAGCGCCTGCGGCAGCGACCGGCGGATCAGATAGCCCACGCCGAGAAAAGCCGCCGCGACTTCGATGCCGCCCTGGAAAATCGTCTCCCAGATCGAGATACCCTGCACTTCGATATTCGCTGCCAGAGCTTCAGTACCACCGGCCAGCAGAAAGATGATCACATTGGCGAGGACGACCAGGATTGTCAGCACGGCGGCGGTGATATGGACGATCGAGTCTGGCTCGAAGCGCCCGGCCCGACTGATTAGCGCCGCGAGCCGCCGGCGTACCAGCGCCGAACTGATGATGCTGAGTGTCAGCACGAATCCCACCGCAGACAGCGCCGCGCACAGCAGTGCTATTGCTTCGCTGATCACGGGCACAGGATCAGTTTCGATTTCTGGCAGAGAGGGCGCAAGCAGGGAGTTCAGGCCGAGCCACAGGAAAACGCCCGGAACAAGGTAAAGCAGTAATCGCGCGCTGACACGGCCCGCCCGCCCTGTGACCTGCTCTACATTCGCCAGATAGATTGTAACGCCAAGATACAGAATAACGCCTGCCGTGAGCAGGAAGTCCATGAAAATTTAACCCTGTTATTGTCCGCGTGCCGGACACCGCCGTCTGAGGGCTTGTGTGCCTGCGGGCTATTTTACCTGTTTTCGCCGCTGGTGTGGATTCATTGCTCCGCCCAGGGCTGTGACTGCCTCTCATATGCGGGACAGGGACGCGAGCCGTCCCCAGCGGCAGAACCACGTCCTCGGTTTTGAAGCGATAACCCGGCTCTCATACGACCCTTAATTGACTTATTGGTCGATGCGGTATATATTTTTACTTGTCAGTAGATTTTCGACCGTTACGTAATCAGATGTTACACAGGAGTACAGGTTGTGAACAGCCGCGCCATCGTCGTTGAAGATTTGCAGAAACACTATGGGGAGGTCAGGGCGGTTGATGGGGTCACATTTGACGTCAAGGCCGGGGAGATTTTTGGGTTTCTGGGGCCAAACGGGGCTGGAAAAAGCACCACCATCTCCGTGCTGACGACGCTCAGCCTGCCCACAGGCGGACGGGCAGGCGTCGGCGGGCATGATGTCGTTTCGCAGCCTGCGGAGGTGCGCCGGGTGGCCGGTGTCGCGCTTCAGGAGATTGGCCTCGACCCGCGCATGAAGTCGCTTGAACTGCTGATGATCCAGTCCCAGTTGTTTGGCCTCAGCCGCCGCGACGCTCAGAAGCGCGCTCAGGAACTCCTCGCGCTGGTCAAGCTGTCAGATGTCACCGACCGTCCGGTAGGCAAGTACAGTGGTGGAATGCGCCGCCGCCTCGACCTGGCGATGGCACTGGTTCACCAGCCGGAAATTCTGTTCCTGGACGAGCCGACCACCGGTCTTGATCCGGCCAGCCGCCGCGATGTGTGGAACGAAGTCCGCCGTCTGAATCAGGAACGCGGCATGACGATCTTTCTCACAACGCAGTATCTGGAAGAGGCTGACGAACTGGCCGACCGCATTGCGATCATTGCCGGGGGCAAAATCCGCGCTGAGGGTCAGCCTGCCGCGCTGAAGTCATCACTCGGCGGCGAGTCGATCAATCTGATCTTTGAGGCGCTGGCCGATGTGGATCGCGCCCAGCGTGAACTCTCTGCGATGGTCGATCGTGTGCAGTTGGATCGCAAGACGCTGCGCCTGTACACCAAAGATGCCGCCAACAAAATTCCCGCCGTTGTGACCCGCCTGAATGAAGTCAGCCTGCGCCCGGTGTCCCTTACGCTCACTCAACCCACTCTGGATGATGTCTTCCTTCAGGTGACTGGACAGCGTTTTGACAATACACCCGAAGAAGGCGGCGAAACCAGCGCCGCCTGATCGGCCCACACTTCATCCACATTGACCTGCAAACTCTGAGGATTTGACGAGATGACTACACTTTCGACGACTGAAATGCGCGTGCCGACCGGCGCGCTGACCGCTGGCAGCCGTCTGCCCTTCTGGCATCAGGTCACGATGATGACCTGGCGCAACGTCCGTTCCGTGCTCCGTTCCCCGGCAGAACTGATCCCGGCCATTCTGATCAGCGTGTTCTTCCTGCTGGTCTATAACTCCTCGTTTGAAAATGCCGCTGCCGAGCTGATCGCGCTGGCGGGTGTGAGCTATATCTCATTCGTGATACCCGTCTCGGTGGTCAGTTCCGCGCTGAGCGGCTCCGGTATCGCCGGGCAGAGCCTGGTGCAGGACATCGAAAGCGGTTACTTCGACAAGCTGCTGCTGACGCCGATCAGCCGCGCCGCGCTGCTGCTGGCCCCCATCTTCGCCGGGGCGATCGTCCTGGTGATCCAGACTGTGATTGTGCTGGCTGTCGGCCTGCTGCTCGGCCTGAGTTCGGCCACCGGGCTGATTGGCTACGTGTTTGTGATCTTTCTCTCGCTGATGGTCGGCCTCGGCTTCAGCGGGCTGATCATCGGCGTGGCCCTGCGCACCGGCAACGCCGCCGCGACCCAGAGCGCCAGTTTTCTGTTCTTCCCGCTGACCTTCCTCGCGCCAACCCAGGTTCCGCTGGAATATCTCTCCGGCTGGCTGCGCACGGCGGCGGAACTGAACCCGATCACCTATGTGCTGGAAGCGATGCGCGCCGCCCTGATCACCGGATGGGAGGGCGAGGTGATCGTCCGCGCGCTGCTGGCGTGCGCCGTGCTGTTCGTCGTCCCCTATATGTTCGCGCTGACCAGCCTGACCGCCCGCACGCGCCGCAAGTAATCGCCCCATCGCTATACCACGACAGCGCGCGAAGCTCCCACCCGATGGGAGTTTTTCGCGTTGGAGTTTCCATCCCATGATCAACATGCGGTGTCGATCCCGCGCTGCGCCGTTCGTCGTCTGTGTAGAAAAAGCGGAAATTCACCGCCCAGCGTTATCCAATATCAGGGGGATCAAGAACTCATGACCGGAATGCCCAATCTCAACCACGACGTGCTGCTGGGAATGCTCGACGCCACCCTCAGCGAATACGAAACCCTTCTCACGCAAATCGACATCGACAGCCCGGCTCCGGCGGCGGATCAATGGGATGCGCGTCACGTCCTCTCGCATGTGATCGGCGCGATGCAGCGTGCCCCGTTCCAGGCTGGGTTCTTTTTGACAGGCGCATCAACCGTGCCGGTCACGTTTCATGACCCCTACTGGCTGCCAGAGTATGAAAACGCGCCGCTGGACTCTTTTCGCACCGCGCTGAAGGCGGTCTTTGAAGGCAACAAGGCCGCGCTGCGTGCCATTGCCCCGCAGGATTTGTGGAAAAGCATTACGCTGCCGCAGTTCGGCGAAACCCCGCTGGCTGTGTTCCTGATGGTGGCCTATCAGCAGCACGTGAACGAGCAGCATATCCCGCAGCTTCGCGCCTTCGTCAAGGAATAGCCGCCACGACGTGACGCATCGCCGGGAGTGATGTGAGGTCGCCCCGGCGACTTTAAGGTGTCCCACATGAAAATCGCCCACTCTGGCCGCCGGAATATCACCACGTCTCCCAGGCTGGCTGCGCACCCGCTTCTTATACTGAGTTCACAGACACCGTGTGCCGCAGGCTGGCGGCGGTGCGGAACCATGATCGGTTGGAAGCGAGGTGAGAGAAATGACGCAGGAACAAGTACAGAACGGGCAGCCGAATGCACAGCCGCCTCAATCACAGGAGCAGCAGCCAGGGATCGAGTCGCAGATGCGGCCCAGGCCCCAGGCGCGCAACCGCGACTATAAGGGCAGCGGCAAGCTGGAAGGCAAAGTCGCGCTGATCACCGGCGGCGACAGCGGCATTGGCCGGGCAGTCGCCATTCTGTATGCGCGGGAAGGGGCAGATGTGGCGATTGTTTACCTCAACGAACACAGCGATGCACAGGAGACGGAGCGTCTGGTTCGGGCGGAGGGCCGCCGCTGCATTCTGATCGCCGGAGATATCGGAGATGAAACGATATGTTACGACGCGGTTCAGCAGACGGTGAACACGCTGGGCCGGCTTGACATTCTCGTTAACAACGCGGCCATGCAGTTCCCGCAGGACAGTATCGAGAAGATCACAGCCGAACAACTCGAAACCACCTTTCGTGTCAACATCTTCTCGCAGTTTTATCTGACCAAAGCCGCTATGCCTTATCTGGCAGAAGGCAGCGCGATCATCAACACCACGTCGGTGACGGCTTATAAGGGCAGCCCGCAGCTGCTCGATTATTCCTCGACCAAAGGCGCGATCGTGACCTTCACCCGGTCGCTGTCTCAGGCGCTGGTGGAAAAAGGGATTCGCGTCAACGGGGTCGCGCCGGGGCCGATCTGGACGCCGTTGATCCCCGCCTCGTTCCCGGCGGAAAAAGTGGCGGAGTTTGGCACAGATGTACCCATGGGTCGTGTTGGTCAGCCGGAAGAGGTCGCGCCGTGCTTTGTCTTCCTGGCATCAGAGGACTCGTCGTACATGACCGGGCAGATTCTGCACCCCAACGGCGGCACGATCGTGGATAGTTAAAGGCGACTGCGGGGTCGAGCAATGCCAGAATCATCGAGGGCGGCCCGATGCGGAACCACCCTCGATAATCTCTATTTGACCTGGAGGCGTTGGGCGATAGTCGCCTCGCGCCGATAATCCTTCAGCCAGCCATAGCGCAGCGGATCAGTAATGATCAGGTCATCAAGCGACGCCGTGTCGTAGTAGGTGCGCTTGCCCTCGCTGGCGAGGCGCGCGTAGCCTTCATCATCCGACCAGTTCGAGCCTCGCAGTTCGATCAGGGCCGTCAGCCGGCTTTTGGTCTGCGCGATCGATGCCTGGCGGGTTTCTATCTCACGCTGATCCTCGCGGATGCAGTGCACGAGAAAGCCGATCTCCTCATCAATGGCCGACGGATCACGTTCAACAGGGCGATCT
>Ga0224723_1000703_pt1 | contig 22069 bp, 21 predicted proteins | sample Balambano_FR2_Me_FD_161647 | JGI IMG/M metagenome (GOLD analysis project Ga0224723, IMG submission 161647) | Freshwater sediment microbial communities from Lake Towuti, South Sulawesi, Indonesia - Balambano_FR2_MetaG | ecosystem: Environmental > Aquatic > Freshwater > Lake > Sediment | place... | reverse complement strand
TCAGGCAACGGGTGTCACGCTTTGTCAGACGTAGCTTAGCCTTCTCCAAAAGCCTACGTAATCACATTGGCTTGCTGTGGAATTTTATTCACCACTACAACGCATCATTACCTCTCTAGTACTACCAAACATTTATTAAATCTATAGATAGATTAACAGATTTGGAAAAATTGTCCAATGTATAAAAACTTTTTATCCGCCTGAATTCAGCCTGAAAATGTAGCCCAGATGATTGACAGATCAAACATTTTCCTGTATCTAAGTTGGATGTTCTCTTGAAACCTACGGATTACTATCTCAACCTTGTACCTCAAACCCTGATTATTGATAAGGCGACTCGACTTCAAAACCGTGGGCGGGGCAGGGGAATGATTCGCCGCCTCCATCAATTTGGCGTGTAAACCTGCACACTTTCCTGTTCGTTAGGGTCATTACGGGAGACGAGGGCAATGGCCTCTTCTGTGCTACTTAAATTCACCGGCTGATGAGGGACGCCATTAGGGATAAAAATGAAATCTCCCTGTTTATTAATTACAGACTTAGACAGATTTTCTCCATAAAAGGTTTGCACTTCACCTTTTAACAAATAGATAGCGGTTTCAAATCCATCGTGGAAATGGGGTTCTGCCTTCGCCGCCGGGGGAATGATCACAATATTCATAGATATCCCGGTGGAGCCCGCCGTCTTTTCTGAAATACCCATATAGTTGGGTAGTTTTTGAATTGTATCAATGGTTTCTACAGGTCTGACAGTTACAATATCCTGGTCAAGATTCATTGAAACACCTCACTGATAAGTAATTGATCCAAAGCTTTAAACAGCAGGAATTGTGCATCATTTTATGCCTGGCCCTGCCATCTCCAAGGGCACGTGTTTGCCTAGCCTTATTGTGGCCTGCTTAAGTAAATCGCGCCATCGCCGCCCTTAGATTATCTGGAGTACCGATATCCAGGTAGTAGCCGTCTGCCAATACCTCGGCCTCTACCTGAAGCCCTGTCTTTAACGCTGCATGGATAACGTCTCCGATTGGTGTTTCAGCACAGGGCGGAAATTCCTTCAGTCCCTGGGGAATTTGGTCGCCAATTAAGAATTGCTGCCGTTGGGTAACAAACTGGTGCAAAAACTCGGTAAATGAGGGTTGCCAGACGGTGATTGCCCACATGTAGGGCAAATGAGTGTAGGCTGACTTCTCGTAAATCCCTCGTACTCGCCCGGTTTCTTCAAACTCAACCACACCAACCTTTTCGGGCTGGTCAGTAGGAAACAGGCCCAGCACCACGTCGGCCCTACTCTGACTGAGCCGTTGCAGCAAGGTTGAGTAGGCATCCTCTGGGCCAAACAAAATATCCGGAAAGCCCATTACTACCGTTGCCTCTTGCACAAAGGGATATGCCTGATTCAGGCTGAAGGGCACACCAAAGGGCACATGCACGGTCAGGTAAGCCAGTCGCATCCCCAAATCGGCCCCATCACCCAGGTAGTTAGGAATATCCCACTTGCCGGGCCGCAGGATGAAGAAAGCGTCATTGACCCCGGCTCGATGCATTTTTTCAAGCAGGTAGTGGCACACCACCTTGGAGCGCGGGTCAGTTTTGCCAGCCACCGTCCGAAAACCTAGCGGATATAGCTCTCTGCTCATCGGCAGGGGCGCTAGCCGGGTACCTTGCCCTGCGGCTGGAATCAGGCCGACCAAGCGCTGTGTTGCGGTCATAGAAAAAACTCCGGAAATTGCGTAGCTTTATTGTCTATAGCTTTAGCTGGAATAACCATGAGAAACTTGTGTATGCTGTAGACCGTCTTCTCCAGGAAGCATTTTCACGACCCAGGAGCACCGAGACATGACCCGAACAGTCGCAATCGCTAATCTTCACGGCTGGCTTGGCTCGCTTGCACATTATTCGCGATGCCAACGCGGGCTGATGATGCTAGCTCTGCTAACAGCAGCACTGGTGGGTATCAACGGCTTCACTCCCCCAGCTATCGCCGTTGAAAATATTCAAATCACCTACGGAGATTTAGAAGCGCCGCCCATTTCTTTAGATGACCTGGAAGAGTTTGCCCGAACTGGCATTCCCAGCCGTGACCTGCAACTGTTGCTCAACCTGCTACGCATTGACGAAGCCCAAGCCCGCGATTTGCTGGTTCAGGAAATTCCGGTAGACGTGGAGAGTTTGCGTGGGGTATCTGATAGTTTTATCGGGCAGTTTCTATGGCGGATGATTGCCACCACAATTTCCACTGATGATGAGGCTGGCGAAGCCTGGGAACTAATGCAAGATGCGGTGCTTAAAGTGGCGGCTAGCGGTCGCATCACCATCCTGGATGTACTCCGCAATTTCAACGCTACTGTACTGAGGGTAGACAGCCAGCGGGTACTGGCGATCGCGGCCCAAATTCGCCCTGAGGACATTCGTATCCTATCCTCTATTTTCCTGGACGATTGAAGCGCTACAGCAGGCCGTCTGGATTAACTCCCAGTTCTCTTAACTTGGCAGCCAGTCGGTCGGCCTGTTGTCTGGCTTGGTTCGCTTTCTGCGTAGCGGCTTCGGCCTGTTGTCTGGCTTGGTTCGCTTCCTGTGTAGCGGCTTCGGCCTGTTGTCTGGCTTGGTTCGCTTCCTGCGTAGCGGCTTCGGCCTGTTGTCTGGCTTCGTTGGTCTGTTGGATCTCCCGAATGGCCGCCTCATCGGGGGAAAGAATCAGTTCGCCATCTGCTGAGAAAAAGCGCAGTCTGTTGCCATAAATGCCCAGGTAAAGCTCTAGCTGTTGGCTCCAGATATAGCCCTGCTGGTTTGGGGTAATAGGCTCGTAGACGCCAGCAATAATCCGAAAGCCAGCGAATTCTAGGTTGTAGGGGTCAAACCAGAAATATTCAGGGGTGCGGAAAACATCTTGATAGATCTGCTTTTTTAACCCTTTGTCGATTTTGGCGGTTTTCTTAGACAACAGCTCAACAATAACGTTTGGATATTGGCCGCCCTCTTCCCAAACGACCCAGCTATTACGGGTGCGCTGTTCAGTCCCTAAAACTACAAAGAAGTCTGGACCTCTAAAGTCTTCAGATTTGCGCTGGCGCTGGCTATAGTAAATAGTCATATTGCCGCAGGCGAAATAATCTGTGCAGTCGTGCCAAACCCAATCCAAGCATTGAATCAACAGCAGCATTTGCCGCAGATGCAGTTCGGTCTCCATAGGGGGTTCATCGCTCAACCAATCCCCAGCAGGAGGAAATTGAACCTCTGGTTCATCCTGGGGCAGGTTTTGATAAATATCCGGTGAATACATCATGGCAGTGGCGTGGTAAAAATCCGGATACCTTAGTTTAGCGGCAATGGGCATAGACCCCCATATCTACATATAGGGCTTGAAAGGATGCGCTAGCCGACGGATCCTAGGGCTGCTTCCGAAGCGCCGTAACGGAATACAACAGTAGCGCAGCCCAGATGCAGCTAAAGGTCACAGCGTGGGTCGGTGTAAAAGGTTCTCCGTACAAAAACACGCCTAACAACAGCGCAATGGAAGGAGCCAGGTACTGAAAAAAGCCCAGGGTGGCCAGCGTCAGACGCTTGGCGGCATTGTTGAACCACAGCAGCGGCATTGAGGTAGCTACGCCAGCCCCCACAAACAGGAGCATAGTCGGCAGTGAACTGCCAAAATGTCCGCGGCCAGTCAGTTCTAGATAGCTCACAAAGGCCAGAGTGATTGGCGTTATCAGCAGGGTTTCTACAGCTAAACCCACTAACGGGGTCACAGGGACAACTTTGCGGAGCAGCCCGTAGAAGGCGAAGGAAATCGCCAGACCGAGGGCAATCCACGGAACCGTACCCAGTTGCCAAACGAAGTAGGCCACACCGATGGTAGCCAGGGCAACGGCAATTTGCTGACCGCGATAGAGTCGTTCCTTGAGAAAAACAAACCCCAACAGTACGGAAACCAAGGGGTTGATGTAATAACCCAGGCTGGTTTCAACCACGCGATCGCTATTCACCCCGTAGATGTACAGCCCCCAGTTAAAGCTCAATAAGCTGGCCGTTAGGAACAGAACCCCCACCTGCCTGGGAGATTTCAGCAGGGTGAGGAGATCGGGTAGTCGCCGCTGCACCAGCAGAATGCCGCAGAGGAACACTGCCGACCAGATCATGCGATGACTAAGCACTTCTACCGGTGGAATGGAGCCAAAGAATTTCCAGTAAATGGGCAGCAGACCCCAAGCGCTGTAGGCCAGCAAGGCATACATAGGGCCGGTTTTGGGGTTGGTGGAACGGTGGTTAGTAGAGGCATTAGGATGTTTCAAGGAATTCAGGTGGTGACTTAACAATTGAGGGAAAGGAGAGCACAGTGACCTAGAGTCTGCTCTGCAAAGCCAGTCCTTTAGCCCTCCAAAAGCATTTATGGTAACTACTCTTTCCGCTAGGTAGCTTGTTAAGAGCGTGTTCCATTGAACTATCCTCAGGGACAATTTTCCGATAGCCTCTTCTTGTAGCGCTAGGACAGCCAGACACTATGCTGGAATCTGGAATTAGAGAAGTTGTAATCGAAAATCAGCTCAGGCAGTTTTTGCTTGTGCTGTGTGTTTCACTGTCGGTGGCAGCGGTATCTCAAATGTTTGGCTGGTTTCGCAAAACCCCTTACACGCTCATGCTGGTGATTGTGGGGGCTTGCTTAGCCTTTTTGGATGTGCGGTTGGTCAGCCTATCGCCTGGTCTGATTTTGTCTATCTTCTTGCCACCGCTACTGTTTGAGGCGGCCTGGAACTCTGGCTGGACGGATCTTAAGCAAAAACTTATCCCCATCAGCTTATACGCCAGTCTTGGTGTAGCGGCATCGGTGGCAGGAATTGCCTTTGGTCTAACACAATTTGCAGGACTTTCGGTAGCTACAGCTTTATTAATTGGAGCCTGTCTGTCAGCAACTGATCCGGTCTCGGTTATGTCGCTGTTTAAAGAATTAGGAGTCGGTAAAACTTTATCTGCAGTAATGGAGGGCGAGAGCCTGTTCAATGATGGCACCGCTATTGTGGCCTTCAGTTTTTTGCTGGCCTTTGTCCTCGGAGAGTCTAATTTAGCTTTTCAGCCTATTCTCAAACAGCTATTAGTGGTGGTTAGCATTGGCCTAGGGGTTGGGCTTTTAATTGGTCTGGCTATTTCCTACTTAACTCAACGGCTGGAGTTGCCCTTAGTAGAGCAATCGCTCACCCTAGTTTCGGCCTATGGAGCCTACCTACTGGCAGAAGAATTAGGCGGATCTGGCGTTATTGCCACGGTGGTTACAGGCTTGGTTTTGGGTAACTATGGCTCACGGGTAGGTATGAACCCCCGCACTCGTGCCATTGTCATGGAGTTTTGGGATTTTATTGCATTTTTTGTCAACTCTATTGTGTTTTTGTTGATTGGCAACCAAATTCAATTTCAAACTCTGGCAGAAAATGCCTGGGAAATTGTCATTGCGGTTATTGCCATGACAATTTCTCGATTTCTATTCATCTACATTTTGAGCTTTTTCAGTAATCGCGTCTCGGCGTCTAAAGTTACCTTTCCAGAGCAGTTAGTACTGTGGTGGGGAGGGCTGCGAGGAGCGGTGTCTATGGCTTTGGCGCTCAGCATTCCCATTCTCTTTGCAAATCGTACAGAGATTATTGCTACAGTCTTTGGTGCCGTTTTCTTTACCTTGCTAGTTCAGGGATTGACCATTCAGCCTCTGTTGTCAAAACTGAATTTGCTGGGTGATCAGCCGATGCAACAGAAATATCAAGAAGCGATCGCTCGTCACACAGCACTTAACCGAGCGCTGGAGTATCTGCAACAGGCTGAAAAACGCCCTCAGCTTGACCCTGACTTCTACACCACCCAGACCAATCTCGTGAAAGGCGAGTTAGCCAGTATTGAACAACAAATTAATCAATTAAATGATGAATATCCTGATCTTCAGAATTTTGCTAAGGATCAACTAACGCTAGAACTACTGGCGATTGAAGCTGAAACCTACGCAGAATTAATGAAGGTTGGCCAACTCAATCAAGTGCTCTCACCTCTCCTTAGAGAATCAAAACAAGCAGGGGCCTGAGAGGTCTAGGATTGGCTAACAAAATTGTGGCAACCCTGGCTGAGGGTTGCAAGTACCAGGTGTCAGGAACAGTTGGCTGACTTATGTTGCAGAGTACTTGTCAGGCAGGCCGCCAACTTAACCAAATTAATGCAAGCCATCGTCAACAAACGGTACTATGACTGGCAGAGATAAACCAATCTCCGCCTGGCTGTATTGCTATGCCTTGTGCTGCTATGATCCCTGAAACTATTCTCCGCCTTGATGCCGTGACAAAGCGCTACACACCTAGTGCCCTACCAGCGGTGGAAGCGGTTAGCCTGACCCTGCAACACGGTGAAATTTTGGCGCTGCTGGGGCCATCCGGCTGCGGAAAAACTACGCTGCTACGCTTGATTGCCGGGTTTGAACGCCCCGATAGCGGCACCATTTATCTGGGGCAGCAGCCAGTGTGTGGAACCTATTGGCTGCCGCCAGAACGCCGGGATGTGGGTATTGTGTTCCAAGACTATGCCCTGTTTCCTCACCTAACTGTGGAAAAAAATGTGGCCTTTGGCTTGCAGCAACTGACTCGCCAAGGTGGTTTAGCCGCTAAGCAACTGCAGCAGCAAACCGCCGAAGCTATTGCCCTGGTAGGGCTAACTGGCCTGGAAAGGCGCTTTCCCCATGAGCTATCGGGAGGGCAGCAGCAGCGGGTGGCCCTGGCCAGAGCCCTTGCGCCTCGTCCCAGCCTAATTTTGCTGGATGAGCCGTTTAGCAATCTAGACGTGCAGGTGCGGCTGTATCTGCGGCAGGAAGTGCGCGACATCCTCAAGCGCGTCAACGCCTCTGGGGTGTTTGTCACCCACGACCAGGAAGAAGCCCTGGCTATTGCTGACCAGGTGACGGTTATGCAGCAGGGCCGGGTAGAGCAATCCGGCACGCCAGAGGAGATTTACACAGCTCCAGCCTCTCGCTTTACTGCCGAATTTGTGACCCAGGCTAACTTTGTGACGGCTCACCGCCAAGCCCAAGGCTGGGAGAGCGAACTGGGGTATCTGGAACTGCCTGCCCAGGCTCAAATAGGGGCAGGCGAAGTGGGTTTAACCCAGGGCATTCTCATGATTCGTCAGGAAGATTTGCATTTAGAAGTTGAGGATGACGGGCCTTTGGTAGTACGCCAGCGGCAATTTCTCGGTCGAGAGTATAAGTACTGTCTGACAACACCGGCAGGGCGATTCGTCTACGCCCGCCTGCCTGCTCATCAGCCTATTTCTGTCGGCTGTCGCGTTAGGCCAGTGATTCAGCCTCAGCAGCTCAAACTTTACCCACCGCAAGCTCAGGATTTCCCCTCCATTACGAGCTTTCCTCAAGGCTTAGGGACTTGAGTGACTTCAGGCTGTGGCTAGTCGGTGCCACGCCCCCAGTCCGGCTACGTTAACCCAGCGCATGTTAGCCGCTACCGCAGCCTGAATGCCAACATCACTATCTTCGTAAACGATGCAGCCCTCTGGTCGGCAATTCAACTGTTGGGCGGCCAGCAGAAATAAATCCGGGGCTGGTTTACCGCGGCTAACATCCTCGATTGTCACGACTGTTCGAAAGGTCTCAGTCAACCCGATAGCGAATAGGGTACGCTCCACATTCTGCCGCGACCCGCCAGAGGCTACAGCCATTGGCACCCGCCCCGCATAGGCATGAACGACTTCCGTTACCGGATAATTGGGCTGCACATCAGACAGTAGCTCAGAAAACCGCTGGCGTTTGGCACGTTCTACAGGTTTAGTTGGTAGGTGGTAGCCAAAGTCGTGATTGATCATTTCAATCAAATCCACGGTTGAAACCCCAGCCCGCTGAAAGTACCAGGTTTCCGGCAAGTGGCCACCAAAGTGGCTAACGGTTTCGGCCCAAGCTTGATAGTGAAGGGGGAGGGTATCTGCTAGGGTGCCATCGCAGTCAAAAATCAGCCCACTGAAAGGACGAGGCGGAGCCAGAGGGGACGTTACCATAGCATTTCTCCAGAGTCCAAGGTCATGATGGTAACTTTACTGAACCCAGGTTAACGCCCCTTGAGGGTTACGGTAAGTTATGCTTGAGCGATCGCATCTATCACCAGGTCAATAAACATCCCTGATTTAGTCATTGCTTTTGATTTCAATGTCCTATGAACTTAGTTGCTCGCTGTAGTCTGTCGCTGACTTCCCTGTTTTTTTTAGCTGCTCCCGTAAGCGGGACGATCGGGCCACTTCGCCCCACTAGCGAAGTAAACCCCACGCAACCCGTGCAACTGGCTCAAGAAGCCATCACAGAAACGGTGCTGTTCTTTGAAACTGACTCTAGGGCCGTGCGCATTTTTCGGCGGGGGTCAGATTTGTTTATGAATCTCTACAATAAAGCAACAGATCGGGTAGAAGTCAGGAACACACCCGCAGAACTGGTGCCCAGCACCGAAGACCAAACCGTCTACAAAAATTCCCTGGGTGAAGCCGAGCGCTTTGCCCGCATTACTATTCTCAATGAAACAGAGCTGGAAATTCGAGGCGCTAACGGGGTTTTGGTGTTGCAAGAGCCAGGGTTCAATGCGGTGGTAGGGATACCGGCTGGGCCGACTAACTTTAAGGGCAACAACTTTGCGCCGGGGACGGGGGCAATTGTCCTATCTGCTGAAGCCGCCCGGTTGCGGGCTCAGCCTCGCCTGGGCAGCGAAATTTTGGCGGCTGCCAGCCGCCGAGAAATTGTCGATGTCATCGACCGGGTAGGCAACCCTGAGGATGGCTTCATCTGGTACCAGGTCATCTATCAGGGCACCACAGGCTGGGTACGCGGCGACTTGTTACAACCTGCGTAAAGTAGTTGCAGGTGTGGGGTGAGAGCCTCTGCCAACGGGGTCTGGGGTATAGCCGTTGTAGACACGACTACAGCCGCTCATTGTGGTAAGTAGTCTCGGTCGAGGACTTGGCTAGAACTGTAGGGACACTCTAGGGGAAAGTGGCTTAGGCTCAGTCCGGTTTCGGTGGCCGCTAAATCGCGGGCTTCTTGGTAGGAATCGGCTAGGATTTGATAGAAGTTAGCCTTTAGGCTAGGACTGGTGTTTAGGGCTTCTTGCAGACGCCGCCGATGTTCTTTGAGAGTAAAACGCCAACTATTTGAGCGCTGCTCCGGTTGGTAAGCATAGTTAAGTAAATGCATGAGGACGACGATCAGGTTGCTGGTTAAAGCTCGTTTTTCGCTCTGCCCCGTGTCTTCCAGTTCTTCTAGCAGGTTGGTCAGGTCTAGCTCACCCCAACGCCCGGCTCGCAAGAGTTGGCAGGTAGCGTCTAGCCAAAGGGCATAGTCTTGCTCATAGAGTTGGGGCAGCGACCCAGTGACCGCAGCGGGTTGAGGCAACATGCTATCACCGTAAGGTGCGATATTGCCATTGTAAACGGTTGGAATGAAGGCGGCTCTCCCACTCTGGGTTTACACTAGATTCAAGGAAGGAGGTAGCGCAGGCGGTTGCGGGCTGGCCCTGGTCAGCCTGAGGAAAGTCCGGGCTCCCAAAAGACCAGACTTGCTGGGTAACGCCCAGTGCGGGTGACCGTGAGGAGAGTGCCACAGAAACATACCGCCGATGGAAAGGCAGAGAGTAGAATTGCTATTCTTCCTTTTGCTTTTCACAGGTAAGGGTGCAAGGGTGCGGTAAGAGCGCACCAGCAGCATCGAGAGGTGCTGGCTCGGTAAACCCCGGTCGGGTGCAAGGTCGTAGGGGCAAGGGTTGGTCTTTTTCCTGCCCCGCTGTTAGGTACCGCAAGAGGCGGCTGGTAACAGTCGTCCCAGATAGATAACCGCCCCCCTGTTTACAGGGGAACAGAACCCGGCTTACGTCTAGCTCCTTCCTAATTTTTATGACTGGTTCTATTCCGTCCCCCCAGCATCAGCGCTTGAAGCGGTGTTTGCAAAAGCTTGGGCTACCTGCCGACCTGGAGGTAGATTGGCAACGCCTCGACCTGGCCCTTACCCATGAGTCTGCCGACCCAACCGATAACTATGAGCAACTAGAGTTATTGGGAGACGCGGTGCTGCGCTTGGCGGCTACAGAATGTTTGCAGGAGACTTTTCCCCAGGCGTCAGTGGGGGAACTATCGGTACTCCGGGCAGGGTTAATTAGTGATCGCACGCTGGCCCAACTTGCTTCTCAGCTTGGTCTGGAGAGTTATTTGCTGACCTCACGAGCCATTAAATCGCGCGGCTTACCCACCCAGCGCCTAGCCGATGCCTTTGAAGCAGTCGCCGCTGTGCTATATCTAGAAACCCGCGACTTAAGCCTCATTCGCCCCTGGCTAGATCCCCACTGGCAGCGATTAGCCCATGCTCTGCACCAGGATCCCGTCCGCCAGAATTATAAGGATGCACTGCAACAGCTTACCCAGGCCCAAGACCGCACCTTACCTGAGTACCACACGGTAGAGAAGCGGCCCGTGGATGGCCATCCGCAGCGCTATCGCTCTGAGGTCTGGTTTCGGGCAACCTGTTGGGGTACTGGCTACGGCCCTACCAAAAAGCAGGCTGAACAGGCTGCCGCAAGGGAGGCTTATAGCCGACTTAAGCTCATTCCTAGCGTTGATCAGCATGACATCCCTACATCCCCCCATTAAGCTAGCCCTGTTTGGTTTGGGTCGGTGGGGTACCCATTTGTTGCGAAACTTGCTAGCCCTACCTGAAGCTGAAGTGGTTGCTGTTGTAGATGCCAGCCCTCACCGTTTGGCTCAAGTACGTCAGCAATTTTCCTTACCCGACAGCGTGCAAAGCTGTGAACATTGGCCAGCGGCCCTAGCCTCGGCAACGCTCGACGCAGTGGTGGTGGCCACGCCCGCCAGTACCCACTATGCCATCATCAAAGCGGCCCTGGAAAAACGCCTGCATGTGCTGAGTGAAAAACCGATGACCCTGGACAGTGCCAGTTGTGCGGCGCTGTGTCAGCTAGCAACGGCCCAAGGCCGACAGTTGGTAGTAGACCACACTTATCTGTTCCATCCGGCGGTGCAGCAAGGCTATCAGCTTTGTCAGCAACAGGAGATGGGCCACCTGCGCTACGCCTATGCCGCCCGCACCAACCTTGGCCCAGTGCGGCCTGATGTCGATGCCTTTTGGGATTTAGCCATCCACGATCTATCCATCCTGAACTACTGGCTAGGTCAACGGCCTACGCAGGTGTCGGCCTGGGGAGCGCTGTGGCTACAGCCTCAGGCTCAGCCCCACTTTCCCTCTGGGCTGCGAGATGCTGGCTGGGTGCGCTTGACCTACCCAACCCAGGTAGAGGCCACCCTGCATGTCAGTTGGTTGAATCCTGACAAGCAGCGGCGACTAGGGTTAGTGGGCGATCGCGGCACCCTAGTATTCGACGAAATGGTTCAGAATTCTCCATTAACGCTCTACCGGGGCACCCTCACTACTTCTGATACTGGCTTTGTGCCCGATGCCTTAGCCCAACAACGCCTTGCCCTTTCTACTGCTGAACCTCTGGCCTGCATGTGCCGCCACTTTCTAGATTGTGTGCAGCATAATCGGCCATCGGCCCTTTCCTCTGGCCAGGTCGCTACGGATTTAGTTCAAATTATGGAGGCGATTTCTCAGGCGGCTGAAACGGGAACTACTGTTTCGATGTGAGGTGCCAGGGGCCGGATACCGGGTTCCTAATACCTGACACCTGATACCCGATACCCACTGTCATCAATATCTATCAAGGTGCCAAACTTTTGGGAGAGGCTAACTTATATCTCTGGGGCGGTATAGTTGGAAACCCAAACCCCTAAACTTGAGTCAAATCTCAAAAGCCCCAGACCACGTAAACACATAATAAGTTTGTTTGGCCGCTTAGAACCTGTGGACTATAGATAGTAAAAGTCCTTGCTGGTTTAGCGAATTTTGCCATTTGAGTTCCTGATGGTCAAGCTCGTTGTCCTTACACACTCTAGCTATGCGTTACTCCTACTGGTTTTCTCTAGCGCTACTGACTGGCCTCAGCAGCGCTGCTCTACCGGCGTTTGCTAATCCACCCGCAACGCTACAGCCGATTCGCTCAGCCTCTATGTCCGAAATGTTAGCCGCAGACGCGCCTAGCGATGCCGAATTAGCTCAAGTGGCCGACCAAATCAACCATCGCCTTAGCCAGTCAGACGTTCCTGTCCCATCTGTTCTGGATGTGCTACACCTGCCATTTCTGGAAGACATCCTAGACGAGGAGGGGAATTTAGAGCTGCCGATGGGTTTAACCGTTTACAACACCATGGGCGATACCTCTGTCGGCTTTATGTCAGAGTTTTAGCCCCCGCTGCCGGTATACTCTAACTACCAGCAGAGGAAATCGGGATAGAGGCTTTTGGGTGTCGATCTTCGCAGCTATGTCTATATTGACAATCTTCAACCCCAGCATGCGGCCTACATGGGCACTGTAGCGCTGGGGTTTTTGCCGTTGCCGGGAGATGCGTCTTTGTGGATTGAAATTTCTCCTGGCATTGAAATCAACCGCATTCTGGACATTGGCCTTAAAGCGGCTGTAGTGCGCTCAGGCACATTAATTGTCGAACGACTTTATGGCCTGCTGGAAATTCACGCCAGCAAGCAGGGAGAGGTGCAGGCCTCCGGAAAAGCCATGCTCGATGCCCTGGGGGTGAGCTATCGCGACCGGCTAAAGCCCCGCATCATTTCCAGTCAGGTAATTCGCAACCTCGACCCGCACCACGTTCAACTCATTAACCGCAACCGCCGGGGAAATATGATTCTGGCTGGGCAAACGCTCTATGTCTTTGAGGTTGAGCCTGCGGCCTATGCCTCCCTTGCCGCCAATGAAGCCGAGAAAGCGGCTCTCATCAATATCCTGCAAATTAGCTCTGTAGGCAGTTTTGGTCGCTTATATCTGGGTGGAGAGGAGCGCGACATCTTGGCCGCACAGCAAGCGGTACTGGCCACTATGGAGGCTGTCTCCGGGCGTGACTACCTGGGTATTCACCGCAACGAGTAACCCTATGAGCAATCCGTCTTCTAATGACACCAACGGTGCCAATCCTCAGCCTAGGCCGAGCCAAAGCCCGCATCTACCGGATGAAGTGGCGGCTAAACTACCGCAACCTCCTTCACCAACCTCCACCTCTGCTGAACCTGTGACTTCTGCTGTGCGTCGAGACATTCGCCGTGCATTTTTCATCCTGCTGGGCAGCGGTCTGCTGCTCGGTGCGTTAACAGCTACTGGAGTCGTTTGGGTAATGGATCGACTCAATCTCATTGGAGTACCCGAACAACCGCAGCAAAGACCCTAGGGCTTGAGCCGGAATGGGGAGAAAACGGAGTCGCCAGCTTAACGTCTTGGCAGATCTATACCCAAAGGTAGATTTTCTCAGTCAGCAGAATGTTAAATTTCTTTAAGCGAATTCGATGGTTCTGTTCATCTAATTTCGCTAACGCCCCTTCGTAAGGAAGACGTTCTATGACTCCGAACACACTACGCATGGCTCTTGGTTTAGTTGTTCTTGGCATGGCCCCAGTAGGTCTGGCCGTTTTTGCTGAGCAGGCCCTGTCTGATTCCCACGCTTCTACTAGCGTTGAACAACCAGCCGAAGCGGCGATGACCATTGCTGACATTGCGGCTGGCAATGAGGATTTTGAAATTCTCGCAGCGGCCCTGGAAGCCGCCGATTTGGTAGAAGTGTTGAGCGATGAAAGTATCTCAGTAACTGTCTTTGCTCCTACCGACGAAGCCTTTGAAGCTTTGCCTGAGGGAGCCCTGGAGGCTTTGCTACTGCCTGAAAACCGCGACCAACTGGTGGAAGTTTTGACCTATCACGTGGTAGAAGGTGAAGTCCGCTCCGACGATTTGGTAACTGGCGAAGTTGGTACTCTGGCTGGTTCTCCAGTTGTAGTCACCGTCGAAGAGCAGGCTGTAACAGTTAACCAGGCCAATGTGTTAGCCGCCGACATTGAAGCCAGCAACGGTGTCATTCACGTGATTGATTCAGTGCTGCTGCCTATGTAGGTTCCTGAGCCAATAGCAGGTTTACTGGTTGAGTGAATAAAGGTGCCGGAGTCAGAGTGCTCTGGCACCTTTTTGGGCTTGATTAGTTCCCTAAGTCAGCCGTCTAAATGCTCACAACCATAGGAGTTGGAGTATCATCAGCAGTAATGGCCTAACTAGTTCTGCACCTGAGAAAGGGTTAAGTTAGTCGGCATAGAGCACCGCCTGAGTGTGAGTCAACACGGCTAAGAGGGCATATTGAGTAGCGATCTAATTGTGTTTATTGTTAGAGCATGAAGGATTCCACCGCAGGCGACCAAAAGCAGTTATTGCTGATCGACGACGATCCAAACCTGATTTTGCTGGTCAAAGACTATCTGGAGTTTCGGGGGTTCGAGGTTAGAACCGCGGGCAACGGTCGCGAGGCTTTAGACCTGTTAGACGGAGATGCCCCCGATATGATCATCTGCGACGTGATGATGCCGGAGATGGATGGTCATACCTTTGTCAGACATGTTAGAGAAAATCCTTCTACGGAATGGATTCCAATTTTGTTTCTGTCGGCCAAGGGGCAAAGCCAAGACCGTGTCAAGGGCCTGAACACCGGAGCCGACGTGTACATGGTGAAGCCCTTTGAACCCGAAGAACTGGTGGCTCAGGTTGAGTCATCCCTCAAGCACGCTTCCCGACTCATCAAACAGCAAATCAAAGCCGGTAGCAATCTAGCTATTCAAGTCCCATTTGACGTAGAACTGACACCAACAGAGCTTCGAGTTGTGCAGTTTGTGGCACGGGGAATGGCCAATCGTGAAATTGCCAGTGAGCTTCAGGTTAGCCAGCGTACTATTGAAAGCCACGTCAGCAATATGCTGGGTAAAACAGGGCTGCACAATCGCACTGAGTTAGCCCGCTGGGCAATGGAAAATAATAAGGCTTAGCTAACTCTCTTGCTATACTGAAAGCCATTGCTGGTGTAGCTCAGTTGGTAGAGCAGCTGATTTGTAATCAGCCGGTCGCAAGTTCGAGTCTTGTCACCAGCTTTTGGCTAGAAGACTGAGGGCAAACCGATGGCTGTCCTCGGCCTGAAGCAGGACAAACCGCATAGCGACTTCTCCAGTAATGCCACGCCCGGGTATTGTGCGGCGCAAAAACTCGACGACTTTAGCTACAAGCTGAGGCGGCTCAGTACGTGGATTGCCCATCAGTTCACATCGCCATCCTGTAGCCATCCGGCTTAAGCGGGTATCCCGGCAACCTCTTAATCCTAATGGTTCTGAGAAGATGGATGGCATCGCCGAAAGTTTTATCTGCGAATAAATAATTAACATTTTTTAACAAACTAATCGGTTAACTGGCTATTTTAGGCTGGATGGTGAGCTGCTTATTGAGTTTTGTTAATGAAGCGCATATCAGAGTTCAATTTTCTGATCAGAGTATTTCCAAAACTCCCATCGGTCAAGGGTTTTCGCAGATTGAATTATTGTTAACCTGTGCCAAGAAGCGTCAAATTGCGAGACTATAATGCTCAAGAGCAATCACCGTCCGTGCATCGGTTATACCGACAGACCCGCTAGGTCGAGGGTATAGTTCTCGATCAAGACGTTTCGATTCTCGCTTTGCCTGTCTAGAGAGAGGAGAGTCTCCATGACAACTACCCCGCGCGAGCGGGAGGCGAAGGTCAAAGTCACCGTTGATCGCGATCCGGTACCTACTTCTTTTGAGAAGTGGGCTAAGCCAGGTCACTTCGACCGGACTTTGGCCAAGGGGCCCAAAACCACTACCTGGATTTGGACCCTCCACGCCGACGCTCACGATTTCGATAGTCATACCAGTGATTTAGAAGATATTTCGCGCAAAATCTTTAGCGCTCACTTCGGTCACTTAGCCGTCATCTTTATTTGGCTCAGCGGCATGTATTTTCATGGCGCTAAGTTTTCAAACTACGAAGCCTGGATGACCAACCCCGCCGGGATTAAGCCCAGCGCTCAGGTGGTTTGGCCAATCTTCGGTCAAGAAATTCTGAACGCTGACGTGGGCGGCGGCTTCCAGGGTATTCAAATTACCTCCGGGCTGTTCCAACTCTGGCGTGCCTCCGGCTTTACCAACAGCTACCAGCTTTACTGCACTGCTATTGGCGGTTTGGTGATGGCTGGGTTAATGCTGTTTGCAGGCTGGTTCCACTACCACAAGGCTGCCCCCAAGCTGGAATGGTTCCAGAACGTGGAATCGATGATGAACCACCACCTGGCTGGGTTGCTCGGTTTGGGCTGCCTGGGCTGGGCCGGTCACCAAATCCACGTGTCTCTGCCTATCAACAAAATGCTGGATGCAGGCGTGGCCCCGCAGGATATCCCCCTGCCCCACGAATTCATCCTGAATAAGAGCCTGATGGCTGACCTCTACCCCAGCTTCGCGGAGGGACTCAAGCCCTTCTTTACCCTGAACTGGGGTGTGTATGCCGACTTCCTCACTTTTAAGGGCGGTCTGAACCCCGTCACTGGTGGTCTGTGGCTGTCGGATACGGCTCACCACCACCTGGCGCTGGCTGTGCTGTTTATTGTGGCGGGTCATATGTACCGCACCAATTGGGGCATTGGCCACAGCATGAAGGAAATTCTGGAGGGCCACAAGGGCGACCCTCTGTTATTTGGTGGCAAGGGCCACGATGGCCTGTACGAGAACCTGACCACCTCCTGGCATGCCCAGTTGGCGGTTAACCTGGCCATTCTGGGTTCCCTCACCATCATCGTGGCGCACCACATGTATGCCATGCCGCCCTATCCGTACATCGCCACGGATTACCCCACTCAACTGTCGCTGTTTACCCACCACATGTGGATTGGCGGCTTTTTGATTGTGGGGGCCGGTGCCCACGCCGCCATCTTCATGGTGCGCGACTACGACCCAGCGGTGAACATGGATAACGCGCTGGATCGGATGCTCCGCTCCCGCGATGCGATTATCTCTCACCTGAACTGGGTGTGTATTTTCCTGGGCTTCCACAGCTTTGGGCTGTACATCCATAACGACACCATGCGGGCCCTGGGCCGTCCCCAGGACATGTTCTCCGACTCCGCCATTCAGTTGCAGCCGATCTTCGCCCAGTGGGTGCAGGGGTTGCACACGGCGGCAGCGGGGTCTACGGCTCCTAACGTGCTGTCTGGGGTTAGCCCAGTGTTTGGTGGCGATGTCGTTGCCGTGGCTGGCAAAGTGGCGATGATGCCCATGACCCTCGGTACCGCCGACTTCATGGTGCACCATATCCACGCCTTCACCATCCACGTGACGGCGCTGATTCTTCTTAAGGGTGTGCTGTACGCCCGCAGTTCTCGACTAATTCCTGACAAGGGCGAACTGGGCTTCCGGTTCCCCTGCGATGGGCCAGGTCGGGGCGGCACCTGTCAGGTATCTGGTTGGGACCATGTGTTCCTCGGCCTGTTCTGGATGTACAACTCCCTATCCATCGTCATTTTCCACTTCAGCTGGAAGATGCAGTCCGACATTTGGGGTACGGTGAGCCCCGATGGCACGGTGTCCCACATCACAGGCGGCAACTTTGCCACCAGTGCAATCACCATCAACGGCTGGCTGCGAGACTTCCTGTGGGCTCAGGCTTCACAGGTGATTGGCTCCTACGGTTCGGCTCTGTCGGCCTACGGGTTGATATTCCTCGGTGCCCACTTTGTCTGGGCCTTTAGCCTCATGTTTCTGTTCAGTGGTCGCGGCTACTGGCAAGAGCTGATCGAGTCCATCGTGTGGGCTCACAACAAGCTGAAGGTGGCTCCGGCCATTCAACCCCGCGCTCTGGGCATCATTCAGGGTCGGGCAGTGGGTGTGGCTCACTACCTGCTGGGTGGAATTGCCACGACCTGGGCCTTCTTCCTGGCTCGAATTATTGCGGTAGGCTAGGTTTCTTGTCATGGAATCTCCTGGGGGAAAACCCAGGGCAGACACATTGGTCTGTCCCTACGGGTTTTCTCCTACTAACCGCACGCATGACTCAAATGTCGTACTAAATCCGTTTTGATTCATGGCCACTAAATTCCCTAAATTTAGCCAAGACTTGGCGGCTGATCCGACCACACGTCGGATTTGGTATGGGATTGCCACGGCCCACGACTTTGAAAGCCACGATGGCATGACGGAGGAAAATCTTTACCAAAAGATCTTCGCCTCCCACTTTGGTCATCTAGCCATCATCTTTCTGTGGACTTCCGGCAACCTGTTCCATGTCGCCTGGCAAGGTAACTTCGAGCAGTGGATTAAAGATCCGCTCAATGTCAAACCTATCGCCCACGCGATTTGGGATCCCCACTTCGGTCAACCTGCGGTAGATGCCTTCTCCCAGGCTGGGTCGTCTACCCCGGTGAACATCGCCTTTTCGGGGGTGTATCACTGGTGGTACACCATCGGCATGCGCACCAACACCGACCTGTATACTGGCGCGGTCTTCCTGCTGATTCTGTCGGCTATCTTCCTGTTCGCTGGCTGGCTACACCTGCAGCCCAAGTTCCGCCCCAGCCTCTCCTGGTTTAAGAATGCGGAGTCTCGCCTTAACCACCACCTGGCTGGTCTGTTTGGCGTCAGCTCTCTGGCCTGGACGGGGCACCTGGTACACGTGGCTATCCCCGAATCGCGGGGTGTTCACGTGGGTTGGGACAACTTCCTCTCCATGAAGCCCCACCCCGAAGGTCTGCTGCCCTTCTTTACTGGTAACTGGGGGGTCTATGCCCAAAACCCCGATACCTCTAGCCATATCTTTGGTACGGCCACCGGTTCGGGGTCGGCCATTCTGACCTTCCTGGGCGGGTTCCATCCTCAGACTGAGTCTCTCTGGCTGACGGATATGGCCCACCACCACCTGGCGATCGCGGTGATTTTCATCGTCGCCGGGCACATGTACCGCACCAACTTTGGGATTGGCCACAGCATCAAGGAAATCCTGAATGCCCACAATCCCCCAGCCGGTACCCCTGGCGACCTGGGTGAAGGGCACAAGGGTCTCTACGACACCTTGAACAACTCCCTGCACTTCCAGCTGGCTCTGGCCCTGGCTTCTCTGGGTGTAGTTACCTCCCTGGTGGCGCAGCACATGTATGCGCTGCCCCCCTACGCCTTTATGGCCAAGGACTACACCACTATGGCGGCTCTGTATACCCACCACCAGTACATTGCTGGCTTCATCATGGTGGGGGCCTTTGCCCACGGTGCTATCTTCCTGATTCGGGATTACGATCCCGCCGCTAACCGGAACAACGTCCTCGACCGCGTTCTGCAGCACAAGGAAGCGATCATCTCTCACCTGAGCTGGGTGTCGCTGTTCCTGGGCTTCCACACCCTCGGTCTGTACGTCCACAACGATGTGGTGGTGGCCTTTGGCACTCCCGAAAAGCAAATTCTGGTAGAGCCGGTCTTTGCCCAGTGGGTGCAGGCGGCCTCCGGTAAGCTGCTCTATGGCTTTGACACCCTGCTGTCTAACCCTGATAGCGTGACCCAGACTGCCAATGCCGTTTGGCTACCCGGCTGGTTTGAGGCCATCAACAGCAACGCTAACTCGCTGTTTCTGACCATTGGCCCCGGCGACTTCCTGGTTCACCACGCGATCGCTCTGGGTCTGCACACCACCACCTTGATCCTGGTCAAAGGTGCGCTGGATGCGCGTGGCTCTAAGCTGATGCCCGATAAGAAGGACTTCGGCTACAGCTTCCCCTGCGACGGCCCGGGTCGGGGCGGCACCTGTGACATCTCAGCGTGGGATGCCTTCTACCTGGCCATGTTTTGGATGCTCAACACCATTGGTTGGGTGACCTTCTACTGGCACTGGAAGCACCTCAGCATCTGGTCGGGTAACGTGGCGCAGTTCAACGAGTCGTCGAACTATCTGATGGGCTGGCTGCGAGATTACCTGTGGCTGAACAGCTCGCAGCTGATCAACGGCTACAACCCCTACGGCATGAATAACCTGGCGGTTTGGGCCTGGATGTTCCTCTTCGGGCACCTGGTCTGGGCGACGGGTTTCATGTTCCTGATTTCCTGGCGGGGCTACTGGCAGGAGCTGATCGAGACCATTGTGTGGGCCCACGAGCGCACTCCGCTGGCGAACCTGGTTCGCTGGAAGGACAAGCCCGTGGCCATGTCGATTGTGCAGGCTCGGGTGGTGGGTTTGGCCCACTTTACGGTGGGCTATATTCTCACCTACGCTGCCTTCCTGATTGCTTCGACCTCCAGCCGCTTCGGCTAGGTTGGGCGAGTTAGATAAACCCTTCAAACCTCCTCGGCGCAATGCTCCGGGGAGGTTTGTTATTTAAGGGTCGCAGCATTACCACTGCTATGAGAACAAGAAACCCGGTTTTTTCAAAAACCGGGTTTCTTGAGTGTCCCATATGCCCAGACCTCCACGTGAATTAAAACCTGGCTTTTGCTACCACATCACCATACGCTGCAACAACCGCGAGTTTCGGCTCCTTCGCGACGAATGCCGTGAGGTGTTGCTCTACGCCATTGCCCAATGCCAGACAAAACATAACTTTAAGCTCTATGCCCTGTGCATTATGAGCAACCATGTGCATTACCTGCTGGAACCTAAACAGCCAGACGACTTGCCGCTGATTATGCACTGGCTAAACTGGTATACCGCCATGTGCTTTAACCGCATGCTCAGCCGCACCGGCCACTTTTGGGAAAAACGCTACCACAGCACTGGCTTCCCAATTGGCAATAAACGACAAGCCCTAAACACCCTGCGCTACATCCATATCAACCGTAGGGTGGGCACGGCCCACCACCCTCTCGGAAACCCTAAGCCAGTCCTTCCCCTCTCCACCCAATGCCCAACTATCGCCGAGCTTACACTCCTGGCGGTGCGATTTTTCTAACCCTAGTGACATTTGACCGCAGATCTATTTTTGCCGACCCAGAGAATGTAAGACGCCTGCGCCATGCCGCCGCAATCGTCAAACGCGAGATGCCATTTGACATCACACCGGCAGTAGTTTTGCCCGATCACCTTCACTTTTTGGTGACTCTGCCACCCGGTGATAGTGCTTTCTCAAAGCGAGTGGGGCGATTGAGGGTGTTGTTCACCCAGTTGCTGAGGGGTAAAGGCGCGCTGCCCTAAGATGTCTGTCTTTCGCGACAACGGCATCGAGAAAGTGATGTGTGGCAAAGGCGATTTTGGGAACACACTATTCGTGATGAAGCAGATTGAGTAGCGCATGTGAATTATGTGCACTACAACCTGGTGAAACATGGGTTAGTGCAGTGCCCGCATGAGTGGGAGTATTCAAGTTTTCGTTGGTTTGTAGACAGGGGAATGTATGAAGAAAACTGGGGATGTGGGGATGTCGAATTATTAAGGAAGGGGTAAGATGTGGGGGAGTGAGGGTTGAGTGGTGGGCAGTGCCCACCTGCAACTACAGTAAACAATAGCTGAAAGACATTGTGCTATTCCAGGTGCGTGAATATGCTGAAGCATTCTATCCGTTTGCTACTGCACTACCTCAAGTTTGAGGAGGTGCCTGCCCCCCGCATAGATTCATACTCTTATTCAGCAACGCCAAAGAACTGAGAGAAGTTATTGGTGGCCCAGTCCTGAGCTGCACTACGAGTTTCAAAAGGCCCATATCCTTCCTTATCGTCAGGCACCCTTACCCAAAAATCGCCTGTTGCCAATGGGCGCACAATCTCCAATCTGCCGGAAGGGGAAATATAATTCCCCACAGTTGGCAGTTCAGATGCGCACTCACTCAGGAACCTTTCAAACATTCCAAGTTCATAGGTTAAAGATGGGCTTTGCACAACAAAATCAGCCTTTTGCTCTGCACACTCCCAGACCCCCGGCAATGGAATGTAGGTTCCATAAGCAACTGTTGATAGGTTCACCTCAACTGGTGACAAAGAACTGTTACCTGAGGAAGAGACGGGAGTTCTAGGTAGCTCACTCTGGCACATGTAAGTCAAGTCAACAGGCCCATTCCCCCAGTCAACTAAACAAAAATAGTCAGAAGTTGTAATCTGGGCCAGCAGTAACGCTTCAAACATATAGGTTGTCTATAAAAGATAGA
>Ga0224723_1000702_pt1 | contig 22089 bp, 13 predicted proteins | sample Balambano_FR2_Me_FD_161647 | JGI IMG/M metagenome (GOLD analysis project Ga0224723, IMG submission 161647) | Freshwater sediment microbial communities from Lake Towuti, South Sulawesi, Indonesia - Balambano_FR2_MetaG | ecosystem: Environmental > Aquatic > Freshwater > Lake > Sediment | place... | reverse complement strand
TCTCAGCTATCTCTTGACTACAAATCTTTAACCGCTCAACTTCTTCAGGTGTCATGGGATAGGGTGCCTAATTTTACACCTCTATCCTGACGGACTTCGAGTATTTTTGCAAAAGTGGGATGCTCCCGTTTTGATGCCACCCGTGAACAAATCATTCAAGTCGCAAAACAAGCAGAGGTACATGAATTCATTGAGCAACTTCCTCAAGGCTATAACACGATCGTAGGGGAACGAGGACAGAAACTTTCTGGGGACAACGGCAACGATTGGCGATCGCCCGTGCCATTCTCAAAGACCCACCGATTTTGATTCTGGATGAAGCCACCTCAGCGGTAGATAACGAAACTGAAGCCGCAATTCAGAAATCTCTGGCTGTGATTACAAAGGGGAGGACGACGATTGCGATCGCCCATCGCCTCTCTACGATTCGCCACGCAAACTGTATCTATGTAATGGATCAAGGACAGATTATAGAGCAAGGAACCCATGAAGAACTGCTGTCTCTGAATGGAAGCTATAGCAACCTTTGGGCTGTACAGTCAGGACTTTCACCAACGCTGCGTTGACTAAGAGGATGGGCAATGTCCTTGCTAGAAGCAGGTTGAACGGTTGGGTGTCCGTTTGGTTCATTGCGAATGGTGGCGATGCAGCCCCTATCTTCGGCACATTTGAAACAATGGGTTAGTAGGTGGCTCGATCGGGGTTGAACTACGTCGATTGCATCGGTTCAAGTCCCTGTTAGCAATTTATGAGGTGTAACCATGACAACTACACTGGTGCCTAAATCGGCTCAAATTGGCGGAACGGTTCAAACGGTTCAGTGGCAATGGCAGGATCAGAGCTTTGCGATCGCCTACGAAACACGCGGCATTGGTACTCCAGTTTTGCTCCTCCCTGCCTTTAGCACCGTTTCCACTCGTGGCGAAATGCAGGGAATTGCCGAACAGTTAGCGACTCACTTTCAAGTGGTTGCAATGGACTGGTTAGGATTTGGACAGAGCGATCGCCCTGCCCTAGATTATCAGCCCGCCCTCTACCGCCAACTCCTACAAGATTTCCTTCAGTCTCAATTTGATCAGCCTGTTGCTGTTGTTGCGGCGGGTCATGCGGCTGGGTACGCGATGCAGGTTGGTCAACAAACACCCTGCCCCTGGTCCAAACTGGTACTGGTTGCACCGACCTGGAAGGGTCCACTGCGGGTGATGGGTGCGCCGACTCCTGTACGCAACGCGGTTCGAGAATTAGTTCGATCACCCGGCATTGGTGAGGCACTCTACACCCTCAACACGGCTCCTGCCTTCCTGAAGTTCATGTATCGACAGCATGTCTACGTGGATGTTAATAAGCTGACCCCAGAATTCATGCAGCAGAAATATCACATCACCCAGCAACAAGGGGCACGGTACGCACCAGCGGCATTCGTCACAGGAACGCTTGACCCCATGCAAAGCCACGACGAGTTTTTACAGGTTGGGCGATCGCTCTCTGTCCCCACGTTGATCGCGATCGGTGAACAATCGCCTGGTCAGTCAAAGGCTGAAATGGAAGCTCTGGCGGAGTTACCCGGAATTCAAAGCGATCGCATTCCTGGCTCTCTGGGACTGCATGAAGAGTATGCCGATGAAGTGGCAGCGATTATATTACCCTTTTTGCAAAACTAATTTTTACAGGAAGGTTACTATAGCTTCTGGGCGGTGAGCTTAGAATAGCGAATGATTGCTGTTCCAAGTTTCCACTAAAGGGTACTGAGCAGATGAGCCAAGTAGAAGCGCAGGTTAGAGATTTTCTTGCCTCAAACTTAACCTTCCTTTCAAAGGATTTTAGATTAATCAGGAAGGAGTTTCATCTTAAGAACTCATTTGGAACAAGAGGTTTTATCGATATCTTGGCTGAAGATTCTTACCAGCACTTCGTAATTATAGAGATTAAGAGGTCTGACCAGAAAGCTAAAGAGGCTATTCACCAGGCTCTTAAGTATGCAGGCTTGCTTAAGCAGCAAATGAAAGTCAAAGAGACTGAAATTAGAATTTGTATAGTCTCAACAGATTGGGATGAGCTAATAGTTCCCTTCTCAGAATTTCATAAAATAATTCAATATCCTTTTGAAGGATTTAAGATTCAAATTAACTCAAAAAACATTCCTATTCAGAAGGAAATTGTTCAACCCTTAGAAGATGCTTCATCTAGAAGAGTTTCCCACAATCACATGATATATCTATATGAAAATAACGATTTTGTACATCAAGAACTAGAGCAATTAAGGGAAAAATTAAACGCACAGGAATAGAAGACTTTGTATTGCTGGAGATGAGTTATTTAGGGGAGAAGAAAAGCATCATATATCCACACGGAATTTACTTTGCTTTTCAGAGATATGAAAAAAGAAAATTAAAAATCATTCTTTTAAGTTTAGATCAAGAAGATGACATAGAAGAAGCCGAAGAATTTTCGGAGGATGAAGCTGAGCTATTGCATTTACTTGAACAGGCAATCCTAAGCCATATTAGACCTAACAATTACGATACTTTAGAAGCGAGTTTCCCTGATAAATTCTTATCCCTAATAGAAGTTCAACAATGGAAAATTAGCGGCATTACTCGTGAAGGAATATTTTCTAATGATCCGAGAATTGTAAGAGATAGTATCTTACTATCAGAAATAAAAGGAACTAAGGGTGGAGGATTTACACAGTATCACAATTACTCTAATTCAAAATTCAAACTTCGCACTTCGGAACTTGAAGAGAACTCTTACCAACATTTGTGGGGCGATGAGCTTAATAATACTTGGTTTGAGCATCTCAAATTTATTTTTTCTGAATTGAAAGTGAGCGATAAGGAATACGAGATATTTATTGATATATATAATCCAAGAGAAGGTTTATTGAATACTTTATACTACATGCACAACTACAGAAAGTTTGGTGTGAGCAATCCTTTTTTGTTTATGCCAAACTATATTCTTCAAATTCACTTTGATGATCACGAAAATACTTCTGTAGTTTATGTTGGCAAAATCAAGTGGAATGGCACGAGAAAAAATGTTCAACAGTTGTTAGAAGAATCTCGAATAGATGATCTTTTCTCATACTTTACTGCATTTCAGACTGGCGCAGGTCTTTCTGCCGGGTTAACAGAACTTTTGATCATGAATTCAATGTACGAGTTGAATTCCCTATATAGTTGCTTCCTTGCCACCCTCCATTAGGGAGCACAAGAAATTTTAACCATCAAAACATCTTGCGAGGATCTAGCTCTCCTTATAATGAGAATGATTATCGTTATTTTAAGTAAAGAGGCGTGACCGATGGTAGCTGCCGAGATTCCAAGTTCTGTCCCTGTAACCGTCCTCACAGGCTATCTGGGTGCAGGAAAGACGACGCTCCTCAATCGCATCCTCACCCATGAACACGGTAAGAAGGTCGCCGTCATCATTAATGAATTTGGCGAGGTAGGCATCGACAATCAGTTGGTGATTGATGCCGATGAAGAAATCTTTGAGATGAATAACGGCTGCATCTGCTGTACAGTTCGCGGAGACTTGATTCGCATCATTGGTAACCTGATGAAGCGACGCAACAAGTTTGACCATCTCGTGATTGAAACCACTGGGTTGGCAGACCCCGCTCCTGTGATCCAGACCTTCTTTATGGATGAAGATGTGCGATCGCAAACCAGCCTGGATGCTGTTGTCACCGTTGTGGATGCCAAACATATTCACCAACATTGGGATGCCGATGAAGCGATCGAACAGCTTGCGTTTGCCGACGTGATTCTGCTCAATAAAACCGACCTGGTAACACCTGCGGAACTAGATGAATTAGAGCAACGCATCCGTTCGATGAATGCAATGGCGAAAATCTACCGCACCAGAGATGCTCAAGTGGAAATGGACAGCATCCTGGGAGTCGGTGCTTTCGATCTCAGTCGCGCTCTGGAAATTGACCCCAATTTCTTAGGTGAGGATGCTCACGAACATGATGAGACTGTGGGATCTGTCGCGATCGCAGAATCCGGTGTGTTGAACTTTGAGCGGCTGAATACCTGGATGGGGGAACTGTTACGCAATCAGGGACCGGATATTTTTCGGATGAAAGGCATTCTCAACATTGAGGTTGAAGACAATCGATTTGTATTTCAGGGGGTTCACATACTGTTTGATGGCAGAGCCGATCGCCCCTGGAAGCCCAACGAAACCCGCAAGAACGAACTGGTCTTCATCGGTCGCAACTTGGATGAAGCACAGCTAAAAGAAGGCTTCCGGGGGTGTCTGGCATGAAAACAAAAGCACAACTGGAATTTCAACAAACCTGGCGAGGCAGCTTATCAGATTACGTCACCGCGATCGCCTGGTCACCCAATGGTCACTGCTTGGCGGCTTGTTCAGCGGCTGGAGAAGTGGCGTTTATTAGCCTGCCAGGTTTCCAATCCACCCTTCTCCAGAGTGAAACGGGATACTCCGTCGATTGCCTCGCGTTTTCCTATGATGGGCAGTTTTTGGCGATCGGGGGGCAAGATGGGCAGGTCAAGATCTGGTCGCTTCAATCGGGTGCGCCAGAACTCATCACCACGCTAGAAAACAAATCGGTTTGGGTCGATCGCCTCTGTTGGAGTCCCACGACTCATGAGCTTGCCTTCAGCTTGGGCAAGTATGTTCAGGTTTGGGATGCCGATACTCAGGACGTTGTGACGACGCTTAATTTCGAGGCTTCAACGGTTCTGGATTTAGATTGGCGCAGAGACGGGAAATATCTGGCTCTGGCAGGCTATCAAGGGGCAAGGGTTTGGAATGCGAAAGATTGGGATGCAGAAGAGGAGGCGCTAGACATCCCCTCAGCAACAGTGACGATTGCCTGGTCGCCCGATAACCAGTTCATTGCTGAGGGCAATCTTGATAACACCTTGACCGTTGTGGAATGGGACAATCCGGCACCTTGGGTAATGCGCGGCTTTCCAGGTAAAGTGCGCCAATTGGCATGGTCTGAGGTTCCTACCAGTATTGGTGTGCCGATGCTGGCATCCTGTAGTGGTGCAGCAATTGTCGTTTGGGAGCGCGATCGCGATGAGCGTGTTGGTTGGGCAAGCCGGATTCTGGGCAATCATCAAGGGGTGGTGCAGGCGATCGCCTTTCAACCCGGTTCACTGCTACTGGCATCAGCAGCAGAGGACGGTTGGGTTGCGCTTTGGCACGGGGGTAGCCGATTAATTCAAGCCTTAACAGGTGCATCCAATAGTTTCTCCTGTCTCACCTGGCATCCCCAAGGACATCAACTTGCTGCCGGAGGCTTGGATGGTGAGTTGCTGATCTGGTCACAGGCTCTAAGAGGTCAAGGGTTTGGCAAACGGTAAGCCCTTCATTCACCAAGTTTATCTAAATGCTCAACCACAGCTTGACAGAAATTGAATACATTTATCATGCTCCTCATTGTCGCTAATTTTATCGGCAATATTACGCTGCCGCTTGGAGTAATTGGACATGAAGAATCAAAGGACTTGTGTAAAGCAGAAGTAGTACTCTTTAATTAGGAATTATCCTCAATTGGAGGTCGTAGTGTGATCACTATTTCAAGCGCGGACTATGAGATGTTTTGGAAAGAGCCTGTTCATTCTGGTCAGCAGCTTGAACCGTCTGAAACAACCGAAGTTTGTATCCAAGAAATTGGAATAGGCTACAGACGATGGATTCAACTTCGAGATACACTGCTGTTGATTCAGGATTATCAGTTTCATCAGGATTGTTTGGTTCAGTATGAGCCGAACGAAAATGGGCTGGAATTTGGGTTTCAAATTTTAGGCGGCAGTTATGCACGTCGGTGTGCTGGGCAAAACTTTATTAAAGATGGACCTGCCGATCGCACACTAGTACAGGAGTTTGCTCAGGAGCGAGTTCTACAGATCGATGTCCATCTTGAGCTATCTGATTTTTTGAACAGTTTTGTTTCAATGTACGCTGGTCACATTCCATCTGCAATTCATCAGTTGGTTGAGCGATCGCATTTACATCCTTATCAGCAGGTGGGTCAAACAACCGCCGCAATGCAGCTTGCCCTCAAGCAAATTTTAGACTGCCCCTATCAAGGAGTGACGCGACAAATTTATTTGCAGAGCAAATGCTGGGAACTGATTGCTTTAAAGCTAGAACAACTAACCGAAGATGGAAAAAATTCTCAACAACTTAAGGATCTAAAGCAAGATGATATCGATCGCATCTATGCAGCAAAAGATATTTTGATTTGCAACTGGCAGCAACCGCCGTCACTCTTAGATTTAGCGCGTCAGGTTGGGCTGAATGATTACAAACTGAAGTATGGGTTTCGTCGAGTGTTTGGCACGACGGCGTTTGGGTATCTCTGGAATTACCGAATGGATCAGGCGCGTCAGTTGCTAATAGACGGTGGATTAAGCGTCAAAGAGGTAGCAACACTGGTCGGCTACTCTAAACAAAGCAACTTTGCGGCTGCATTTCGCAAGAAATTTGGGTCTACCCCAAAAGCGTATCTTGTGGCTCTTGGCAGCCAGTTCCAGGGGTCAGATTAACTTGCAGTTTGCAGGAGATGCAGACGGTGGTAAATGCCCCCCTGATGCAGCAGGGCTTCGTGAGTTCCGACCTCGGCGATCTGTCCTTGGTCAAGTACGATGATTTTGTCGGCTTCCCGCACAGTGCTGAGACGGTGGGCAATAATAATGACGGTGCGAGTACCAGCAAGCGATCGCATCGCTAGTTGAATGCTGCGCTCTGACTCAGAATCCAGGTTCGACGTCGCTTCATCAAAGATAAGGACATCTGGCTCAACCAGCAGCGCTCTGGCAATTCCCAGGCGTTGACGCTGCCCTCCCGATAGGCGCACTCCGTTCTCTCCCACAACCGTGTAATAGCCCTGCGGCAACTGCTGAATAAACTCGCTCACTCTGGCAACCTGACAGGTGGCTTGCACTTGCTCAAAGGTAGCCTTGGGGTTGCCGTACAGCAGGTTGTCTAGCAGGGTGCCATTAAACACATCCACATCTTGATGTACGATCGCCAATCGCTTACGATACTCTCCTACATCTAACTGGCGAATATCTTTGCCATCGATGCGAATGCAGCCCTGTTGTGGTTCAAAATAACGAAATAAAAGCTTCACCAGCGTTGATTTTCCTGCCCCGGATCGCCCAACCAGAGCAACCGTTTGATGCGGCTCAATCGTGAAACTAATGTCTTGCAGCACCGGGCGAGCTGAACTGTAGCCAAATGTCACATGAGTTAGCTCAATTTTGCCAGTAAAGCGATATGGCGGCATTGGGCAGGGGGAATAGTCTAAATTGACAGCATCAACGCCAGCAGGTTCTTGCATGAATTCATGAAATCGCAGCATCGAGGCATAACGACGGGCAAAAAATTCGACCCGTTCGCTAAGGGGCACGATTTCTGCATACGCCATACTGGCAACGGTGAAAGTGGTGACAAAATGTCCGAGCGACATGCGACCCTCCACTGTTTCTAAGAGGGTGAATGCCAGAACCAAAACAGTACTGACCCGCACAATCACGGTTTGACTGGCACCGAGTTTGAAAAAGCCCCTGAGGATGCGAGAATCAACTACTTTAAATTCCCGATTGAGCCGCTGTCGATATTGAGCTAATTCGGCTGCTTCAGCGGCAAAGGCTTTCACCGTTTTGATGTTGGTAATAATTTCAGAGGTGCGACTTTCGGTATCTTCGGCATAGCGTTCCATCCGCAAGTCTTGCTGCACCAATTGTTTCAGGTATTGCACACTAAACACAAAGATGAGTGCAAATGATGCCAACACAAACAGCGCAATTCGCCAATCAATGAACCCAATGAGAACAACAATTCCAACCACGCGAACGATCGCCGGAACCAGTTGTCCGGTCATTTGTGGATAAACCCAGGTATGGTTATTCACACCCCGATCAACTCTTCCACCTACTCGTCCAGAGTTGTTGTCGTCATAGAAGGAGATTGGAAGTGTAAGAATTTTTTCGAGTGCTTTTTGCAGATGATCGCGTCGTGCTTGATAAGCCACGTTCCAGTCTAATCGGTAAACAAGCCAGGGCTGAACGATCGCGCCACCAATGCTCACTACACCAATTAAACTCACCAACACCACTAAGATGAACCCTGAGTTAAGCGGGAAGCGGATGAGTTGGGCGATCGCAACAATAATCCGCTCAGTAGCAAGATCCAAGCCCTGTCCCGATAGCACATTGAGGATTTGGCCAATAGTATAAGGCACCAGTAAATCAGCGACCTGAAGGATACTCGTAACCCCAATACTGAGCAACGCCATTGGCCAATAGCGTCGGTAGTAGAACACAATATCTTGAAACTTAGCCATTGGGAATTAAATATTTGAATAAGTCATCAATCACATGATTTGCTGAAATTAAACCGGGACCGAGCCAGTAACCCGGTACTGGATAAACCTGATTCGCCTGCACAGCATTTAATCGAGACCAGAGCAGATCAGACTTCAGCACTTCTAACTCTGCCGATTCTTCTGAATCAACCGCAATCACAAAAATGACATCACCATCGGCTAATTGCAGCTCTTCCTTAGAAATCTCCTGGCTGTATATCATTTTGTCCTGCGAGGGGGGACGACGCAGCCCGGCATCATCCAGGATTTGACCAATGAAAGAATCTTTCAAGTAAAGCCGCACGGTGCCGAGGAGCGCTCTGGCAATGGAAATTTCAGTGTCTTGGAGACGGTTTCCCATCTGCTGTTTGAACTCTTCCAGTCGCGCATAATACTGATCCAGTTCAGCTTCGGCTACATTCGTTTTATTCAGCGCCTCTGCATACAGCATCAGATCTTGTTTCCAGTTTTCGTTAATGTCTTCAGTGAAGACCGTCGGGGCAACTTTAGCCAACTGGCTGTAGTAACTTCCACCCCAAGCTTTACTACCCAAAATCAAATCGGGCTGAAGGGACAGGATTTTTTCTAGACTGGGCTGGGTGGGTTGTCCGACGGTTGCAACTTCTTGCAGGCGATCGCGCAAGTAAGCAGGTTGCTCGGTCAAGCTACCGCCAAGTACGGTTCCAACGGGCTGTACTCCCAATGCGAGAACTCCTTCTAATGCGCTGTAATCCAGCACTACCACTCGTTGTGGATCGTCTGGAACGGGCGTTGTTCCCATTGCATGTTGAACGATTCGCTGAGTGGGCGACCCTTCAGTCGGATCAATGCTACCCGACTGAGAAGATGGACTGCTGTTGCAAGCGGCAATTACGACAATGGTTAACAGAGCTAGGAGTAACCGTCTGATGAATGACAGAAAATTCTTCATGGTGATAATTTGGCTTCAATATCTCTGACATTAGCCAATAGCGACCAGGTTTTTGACCTGAAATTGGGGAAAATCATAGATCTCGTCTATTGCACTACTACACTCACCATGCAAGCGCAGCGTTTTGGCAGCATCAGCAACGACTTCAGCCTGATAGTGATTGATCTGTCCATTAGGTGCTTCAATGGTGAACTCAATGGAGTTAAATAATTGCGATTCCTGTTGTTCTAGAATGCGATAGTTCACTCGATAGTTAAACCAATCCCAACCGTATTGAAACAACAATTCTCGTTCCAAAACCTGTACTGGATCAGGTAAAATTCCCCAGCCGCGATAGACGTGATGGAAGCAGTGGAGATCTCCGGTGCGCGTCACAATCGTTCTAAACGTGTCTAAATTGAGCTGACCGTAATAGCGCCCCTCTGGAAAATCTAGCACGGTCGGGGCAAAGCGATGACCGCTAAAATGACTCGATTGCCAGATCCGCACCTGACTGGGAGCTAACTCACTTAACAGAGCCAACGCTTTGCGATAAAACGGAATGCCATATTTGGCGCAACATTTATCGTGACTACCATGCGTACAAATCAAAATTTCGCGGGTTGGGCTTTCAACACGCTGCTCATCTAATGGTTTGCCTGCCAAATAATCTTGGAGCAAGGGAGCTACTTCCGCGATCGCCGAAACTTGAAACTCTTGCTTGTCGTAACCTGCCGAAAGTCCAGGTTGCCGACGCAGTGTGAAAACTCGCACACAGTTTTCTTGCTGATAGTGAGTGTTATGAATTAGTAAACATCTCACTGATTGCAAAGCAGGATTGCCCTCCTCTTCAAGCTTGCGTAAGTTATCTGGAATTGCAGCCGATTCAAAGTCGTGACAAGCCCAGGGAGGGGGACACTCGATCAAAATATAAGTTTGATGAGTTGCCGCACTGCCAATTGGATTTTCGTTCGCTTGACGAGATTCGTCAGCACAAAAAAATGAGTTCATGATCACACGTGACGAGTAAGGATACTAAACCGACTAAAGGGAAACCTCAATACTTGCAGCACATCAACAAGAACCGTTAAAAATCGCAGGATCAGCCAGAAATCCTTGAGCAATCCAAAAGGTGAGATAGCGGTTCAACACATCCCGATCAATTGCAGGGCAGGCGATCGCACTCTCCCTTAAAGCCCTCAAAGTCTGCTGGCAATCCATCCGAGATTCTTGAATTTTGCAGGGTTGGGCATCGGTACTTTGGGCAGAAAAGAGACCAACCAGAGGTGCCAGCGCATTTTCCAAGGTGCGATCGGTGGTTTGGAGCAAGATCGCCCGCCATTTGTCATAGGGGATAGATTGGAGAGGATAGCCGCTGTCCTGTAGCCAGGTCGTCAAGGTCTGCCAGGCGGTTGGCTGCGGGTTGAGCAGGTGAAAGGTTTTACCCGTGGATTGTGGCTGTTGAGAGAGATGGGCGATCGCCTGACTGACATAATCAATCGGCGTGACATCAAGTACGGTCTGGCGATCGGGAACGCAACCAAGCTGAATGCAGCCTTTGATCATACGAGACATCAAATCATCGACATTCCCTGCCCCGGTTTGGCTGTGACCCGCAATTCGACCTAACCGATAGATGGCAACAGGTAATCCTCGATCTTTTGCCTGGATAACGAGCTGTTCTGCTACCCACTTGCTCTGAGAATAGCCGCTCTCAGGCAGATCAGCCACCTCTAAGGGACTATCTTCCCGAATTGAGGTATCTCTATTTCCCCCAAACACGCTCAGGGTTGAGATGAAGTGCATGGGTTTGCTGCGAGTGTGGCAGGCCAGTCGCAAAACTTCTTGTGTTCCCAGCACATTGGCGGGTTTAAGCAACGCGTAAGGATAAACCGAATTCACCCAGGCTCCGCTGTGGTAAATTACATCAATTTGATCCGCCAGCGCTCGGAACTGCACCTCTGTCAGTCCTAACTGAGGGGCCGCCAGATCACCCAGCACCGGATAGATGCGATCGCTATGTGCTTCGTTCCACAGGTGATAGTGTTCCAGGGTTTGGCGGAGACGCTGCTGACCTGAAGCAATTGTATCTGCCCTGACTAAACAGTGAATCTCGGTATTGGTTTGCTCTAGTAACTCTCGTAGCAGAAATGCACCGACAAACCCGGTGGCTCCAGTTAGGAAGATATGTTGGGGTGGGATGAAGGGGGCGATCGCCGCTGCATCTGGGCGAATTGTGGAATCCAGTATTGATTCTGTCGCCCAATCAATCTCGGATGTAGCCGTCCTGGTGGGTGGCGATTCTCCTTGCTGGGCGGCTTCGATCATCACGGCTAACCCAGCAACGGTTGGTGCTTCATACAGTTCTCGCAACGCCAGATCGACCTGAAAGCGCTGTCGCACTTGGGTCAGGAGTTGCGTCATGAGCAGAGAATGTCCACCCAGATCAAAGAAGTTATCTTGTATGCTCACACGGGGCAGCCCCAGCACTTCAGCCCAGATCTGGGCTAACTCAGCTTCGAGGGGCGATCGCGGCTCTACCCAGTTTTGATTCAAGTCGGGTTGGATTGGCTCTGGATTGGGTAAGGCGCGGCGATCGACCTTGCCATTCGGGGTTAATGGCAGTTGGGACACCATCACATAGGTTGTCGGCATCATGTAGTCGGGGAGTTTTTCGGCGAGATAATGTCGCAACTGGGGAGTCAGTTGATGGCTCAACATCGCTTGCAGTGGCTCATTTGCATAGTCGCGCCACGGACGCATCGGAGCCGCTTTGGGTGAATGGACGACTTGGGTTTCGGCGGCTGTCTCCCGTCGCCTCAGGATTGCCTGATAACGCCCTGCCGGATTTGCATTCTCCCAGCGGATCTCGACCGTGTAGGGCAAGCTGTCCGCCAAACTCCAGAGCGATTCTGGGTCAACGCCTGTAAGAGCTTGAGTCTCCAGTGCAGCTTGAAATTCCGCAACGGTTTCAGGCAGTCCAGTATGATCCGCCTGGTGGAGCCACTGCATTGCCGCTATCTCTGTATTCAGACGCGCATTGGGAATGTGGGCGATCGCCACCAGGTCGGGTTCTGTTTCAATCAAACGCTGGCGTAGCTCAGACACCGTTAGCTGATCAGCCTGCCAATCTAACCACGATACGTCTGCGACTGGAGCAGCTTTGCCAATATGCAGCACCACGTCATAGCGAAACTTTGTCAGTTCGTTGGCATGGGTGCCCCGTTCCAGGAGAATCTCGACTTGGCTAATTTGCGGCAGTTCTTGCTGTAAGGCGTGAAAGAAAGCCGGATCAATCACCAACTGCTTTTCTTCCATGACCTGCTTTTGCACCCGCTGCTGTAGCTCGGTTCGGGTAAGGGTAGGAGCCGCCCGATGGAGCTGCACGGAGGTGTGAAACGCTTCCAATAATGGTAGGCTGCGAACATCTCCCAGGAAAATAGAACCACCTGGCTCCACCGCCTTCACAGCCTGTCGCAACACAGTCAAGAGGTAGTCGATGCTGGGGAAATATTGAGCCACAGAAACAATCAGCACGGCATTGAAGCTGCGCGGTTCGACCCCGCGAAAATCATCGGCTCCCCGCTGCAAGAAGGTGACTCCGGGGAGGTCTAGCCCTAGTTGATGCACCTGATCTTGCAAGATTTGTAGGGCATTGGCAGAGAGATCGGTCGCCCAATAGCGGCTGCACTGCGGAGCCACGCGAAACAGCATCAAACCGCTGCCGCCGCAGCCTAGTTCTAAGACACGGCTTGGCTGCAATGCCAACACCCGATCTACGGTTTGCTCCATCCATGCCTGGACTTCTGCCGCTGGCATCGGTTCCCCGGTATAGCTGCTTTCCCAGCCTTTGATGTAGAAAGCAGGCTGTTGATCAGCATAGGTCTGACTGTAGAGGTGATCAAAGACGGCTTGCCATTGCGCGGTTTGTTGCTGGGTGGGTGCTGTCTCCGTCGCCGCTGTATGGGCATCAGCATTTGAATCAGGAACCACATAGCCAACTAATCGGGGGCGGGTTTCAGTGTCTCGCAGAGCGACCACCGCATCCTGAACGGCAGGATGTTGCTTCAGGAGGGTTTCAATCTCACCTAGCTCAATCCGAAATCCTCGCAGTTTAACCTGGTCATCGCTTCGTCCCAGAAACTCCAGATGCCCATCAGGACGATAGCGGACGCGATCGCCCGTTTTGTAAAGGCGATCGCCCGCCCTCTGACTAAACGGATGGGGAATAAACTGAGTGACAGTGAGATCAGGTCGCTGCCAGTAACCTCTGGCGACCCCAATGCCTCCAATGTAAAGCTCTCCTGGAATACCCACTGGCACAGGCTGTAGCGATGCATCCAAGACATAGGTTTGCAGATTCGGCACCGCCTGCCCGATAGAAACACGAGTCGTTGTAGTAATGGCGTTGGCTCCTGACACCTCACACAGCGTCGCCACGATCGTAGTTTCGGTCGGACCGTAGCTATTGACCACGCGCACTTGAGGATAGTGTTGCTGCCAAATCTGAAGCCGTTCCGGATCGGCTGTCTCGCCGCCGATGATCACCAATCTTAAGGAGGCGGGCATGGGTGGAGGGGCATTGGCGATCGCCGCAGTCAGTTGGTGCCAAAACGCGGTGGGCAAGTCTAGAACGGTGAGTTGCAGGCGATCGCACTGCTGCCAAAATTCGGGAATGGAATTGAGCATCGTGTCTGAGCGCAGCACCAGCGTTGCCCCCCGCCCCAGCGCCGGGAAAATTTCCTCTGCCGCCGCATCAAAGCCAATGGAGGCAAATTGGAGAATGCGATCGTCCGGTTTAATGTCGTAAATTTGCCCTGCTGCCTCAATGTAATTCACGACTGCCTGGTGTGGGGTCATCACGCCTTTGGGCGTTCCTGTGGAACCAGACGTGTAAATCAAATACGCCAGGTTTGCCGAGTGGGTGCGATTTATCGGGTTTTCAGCCGAGTGAAGGGCAATGTGATCCCAGTCTCGATCTAGACAGATAACGACGGGATGCAAACACCGCTGCACTAGAGAGGATTGGGTCAACACTAGAGAAACTTGGGCATCGGCAAGGATCAAGGCGATTCGTTCAGCCGGATAGGTGGGGTCGATCGGCACATACGCACCGCCCGCTTTGAGAATGCCAAACAGCGCCACCAGCATATCTAATGAGCGTTCAACGCAAAGACCCACGCGGGTTTCTGGTTCCACTCCCTGTTTGCGCAGGGCATGAGCCAGTTGATTGGCACGCTGGTTTAACTCCCGGTAGGTGAACGACTGATGGCGATCGATCACGGCAATAGAGTCGGGCGATCGCTCAACCTGAGCTTCAAACCATTGGTGCAGGCAGGGGCTAGCCTCTGCGGCAACCGGGTTAACCCACTCCGTCAAGAGCAACTGGCGCTCAGTGGAGGTGATCAAGGGCAACTCTGCAATTTGCTGATCAGGGTTGGCGATCGCCCCTTCTAGGAGCGTTTGGAAATGTCCTATCAGTCGCTCAATCGTGGCATCGTCAAACAAATCCGTTTTGTATTCAACCACCCCACGTAGCCCCATGCGGCTGTCAGACAACCCCATCCCCAGGTCAAATTTGGCGGTTTGGTCGGCAATTTCCAGTGGTTCCAGGGTGAGTCCGGGCAACTGTAAATCATCACTCGACGTGGTTTGAAACGCCAGCATCACTTGAAACAATGGATTGCGATTGAGGTTGCGATCGGGCTGTAAGGCTTCCACCAGTTTTTCAAACGGCAGATCTTGATGCGCCTGAGCTTCTAACACCACCTGCCGCACCTGCCGCAGCACTTGCCGAAAGCTGAGATCACCGTCAATTTGGCTACGGAGAACCAGCGTATTGACGAAGAAGCCGATCAGGTTTTCAATCTCAGGCTGGTTGCGATTGGCGATTGGAGAACCCACAATTACATCCGTCTGCCCCGTATAGCGATAGAGCAGCACCTTGAAGGCAGTCAAGAGCGTGATAAATAAGGTGCTGTTTTCTTCACGGCTCAACGCCTTGAGCGCTTCGGTCAGGGACAGCGGCAGGGCAAAACTCTGCTTGCGACCTTGATGGGTAATGGGGTGCGCTCGTCCCTGTGTCGGCAACTGGAGTACAGGCAATGATCCCGCTAGCTTTTGCGTCCAGTAGGTGAGTTGAGTATCTAAAACGCCGCTCTGGAGATACTGCCGTTGCCACACAGCAAAATCGGCATACTGAATGGGCAAATTTGGCAGCGGTGAGGGCTGTCCCTGACAAAATGCTGGATACAGCGCCGCCACTTCCTGCACCAAAACGCCCTTTGACCAGGCATCGCTGACGCTGTGATGGAGAGTAAACAACAGCACATGCTCTTGCTCAGACAGCCGCAGTAGGGTGGCTCGCCACAGAGGACTTTGCCCCAACTCAAAGGGGCTGGTTGACGCTGCGATCGCCTGCTGCTGCACCACGGCTTCCTGCTCGGGCTGGGGTAGATGGGATAAATTCACCAGGGGCAACGGGGTGATCGCTGGGTCTACAATCACCTGCATCGGTTCGCCATTGATCACTGCAAAATGAGTGCGTAACACCTCATGACGGCGCACAATTTCATTCAGCGTTTGCTCCAGGGCAGAGACCTGCAACGTTCCTCTGAGTCGAATCGCCATCGGCACGTTGTAAAACGGGCTGTTGGGTTCTAACTGGTCTAAAAACCACAAACGCTGTTGGGCAAAGGACAGCGGAAAATACCGGGTCGTGCGCGGCTGGGCTGTGATGTGATGAGCAGGACGATCTGCTTGCTGCTGTAATTGCTGCAATAAACGCTGCAATTGCTCTGGGGAAAGATCGGCAATGCGCTTTGCGAGGTCACTCATGGGTCGTTCGGATCAAAGGTAAGGGGTAGAGTGGGGAATGCTGACCGATGCCATTACTCATGCACAGGGGCTAAGTCCAATTGGTTCAGCAGGTCGGCTAAGCCACTTTGGTTGGCTTGCTCTGCCAGGGCTTGACTGATGGCGATCGCCAATTCAGCCACGGTAGGCGCTTCAAAAAACTGGTGCAGCGGCAACTCGATTTGAAAGGACTGCCGCAATCGCGACATAATCTGGGTTGCCAGCAGGGAATGTCCGCCCAAATCAAAGAAGCGATCGTGAACACTGACGCGCTCTAGTTGCAGCACCTCTGCCCAGATCTGGGCAATCTTTTCTTCAATAGAATTGCGGGGAGCGACAAACTCGGCGGCAGATTCCGTCACGGGAATGGGCAGTGCTTGACGGTTGATTTTGCCATTTGGCATGAGGGGAAATGCTTTCAGCACCAGGATGGCGGTAGGCACCATGTAGTCTGGCAACTGCTGTTGTAACTGAGTGCGGAGCAGATCTGTCTCCACAATTTGACCTGCTTGAGCAATCACATAAGCTACCAGACGAGGCAGCCCTGGCACGTCTTCCCGCAAAACCGCGATCGCAGCCTGCACGGTCGGGCACTGCCGCAAGACGCTTTCAACTTCGCCCAATTCCACTCGATAGCCGCGAATTTTCACCTGGTGATCGATGCGCCCCAGAAACTCTAACGTGCCATCAGGACGATAGCGAACGCGATCGCCCGTTCGATACAACCGACTACCGGGCAACGTGCTAAACGGATGGGGAATAAACTTTTCGGCGGTGATGTCGGGGCGGTTGAGATAGCCGCGAGCCAAGCCCAATCCGCCAATGTAAAGATCACCGGAGATGCCGATCGCTACAGGCTGGAGCTGATCATCCAGGATATACACCTGTGTGTGTGGCAAAGGATGTCCCAGCGGAACGGTAGCGGGACGGACACCAGGCAGGGATGGCACGGTGTACGTCAGTGCCCCAACGGTGGTTTCAGTGGGTCCGTAGTGGTTCAAAATACGGCACGATGGGGCGTGCTGCTGAATCGCGTCAATCAGCTCCCAGGTTGCCGCTTCACCACCGAGAATCAGCCATTGCTGCGGCAGGATGGGAGCGGGTGCTCTGGCAGCCAACAGAGCCGCTAAATGGGACGGAACCAGCTTGAGGCAGTCAATCGCCTGGGTCTGACAATAGGTAGCAAGCGCAGCCGCATTGGTTGCCCGTCCAGCAGAAAGGATATGGAGACAACCGCCGGTACACAGCGCCGCAAAGGTCATTGTGTGCCCCAAATCTGCCGCAAAGGTGGAGGCGATCGCAAAACTAGCGGGTAAAGGTTCTCCCAGTTGTTCCAGGATGCTATTCAAATACTGGCTGAGTTGACGATGCTCAACCGCAACCCCCTTTGGCTGCCCGGTTGAGCCAGAGGTGTAGATGACATAGGCAAGCGAACGGTCTGAAGCGGGTGGAGGTGGCAAAACGGGGCGATCGCCCTCCTGAGTCCAGAATTCCTCATCCAGACACAGCACCGGAATTTGAACTGGAGACAGCGCCGCTGCAAAACGTTGCTGGGTCAGAAGTACCGCAGCCCCAGCATCCTGAAGGCGATCGCGCAGCCCTGTCACCGGAAGTGTTGGATCAATCGGCAAATAGGCACCGCCCGCCTTGAGAACCCCCAGCAAGCCAATGACGGTTTCAATCGATCGTTCCGCATAAAGCCCCACAATCATTTCTGGGACTACACCCAAGCCCTGGAGACGATAGGCAAGCTGCTCAGCGCGATGGTTGAGTTCTGCGTAGGTAAGCTGCTGATCGTCAAGCACCAGGGCGATCGCGTCGGGTGTCTGTTTAACCCACTGCTCAAAGCGGTGATGCACACAGTCTGAAGTAGGCTGTTTTGGTTGGGGTGGATTAAACTCAATCAAAAGCTGCTGCCGCTGGGACTGGCTGAGAAGATTGAAGTTAGCAATGGCGGTTTCGGGATAAGCCGCGACCTGACTCAGTAGCGTTTGATATTGGTCTACAAGACAGGCGATCGCATTTTGATCAAAGCGACTGGCATCAAAGTGCAGAGTCAAGCTCACTGTGTTTGCCTGAGGCTGACCGGAGAGCTTGAGCTTAACGCGATCGCTACAGACCGACTGGTGTTCCAGGGCAAAGGTGATTCCTGCCGCTGTCTGCGTTTCCCAGGGTTCTGTAAACTCAAAGCTAAAGGGCAGAAATTGCGGGGTTTGTGTCTGGTGATTCCACAACCCGGTGAAATAGTCTTGCCACGTTTGAGCCGTCTCCAGGGTAGATGTCGTGCGCTGAAGACATTCGCTGAAGGACAACGAATCTACCCACTGTCTGCGGATTGGAACCGTTTGCGCGAAGGCTCCCATGACCTCTGCCAACTCGTCGTAGGGACGACCCTCAACCACCCAGCCTATTCCTGCATCCGCTTCAGGCTGTAATCGCCAGAGCAAGAGTTGCCAGGTGGTAAATAAAACTGTTGCCAGCGGGGTGTGATGGTGACGGGCGATCGCGCTAAGCTGTTGCGTCAGATCCATTGGCAACAGCCATGAATGAGCCTGGGGCTGAAAAGCCACCATCCCGACCGGGTGCAACTCCAACGGCAGAGTAGAATTCGTGGAAACAGACTGCTGCTGCCAGTAAGCTTTTCCGGCTTCAGCGTCCGAGTCTTCCACCAATTCATGCTGCCACTCCGAAAATTGCAGATATTGAACGGGAGATTCGGCCCCTGCTTCCGTCAAGCCCGTGCTGCCGATCGCAGCCAAACCATACTGCTGACTGATCTGCTGCATCAACAGGTGCAGGGTTCGAGCATCGGCTAACAGCGCTGGCAAGGTGATTACCAACCGATGCTCGTGTTTTGCCAGCGTTAAGAGGGTAAAGCGCAGCAGCGGTCCTTGCTCAAGCGCAAAGCAAGATTCCCGTTCCATCTGGATCACATCTGCCAGGTTTGTAGCCTGTGTGCGTACATCCTGACTCAAATCAACCTCCAGCCAGGTATAGGTTGCCTTGCTGCTGATCACTTGCAGCGGTAGTTTGAGGCTGGGTTGGCTGTGAAACGTCGTGCGAAGCATGTCGTGCTGTTCAATCACCTGAGCGATCGCCTGCCGCAGCAGATCCGGGTTTAGCAAGCCAATGATCTTAAGAACGACTTGCGCTTGATAAACAGCATTCTGTTGCTGGAGCAGCCAGATCCGGCGTTGCGGGTAAGAGAGCCGGAACCCTTCAATAACGGAAGTTTGCATAGTTGCAGATCATCAATAGATGGGTGATCAAAGGCAGAAGGTCACAAACCAGTGGCAAAGGTGGGCGGGTTTAGCAGAGAGGCGATTAGTTCCCTTGCCGCGATCGCCAGTTAATGCGGTATCAGAGGGGCAGCCCTGGTGGGGCATGGCAATGGCAGCGACTTGGCAATCTGGATCTGATCCTCCAAAACCGCCTCCAGGTCTGCGGGAGTGGTCAATGGATTGGCGAGGACGATGCGTAGCGCTGTAATAGGTTCAGCCCCGTAGTGAGCTGTGGTGACTGTCGTGCGGGAAACAAAACTGCGTCCTGCGGTAAACTGTGCCTGCTGCAACGCCTGGTTGAATTGGTTGATGCTCTGTTGGTCTGAGGGCGTTAAGGTTTGGTGGCGCGTTGGAGTGCGCCAGGGGTCAGGAATGTAGCGATAGAGCAGAATGTTGGTTTCCGGTTCGGCTAATAGCTCAAACTCAGCCCGATCACCAATCAGTTTCGCCATTTCTTGCGATCGCTGCATTCCTCGGTTAATCAACCCCTCATAGCCCGCTTGCCCAATCAGGTTGAGGGCGGCATGGAGAAACAGCACCATACTGGCGCGGGAGCCTTCCAGCGATCGCTTGCCTAAATCGAGCGACCCCGCCCGAACAATGTATTGCGCCTGTTTCTCGATCGCGCTGGCAAGATCGGGACGACGCAACAGCACCATTCCCAAACCCATCGGCAAATAGAGCTGCTTGTGACCATCAATAGTGACAGAATCTGCCTGGGCAATTCCTGCGAGTTTGTGGGCGTGTTGCTGGGAAAACAGCAGCGGCCCTCCCCAAGCTGCATCGACATGGAAGTGAATGCGGGCGGATTGGGCGATCGCCGCCATCTCAGCTAACGGATCAATGCTGCCAGCGTCTGTGGTTCCGGCTATACCAACCAGGGCAATGACTCGCTTTTGTTGAGCTTGACAGGTGGCGATCGCATCTTTCAAAGCCGCCAGATCAACGCGGTTTCGGTCATCCACAGGAACTTTAATTAGGTTGTGGCTGCCGATGCCCAGCAGGTCTGCGGCTTTATCAAAGGAATAGTGCATCAGGCGCGACCCAATAACCGCCACCCCTTGGTATCCATAGAACTGGAGCGCAGCAGCTAAGCCTTCCTGCTCAACTCCAGCAAAGTCTGCATGGGGAGCAAAGCAAGCATTTCGGGCACACCAGAGGGCAGTGAGATTGGCGATCGTGCCTCCAGAGGTGAGGATTCCCAGCGTGCTGTCACTGCGGTGAATGTGCTGCTCGTAAAAAGAGCCAGGTTGGTGATAAATCAGACGGTGCAGCATCGCCAATGCTTCGCGTTCCAACAGGCTCAGGGCTTTAGAAGTTTCCACCTTCACCATGTTCTGGTTCAATGCCGTCACCAGCTTGCTCAGCGATCGCACAAAGTAGGGCAGTGCCGTGGTCATATGCCCAATAAATCGCGGCGAGGCAGTATTGATGCAGTGGGGTAACACCTGCTCTGAGAGAGGGTCAACGTAATCTTGGATGGCGATCGGTGCTGCTGGAATCTGACTATTACGAAATTCCAGTATCAGTGTGGTCAAGTCTGTGTCTGTGCTAATGCCAGTTTGACTGAGAAAGTCTTGAATCAGGGTTGAGAGTTGGGCATCCAGCGCGGCTTCAGCCGCAAAGGTATCAGCCGATGGCTCGAAGGACTGGATCAGCGGTATTTCTCGCTGCGCTGCAACCTGAGGCAATGAATGGGTCATGGGATAACTTGAGTCAGAGCAATGAGCATCAAACGACGAATTATTCTGTGCGTTAAGCATCGGGCGATAGCCGAATCGCTTTCGGCTGAATGCGTTTGAATGTCTTGAAATTTTTTTGCTGCCGCTGTTGGTCTGCTTGCTGCTGCTGCTGCCGTTCTGCGTCCGTTTGCAGGGAAACGCTATCTAAACGAACGTCGGGCTGCTGCACCAGGTTTTCCATCAGCGTCACGAATTGCCTCGACATCCGAGCGATCGTGTCTGCCTCAAACAGTTCGGTGCGATAGTTCCAGGTGCCGATCAGTTCGGATTCCGTTTCCCGCACAAACAGAGCCAGCTCAAACTTTGCCGTGTCATTGGCGATCGCCACCGGACTCAACCGCAATTCGCCCAAGTCTGGATCGGGCATCGGCACATTCTGCATCACAAACAAGACCTGAAATAGTGGAGTTTGATCGCGCTGTCGCTGCGGCTGCAAGGCTTCGACTAGCTTGTCAAACGGCAAATCTTGATGAGCACACGCACCTAATGTGACCGAGCGCACCCGTTGCAGCAGCGATCGAAACGTAGGATTTCCTGACAAATCCGTTCGCAACACCAGCAAATTCACAAAAAAGCCGATCAAGCCCTCGGTTTCTTGACGATTGCGGTTGGCGACATCGGTGCCAACGATTAAATCTTCCTGCTGGGTGTAGCGGTAGAGCAGCGTTTGAAACGCGGCTAACAAGGTCATGAACAGGGTGACACCGGCTTGACGGCCAAGCGATCGCAATGCCTGGGTCAGACGGGCAGACAGCCAAAAAGATTGGGTTGCGCCCTGGAAGCTGGGCGTTTGCGGTCGGGGGCGATCGGTCGGTAATGCCAGGATAGGTAAGTCACTGCCCAAGTGCTGCCGCCAGTAGTCGAGGTGCGCTTGTAAGCGATTGCCCTGGAGCCACTGCCGCTGCCAGAGGGCGAAGTCGGCGTATTGGATGGGGAGTGGGG